>OIFD01000058.1_pt1 | contig 111108 bp, 94 predicted proteins | sample 1582021 | NCBI WGS metagenome assembly OIFD01 (sample SAMN07501059, study PRJEB24779) | human gut metagenome | isolation source: stool | host: human infant | place: USA: Pittsburgh, PA | reverse complement strand
CCATTTCGCAGCAGCCGCCTGATCGGCGCAGAGCGACAGCCTACCTCTGACTGCCGCCAATCTTTGCAACAGAGCCTGCAGCAACAAAGCGGCGCTTCCCCGGACGCATAAACAAAGCGGCCCTCACCCGCGTTTCATTCCCCCGCAAAGTCCCGAATAATCTTCAGAACATCGGCGCCGTACTTTTCGCTCTTAGTGGCTCCAATACCGGGGATTGTCCGCAGTTGAATCAGCGTTTCGGGTTTCGCGTCGGCTATGGTCATAAGCGTGCGGTCGGTGAATATGGTGTACGCCGGTTTAGAGATCTCCCGCGATAGTTGCAAGCGCCATTGTCTGAGTTCTTCGAATAGACGCTTTACATCTTCGGGAGCGTCGGCCAGCTCGTCTTTCAACTTGGGAGCGACACGTTTAGGCTTGATGGGCTTGTACTCTTCAACGGGCCAAATCGAATCGAGGAATCTCGAGTTCTCACGCGTCTTGTTTCTGCCTGCTCCGCGCGATTTGGCGTAGGAAACCACGAGGTGTGTTTTTGCTCTGGTTACTCCCACATAGAGCAAACGCCGCTCCTCCTCAATCGCTTCCGGTGTTTTTGCAAGCGAGATGGGAAGTAAACCTTCGGATGTACCCGCGAGGAAGACGGCTTCCCATTCCAGACCTTTCGCGGCGTGGAGTGATGAGAGGGTGACGCCAGAAATGGTGGGGGCCAACTGAGCTTCGGCTCTTTCGTTGAGCTCTTGCACAAACTCGGCAAGCGGCAAGTCTTTGCGCTCAATGGCAAGGTTCACGAGGGCGTCGAGACTCTCCCATTTTTCTCGTACCGCACCTTGCCCTGATGGAGGTTTCACCGTCCATCCCAGCCCGGAAGCAACGTTCTTGACTGCTTCGACGGTGTTCTCTTCAAGGCCCAGCCCGCTGGCGTCTAACTGTTCTGGTTTACCGGGTGCGTCTAGATTTCCTGTCTCGTTCCCTCCTCCAGAATTCGTGGCAGCACCGGGCAGGTTAATGCGTACCAGCTGACGCAGGATCACCATCGCGCGTCGAATTTCTTCGCGTTCAAAGAACTTCTCTCCCCCGCGAATGATGAAACCTATGCCGGCGTCCGCGAGCGCTTGTTCGAAGGCTTCGGATTGTGCATTAGTGCGGTAGAGGATCGCTATGTCTTGAAGTGGTACACCGTCTTCCGTGAGGGATTTGATGTGGGCGGCGATACCGGCTGCTTCGGATTGGTCGTCGGCGTAGGAGACGAAAGACACGGCCGGCCCTGAGGGGCGCTGCGATTTGAGTCGAACGGCGCCTTCGGGCATGCCTTTGCCCGCAGCGGTATCTCTACGTCGGGTATTCGCGGCTCCTTCGAGGACTTTGTTAGCAATGGAAACGATTTGCGGCGTGGAGCGGTAGTCTCGGTTGAGTTGCACGCGCCGCGCTCCAGGATGGTATTTTTCGAAATTTACGAGGTAGGCCGGGTCTGCTCCGGCGAAGGAGTAAATTGTTTGGGCTACGTCTCCTACTACGCAAACATCGTGCCGGCCGCCAAGCCATTCTTGGAGGAGTGCGAATTGAAGAGCTGAGACGTCTTGGAATTCATCGACAACGAAGTTGCGGTATTGGGATCGCACGGCTCGCGCGATATCGTCGCGTTCCTGAAGAAGGCCTGTTAGCAGAAGGAGGACGTCTTCGAAGTCGATGACGCCCCGCTCGTCTTTGGAATCTTCGTATGCGGCCAGCAGGTTTGCCATGGTTTCGAGGTCGAGGTCGGCGGGCGCTTCGCGTAGCTGCGTTGTGGCGGCGTCAACGTACGCGTCGGGCCCGATCATGGAGACTTTTGCCCATTCAATCTCTGCGGACATGTCGCGAATTGCGGTCTTGTCTATGGACAGCCCCAGGCGTCTGGCGGCGTTGGCGACGATGGGTGCTTTGTAGTCCATGATGGGCCGCATGGGCCCGCCAATGGCTCGGGGCCAGAAGTAGCGAAGTTGGCGTAGTGCGGCAGAGTGGAAAGTTCTGGCTTGTGCGCCGGGCACGCCCAGGTCTCGTAGCCGCGTGCGCATCTCGGCGGCTGCGCGTTGGGTGAAGGTGACAGCGAGGACGGATCCCGGATCAAACGCGCCTATAGCACTGCCGTATGCAAGCCTGTAGGTGATGGCACGGGTTTTACCGGTTCCGGCGCCGGCCAGCACGGATAGCGGCCCGGTAACTTGCATGGCCACTTGGCGTTGCTCCGGGTCAAGTGCTTCAAGTAGGGCGTCTGGATTTTGTCCCAATCTGCTTTACCTCCTGTCCTCAACCATTATGCGTTAGGGGACGGACATCAAATTGTGGGCGCGTTGGTTGTGGATTGCAAAACTTACCTAATTCGCGTGGTTTTCCCGGTTTTCAGGCCGGTGGATGACGGTTTGAGCGAGTGACCGCACGATGGTCAAGGTGCTCCTTGTTGCCCTGGGTTGCGCAGGGGGTGGCTACTCGGGGCAGAGGAAACCAAAGCCTCTGTCAGGCTTGGGTTGCGCCTGCTCGCCATAGCGGCGCGCCCCGTAACAGGGTTACTCGTCGCCGGGCAGGGGCTGTCTGTACCAGTGGCGGATGATGGCGCGGGCGATGGAGATGGGGCCGGGTGCTTCGATCTGCCCATTTTTGAGGGCGGCACCGTATTCTTCGCGCGTGTACCAGCGGGCCCAGTCGATCTCGACTCCGTCCACAGTCGGTTCCAGCCCGGCTCCGTCCACAACCCGCGCACGGTAGCCGAGCATGAGGGACCGGGGGAAGGGCCATGCTTGGGATGCGACGTACTCGATCCGGTCTACGCGTAGTCCAACTTCTTCTAGTGTTTCTCGCGCGACGGTCTGTTCGGGTGCTTCGCCCATTTCCATGAATCCGGCAACTAGGGAGGCGTATGTTGGCCGCCACCTCGTGTTGTGCGCTACCAGAATGCGATCGTTTTGATCGTGAATCGCAACGATTATTGACGGGTCGGTGCGCGGGTATTCGATGCGCGCACAGCCCAGACATTTGCGCTCCCACCCTGCGGCTGCGTAGATTGTGCGCTCGCCGCAGCGCGCACAAAAAGCGCCATTGTCGTGCCAGTTTGCCAGCCCGGAGCAGGTTGCCAGCAGTTGCACATCCGTTGGGTCAAGGTGGGTATTTTGACGCAGGTCGGCATATCCGTCACTGTCTGTGGGGTGTAGTTGAATACCGAGGAGGGCAGCGCGACCCTGCGCTCCCAGAAAGAAAACTCGTTTGATCTGGTGCGGATCCACGCCGTCGAGGCGGTGCCTTGCTCCGCCTTGAGAGTTGGGGATGAACCGGCCTCGTTCACTGATCAGGTAGGCAAAGGTGGTTTCAACTTGGAGGTCGCCGCAGTGTTGCGCAATGGTGTCGTACATTGTTTTGGCGGGGATTTCGCGTTTGGCGACTGCTCGCGGGTCAATGAATGGGCGCGCATAGGTGCAGGGGTCCCAGTTGCCTTGTGAGAGCGGTAGTGGCATGTTCATGTTTCCACGCTATTACGCGGTACGGTTGAAGTATGAGTGATTCGAAGAATGTTTCAATGGTTAGGCATGATGGGCGCGCTCTTGACGAGCTTCGTCCAGTTAAGGTTCAGCGCGGCTGGATTGATAATGCGGAGGGTTCTTGCCTGATCGAGTTTGGTAATACTCGCGTGCTTTGTGTGGCGTCTTTGACTGAGGGCGTGCCGCGCTGGCGCACGGGTAGTGGCGAGGGCTGGGTAACCGCCGAGTATGCGATGCTCCCGCGTGCAACCTCGTCGCGTTCGCAGCGTGAGTCTGTGCGCGGCAAGATTGGGGGCCGTACGCACGAGATTTCCCGTCTTATTGGCCGCAGTATGCGCGCGGTTGTGAACACGGCGGCTTTGGGTGAGAACACGATTGTTCTTGACTGCGATGTTTTGCAGGCCGATGGGGGCACTCGTACCGCGTCAATTACGGGTGCTTTTGTGGCGCTTTCCGACGCGATTAGCTGGGGACAAAAGAAGGGATTGATCGCGCCTGATAAGGCAAATCGCAAGGTGTTGTCGGATTCGGTTTCAGCTATTTCAGTAGGCATTATCGATGGCGTGCCAATGTTGGATTTGCCGTACGAGGAGGACGTGCGCGCTGATACGGATATGAATGTGGTGATGACCGGGTCGGGTAAGTTCATTGAGGTGCAGGGCACGGCTGAGCACGCCCCGTTTGACCGAGGTGAGCTTGACCAGCTACTTGGTTTGGCCCAGGTTGGCTGTGAGCAGCTGCGTGAGATCCAGTTGGCTGCGTTAGCTGAGGAACTGTAACGGTTCAACGCGAAGTTGCAGGCGCCCAAAAAGGAAAATAAGCGCCCTGCCGAAGATCGTTAGAAGCTGGAAACAAATTTGCAGGAGGCAAGACAATGCCGGATTTCAAGCTGGTTTTGGCTACTGGGAACAGGCATAAGGTGGATGAGCTACTCGCAATCCTCACCCCCCTGATGCCTGCGCTCACGGCGGATCAGATTGCCACTACACGCGATTTTGATGTGCCGGACCCGGTTGAAGACGCGACCTCGTTCGAGGGCAATGCTCTCATTAAGGCGAGGGCGCTGGCTACCGCAACGGGGTTGCCCACGGTTGCTGATGATTCGGGCCTGGCCGTGGATATTTTGGGCGGAGCGCCAGGAATTTTCTCCGCTCGCTGGGCGGGCCACCACGGCGATGACGCGGGGAATCTAAATCTCCTGTTGGGCCAGTTACACGACGTTCATGCCGAGCATCGCGGCGCCCAGTTTGTGTGTGCCGCTGCACTCGTGACGCCGGGTGGAAGTGAAACGGTTGAGGTCGGGGTTATGCGCGGCACGCTCCTAGACGAGCCGCGTGGCCACAATGGTTTTGGCTACGATCCGATCTTTGTACCCGAGGGCATGAGCCAGACAAACGCCCAGCTTGCTCCGGAACAGAAGAATAAGATTTCGCATCGGGCTAAGGCTTTCACGGCCCTTGCACCGCGAATCGTTGAGGCCCTCAAAAGCTAACTAAAACAGGGATTTCTTCGCTTCAGGGCCGTTACTCCGCTCCAGGCGATATTAGCTTCCTTGGCCCATCTGCCCCCGCGCGGCCAATCCTTAAAGCGAGTAGGTGGCCCCTGCGTATGCGGTGGAGATCGCGCCGTCCCACTCCTCACGCGCCTCCGCGATGACGATCTTCGGGTCGGTCCAGGGCTGAATGTGGGTGAGGACGAGCGACTCCACTCCTGCCTCGCGCGCGATTTTCGCAGCTCTCCCACCCGTCAGATGGATGCCGCGGGTGGTGTCGGCGCGGGTGAAGCCAGCCTCAGACAGAAGTAGGCTGACACCGTTTGCCATTTCTTGGATGCTGTCGCAGGTGTCCGTGTCTCCCGTGTAGGCGAGCTCCACGCGGCTCGAAGGATCACCCTCAGAGGGGCCTTCCACGCGGAATCCAAACGCGGGAACCGTGTGGTTAGCCGCGTACGGCGTGATGGTAAGCGGGCCTACTTGAAGCGGTTCCCGGTCGGCCAGTTGCACCGGCACGAACTCTTTCTCATAGGTTTCGTCAGGCGCGTATCCGTCAATGCCGCGCACCCGGTCCATCATCCCCTCCGGCCCGGCTAGTAACAGGGGCGGTAGCGGCCCGGTGGGATACCAGCGTCTGTGGACCTGCAGTGAAATGACGTCTCCCATGTGGTCGGCGTGCAGGTGTGAAAACAGGACTGCGTCTAGTTTCCGCGCGTCAATGTAGCGCCACAGCGCACCAAACGAGCCGGGCCCAAGATCCATCATCACGTTCCACGTGCGGATTTGACCAGTGTCGGTGTCCACTCCTCGCGCTTGTACCAGGTATGAGGAGGCCGCGGAGTACGGCCCCGACATGGAGCCGGTGCATCCAACTACGGTTAGCCTCACGAGTGCACCTCCATGCGCGAAATATCTCCCACCTGCGGGCCGAGGAAGCGCTTAGCCAGAGGGGCAAACTTGCGCTCGTCTCCGGTCACGTAAAACTCCGGCACGGGCTCACCTAGGCCCGGGTCGCGCAGCTTATCCTCTTCCACGAGGCGGCGGTAAACGTCACGGGCCGCGGACTCTGACGAAGACACGAGCTGCACGTCCTCCCCCATCACATAGGAGATGACACCTGTCAGTAGCGGGTAGTGCGTGCACCCGAGCACCAGGGTGTCAACGTCGGCCTCTTTAATTGGCTCTAAGTATTCGCGGGCAACTTCCAGCACTTCATCGCCGGTAGTGATGCCAGCTTCAGCGAATTCAACAAACTTGGGCGCTGCTTGTTGCACGATTTCGAGGCCGGGAACAGCCGCGAGCGCATCCAGATAGGCGCCGGATGTGACTGTGGCTTCGGTACCAATGATTCCGATTCGCCCAGTTCGAGTTGTGCGGGCCGCTCGGCGGGCGGCCGGTTGAATGACTTCAACGACGGCAATACCGGCGTCAACTTCATACCTTTCACGCGCGTCCCGAAGCACGGCAGCCGATGCCGTATTGCACGCAATTACAAGCATTTTCACGCCGCGCTCGGCTAAACGGTCCATGACGTCCAGCGCGAGTTCGCGCACGTAGGCAATGGGTTTTGTGCCGTACGGCGAATGCGCCGTGTCACCAACGTAAAGGATCTGTTCACCCGGCAGCTTATCCATTACCGCGCGGGCAACAGTTAAGCCTCCGACGCCGGAGTCAAGTATGCCGATTGGAGCGGAATCCATAGTTTAGAGGTTACTAGCAGTATCTCCCTCTTGGACGGCCTGAAGTAGTGAATCTTGCCACCAAGACACAAGTACGAATACGAGGCCCACAAGCTCTTCCGCACTAATCTTGCGCGGCTTAGCAGAATCGTGAGCGAGGAGTGCGGCGGCGCGCTCGCACCAGTATTCCGTATCACCCGGAGCACTCACTTCGAGGCGACCAGCGAGCACCAATCGAAGATCATTGAGACCGGACAGCCACTGCCACACGTCCTCACGCTCGATGGTGAACGTGCGCGACTCGCTGGTGGCTAGCTCGGCGAGTTTTCGGCCGATTATTTGCAAGCGCTCCGTCTTGAGCGTGCGCAGGGCATCTTCGGTAAGTGCGCGAAGGGCGGAGGCCTCTTCGGGATCGCTGCTCATCGAGGGCAGGAGGATCTTCAGCGTGGGATCATCGGGCTCATCCCGCTCATCCTCTGATAAAAGCGCGGAGAGCAAAGGTTCTTGGGTGGGCGCGTCGAGGATGAGGATCGTCTCGCCAAGCAGGGTTTGCATTAAGACAGCGACGTCCTCGTCAATCGTTGTTTCGTAGCCGCCGGGCGTGGATCTGAATTCGCTAAGTAGCATTAGTCGCAGGCTCAATAGTGGCTTTAAGGCCGTAGGAATGCATTGCGTAAACGTCGGCTTCCATGCGTTCGCGAAGGCCGGTTGAAACGATCGCCTTACCGGTTTGGTGAACTTGAAGCATGAGGGCACGGGCGCGATTTTCAGTATAGCCAAAATGGCGCCGAAATACGCCAACGACGTACGCTTGCGTATTGATGGGGTCATCCCACACCACGGTGCACCACTGCGCGTGGTTTTCGCGCGTAGTGGCGGCATCAGCCCTGACGCGGGTGGTGGTTGTGGGAGTTGCACTCATGTTTTCAGCCTAAGAGATTGAGGCGTGCAAAGTGCCGGTTTGGGGATAAACTCGACTTATGCCTGCTTCTACATCTACAGCACTGTTAACTGACATGTACGAGCTCACTATGCTGGACGCCGCTTTGAAAGCGGGAACAGCGGAGCGTAAGTCCGTTTTTGAACTTTTTGGGCGGCGTTTGCCCGCAACGCGCAGGTTTGGCGTGGTTGCGGGTACAGGCCGAATATTGGAGGCGCTGGAGCGCTTCACTTTCTCTACCCATCAGATCGATTACTTGCATAAGAACAAGATCGTGTCTGATGTGGCGTTGGACTATTTGAAGGATTTCCGCTTTTCGGGCGACATTTTTGGGTATGCCGAGGGCGAAGTTTACTTTGAGGGTTCTCCCCTGCTGACCGTTGAGGGTACGTTTGCCGAGGCCGTGCTTTTGGAAACGCTTGCTCTGTCAATCTTGAACCATGACTGTGCGGTTGCCTCTGCCGCCTCGCGTATGACGATCGCAGCACATGGCCGCCCGTGCGTGGACTTCGGGGCACGCAGGACGCATGAGCGCGCCGCTGTTTCAGCCGCCCGCGCCGCTGTTATTGCAGGGTTTGTGGGTACTTCAGATCTGGAGGCCGGCATCCGCTACGGAATCCCTACCGTTGGCACGTCCGCACACTCGTTCACGCTTTTGCACGACTGCGAGGAAGATGCGTTCCGCTTCCAAATTCAAAGCCTTGGCCCTTCGACCACGCTCCTCGTGGACACTTACGACATTTTTGAGGCGGTGGAGCGGGGTGTGAAGCTCGCTCGTGAGATGGGCGGCGAGCTTGGCGCAGTCCGCTTGGATTCGGGCGATCTTGTGGCCCTGGCATTTAAGGTTCGCGGACTGCTCGATTCGCTGGATGCGAAGTCCACTAAGATCACGGTGACAAACGACCTCGATGAGTACGCGATTGCCGCCCTGGGTGCTGCTCCTGTGGATTCGTACGGTGTAGGCACAAAGATGGTGACGGGTTCAGGTGTTCCCACCGCTGCCCTCGTCTACAAGCTTGTTGCCCGCGAGGATGGTGCCGGCAACATGGTGAAGGTGGGGAAGAAGTCCGCGTCAAAGTCCACGGTTGGTGGTCGCAAGATCGCGGGCCGCATTAGGGATGAGGAGGGCTACGCCTCCGAAGAGCTCATCGTTGCCGGTGGAACCGTGCAGGAAGCACACAAGATTTTGGAGGCGGAGGGGGCTCGTCCGCTGCAGATTCCGCTGGTTACGGGCGGACAGATCCGTTCGGAGCTATGGGGGCCTGGCGCGCTGGAGGCGGCGGCGGAACGCCACCGCCAGTCGCGCAACGAGTTGCCGTACGCCGCGTGGCGCCTGTCAGCTGGCGAGCCGGCAATCCCTACCAGGATGGTCAAACTCGACGACTAGCCCAGCGTTTGGAGGGATACCCCCTCAGAAGGGACACTCCCGCTTGGAAGTTTGGTGGCGGCCGCGTTTGGCGGCCGCCACTCGTTTATGAAGGAAACCGCCCCTTGGGCGGTTTCCTTTTCAGGCTTGTTTCCGTATCAGAGTTTCATGGGTTTTGTTACTCGTTACCGTCGGAGTAGGGCCAGTTGGGTCCGTGTTCCCCCATTTCGTCGCGCAGGGCTTTGCAGCGCGGACAGACTGGGAACTTGAATGGGGCCGACATGGGGATCCACACTTTGCCGCACAGCGCGATCACGGGTTGCCCGGTGATCAAAGACTTGGTTACGCGGTCGCGGCGTACGTAGTGAGCAAATCGGTCACCATCCCCTGGAGAGCGTTGCTCTTTAGTTTCGGTTCGCTCCAGCACCGAAGTGCTGGTTGAGCGCGAGGGCGCGCTTGGCGCCTGCGGCTGGTCTGGCGCATCCAAGTTGAGGCTGAACATGCCTCTAGTTTAGGTAGTTTCCAGCCCCTGATCCACTGCCGCCCGCCAGCGCAACGATTCAGACCCAAACTGCCGTAACGGTATTCCGACCCAAAGCGGCAAAAACCAGCAACCAAATCGGCACTTCCCCTCACGCACGTGATTCCAGGAGCCACCCGAAACGGTATTCCGACCCAAAGTGGCAAAAACAGGCCCCAGAACCGGCACTTCCCCTCACGGACGTGGTTTTAGACGCCACCCGAAACAGTATTCCGACCCAAAACACCCAAAACAGGCGCCAGAACCGGCACTTCCCCTCACGCACGTGGTTCTAGAGGCCCCGCTCGCGCGCCTCGAACCCCCGCCTGGCTTAGAGCACATAAAAGGGCGTGCAGGGCAGAACTTGAAAAGTTCGCCTGCACGCCCCTCTAGTTAGCTTAGAAGTTAGCTGAGTAGTAGTTATCCCAGTCTTCACGGTAGTTGGAGGCAAGTTCAAGCTCGGAAGCCGCTTCCTCATCTACAAGCACGTAGACGAAGGGGTGGAGCTGGAGCACGGACGCCGGCCAGCGCGACGAAATACCGCCCTCAACCATTTCGCGGATTGCACGCGCCTTACCCTTACCCTGAGCAAACAGGATGATCTTGCGCGCTTCGAGGATGGTGCCAAGGCCCTGCGTCATGGCGCTGGTAGGCACCTGGTCAATGTCTCCATCAAAGAAACGGGCATTGTCGCGGCGCGTCTGGTCGTGAAGGTACACAACGTGGGTGCGCGATGCGAGGGAATCTCCCGGCTCGTTGAACGCAATGTGACCGTCTGAACCGATGCCGAGAACCTGGAAGTCAACTCCCCCAGCTTCGCGAATGGAAGCGTCATATTCGGCGGCAGCGGCGTTGAGGTCCGCGGCAAGCGCGTTCGGAGTGTTTACCGCTCCCTCAGCGAAATCAACCTGGTCGGTAAATTCGCGGTGAATGAAGTTCACGTAGCTTTCCGGGTGTCCAGCTTCGAGGCCGATGTACTCGTCAAGAGTGAAAGCGCGGCACTGAGCGAAGCTGATCTTGCCTGCCTGGTGGCGTGCGATGAGTTCCTTGTACAGAGGCAAAGGGCTAGAACCCGTGGCCAAACCAATTACTGAATCAGGCTTGTCTTTGAGTGCCGATTCGAGAATATCGGCGCCGACTTTACCAATAGCTTCGTTGTTTGGAAGAATTGCGATCTTCATTCGTTTTCCTTAACTAGATTGGTTAGCGTAGCCAAGCTACGCATTAGATTATATGCACCCTCACTTGGGTAGATTGATTAGGAAGAAGAAAAGTGGCGAGGTTATCCCCGCCACTTTGTTTGGTTCGCTTCATGCGATGCTTACTTCTGGACAGCCTTCTTGAGGGTGGAGCCAGCGGAGATCTTCACGCCGAAGCCAGCAGGAATCTGGATCTGCTCGCCGGTCTGCGGGTTGCGACCGGTGCGGGCAGCGCGCTCAACACGCTCGACGGAGAAGAGGCCGGTTACCTTGACGGGCTCGCCAGCGGACAGGGACTCAATCAGGACTTCCTGGAATGCGGCTAGGGCAGCGTCAGACTGAACCTTGGTGAGGTTAGCCTTCTCGGCGATCTTAGCGACAAGCTGAGTGCGGTTTACGGACATGTTGGAACCTTCCGGTAGAAAACCAATATGAACAGTTACGAGCGAGTTTCGCTCTAACACCCACACACTAAGGCTTTAAGGGCGTGTTGTCAGCTTGAAACAGCGAGTTTTGAGCGTTTTGGGGTAATTTCCCACATTTTTTAGCCGTATTTTTACGCACGTTAAAAATCGTGTTAGGATCGCAAGTTTTGCGCGTGTTCATGGGCTTCCCGCGGGTGTTTTTAGATTTTGGGCAGATTATTCGGGCGCCGGTGCTTCTAGCCGAGCCAGAGGGTTGTTTTGTTCTGTATTGTTTGCCCTACTCCGTGTTTTAGAGTTGAGAGGCAAGCATAGAAAGGATGATGATGCGTATACCTTCTGCGTTGGATCGCGTAACGGATGATTTTGTAGCAAGTCTTATTGGTTTGGTTCCGGAAGTAGCGATTGGCATGGGTGCGCCTTTCGCGGACAGGACAATCTCGGATTTTTCTCCCGAGGGCGCCGCGGAGCTTGCACAGCTTTATAGGCACACGCTTGAAAATGTTGCCAGCGTGCAGGATGAGGACGAGGTTGATTCGGTTACTCGCAAGGCTTTGGCGTGGGATTTGGGTAACCAGCTGGAGTTGTTCGAAGCCGGTTTAGCAGTTGGCGAGCTGAACAATATCGATTCGCCGGTGCAGGCAATCCGCGACCCGTTTACATTGATGCCAATGGAGACCGCGGAGCACTGGGATGACTTGGTTCGGCGCGTGCAGGAGGTTCCCCAGGCGTTCAGCTCTTATAAGCGTGGTCTTGAATGGGCGATTGAGGCCGGGCGTGTCCCCACGAGAGCGCAGGTTGAGTTCGTGCTTGGCGACCTGGCGGCCCAAGGCGGCGCGCAGGATCCCTATGGCAGGTTATTGAAGGAGTTCAATGCTTCGAGCGTGGCCAGCGATACGGGGCTGCACAAGAGACTGGAGGAAGCCGCACGGAGCGCACAGGCTGCAACGCGTGATTTCAATACTTGGCTTAAACAAAAGGTAGCTCCGGTTGCAACTAATCGCGATGCGGTTGGACGAGAAGAGTACATCCTGAAGTCTGCTCACTTCTTGGGCAAAAAGATTGATCCAGAAGAAACGTATGAGTGGGCACTGGAGGAACTGCGCGATATTCACGCCCAGCAAAAGGCAATCGTCGAGGAGCTTTACGGACCTTCGGTGACGGTAAGTGAAGCGTTTGAGAAGTTGAATAACGATCCGGCTCACCAGGTTCACGGCGTGGACGGGCTCCAGCGTTGGATGCAGGAGACCTCGGACGAGGCTGTGGAGTACTTGTCGGGCCGCCATTTCACGGTGACGGACGAAATGCGCCAGTTGGCGGCGAAGATTTCTCCAGCTGGCGATGGGGGCATTTTCTACACTCAGCCAACGGATGATTTTTCCCGGCCGGGAACGATGTGGTGGGCTGTGCCGCCGGGCGTGGAGGTGTTCCACACTTGGCAGGAGAAGACAACCGTCTACCATGAGGGAATGCCCGGCCATCACATGCAGCTTGGCCGCGCAGTGTCTTTGAAAGACACGCTAAACACGTGGCGCCGCCAGTTGTGCTGGTTCTCCGGTCACGGTGAGGGGTGGGCGCTGTATGCCGAACAGTTAATGGATGAGCTCGGATTCTTAAAGCACCCTGCTGAGCGGCTCGGCATGCTGGATGCGCAAAGACTACGCGCCGCACGAGTCCTCGTGGATATTGGCGTTCACCTGGGTCTTGAAAGGCCTTCAAACGCTTACCTGTCTTCTATTGGCATTTGCAACGCCGCATACGAGGATGCCTTGAACTCCTCCCCGTACTTAGACCTCGGTAAACCTGACACAGCAAAAGGCGTGTGGGATCGCAACGACCTGTGGGCATTTATGAGCTTGAATGTGGCTATGGATCCGAAGTTCCTAGAGTTCGAGACCACCCGCTACCTGGGTTGGGCAGGGCAAGCATCTTCTTACAAGGTGGGCCAGCGGGTCTGGCAGGATCTGCGTAGCAAGTGGCTGTCCGCGCCGACTGCACAAGCGGCTCAGAGTAGTTCCAGTGACACGCGTTTGCGCGAGTTCCACGACACTGCGCTTGCACTTGGCGGCCTTCCACTCGCCGTACTTGAGGACGTGATGAGCGGTGAGTGAATCCCCCGCCCTTTCTCGTGGCAATCACGGGGAGGCCAGCACTGTCCTGGTGCTGGCTTCGGCGTCACCCGCGCGGGCCAAAACGCTCCGCGCGGCGGGCATCGAACCACTTATCCGCGTGTCAAATGCGGATGAAGACGCCGTCCTCGCCCAGTTTGAGAACTCGGGGTCCGCTAACCAGGCGGCGCAAAAGGTCATGGCCCTAGCGAAGGTGAAGGCCGGGTCAGTAGCCCAGGCACTTAGCGCAACTGAGATCTTCGAGTTCGCACGCCAGCAAGGTATGCCCGCCCCCTCCTCGATTATCGTGGTTGGCTGTGATTCAATGCTGGAGGTCAACGGCGCGCTGGTTGGCAAACCTCATTCCCCTGAGGTGGCGGCGCGTCGTATTCGCGAGCTTTCACGCAATGACGTGGTGTTGCATACAGGTCACGCAATCACGCTGCTGCGCATAGATTATGATTCGGCCGTCTCGCTAGGAAGCTCGAACGGTAGCCCAAATGGATTAACGGTTCTGGAGACTCGCTATGACTCGTGTGCCACCACGGTTCATTTCGGCGAGCTTGATGAAGATGAGATCCACGCTTACGTGGCCACAGGAGAACCTTTAGAGGTTGCCGGAGCCTTCACTATTGATAGCCTCGGCGGCCCGTTCATTGAGGGAGTGACTGGGGATCCGCATTCGGTTGTGGGAATCTCGCTGCCTCTTCTTCGCCGGATCATCAAGGATCTTGGCGTCTTTTGGCCTAGCCTGTGGAACAAGTAGCGCACCATTACAACACAAATTAGAGGGAGGGCTTGGAACCGGATTTTCGGCCCAAGCCCTCCCCTATTTAGCTAGTCAGCGTGAGAGCGTTAGTTGCTTTTGTGAAGGCGGTTGCGTAGCGGAATGTATTCGCGCTCGGTTTCGCCAACGTAAACCTGACGCGGACGGCCAATGCGTCCCTCTGGGTCGCGAGCCATCTCCCTGTACTGCGCAATCCAGCCGGGTAGGCGCCCCATTGCGAACAGCGGGGTGAACATCTTGGTTGGGAAGCCCAAAGCCGAGTAGATGAGGCCCGTGTAGAAGTCGACGTTCGGGTAGAGCTTTCGCTCAACGAAGTAGTCGTCGTGTAGAGCCATCTCTTCAAGCTCCAAGGCGATGTCTAAAAGCTCGTCCTGTTTACCCAAACGCTCCAAAACATCGTGGGCCGCGCCCTTGACGATGGCTGCGCGCGGGTCGTAGTTCTTGTAAACGCGGTGACCAAAGCCCATGAGGCGGACGCTCGAAGACTTGTCCTTGGCCTTCGCTACGAAGTCCTTCACCGTCATGTCCGAGTCGCGAATTTCCGCGAGCATGCGCAACACGGCCTCGTTAGCGCCACCATGAAGCGGACCGGAGAGCGCGCCAACACCTGCAGCAACGGATGCGTACATGTTTGCCTTCGCGGAACCAACCATGCGTACGGTCGAGGTGGAGCAGTTTTGCTCGTGGTCGGCATGCAGAATCAGAAGCATGTCGAGAGCTCGAACGATGGCCGGGTCAATGTCGTACGACTGGTATGGCAGGCCGAACGTCATGCGAATGAAATCTTCGGTGTAGGAACGCTGTGCGTCCGGGTAGAGCGGCGGCAGGCCGGCAGCGCGCTTCGCGATGGTCGCAATCATGGTTGGCACCTTTGCTAGTAGCAGCACGGATGCCTTATCCATCGCCTCGTCATCGTCCGGATCCAGCGTGTGTTGGTAGTACGTTGCGAGGCCGGCAACGCCAGCCTGCAGGATGGCCATGGGGTGGCCGTTGCTGGGGAAAGCACCAAAGAAAGCCTGGAAGTCCTCGTGCAACAGACGGTGACGCTGTACGCGACGGATGAACGCTTCGAGGGTTACCGCATCGGGAAGCTCGCCGTAGATGAGCAGGTATGCGACTTCGAGGAAGCTGGAGCTCTTTGCGAGTTGCTCAATCGGGTATCCCCGGTAGCGAAGGATGCCTGCGCCACCATCGATGTAGGTAATCGAGGACGAGGCCGATGCCGTGTTGGTAAAGCCAGGGTCGTAGGTGGTTACGCCAGTGGTTGCAAGAACCTTGTTGATGCCTAGACCGTCCGAGCCGGCGGTGGCCACTACTCGCGGAAGCTCAACTTTGTGCTCATCAACCGTGAGTAGCCCGTTCGCTTTCTTGGTCTCGTCCACCTTCTCGGCTACTTCTGCCTTTGGGGTCTTGCCCTTTTCAGTTGCCATCTCCGCCTTCCTCCTGAGCTTGCGGAAAACCTTTAGCTTCGCTCCTTTGACGAAGCCGTCAAAATCAGATTATCTCAACATCGAGATTATTTCGCGGCGAATAAGGTTTTTACCTGTGACAAACGCTCGACAGCAGCGCGGATTCGTTCATCCTTACCCGACAGAGAAACTCTTATGAATCCTTCGTTACCTTCCCCATAGAATTCTCCCGGGGCCACAAGGATTCCGAGCTGGGCAAGTCGTTCCACAAGAGCGCGCCCATCCACCTCGCCCCGCTTATCACGCAGCCACAGGTATAGGCCCGCACGCGATTGGGGGTCATTTTCGAGGCCGACGCTTGCAAACGCGGCTTCGAGTTTAGCCCGGCGCCTAGCGTAGATACCCCGTTGAATAGACACGTGTGAAATCTGATCGCGCATGTCCGCTTCTGCATTATCGGGGACGTGTTCGAGTCCTTCGCGGGGGTTAGCGAATGCCGACGCGCTATCGAGTAGCGCCACGCTCATTGCGTGTATCACGGGTGAAGACACCATCATTCCCGCGTGCTTGCGTACGGCCACCGCCGCCTCAACCAGTTTCGGGTCACCCATCATGATGCCCCCGCGATACCCGGCCATGTTGGACTGTTTGGAAAGCGAATACAGCACCAACAGACCGCTCACATCGTCCTCGCACACCGCGTCGGACAGCAACGAAGGAACTCCCCCGTCAAGCAAGGATTCATCCCAAACGAGGGCGGCGTAGCACTCATCCGACGCCACAACCGCGCCGCGCTTCCTTGCCCACCAGACGATTTTGCGCAGTTGCTCCACGTCGAGCACATGACCGTTTGGGTTTCCCGGCGAGTTGAGCCAAACCATCTGAGCGTCTGGCCACTGCACGGGATCTTCATCCACCGCAATGGGCTCGGCGCCAGCCAGGCGCACCCCGATGTCGTAAGTCGGGTAGGCACACCGCGGGATTAGAACGCGGTCTCCTGGCCTCACCCCCAGCATGAGGGGAAGCCACGCAACCATTTCTTTAGAGCCGATCGTGGGGATCGAAGTGGCACCCTCGTCCAATGCGGATATTCCGCGTGCCCTGGCCCAAAGCTTGGTGGCTTCGAGGACCTCCTCCGTTCCAACCACCGTGGGATATCCCGGCGCATTTGCTGCCTCTTTCAAGGCATCTTGGATTATTTGCGGGGTCTCATCTACGGGTGTGCCGATGGACAGGTCCACGATTCCGCCCGGGTGCGCGCTAGCTACCTTCTTCGCTTCAGTTAGCGTGTCCCACGGAAACTGCGGCAGATCAACGCCGCGCGGTAGTGAGCTTGTCATAGCTTTCCCCTCTTCTCCCCCGCTATACCTGGTTGCACTCTAGCGACCTTTTGCACCCGCCTCGACATATGCGAAACCCTCTACGTCTTGCATACGTCGCAAAGTTCAAGTGCACGAGTTTCAGCCGAGCTTTCCCCTCGATAAAGATATGCAACAAGGGCCCGACAAACGCCGAGCCCCATTACAAAAATCTGGCTAATCCTGATTTTGGGGAGGTAGCTTCGCAATGACCTCGTGGTCGTAATCCACAGCGCCCGTGCGGGCAGCGCCACCTGGTGAGCCAAGCTTGTCGAAGAAGTGCACGTTTGCCTCGTAGTATTCGGACCATTCTTCAGGAAGGTCATCTTCGTAGAAGATCGCCTCAACCGGACAAACGGGCTCGCAAGCACCGCAGTCTACGCACTCATCCGGATGGATATATAGGCTACGCGCGCCTTCATAAATGCAATCAACTGGGCATTCATCAACGCATGCGCGGTCTTTAACGTCTACACAAGGTTGCGCGATAACGTAGGTCAAAACGGTCTCCTTAAGTCATTTTGCGTCGAAAATCCGCGGGCTGAAAACCCCGGCTACTTTTCGTGCCTCATATGGGGTTTATTATCTCACCATGAGCAGTTTTTCGACACCCGACCCGAACGAGGCTCCCCCGAGCCTGCCGTGGATGCAGTGGCAGGTGGGCCAGCGCGTGGTTGTCCGTTATCGCAAACCTGATGGGTTGTATGACGCCCTCGGCCACCTGACGGAGGTGGCGCCAACCCACGTCACGGTAAACACACGCAAAGGGCTCGTTACCGTTCCAGCTAGCGTCATGGTTACCGGCAAGCGAGTGCCAGAATCACCGTTCGGCAACTAGATGATTTCAGTTCGCCCAGGCAAAAGGCCCGCTCCGGTTTTAGCCAGCATGGAGGCATTATTACCAGTGCGCGCCCGCGCAGCCTCGGGTATCGAACTACTTTGATTCGCGGCGTGCGCGCGCAGCTATCTTGAAACGATCCTGAGTGGAAAGCACGTTCTTGCGGATGCGAACAGCGTTGGGTGTAACCTCAACGCACTCGTCCTCAGCCGCGAATTCTAGCGACTCTTCAAGCGTGAGCGTGCGCGGCGTATTCAATCCTTCGTAGGAGTCTGCCGCTGCTGCGCGCATGTTCGTCTGTTTCTTTTCACGCGTGAGGTTCACATCCATGTCCTCATTGCGCGAGTTTTCACCCACAACCTGACCCTCGTAAACCTGGCTGCCAGGCTGCACAAGGAACGTGCCGCGCTCTTGCAGATTGATCATCGCGTAAGGCGTTGCCTGTCCGGCGCGGTCCGCTACAAGTGAGCCAGTGTTGCGCGAAATGATGGTGCCCTGCCACGGTTCGTAGCCCGCCGCGTAGGAAGAAGCGATGCCAGTGCCACGCGTTTCGGTAAGGAAGCGCGTGCGGAAGCCGATCAGGCCGCGAGCGGGGACTAGGAACTCTAGGCGCACCCAGCCCGAACCGTGGTTAGCGATGCTTTCCATGCGGCCCTTGCGAGCGGCCAGAAGCTGCGTTACCTCGCCCATGTATTCTTCAGGCACGTCAATCGTCATGTGCTCCATAGGTTCGCACTTGACGCCATCGATAACGCGGGTAACAACCTGGGGCTTGCCAACCGTCAGTTCAAAGCCCTCGCGGCGCATTTGTTCAACAAGGATTGCGAGGGCCAGTTCACCGCGGCCCTGCACCTCCCACGCGTCCGGCCTCTCGGTGGGTAGGACGCGCAGAGAAACGTTGCCGACCAGCTCACGGTCAAGGCGGTCCTTCACCTGGCGCGCGGTAACCTTAGTGTTCTTCTCGCGGCCAGCCATCGGCGACGTGTTTGTTCCAATGGTCATAGAGATCGCGGGCTCATCAACCGTAATCAGAGGTAGCGGACGCGGATCTTCTAAATCAACGAGGCTTTCACCAATCGTAATATCTGGAATACCCGCAACCGCCACGATGTCGCCGGCTTTCGCGGTTTGGGCTGGCACACGATCCAGGCCTTCGGTGCGGAGCAGCTCGGTAATCTTCACGGAGGTGAGGGAACCATCGGCATGCGCCCAGCCCACGTTCTGTCCCTTGTGGAGTTCACCGTTGTGAATGCGCAGCAAGGCGATCCTGCCAAGGAACGGGGATGCGTCAAGGTTCGTGACGTGCGCCTGCAGGGGCGCGTCTTCGTCATAGGAGGGACCGGGAATACGGTGGAGCAGCGTTTCAAACAGTGGCTCCAGGCCCGACGTGGGAACCTCCCCAACAGCGGGCTGTTCAAGTGAGGACTTACCAAGCTTTGCCGACGCGTACAGGACGGGCACTTCAAGCAGGCCGTCCACGTCAACCTCGCGCCCCTCATTCTGCAGATCTTCCGCGATGGATAGGAGCAGGTCCATGGTCTCTTCCACGACCTCTTCAATACGCTGATCCGGGCGATCAACCTTGTTCACCACCACAACAACCGGTAGCTGCGACTCCAGCGCCTTGCGGAGCACAAAACGCGTTTGCGGTAGCGGGCCCTCAGCCGCATCCACCAGGAGGAGCACGCCATCAACCATGGAGAGAGCGCGCTCGACCTCGCCTCCAAAATCTGCGTGTCCAGGCGTATCAATCACGTTAATCGTGATGCCTTCAGGTAAGCCTAGCTTCTGTGCAGAAGGACCCCGATAGTGAACGGCCGTGTTCTTCGCGAGGATCGTAATGCCCTTTTCCCGCTCTAGATCACCAGAATCCATGACGCGCTCACCACGCGACTCCACGGTGTCGTGGTCAGAGAAGGCTCCGGACTGCCATAGCATTGCATCCACGAGAGTCGTCTTACCGTGATCCACGTGGGCAACGATCGCGACGTTACGAATATCTTCGCGAATAGTCATTTTGCCTCCAGGTCTCCTCTTCTAAGCGTGCGCGCCAGCGTGGTTTCGCTAAAACATGCGCCCTACTACCTTATGCCCCGGAGCTTTCGATCACGCACTTAGGTTTCTGCGAAATGCGCCACTACCCGATAATGCGTTGCCATCTAAAATGGAGGCATGCATCCAACGATTAAGATCGCCTCTGCTCCTGCACGCTACGGAACATATTTTTTTGCCGTCCTGGCGCTGGCCGTTTCAATTGTGACTATTACGCGTGATGGCGTATCCGTAGCTGTTGCAGCCCTGCCGTATGTTTGGCTGGTATTTTGGGCGATTTTCATGCTGTGGTGGATGCCGCGCCTTACTATCGCGCCAGACAAAATAACGGTGCGTAACATGATTTTCTCGTGGACCGTGCCGTGGGAGCGTTACACGGGCGCGCGCCTGAACCTGGGTCTCATCCTCGAGACGCGTGACATCGATATTCGCGCAGCCGCCGCTCGTCCTCGTACCGGCGTTCGAAACATGAAAGCTCAGTATGGCCCCCTGCAACTTCCGTACATTGACGAGGAGGTGCCGAGCCACCTTCTTGACTTGGATTCATCTCAAACAGCCGAGTTGCTGCGCACCTACTATGAGCGTCACCTCGAGGCGGGGATGACGAATGCCACTACGAAGGTAGAGAGGAAGCTCAACACCGCCCCCCTGCTGGCTGCACTTGTGTTGCTTCTGGCCACATTCATTCCGCGCCTCTGACTCAGTTCGCGCCCCCGCTAGGCTTGCCGTTACATGAAGGATCGCCCCGCACATTGTGCGGGGCGATCCTGCCACGTTAGCTATTCAGCTAGGCTCGTTTCACCAAGTGTTACTCCGAGACGTAGCCGATGTCCTCAACCTTGCCGGAAGAGAAGCCGAAGGCGCCGTAGTTGGCGAGGGTCTTCGGAACTGCAACGTACTCGACGCGGCGGTACAGCGGAACAGTCATGACACGGTCCCAGATGGCAGCGTCAACTTCGTTCGTGTACTCAACGCGCTTGTTGTGGTCCATCTCGACGTCGATCTTCTTGATCAGCTCGCTGATCTCATCGTCGCATAGGCCCGAGAAGTTCGAGTCGGAATCGCAACCGTAGATCTGGCCTACGTTAGCCATCGGGTACGGGGTACCCTGCCATGCGAACGAGGTGATACCGAAGGTGCCATCAAGCAGGAATCCGGGGAAGTCATCCGGCGACTTGTTAACCATATTGACCTTTACGCCAATGTTGGCCATGTCAGACTGAAGGAGCTTACCTTCGTTTTCAGAGGTTGGGATGCCCTGGAGTAGCTGGTACTCGATTTCGAGGGTCTGGCCGTCCTTGGTACGGAATTCTGCGCCGTCATCAAGCTTCCAGCCGAGCTCGTCAAGCTGCTTGCCTGCAGCCTCGGGATCGAACTTGAAGTCTTCGGCGTTGTCGGCGTAGCCTTCCTGGCCAGGCATGAAGAAGTGGTTACCCATCATGAGCTCTGCCGGCTCAACGGGCAGACCAGCAAGGTCAGATGCTGCGATAGCTTCACGGTTCAGGCCCTTAACGATTGCCTGGCGAATGCCCTTGTCCTGCAAGAGGCCAGAGTTCGTGTTGAACGTGAAGTGACGCCACTGCTTGCCACCTGCTTCACGGATTTCCGCATCTGCACGGCCAGCAGCAGTCTGGTACTGGTCGGCGTTGATGAGGCCGGATACGACGTCGATTTCCTTGTTAGCGAAGGAACGGGTCGAGGTCGACGGGTCGAGCTCGCGGAAGCTTACCTTGTCGAGCTTCGGAGCATCGCCCCACCAGGTGTCGGACGGAACGAGAGTTACGACGCGCTGCGAACGGTCTACCTCACCGAACTTGAACGGACCTGCGGTGAAGTCGTTGTTCGGGTTTTCCTTACGCGCGTTGTCGAAGTCCTCAGGCGTGGAAATGGCAGCCTTCGGCTCAACGCCGGACCAGGTTGCAGACCAGTCAGCGTAGGTCGTGTTGTACGTGATTACGACCTGGAACTCGTCCTTGCCCTTCTCGACCTTTGCAACCTCGCGGAAACCGTCGGTGGTAGCTACCTGGTAGTCAGGGTTGGAGCCGTTAGCGGCCTTCCAGGTTGCCTCGTAGTCTTCCCACGTGATCGGCTCGCCGTTGCCCCAGTGTGCATCCGGGTTCAGAGTAAGGGTTACTACCTGCGGAGGTCCGTCCACTACCTCGTAATCGAGAACGTAGTTCTTGTTCGGCTCGAAGGTGGAGTCCTCTGCGTAAATCCAGTTGCTAGGCATTACCCAGCCGGCAATCTCGTTGTTGTCCACCTGGTTTCCGGCAGCATGCAGGATGTTCCACTGCTCAGGGAACTGGCCGATTGCGAAACGTAGTTCGCCGCCTTCTTGCACCTTGTCGCGGGCTTGTGCGTTGATATCGGAGAGCGCCGGCAGATTTGCGTCGCCGCCGGATCCCGATTCTCCGCCACCTGCACACCCTGCGAGTACGAGGGTTGCGGCGGCAGCTACTGCAGCGAATGAACGTAGTGAACGCTTCACTGTTGTACCTCCATAATGTTGACATCTCTTGCCGGGCGTACCCGGCCACGATGGATAGGCTACTTTAGCGCACCGGCTTCTTGATAGTTGAGAGCCGCCTTTCGGTCCCTCCTTGTTCTAATCGCAACAAAAGTCCCAAATAATGAGAAAACGAGCATTCGCCAAGATTTTCGTATATGTCTGCGGCGCGTGATCTCGCTTGTCGATGTCTGCTCACCTTTCTAACTTCCGCCCTTGACCGCAATGCGGTCAACAACCTTTCGCCATTTTGATCCTAGATATCGGTTTACAAAAACCGGCGGCCTGCATCCATTTTTGGTTGCAAACCGCCGGCTTTGAAGTTGGTCAGTGGTGGAGCGTGCGCACAAGGCGTTACTCCACCCGGCTAGAACATGTGGGCCTCTTCGGGGTAGTGGCAGGCGTTCATCGAGTCGACGTCGCCGTCACCCTTGAGCTCAGGATGTTCGTTGACACACCGTTGCTGTTCTGCTTCGCCTAGAGTGAGGAACTTCGGGCAACGCGTCCTGAAGCGGCAACCCGAAGGCGGGTTTGCGGGCGAAGGAAGGTCACCTTCAAGCAGGATGCGTTCACGGGAACGTTCCTTGCGTGGATCCGGAATTGGGATAGCCGAAAGCAGGGCTTGCGTGTACGGGTGACGCGGCCTGTCGAAAACCTCTTTAACCGCACCGATTTCAACGATCTTACCCAGGTACATGACGGCCACACGGTCCGCGATGTGGCGCACAACGGAGAGGTCGTGGGCAACAAATAGGTATGAGAGGCCGAGCTTGGCGCGCAACTCCTCAAGTAGGTTAATGACACCAGCTTGAATCGACACGTCGAGAGCCGAAACCGGCTCGTCAAGCACGAGTAAGCGCGGACGCAACGCGAGCGCACGTGCGATACCAATCCTTTGACGCTGACCACCGGAGAAGTGACGCGGGTAGCGGTTAAGGTGCGCAGGCTCAAGGCCAACGAGTGTCATGAGTTCCTCAACCCGCTCGTCGATCTTGTCCTTTGGATAGTTGTTGTACTTCAACGGCTCCGCGATGATGTCGGAAATCGGCATACGCGGGTCAAGCGAAGCCATCGGGTCTTGGAATACAACCTGTAGGTCTTCACGCACCTTGCGGCGCTCGCGGCCAGACATGGTGGAAGCATCCTTACCGAACACAACGATGGTGCCACCCTGCGGCTTTTGCAGGTTCAGTACTTCCAGAAGAGTTGTGGTTTTACCGGAGCCAGATTCGCCTACGAGGGCCAGAGTTTCGCCCTCGCGAATGTCCAACGAAATCTCATCAACGGCGTGAACCGTACCCACCTGTCGCTTGAATACTGCGCCCTTCATTAGCGGGAAGTATTTCTTGAGGTCGGTCACACGCATGACTTCGTCACGCTTCATGCGGTCTTCATCGGCAATCGGAGAGCTGAATGCTTCCGGTATCGGGTAAATGCCCGCGTGATCCCAGTTGTTTTCAACGATGTCTTCAGCACGCACACAAGCAACGGTGTGATCGACGCCGTCGTTCGGATTGTTATTGGGTGAGACGCGAAGTTCCGGCTCGCCGTTAAGGCACGCGTCCGTGGAGATCGGGCAACGAGGCGCAAACGGGCAGCCCGTGGGTTCTTGCAGCATCGAAGGAGGGTTACCTTCAACAGATGCGAGGGGCTCAGAAGAGTCCTGATCTGGACGCGGCAGAGAACCGAGAAGCCCAACCGTGTACGGCATCGTCGAGTGATAGTAAATGTCATCAACCGAGCCGTATTCAACGCAACGTCCCGCATACATAACGGCAACGCGATCAGCCATACCCGCAACGACACCGAGGTCGTGGGTAATCATGAGGACAGCTGCGTTAGTTTCGCGTTGTGCCTTCTTTAGCAGGTCAAGAATCTGCGCCTGAATGGTTACGTCCAGTGCGGTGGTTGGCTCGTCCGCGATGATTAGATCCGGATCGTTGGCGATTGCAATTGCGATCATCACGCGCTGGCGCATACCACCGGAGAATTCGTGCGGGAATGCCTTGAATCGAACCTCGGGGTTTGGAATGCCAACGAGTTCGAGTAGCTCAATCGCTCGCTCTCGCGCCGCGGTCTTGCTCATCTTCTGGTGAATGGTCAAGGCTTCCACGATCTGATCGCCAATCGTGTAAACGGGCGTTAGTGCAGATAGCGGATCTTGAAACACCATCGCGACTTTTTTGCCGCGGATCTTTGACATCCACGCGTCAGATTTGCCGAGGATCTCGGTCCCGTGTAGCTTCACGGAGCCTTCAACCTTGGCAGATTCGTCAAGCAGGCCCATGACAGCCAGCGAGGTAACGGATTTACCGGAGCCGGATTCACCAACAATGCCCAGCACCTCGCCGGGGTGAACTTTCAGGTTGACGCCGCGAACAGCGCGCACAACGCCGTCTTCGGAGGGGAAACTGACGTTTAGATCCTGGATGTCAAGAACCGGAACGCCTTCTTGGCGCTCGGGTACCGGCGTGTTGTCTAGCTTGCGGTTTTTGCTGCTCATGCTTGACCTCCAGACTTTGAGGACGGGTCGATTGCGTCGCGCAGTCCGTCGCCGATGAAGTTAACGAAAATGAGGGTCAGGGTCAGGATGGTGGCCGGGGCCATGAAGATCCACGGCGAGGTAGTTGCCATGCCCTGCCCTTCCGCAATGAGAACACCAAGTGAAGTCTCTGGCGGTTGCACGCCGAAGCCGAAGTATGAAAGCACCGTTTCTGACATGACCGCTGCAACGAAACCGAGAGCGGCATCGATAATCAGGTAAGACGCTACGTTCGGAATGATGTGCTTGGTGATGATGACGCGTGCTGGCACCGACATGTAGCGCGCCGCCGTTACGTACTCGAGGTTCTTAACCGACAGAGTCATAGAGCGAACAACGCGAGCGGTGAGCATCCAGCCAAATCCTGCCAGCAGAAGGATAAACAGGAACGTCGAGGAGTTCTGCCCACCGGTCTTTTGTGAAATAACAGCGATGATAAGGAAGGACGGGATCACAAGCAAAAGGTCGATAACCCAAAGCGCAGCTTTTTCAAAGAAACCACCGAAGTAGGCTGCGGAAGCGCCAACGATTGCAGCAACGGTTACCTGGATTGCAGATACCGAAACGCCAATGATTAGTGACTTGCGCAGGCCCTCCAAGGTTAGTGCGAGGACGTCGCGCCCACCTTGAGTGGTGCCAAACCAGTGTTCAGCGTTTGGGGGTTTCAGGAAGGAGCTAGTCACCTGCTGGTAGTCCCACGGAACCACCATGGGGCCAAAGATTGCGATGAGAACAACCAACGCGAAGCCGATAACACCGATCTTTGAGGTGGTTGAGCGCATGAAGCGCCGGCGAATCAGGGTCGCGCGTGAGAGACGCTTGGATTTGCCTTTTTCGTTCTTGCCGCCCATCGTGGTCTCTTTTGCGAGGTCCGATCCTGCAGTCAGGGCGGTTTCGCCGCGCGCAGTTTCAGCGTTGCGGACGTCGCGCTCTTGGGGTTGAGGTTGGTTAGACATGTTTAGCTCACCCTTACACGCGGGTCGACAACGACGATGAGGAGGTCAGACAAAAGCGCACCGGCTAGCGTACAGACACCCGAGAAGGCAACTACTGCGGTGGTGCCGTTGATGTCTTGACCACGAATGGATGAGACGCCGAAGATGCCCATGCCGTGCCAGCCGAACACCTGCTCGGTAACGGTTGCGCCGAGGAACAGAGTAGCTACCGCGAAGGCGAAGAACGTTGCCATTGGAACTAGCGAGGTGCGCAGTGCGTGGCGGGTTACAGCCTTCGACTTGATGAGGCCCTTGGCACGCGCAGTACGAACGTAGTCAGCTCCGAGCGTGTCGAGCATCAGGTTGCGCTGGTACCGCGAGTAGGAAGCAATTCCAGTTAGCGACATGGAGATCGTGGGCAAAAGTAGGTGCTGCATCCGGTCAACGAAGGCCGCACCGAAATAGTTTCCTACTGTTCCAGTCTCGCCTGTGAACTCAAAGAACTGCGTGCCGGTTGCGACGTTGAACTGGGTCGCTCCGATCTGCAAGAGGTTCGCAAGAACAATAACCGGCGTAGAGATGATGATGAGGGCGAGGATCGAAATAATGCGGTCAGTCTTGGAGTACTGCTTGGTTGCAGTCCACGCGCCCACAGCCACGCCGCCGACCATGCCGATGATCGAGCCGATGATAATAAGCCTGACAGAAACCCAGATACGAATGCCGATGATGGAGTTCACGGAGGCGCCGGTTGGCGTCATGCCCCAGTCCCAGTCGGTGAACACGCGGCCAAGCCATATGGTGTACCTATCCCACACGGGCACAGTGTCTGAGATGTTGTATGCAATGAACATTCGCTCAAGCGCGTCCCAGTCACGCGTGGGGTCCGTGAGGTCGTAAGCGGCCTTCGGGTCTAGCGTGTTGGAGGCGATGATGTACGCCAGTGACACGGCAATGAACAGCAGGAGAGCATAGTTAGCAAGCCTGCGTGCCAGGTAGTAGAACATAGGCTCTGACTTTCTTCAGGTCATGTTTGTCGCATAAGGTGTTTGGTATTCCTCTTAGCTCGCAAAATTTCCTGATGGTTTCAGAATTATTGTCAAAACTGTGTATTGACTTTAGTGAATTTCGTGGCAAATGAGAAACCAGAAAGGCATTTTATCGAGGTTTATCTACCTTCCGGCCAGTTTCTAAGGCCTTCCTCTCAGTGTTCTGCACAGACGTTTTTGTAACCTCCACGGTTCATAATTGTCCGGTTTGGTCGCCGAATCCTAAGGCAGTTATCTCATTTCGTTCCCCATTGTGTGGAATCTGCGCAATGCTCGCAACACTTCGGATGTGGCGTTCTTGACATTTACTTCCGGCTATTTATTTTCCCTTGACGTTTAGCACTTGACGCAGTTCGTGGACGATTTCAACGAGGTCCGCGGCGTCCTCCATGACCTGGTCAATGGGCTTATACGCGTCGGGGATCTCATCCACCCAGGCTTTGCCGGGCCGGTAGACGATACCTTCCATTCGCTTGGCAAGATCCTCAGCACTGAACTTCGCTTTTGCTGCAGTGCGCGAAAGCACACGTCCAGCACCGTGTGGGGCCGACCAGAACGAAAGTTCATTTCCGAGGCCCTTTGTGATGTAGGAGCGGGTCCCCATGCTACCCGGGATCATGCCGAGTTTGCCGGCCTCGGCATTTATGGCTCCCTTACGGGTTAGCCACACTCGCCTGCCGTCGATTTCAACTGCTTCGGTGTAGTTGTGGTGCGCGTTGATACGCTCCACCTCTATATCGGAGGCGCCCTCGCCCATCATTTGCGCAATTTGCCCTATGAAGCGGTCCATCATCTCCTCACGGTTTGCAAGCGCGAAGGATTGCGCCCAGTGCAAGTCGGTTAAATAGGAGTCGAATTCCTCGGTTCCTTCTATTAGATACGCGCAGTCAAGGTTAGGAAGGGCCAAGCCACGGCGTTCGCATTCCTTTCGCGCTATCGCAATGTGCTTGGTGGCAATCTTGTTTCCCACGCCGCGCGAACCGGAGTGAAGGAAGCACCACACCTGGTCTTTTTCATCCAGGCACAGCTCGATGAAGTGGTTACCCCCACCCAGTGAGCCAAGTTGTTGCTTCCATTGGGGCGAGTGTGTCAAGTCCACCCCGTCACGTTTGGCCAGATCTTCGAGGGCAGCAACGCGTTGCTGCGTGTGCTCAAACTTGATCTTCGCGTTGTAGTTGCCTGGCGAGAGCGGGATGGCTCGCTCAATTTGGTCCCGTAATTTTTCAAGGTCAAGCCCGGCAATGTCGGCCTGAGTGTATTTGGTTCGGGCTGCGATCATGCCACAACCGATGTCAACTCCAACGGCAGCGGGAATAACGGCCTCTTTGGTAGGAATAACGGTTCCAACGGAGCTGCCCTTGCCATAGTGCGCGTCCGGCATGAGAGCAACGTGTGGCCAAACGATCGGCAGCTCAGTGAGTTGCGCCGCTTGCGCAATGGTGGCCTCGTCAATTATGGACGCCCAGGAGTACACGCGAGGCGCTACCTCTTTAAACATCTCTATTCCTTGCATTTTTGAACATGGTTCGGTTGGGCCACCACTCGGAATACGCCGTCCTAAACCTCTCGTCAGACGTTATGAATAACATTCGCAATGTTAATCTAGTGGTGAACAGATTAATTGACATCACGTGAAGCAGTTCAAGGAAATATCTACCACTTATAAGCGTTTAGCTACTGATTAAATCACTGCGGTCGAGACATACGACGGCGTAGAGATTGGACATAAGCAGATGAACAACCCATTAGTAATCGCTGTTGATTCTTCAACGACCGCCACGAAGGCAGTTGTGATCGACACGTCAGGAAACGTTATATCGATGGGACGAGCGGAAATTGAGCTCCTCTCGCCGCAGATGAATCACTACGAGCATGACCCGCGCGAATGGTGGGGTTCCACGCATCAGGCAATCACGGAGGCGGTCAGTAGCCTGAGCGAGAGCGACAGGTCGCGTATCGCCGCTATCGGGATTACCCACCAGCGCGAATCGTTTGCGCTTATCGACGAGGATGGCAACCCGATCCGCCCGGCAATCTTGTGGCTCGATTCGCGAGCGGGTGAACAGATCAAGCAGTTCGGATCTGACCACATCCACGAGTTGTCCGGCAAGCCAGCTGATACTACACCCGCACTGTATAAGCTTGCGTGGCTTAAGCAGCACGAACCGGAAGCTCTAAGTCGCGCTTTCAAACTGGTTGATGTGCACGCATACCTGTCTCACGCGCTTACCGGAAAGTGGGTTTCTGCAGAAGGCTCGATTGACACTCTTAACTTGTTCGATATCGCGGCGCGAACATTTTCTGATGAGCTACTTGAGATCGCGGGGCTACGCCCAGATCAGATGGTGGAGTTCACCAGGGCCGGTGATGTGATCGGTAAGCTGCTACCGAGCCTCGCTAACGAATGGGGTTTGAGCCCGGAGGTTGTACTGGTTGCGGGCGTTGGTGATGGTCAGGCCGCTGGTCTGGGCACGGCCGCGATTGACCCCGATGTGGCTTACGTGAATATTGGCACCTCGGTTGTGTCGGGAACTCATTCGAACGAGTATCAGTTCGATCGCGCTTACCGCACACTGATCGGCGGTATTCCGGGCACTTACGTGCTGGAGATCGTTCAGAACTCTGGTTCGGTGCTTTTCAACTGGTTTAGGAAGAATCTTGGTGATCCCGCTTTAGAGGGAGGCTTGGACCCGGCTTTGGAGGAGGAGGCGAGCCGTATTGCCCCAGGTTCTGACGCCTTGTTGACGCTACCGCATTGGAATGCAGGCCAATCACCAGATTGGGATCCGTTTGCGACTGGAGCAATGGTGGGATTCACCACGGGGCATACGCGTGCCCACGTTTTCAGATCTATTGTTGAGGGCACTGCGATGCTACTGGCAGAGAATCTGAATCGCGTGCAGGAAGTGACGGGCCGAAAGCTGGTTGAACTTCGTGCCACAGGAGGGTCGGCCAGGTCCCCCTTTATTAGGCAGATTTTTGCAGACGCTACGGGCCTTCCAATCGTAATGTCTGAGGTTGATGAGCTGTCCGCACACGGAGCTGCCATGATTGCAATGGCTGGCGTTGGCGCATATCCCGATGTTGAATCGGCTGCGCGAGCGATGGCTCATTTGGGTGAGAGGACGGAACCGAATCCGCAGGCTCACGAAAAATATGTTACTTGGATGCGGCTACATAGCCGTATTTACCCACTCCTTGCGGAGCTTATGACCGATATGAAGAATGTTGAAGACTAGGAGAAGTGATGGCAAAAATAGTCGTATTTGGTTCGGGAATTATGGGGACGGCACTTGCGTTCCCTTCGGCAGAGAACGGCAACGAGGTGCACCTGGTTGGCACCTTCTTGGACCGCGAGATTATTGAATCGATCCAGACCACGGGTGTGCACCCCAACCTTGATTTGAAGGTCCCCGAGTCGGTTCAGGCCCACCAGCTCGAAGAGGCTGCGGAGGTCATCAAGGACGCGGACGTCGTGATGGGTGGTGTGAACTCGTTTGGCGTTGAGTGGGCGGGCGAGCAGTTGGCCGCCATGATGCAGCCCGGTCAGCACTTCCTGTGCGTAACTAAGGGTATGCGCGCGGATGAGGATGGCAACCTGAAGCTACTGCCCGATGTTTACCGCTCCTATTTCGATCCTAAGCTCGCCGAGTCGATCACGTGGAACGCCGTTGTTGGCCCCTCCATTGCAGGTGAGGTTGCGGTTCACCACGACACCGCGGTTGTGTTCACCGGCGAAGACAAGGAAGCTTTGGAGTACTTGGCTGGCCTTTACCGCACGGACTACTACCACGTATGGACGTCCACTGACTTCGTTGGCCACGAGACTGGCGCTGCGACGAAGAACATTTACGCTTTTGCTGCTGGCTTCGCAGACGGCCTGCTTCGCAGCCAGGGCAAGGAAAACGACCGTTACGTCATGTACAACATGGGGGCCGCGCTCTTTGCTCAGGGCCAGAAGGAGCTGCGCTCGTTCGTTAAGTTCATGGGCGGCAAGCCGGAAACGGCTGACGGTCTAGGCGGCGTTGGCGACATGTTCGTGACCTCCATGGGTGGCCGCAACGTGAAGGCGGGCGGCTACGTTGGTGAGGGCATCCCGTTCTCTCGCGTGCGCGACGAGCTGATGAAGGGTGTCACGCTCGAGGGCGTTGCCGCGATCAACGTTGTTGGCGCGGCTTTGCACAAGCTGACCGAGCGCGGCGTGGTTCGCGAGGAGGAATACCCGCTGTGCCGCTTCCTCTACTCCGTGGTTGCCGAGGACGCTCCCCTAGATATTCCGTGGGATAAGTTCTTCGCAGACCTCGTCTAGTCCGCTAGCGCCCAGGCCCGAGATTAACGTGATGTGTGTTCGAGGCCGAGGCTAGGCAAGCTCATACAGTTGTTGCCGGCACCTTTTGGCGCCGGCAACAAATTTTACCTGGAATGTTTGCTCGCTTCGTCCTCGGACACGAAATGGATGGGCCGTATCAGGTTTTAGCGTAGCGAGGCGAGTGCGCGTTCCATCTTGGCCAGCTCATCCAGAGCGGGCGCCACAGATCCGGCGATAATCTCATTTGGCGCAAACTTGCCGTCCACAATATGTGCGCCAATCATCGGGATCATAACCTGCTCGGTGATTGGTACCATTTTCAGTGCCGAAAGCACTGGCTTCAACTGCTGCACAGCACGGAGGCCAGCGGAGATACCGCCGTATGAAACAAAGCTGACCGGCTTGTACGCCCACTCTTTAAATAGATAGTCAATCGCGTTCTTAAGCGGCGCCGGGTAGCCGTGATCGTACTCCGGAAGAACAAAAACGAATGCATCCGAGCGTTCCACGATCTTTGCCCAACGCTTAGTGTGTTCGTGCTGGTAGGCCTGCATTATGGGGTGATTCGGCTCGTCCATTAGAGGCAGGTTCAGCTCTGCCAGGTCGGTAACCTCAACCTCAAATGCGCCGTGTTTACGCGCCTCCTCCGCAAACCATTCGGCCACGATTGGGCTCACTCGACTGGGGCGAACACTTGAAACAACAACCTGCAATACGGGCTTAGACATTCCTGTTCCTCTCAAAACGAATGTGGTTCTGTTCAAATTTAAACTAACTCTCTCGAAGTGGCATCACGAGTCCAGGCGACAGTAGCACTCCCAACACAACCATGCTCATTTCACATCTCACGACCGGGGTGTGAAAGTTAATGCACGTTCCAGCTTTCTCGACCCAAATATCTCTCTTTAAGGCATAGCTTTTCGGTAGAGTCTTGGCTATGACGAGTTCCGGATCACAAATCGAATTCTTCTCTGATGGCGAAGGCCTCATTATCTTCAGTCAGGATGAGGATTTAGAACAGTTCGATAACCGTGATGGGTTTTCCGTTTCAAAGGTTTCTCCCCAAGTCCTATTTCGCGCTCAGAATGTTTTCTCCACATTCAGCGAATTTCAAGTGCGCTCAAGCCGCTACGTGAAACTCAGCCCGGAGTCAGCGAAGCTTATGAGGCAACGCGTCACCAAAGGGCCCGTGAGAGGAGCGTTTCGGCGCGGTGATTTCAATCTTGTCGGAAACCCGGGTCAGTTTTTTCGACAAATTGAGATACGGAGTACTGGCACCTTGGCCCCGGCATTCGCGACTGCGGGAGCTAGCCTAATCGCGCAAGCAGCTATCGAAGCAGCGATAGCTGAAATCAAGGATTATCTCGAGACCATCGACGCAAAGCTCGACGCGCTTCTGCGACAGAGCAAAGTGGAGTCTTTGGGAGAACTCGAAGGCATCTCGAATGCTCTCAAAGAAGTTGAAGATTACTACCGAACAAATAACAGTGTTTCAGCAACCAAATGGTTGACGATCAGTCACCTAGGCGCCTCCCTCCACACCATGGAAACTACCGCGCTTGAGCAGATATCGAGTTTGGTGGAACAACTGGCGGCAAGCCAAGGTAACTCGAAGAAAACAGCCGAATCCTTCCAGAGCCTAGATGAGAACCTTTCATTCTGGCTCGGTAATCTTGGCTGGAGTATTTGGCTACATGACCGGTTTTATGTCTTGGAGATCGCACACGCACAAGAATTCGAACCCGACCACTTCGACGGCTACCACGCTTCAATCCAAAGAACACGTCAGGAAAGAATCGAATCTGTAGCCTGTCGGTTACTGAGAATGAACGATTCTATTCGTGCCACTGCGAACTTGGGGAACAGTGTTTGGGCCACGCATTACCAACGAGCTAGAAAGATAATCGAAGCAGCTAACAGGGCAGAAAGCTCAATTCAGCGTTTTGCCCTTCACGTTAATCTCAGCTTTGAAGAAAAAAGCGAACTTCAAATACGGGGGTGGAAAGAGTCTGTATCGGGTTTTGTAGGCGACTCTGTACAAGCAGTCAACCAAAGCCGCCAGAGAGGTGTGGAGCAGATACAAAAGACTGGTGAACGGTTGCGCACGTACCGCGAGGATAGGACTCTGGCGAAGGCGGACAAGATTAGGGCTCGGCGAAATGCGAATAATAACCCGCCAGATTCCCCTTGATTTGCACCGTTGCCGGTGCTTACTGTCTACTGGCCGCTTTTCTTGGTTACACGAGTTTTCGGGCGCGTACCAGTTCGTCATAGGGGTGCTTTGAGTTTGCGCCTCGTTCAATGACTTCGTATTTCTCGATCGTCCACTTTGGCGACAGATTTTCGAGGACTTCGCGCGCGCTCATAACCTTCGAAAAGTCCGGGCCGTGTCCGCGTGGCTTATCCGGGTCAGGCATGTGGTGCACAAACAGGAGGGTTCCGCCTGGTTTCACGAGCGCACAAACATGATCGAAGAAGTCGGAGCTCTTCTGAATCACGGGGTAGAAGGCACTGACTAGGTCATATTCCCCACTAACTTCGCGAACGTCAGCGACAATCCAGCGCACATTCACTGAGGCCTTGTGAGCCGCAGTCTCGGCTCGGTCTATAGCAATCTGTGAAATGTCTACGGCACTCACCTGCCAGCCTTGCTGGGCCAGCCAGATCGCGTCTGCCCCCTCGCCCGCCCCAACATCGAGGACGGTACCTGGCTTCATGTCTTCAATTTCTCTGCGTAGGAGAGCGTTGACTTTACCGCTCCACAGGCGCTCTTCCGAGGCGTAACGTGCATTCCATTCCTGCGCTTCAGTACTCACGCGAATAAGGTTATCGAAATCCGCACCCTATAGCGCTAGCCAGCACCCTAAATAAAATTCAACGCGAAATAACGTTAGATATAGATGCTGATGAAAATGCCGTAATAACCCAAGTTATCAAGGGATGCGAAAACAAAACTCCACTTATATTCACCGACACCGAAGGCAAGGTGCAATTATTCCAGTCGAAAGTGTCGGATACGTGCAGTGCAATTCAGGGAACACTAGACGCGTCGGATTTGGATTCTATTTCAGCACGCCTTTGGTTATCGTGTATATCTGATCGGCAAAGCTAGATGTGTCCGAATCGTGTGTAACCACTATCACCGCGGCACCGTCATCAGTAGCTGATCGCAACAAATTCATTACCAATCCGGTAGACTCCTCATCTAGATCTCCCGTGGGCTCGTCTGCTATGACCACCTCAGGTATGTTTATCAATGTGCGCGCAATTATTACACGGCGCGTCTCACCCCCAGATAGTTCCCGCGGGTAAACCTCACTTAGGCCCTCAATTTGCAAAGCTTTCATTAGTGATTCAGCCCGCGCATTGACGTCGTAAGGTTTTTCTATACCCCGTTCTTTAGCGATCAACGCCGGTAACAAAATATTTTCACGAACGTTAAGACTAGCGATAAGAGTTTCCTGTTGCGTAGCATATCCAATTCTGCTGCCACGCAAAGTCGAAAGCTCAGAATCATCCAAGTCGCCTAAAAGCTGGCCGCATATGCGAACCTGCCCTCTAGTTGGTTGCAACAATCCAGCAAGCATATTAAGCAAGGTGCTCTTCCCGTTGCCGGATCTGCCCTGAATCATTACCATCTGCCCGCTACTAACCTGTAAATTTGCCTCTTCCACAGCGTTAAAATAGCTTCCACGCCGATAAAACTCGCGGGTTAATCCACTGGCTTGCACAACGACAGAATTCGCCATTTTCCCTCCCTTTACCTTGCCGCACGCAAAGTCAAATAAGTCTCATTTTTCAAGGTTTTACCAGCAGCTATTATCGCTGCGAGTATAGAAATGAGGAGGGCTCCGATTACACAGCAAGCAACTATTACAGACGCTGTTGCAAAACTTATATCAACATAGGGAAGCTCCAACTTGGCACGTATAAGATTGGCAAAGGGATACATTATTACCTCCCCTAATACGCCACCAATCAATCCACCACCCAAGCCGATGAAAAAGCACTCTTTCCCTAGCATAAACATGAGGTTCTTACGAGTCGCTCCCATTATTCGTAATGATGCCAATTCCTTTTTACGTTCACCTACGGATGTGGCCACAACTGCTACCAAAACTATCAGGCCAACCAACCAAAACATTGCAACTATCAACCAAATGTAACCGATTATAGTTATTGCATTAGCCTTTACCTGCGATGCCATTCCCGCAGAGGAAACTACACCCACATGTTGCATTTTATTGGCCAAAGCATCCCCTACGGCTTCTGCCGGATAGTTCGGATCAACTTTTACCAAGATAGACGAAATTGCTCTACCGTTTGGAGGGTTGTGAATATACTCCACTTGCGAAGAATATTTAAACATTTTCTCCACTGTGTTTTGATTTACGAACACAACGGTGTCATACGAAGTTCCTGTGCGCGCTAACTTAGCAGCAACATGCCAAAACTCATTAAAAAGACGCACCTGCCCATTTGGGTCAGCAAACACGTCAGCGCCTACTATAACTTCGTCATCTTTAAGCTCACCAGCATACTCACTGGCTATCCACGGTTGCACTACAAAGTCGGTTTTTGGGTTGAATCCAATGATCTGTACATCCACCGCGCAACAGCCAGCATCAAGTGAGGTCAAGTAGGTTTCAGGGGTTGCAGCTTTAACTCCCTCTACCTTACGTACCTCTTCCAATATAGAGTCATCGTTAAAATAAAATTTTTCTTTGGACTTACCAAGTAGAAAGCTTTCGGCTGCCTGCTGGTGTTCGTTTGGAAACACAATCAGATCAGCCCCCATGCGTTCCTCCATAGCAGAAAACCCTCGGCTAAGAGCTAATGACATGAAGGTACCGGAGAAAAAAATAACACTTAAAACAATTACTGTGATTGAAAGACCTAACGTGCGTCCCGAGTAATATTTAAGATTTTCCTGTGGAAGCTTTCGTAGCCCGACACCTACCGACGAACTTTTTCCTGCCATGGAACAACCCTTCTTGAGTGCCTATTTACAGTGTTTACGCACTTTTATTTCGCGATCTTTTCACTACGGCAGTCAAACCATATAGCCACAAGCGCACACAGCAACGCCAAAACGCTCACTATTACGAGAGTTGGCAACATTACCTGCCTGCAATGCATGGTTGGCATATCACATACGCCTATGAGCAACGTAACCACTAATATTTCCAATACCGCAGTGGCTGCTACTGAGATATTTAGGCCAATGCGTGTTGGAGCCTTTACTAAGAAGTTAATAAGACCCAGTACGGCTATCATAGCGCCAATACCGAGCGAGGCTTTAGCACTCCAGTGACAAGCCATCATCGGATGGTCACCATGAATTGGACAAGGCTGAGCGATTGTCATAGGCGCTATCGCTATCATCGTTCCAAAAAGAACTGCTGGGATTCCAGCTATATATTTGTTTTTCATGTGTCTCTTACTTCTACTTCAGTGTCGATTAGAACGCATTGTGCGAGTCTAAGGCTTCACCCGTCGCGAGCCAAGGCTATAATAACCTGTTAGGTAAGCCTTACCAATGTCTTTAAGGTGTTTGGTGCGAATCTAAATGATCATAAAAATAGCTTTCCCCTGCAAACAAACACATCACACACCAGCTCGCCCCCAGCAAGCTACGCTTTTCACTTCACACACGATACTGTAAAGACCACTTAACCATTTGAGGATTAAAATCCCATGCTGGTTACTTACCTCGCGCTTTGCTCACCAACACTGCTCGTATTGTAGGATGATTTTAGGGATGCCTGGTCGTCAAGTTTATGCAAAAGGGTTTTCACGATCGGCTTGCGGGTGCTTTTAATCTGGCGCACCCTGGAGTGTCCTAAGTTTTTAGGTCCAGGTGACTTGAGTGTGGTCCATTGATACCCCGCCACTAGGTGGGGAGAATGGAGCAATGGTGAAAAAGTTCAGTAAACACGCGCCCGAACAAATTATTCGCAAGCTCGACAAAGCGCGAGAGTTGAGGGAATCAGGATCGACGACAGCTCAGACTTCAATCTTCTTGTGCGGTGCAAATTCGGAATATGCCAGCCTATCTAATACCGCTGTATTTAACAGTGTTTTAAATCAGCATTACACCCAAAACTAAAAGCTTTTTATTGAGTCCTAACTCGCTGTGCTTCCAGCCACTGCTGCACTCCCGGATGAGCAGTAATCTGCAAATTAGGACTAGCTAGCACCCGACCATCTGCCGTGAAAAAAACCGTGTCTATGTGCTGTTGAGTCGCATCCAAATCCATAGCTCTTTCCAAACCCAACACTAAGAACGCGGTTGCCCAAGCCTCACACTCCATACCATCAGCCGTACAAACTAAAACGGCAACAAGGTCCGTAAATGCCGGTTTTCCAGTATTTGGATCTAAAACATGGCTAACGCGCTTACCCGAACCTATTCGCGTAGCTGTATCAGCACTAACAGAAAGCGCCGGATGAGTAAGCAACAAGTGCCCAAACTCTTCTAATCCCTCCCAAGGGCTTTGCAGGCCAACGCATACTGGGTCACCCGCAATCGAAATAGAGGAGGAACCAAATGACACCACCACGTTTTCCCCCCCCTTAGAAACTACCAAATCACGCACCTGATCTGCCGCATACCCCTTGGCGATACCTCCAAAATCAATTATGGAATCACTAAGCTCAAATTCTCTATTCGCCCTTTCAGCCACCAATTTTTTCCAATCATGCATTTGACGGCCCAAAAACGGGTAAAATGCGCCTTGAGTCAAATTCGCGAATTTTACGGATGCTTCCATGACTCGTGCCAGATCGGAAGAAAACCGATTTGCTTGCAATATATCTTCCAATCGGAAAAGTAATTCAGCTCCAGCATCATGATTTTCCAAACCAACTTCCGCGCTCTCTGCCAAGCTGTAAACGTTGGAAGAATGAAAGAGGGAGCTTCTGAATTTTTTCAAAATATCTTCCGAACCAGCATTTAAAATACGGCTAAGTGCGACCACCTGCGAAGTTTGCTTAAATATGCTAAGCCTATTTTCTAGTTCCCTAACTCGTTGACGAATAAGACGCTGAATTTCTTCAACATTCCCCGCCGGTTCCCAAGTGGCGCACACCAACGTACCCATAGCGGGAAAGCTACATGAACCATGCCCGATCACTCAGATTACCGGGTCTTACTTTTCGGCGCCAGCGTTAAGCACGGCGTCTTCAACCGCCTGCATGAATAATCTGTGTGAAAGAGATCCACCAGCGATGCGCTCAACCTGATTTTGATCCGACGTCTCCTGGAACTTTTGCACATAGCTATTTTCGTGCTTTATCGCGTCTTGCGCTCTTTGATAAAAAATCGGATCATGTGCTTTGCCATCGGTTCCCAAACCATAATCTTCATCATGGGGCGTACCATCAGCATCCTTTACTAAAAAGTTTGCCTTAGTGACTTTTCCTCCACTAATTGTGAAATTCACTGTGCCGTAAGAACCATCAGCTTCTTTTTGTGAAACTCCTTCATATTCCCCATCTGGCAAAGTGTTTGCAGCCGGCACATCGGCCGAGCATCCGCCAAGTACTGCAACTCCCACAATCGCTGCTATAGCTAACAATCGGGAACTTCCCATAAGGCCCTCCAAGTTTTCTAACTTTTAAATATTTGGCATTTTGTGATTATTCGGCTCCTGTTAATAAGTTTCACCGAAACGTAATTCTTTTATAGGAGAATCGGCCAGATCGGTAACCTCTTGGGCAATTCGCCCGTGCTCTAAAATTATTTGTCGCTGCCCTTGTGCAGCCACTTCGGCATCATGCGTTACCACTACCAAAGTTGTTCCCTCTTCATGCAGGCGATGAAAGAAATCTATAACTATTTTTTCATTAGTCTCATCTAAATTTCCGGTGGGTTCATCAGCGAGTATCACGGCCGGACGATTTATCAAAGCTCTGGCCACACAAACACGCTGTTGCTCCCCTCCAGAAAGTTCATGAGGTAGATGCGTAGCTCTGTCTTTCATCCCCACCTGTTCCAGTGCTTCAAGCGCTTCCTGCTCATCAGGAACCGAATGATAGTACTGCGCCAACATCACGTTTTCCACAGCGGTTAGGTGTTTAACAAGATGGAACTGTTGGAACACTAGGCCGATTTTATGACGGCGCACATCTGCCAGCTCCACCTCGCCCATTTTATCTAGGCGGTCGCCTTCTAAAAGAACCTCACCCGAAGTGGGGGAATCCAAACAACCCAAAATATTCATCAGGGTCGATTTCCCCGAACCAGATGGGCCCACTATGGAAAGCCATTGACCACGCGGAATTTCCAAGCTCACGTTGTCGAGTGCCGCAAGATCGCCGTAGTGCCGACTAGCCGAGCGTACTGAATATATAGAATCTGCGGGCATTATTCTCCCCCTAGAACTTGTGAAGGATCTATTTTGGTGATTCTGCGTGCTGGCATCAAACAGCCCAGCATCGCTATGACTATTGAAAATATGAGTGTTATTGGCACGACCCACCAATTTATATTCAGGTTTATGGCAAACACACGGCGTGATATTTCCGCTGCGATCCACACCCCTGTAGCTGCACCTAACGTCCCCCCGAATACTCCCAGCATAAGCGATTCTCCTACGAATTCGCGCATAACATCACCGGGCAGTGCACCAAGAGCCTTCTTCAATCCGATTTCCTTGGAGCGTTCCGAAATTATCGAATTAAGAGTTGTGGAAACCGCTATCAAGGTGAGCAGCGATATTATTGCCGAAACTATCCAAATTAAGGTACGCAAAGTGGTGGCGATTCCGGTTTCCGCCTCTGAAATACGGCGCACTACTTGAGCGTCAGCATTTTTTACTTTAGTGTTTATTTGTTTGGCGTATTGCGCAATTACTTTAGAGTCTGCATCTATTGAGTACTCGATGATGTCATAACCACGATCTCCTAAAAATTCACTTAGTGTTTTAGTGCTCATTACTATCTGCTCGTCTTCCGGCCCTCCGGTGTGAATAATTCCAGAAACCTTCATCTGTTTAGAGACCGCATTTTCAGACGTGGGTTGCATCAGACCAACCTCATCCCCAATTGAGAAACGATAACGCGTAGCCACATCTGCGCCCACCAAGAATTCATCATCATTAGCAGGCATTTTCCCATCTAAGTTCCAATATGGGCGGACACCTTGCACAGCGTCCAAATCCGTTGCCATTACCTGCAATGGCTGCTGATTGTATAGTAGGTTTCCATACTGGTATCCGGCGCGTTTAAGTACGCTGTTGCCAACTATGGAATCAGTTTCCTGCAATGTGCCATCCGTAAGGTTTTCTGAAGAATCAGGCAATATAACCATATTGGCACCAAACGCACGCAACTCCTTACTCATTTGGGCCGGAACAGTGAAGGCCACCAAACCCAATGCGGCCAAAGTTGTACCCCCCACCGCTATTGACAGGGAGGCAATGAAAACACGGGTAATCCGATTTAAAAACGCCTTCCAGATCATGCGCAAATACATCGAAGTATGCTTATTCTTCACGGTTACCTCCCGTGCAACACTTGGGCCGGCTGCACACGTACCAGTGAACGGATGGCAGGCAAAGATCCCAAAAGTACGGTTACAAACACAATTAACGCCATTAGAGGGGCCACAATTGGCCGCATAGCTATAGCGGATCCAAAAACAATGTGTCCGATTAGTTGAGCCAATCCGAAACCTAAAGCAAATCCAACAACTCCGCCAAACAACCCAACGATAAGAACCTCTGCCAACATGAGTCGAATAATTTCTCGGTTTCGTGCACCTATAGCCTTCATTAAACCAATTTCACGTGAACGCTCCATAACCGAAGCGAACACCAAATTCGCAATCCCTAAAGACGATCCAATCACTGCAAATAGGGCAACAAAAGCCATGATAAGCTCAGTTTTATTAAGGATCTCCCCCTCAGTATCTGCAACTTGACGTACGGGCTTAGCCACTGCGTTGGTCATAACTTCCTCTATCTGATAGGCAATAGAGGAAACATAGGCCGTGCAATACCATGTTTCCCACTCGTCCAAAGTGAGCAATGTAGGATCTTCAGCAGCTTTACGAGACAGATCATTATCCGGCGTAGTAATTGCGCGTACCTCTACCCGATCAACCTCATTATCCCGCCCGGTAAGCTGTTGAACCAGATCAAGATCTGCATATATTTGCGAATCTTCTGCATCTCCGCCCGTAAAAATTCCGGAAATAACCACATCGACAACATCACCGTTTTTATCACGAATTTGTAAAGTATCGTCAACTTTCCAATCATTCTTTGTGGCAATACGGGAACCCACTATTACCTCTTTAGGCGTCTTTCCCCAAGTTCCCTCCCATTTCCACCATTCCCGCATGCCGTCCATACCCGTCATAACCTTTTCTCCGGTTGGAATGGCGAGTTCTTTATCAAACCAGGTACCCCGCACCTGCTCTTCTTTACCGTCTACTTCAAGCTTTGTTTCCAAATAGGGAGTGAAGTTTTCAATATTGTACGTCCAAAATATGGTTTTCATATTCGGTAATTCATCTTCCCGCAGCGCGCCGCCGCCCTGCTCGGAAGAGTCAATATTGTACAAATCCGCGGCCATTGCCCTACCTTGGGGAAGAACCTGCAAATTAGAACCATAAGAGCTGAGTTCTTCTTGCACTTTATCTCCAACATCAAACATCACCGCCAGCATCGATGTTGTAAGGGAAGCACCCAACATTACTGTCACAGCTATCATCAGGCGTTTAACTGCCTGCCTACGCAACGCGCGGGCTATCATAATCCAGAAAAACATATCAGCTAAACACCTTCTCGTGGCTTTCTAACTCTTCAGCGAAAAACTTTAAGCGAGTATCTTCCACCTCATATTTGATTGGGATCGGGTTGCAACCGCCGGGGAATCCAATGGTTTGCACGTTCATCATCACGTCACACTTAGAACAAATTATTTTTCCCTTATCTTCGTAATATCCCGAATCTCCGCAAATTTCACAGGCATCTAAACCTACGCCAAAAGCGACCTCATTTTTACGCACCACCAAAAATCTAACTTCCACTCCGTTTGCTGTTTTGTACCCAAAACGATGTAGGTGACCATCAGAAACCAGCAGACGATCCACGTATACAAAATCGCCTTCCAAGGTCGTGGCTTCCAAATCTGTTAGTTCAGGAACATACTCTGAGCGTCTCTTTCCATCCGTCAACGACCAGGCAAACGCAATTGCAAGGACCGAAGATAAACCAAAAAATTGACGGCGGCTTATGGTGTCTGCTTTTTGTAAACGGCGCTCTGCAGGATTATGTGGAGGTTTTTTAACCTGCGTCCACAGCGCTATAAAACCAGGGAAAGCAATTAGAAACACTAGTATCAGCTGAGTCATCGCCTCATTGCGTTGAATCCACAAAACTATGTCAAATAGGCCAGGGAAAGACGGCACTATCCGCCTCGTAGCGAACTGTTGATACAGCAAAATCATGCGGGGCAGTATCATCGCCATGAAAACTACCGAAGTGACTAGGGTGCGCACCCACCAAGGAACTTTTTTCGCACATTGGACATATCCCCAACAGGCAACCACCGCCAAAATTGTTCCTAAAGAAAACCCGGCCAAACGTAAAAGGGAGGCGGTTTCAAAAACTGATCCACCCGTGTGCACAATCGAATCGGTGGAATAAAAATATGGAACCGCATAGTAAAGAGCAGAGGTACATATAGCCAATATCGCGGTTACGGTCAGCCCCCGGTGGCGCATTCCCTGGTTTATATCATGCAAATCCCTATCGCCAAACAACCAAAGCATTACCAAAAACGCGAACATGGTAATAAACAGCGCGATTCCCGCCCAGGCGGTAAAAACAGGAATATCAACGTGCGGGGTGTTCAACCGCAACCATGTGAAAACACCCGCGCCCAAAAGGCCAATAGCGGTTGAAGCAAAAGTTAGTTTGGCAACCGTTTGTCGCTCCATAGGTGCATGAGCTCGGCTGGCTACCAAAATACTCACCGCTAGACACAAAGGAAGCGCCGTTTGAATTGAAACAATGAACAATTCCAACATGTAAATCCCTGCAAAAAGTTAAAAATAGCTACTAGATTATTTAGTTAAAATAACCGATCATGAAACTGTACATAAGTGTGAGAGCTCGGCGGCAATGCCCCGAGCTCTCACACGCGGTTAGCTTAAAGCAGCTGGCCGTCCCACTTCCAGTTTTCGAAAGTGAACTTCAGTGGCTCGGTCCAGAAACGCCCGTCAACAGCGGAGGTATCTTTTCCAGTGTGCAGCATGAACTTGTCAGCAGGTGAAGGAATCTCAACTTCAACACGGTACTCGCCCGGTTCCAGCTTGATGTTATTTCCGTAGTGCGGGCCGTCAGAAGCCACCATGGGCATCATCGTCCCTAAATCCTTGACCAAGCCACCCGTGGCCTGATCATAAATTTTCACGTTTATCTCCAAGTAAGGCATGAACTGATCGGCTTCATAACCGATTTCAGCAGCCTTCTCATTGGTAGCAACGTCAACTTCGAAGTGCATGTCAGATTCGGAAGCCGGCGGTACTAGCACCGAGCCTTGCTCCATGTCGATTGCCTGGAAGTAAACCAAATCAACAGTTAACGGACCACTGGTCTGCGGGCCTGAATCGCCAACCGGAATTTCGTTAATTCCTACTGCCTGCCCTTTTTCAGCAGAGCTCGTCTTTTCGTCGGCGGTATTCTGCACAGAAGTACCCTTTTCATCCTTGGGCTTGTCACCAGAATCATTCGAGCAACCAGCAAGACTCAAGGTAAGCGCGAATGCCGCTCCAAGAGCAACCATTGCTTTCTTGATCTTCATTTATTTTTCCTTTCGTGTTTCGGGATTTCCCGGCCAAAATTGGAGATGTTAGAACTGATGTAACGTTACTGACTAAACAGAAGTTGTATCTTTCACCGATCTTTGTTCGTTATTTGCTGCGCTAGCACAGCTCTCCCGTTTTGTGTTTTTGCTGATGCGATATTGCACAACAGCCAAAATTATGAGAATTACAACCACAATTGCCTGTGCCACCAAAGTCTGAACCGTTGGGTAAAGACCAAGCACAGCTATTTCCGGTACGCCCGGAACATCAGTTGTATGCAGCCAAGTTGCATCCTGGAACTCTTTAGCAGCGCCACCCGCAATGGTAACTGCCAACATGCCCAACAGAACCGAAGTCCACCGGAAGAACTTCCTGATTGGTAGACGAACTCCAAATACCCACACCAGTAGGAATAGGATTATCAAAATGACTAGTGCAACTCCCACCCCAAGCCAAATGAATGCGTAATCCGAACCGGAACGCGCCGCGGTGAGTATAGGAGAGAAGAACAATATGGTTTCCGCGCCCTCACGCAACACCGCCAGGAACGCAACCAAGGCTAGTCCGAATACGCCACCCGACTGAGTCTTAGATCCGGCAACAGATTGCATGTACTCATTCCATTTGGCCCCATGAGACTTGGAGAAGATCCAGTTGGAAACGTATATGAGCATCAGCACCGCAGCAATACCGGTAAAGCCCTCGATCAACTCTTGTGCCAACCCTGAAACGTTTGATGTGAGGCGAGCCAGCACTATAGCGATCATTACCGACAAAACGATGGCTGCGACCACGCCGACTATGATTCCAGCTACCTGATCCTTACGCTTTGCCTTCATAGCATAGGTAATAACAGCAGCCACAACCAGGAGGGCTTCAGCACCCTCACGCAGCAGAATTAGGAACGAGGCAAAGAATCCCTTCCACCCAAGTCCCTCATTGGAACCAGCCAGCTTGTCCAGCTCAGTGGCGTCCTCATTCACCATTGACTTTAAGTTTTCAGCTATCTTGACAACTTCATCGTGTGCCAATCCGCCACGAATTCCCTGACGCAGATCTCGGAATCCGTTTTCAACTTCAGAAACTCGCCCCTGCCCTATGTAGGAGATTGTTGCCTTCTCTAGCCCCTCGGCTTCATAGTGTTGTAAGTAGGCAGCGGTAGCGTGCTTGTAGCCCTTATCCACATCACCCGCGCCGTACTCTTTAACAGAGGTGTCAATATTTTCCACGATTGCTTGGGCTACCCTAGTCCACTGATCTGAAATAGTCTTAGTGGTGGCAAGTTCGGCAACGTCTTTATTTAGATGGTCAATGGCAGTTTTTACCGCTTGTGCGACCTCGTCTTGAGGTGCCCCCTCATTGGAAAGCGTGCGCACGTTTAGCAAAACTGCAACAAAGTCTTCTTGCCTATCCCGCCCGAGCCTGTGGCGAATTTGATCTTCAAGGCCGGAAACCTGGTAAATATCATAGTAAGCTTTTCTGATGGAGTGTTGAACTGCCTTAGAATCTCCCGAAGCATACTCGGCAGGAATACCCTCCAGGTACTCTTCCATTTTTGTTACTACCGGCTGCCAATCCTCTTCTTCTTGTGCATTCGCCGTAAGAGACGAAGAAAGAGCGAAGAACACTCCCACAAAGAGGAAAATCGCTAAAATCTTCGATATTCGCGCGCCCGATGCGCTGCTAGGCGAAAACGCCATCATTCGCCCTCCAGCTTTTGTTAGCCTAACCTAATAACCAGTATGAGCATACGCGCTACCACTTTAATTGCGCAAGGCCGGCATGTTGAAAATAGGATCTTTGAGAACAAGTTCTCAAGGGATACTCCAAATGAACCGCGAGTTCAAGAAGCAGTTCGGCATCTCCATCCCCCTCATCCCCTTGAAAGAAACAGGTTAGATCCACGCTGGTAACGCCACGCGCCTAGACTGGGACGAGGCCTGCCCGAACAACGGCGAAGACGAGATCTACCTGATCGGCAACCCACCATATGTGGGATCGAGCATGCAGACCACAGAGCAGAAGGCGGATTACCCGGTGGTTTTCGGTAGCTCCAAGTACCCGAAGAAGCTCGACTACATTTCTCTCTGGTTTATCAAGGGCGCCGCTACATCTCTGGCACCCGTGCCGAGCTGGCCTTTGTTTCTACCAACTCCATTACCCAGGGCGAACACGTCGGTCTTCTGTTCCCCCCTGCTTCACGAACAAGACGGAGAGATCGGGTACGCCTATACCTCATTTAAATGGGGGAATAATGCCAAGTTCAACGCCGACGTCACGGTTGTGGTTGTAAGCCTGCGTCCCATCTCAAATGCGCCCAAATATTTCCATGAGGATATTCGCACAAACGTATCCCAAATAAATGGATACTTATTAGATGCACCGTGTGTATACGTTGGGCCTCGATCGCGCCCGTTGAGCTCAGAGCTACCAAAATAATAAAAGGCTCTCAGGCTACGTATGGGGGGGGGGAATCTCCTACTCACGGTGCCGGAGAAAGAGCACCTTAACGGCATTTCATCGCTAGCCTCGTCTTGGATCCGTAATTATGTGGGATCCGACGAGTTTATTAACGGTTCACAACGATACTGTCTTCGCGTTCCGGATGCAGACCTTGAGCGAGCGCAGGACACAAAAGGCGGCCTCGGAAGCCCGAAGCCGCCCTAAGCGAAAACCGGATTGAGTCCTAAACGTTGAACTTGAACTCCACGGTATGTCGTTGCAAAGTTACCCCCTCTCGTTAACACCATCAAAAGGAGTGTTATCCAATGAAAGCGTTCGGCTTCTTAAGCTTCGGGCATTACGCCTTCGGCAGCTAGTGCGGGCCATCTGCGGAAAAGATCGCCAAGACTCGTCTGGAGATCACCCAGGCTGCGGACGAAATCGGCGTGAACAACGCGTCCTTCCGAGTCCACCACTTCGCGCTGCAGGCCTCCGCCCCGATGCCGCTGCTGTGTGCTATCGCGGCCACCACCAAAATCATCGAGGTGGGCACCGGCGGCATCGACATGCGCTAGCGCATATCGGGGTTGTAGCGTTTGAGTCATTGACTCCTGCCGTCTACAAGTACCTACACACTTGATCGGTGCTGCACGTTTCAGGATCCGGGTGCGCGGCGTCCTGGCTAAGGTCCGCGATAGTGTCGCGCAGCACGGAGAGTTGCGCGATCTGCTGCTCGATCTCAGCGAGGCGCACGTCAAGCAGGTCGCGCACGTGCTCGCAGGGCGCATGGCCGCCGTCGCGGATGTCGAGGATCTGGCGGATCTGGGCGAGAGTGAGACCCGCGGCCTGGCCGCGGTGGATGAAGTCGATCCGAGCGACCGTCTCGGGCGCGTAGTCGCGGTATCCGGACGGCGTGCGCTCGGTCGGGGGCAGAAGGCCCTGTTCCTCGTAGAAGCGAAGGGTCTTCGCGGTAGTGCCCGCCCTCTCGGCGAGTTCTCCGATCCACATTGCTGTCTCCCTCCGTGGTCGCGCTTGACCTTCCCCTGCACTGGAAGGTCCAGTATGGCTGAGACAGAGCAGAAAGCCAAGAGTTGACAGGAGTAGCGATGCCTACGAAGTACGATCTCGCCATCATCGGATCGGGAGGCGGCGCGTTCGCCGCTGCGATCCGCGCCAGCACGCTCGGGAAGTCGGTGGTGATGATCGAGCGCGGGACGCTCGGCGGCACCTGCGTGAACACGGGCTGCGTCCCGTCGAAGGCGCTCATTGCCGCGGCCGGCGCGCGGCACGTCGCGGTCGACGCCGCAACCCGGTTCCCCGGGATCGCGACGACGGCGGATCCCGTCGACATGCCCGCGCTGATCGCTGGGAAGCAAGCGTTGGTGGAGTCGCTGCGCGGCGAGAAATACGCCGACGTCGCCGACTCCTACGGCTGGCAGGTCCTCCGCGGCGACGCCTCGTTCGTGGGCACCCCTGATGCGCCGGTTCTCGATGTTGCCGGATCCGACGGAAGCGTCGAGACCATCGAGGCCCACCACTACCTGGTCGCGACTGGTTCTCGCCCGTGGGCACCGCCGATCGACGGCCTGAAGGAGACCGGATACCTGACCTCGACCACGGCGATGGAGCTGACGGAGGTCCCCGAGTCGCTGCTGGTGCTCGGCGGCGGCTACGTCGCCCTGGAGCAGGCGCAGCTGTTCGCCCGCCTCGGCTCGCAGGTCACGCTGCTCGTGCGGTCCCGGCTCGCCTCGAAGGAGGAGCCGGAGGTGTCGAAGGCGCTCCAGGAGGTGTTCGCCGACGGGGGCATCCGCGTCGTCAGCCGCGCAGTGCCCACCCGGGTCTCTCGCGGCACGGGAGGCGAGGCCGTCGTGACCGCCGCCTTGTCCGGCGGCTCGCAGGAGTTCCGCGCCGACCAGGTCCTGGTCGCCCTCGGACGCCGTCCCGTCACCGATGGCCTGAACCTCGATGCGGTCGGGGTGAATACCGGAGACTCCGGCGAGGTGGTCGTCTCCGACCGGCTGCAGTCCTCGAACCCGCGGGTCTGGGCCGCGGGCGACGTGACCGGGCACCCCGAGTTCGTCTACGTCGCCGCCCACCACGGCACCCTCGTCGCCGAGAACGCGTTCGCCGACGCCGACCGGTCCGTCGACTACGCCCGCCTGCCGCGGGTGACGTTCACCGGGCCCGCGATCGGCGCGGTCGGGATGACCGAGAAGGACGTCCTCGCCGCGGGGATCCGCTGCGACTGCCGCGTCCTGCCCCTGCACCACGTGCCCCGCGCCTTGGTCAACCGCGACACCCGCGGGTTCATCAAGATCGTCGTGAACGCCGAGACGAAAGAGATCCTCGGCCTGACCGCCGTCGCCAAGGACGCCGGGGAGCTCGCCGCCGCAGGCGTCCACGTGCTCGGCAGGACCGTCGCCGAGGTCGCCAACGCCTGGGCCCCCTACCTGACCATGGCCGAGGGCATCCGGATCGCCGCGAAGGCCTTCACCACCGACCCGTCACTGCTGTCGTGCTGCGCATGAACGGCAACGCAGGCAATCGGGGAGATCTCATCCTGAAGCAGACGATGAGCGCCGATCAGGACCGCGACGAATGGCGCGCCGGTCCCGTCGTCGCTGCAGTGACCGGGCTGCTCTTGCTGGCATGCTGCGCGCTTCCGTCGCTGCTCTGCTGCGGCCTGCCGTTCATCGCGGCGGGCGGAGCACTCGCAGGCGTCGGTGGGCTCCTCGGTAATCCCTGGATCATCGGTGCCGGGACCGCCGTCGTGATGGCCGTCATGGCGGGGATGCTCGTCAGGCTACGGCGGCGGCACCGGCGCCGCAGGTCCGGCTGCTGCGAAAATCCTTCGACCGCTGATCGGAACCGGTAGTTCGAGCGGATCCAGCGATCACTGCCACCTGCGGAGGCCGCTGAAATCGAAGCCCGACGGGAGAAGGAGGAGCAAAAAGCGTTCGAATCAACCGGTGACGAGGATAATACTGAGGCTGGATCCCGGCCGTCGCGACGCGGTCTCCGCTTCCGCCGAGACGAGAAAGGGTTGTGGGCACCTAGGCTGGGCGGCATGAACGACATGACCATAGCACCCGGCCCGGGGATCCCCGACGGTGCGGTCATCGCCGCCGATCTCGCGGAGCGTTTCGCGAAATCGTCGACTCCGGGCGGCCAGGGCGTCAACACGACGGACGGCAAAGTCCAGCTTTCCATCGATGTCGCGGAATGCGCATCGCTTACCGACGCCCAGCGTCACCGTATCTCGCGCAACCTCGAGCACCGCCTAGACGGCTCCGTCTTTACCGTGACTGCGTCGACTCAGCGGTCTGTGTTTCGCTAGTGGTCCTCTCGCCTGCACCTGCGACACAGCCTCGTGCCCCCGGGCCGTAGCGTTCGGGGGAGAACAATAGCCCCAGTCCTCATCACGTCCCGGGATCAAAGAGTTCATCGCAGAGGTTAAGCACTACACGTTGAACTTGAACTCGACCACGTTACGAATCGGATCAACCTCTCCCGCCAGGAGACATTGGCTCCAATGAAACCCGCGGCCCTTTCGAGCGCTATCGGTTATAACCGCTCTGAATCCGTTATGGCCTCACTGATGCCGTACGCGCCAAGCTCTAAGAGAGAGTCCAAAACGTCGAGCAACTCCGCTCGGTGGGTACGATCCCGGCACTGCGCTAGCCCACGCACCACCAGTTCACTGATGTAATGCGCATCTCCCGCTGCGCCGGTGCGAATGTCCGCGGCATCGTGCCCGAAGACATCGACGAACCGTTTTGCAGCTCTCAAGACCAGTTCATCGACCCTATCCGGCGCGTACTGTAGCGTGACCAGCAACTGGGGCGTGGCGTGTTCGTAAGCCGGCGAGTCGATCAAAGCCGCGAGTAGTTTAACGAATGGCTGGAGCGGTTGCTCGCGAAGGTGAAGCGCCACAGTAGCCGCTTCCTTACGCACCCCATCCGCCTCGTCGTTCATAAGCCGGGTTAGGGTCGCCGTGGCCAGTTCGACATTCGAAGTGCGATCGACACACTGAACACAGGTTTCAGCGATGCCCTTTCGGGCGTGAAAGTCTCCCGACAGCGCTTGTTTCATAAGATCGGGGCGGTCCCATTCCATCGCCGCGAACGCCGCGACGGCGCCACCAGCCTCACGAGCTTCGGCATCATCCGATGCCAACATGCGCTGAATTACCGGATCTATAACCTCGGGATTCACGTTGCCGATGTAGACCATCAAATGCTGAACAGATCCGGCGGCGAGGAGACGATCGTCAGTATTGATCAGGGTTGAGAACGCCCTCATGACCTCTGGGCGAGCATGCCGTAGCGCGGCGGCGAGGGTGTAGGCAACGCACGAACGGACACTGAGTACCGGATCGCCGGCCATCGCGTTGAGATATGGCGCGACCAGTGCAGTTCTCTTGCCGTCACTGTCGGTGACCAAAAGATCGCCGAGAGCTTCGGCCAAACTCCCTCGTGCCGTGTTGATGCCGTTCAATTGCATATCCACGGCACTTGGTGCGTCCGTTCCATCCCGAACGATCACAGGAGAACAATCGGCCGGATCCAGCGCGTGCACAGCGCTGTCTCTAATCAGTTCGACCAGGTCAAGCGGCACTTCGCGGTAGTATTTTTGTAGCGCCATCCCGAGCCACCGATCATTTTCTGCCTGTCCCAGCGAAGCAATGTGACGGACAGCGTCGAAGATCAGCGGCGCGGTGCTATCGCTCGCATCGGCCTCGCCAAAGCCCCTAAGCATCGCACCGGAGTAAGCCGCATTGAACTCTGGGGACAGCCGCAGCGCCAGCCTAGCGAAGCGCTCGGGGTTTGCGGCTACTTGATTGCCCAGCACGCTGGACAATTCATGGGCTCCGCCGGTGAAGGTCGCCCAATTCGTCTTGTCAGTGTCATACTTTGACATAGCCCTCAGCCACTGTGAATCGCTCATTTTCTTTGCGGCACCAAGGCCGATCGGCGAACCGATGGAACCACCGGTAATTCCCTGTGGCTCTGCGGGGGCGTCCTCCCCAAACTTCCGTCGATATTCCCCGAGGAGTCGTTGACCGACCGTAGTAAGCCGCGCTTCTTCCAGGGCGGATAGAAACGTGAAAGCCGAGCGTCCCGAGCCGCAGTTACTCCCCCACTCGCAAGGCAAATCTCGAAACAACTTCTCGAGCCGCTGGTGAATTTCGTCGGACACGTGTGGTGCAATCGCCAGGACAAGCTCCCGTGCAACCCATAGGGAATCGGAGATATAGCCGCAACGGAGACGACGTCCGCCTTCGAGCAAGAGACTCGCCGCCCACCCGGCAAAATGCTCTGCGCCCGCTGACAATGCTCGGTAGAGCAAGAATTGCGATCCGTCGTAGGGATCGGAAGCCAGTTCCTCGAGAAGAAACCGGATCTCCTCAGGGGCGCTCTTTGCCACACTCTCCAGCGCTCGGACCGACGCCGCCAGCAGGATGCCATCAAGCCGGTAGCTGCCGAAGTCATCGTCCTTGATGCGAAAGCTGAAGTGCAGATCGCGAATCAGGCCGTCGACGCCAGGCTCGATCGCGGTCCTCGCCATGACTCGCCGGAGATACGGCACCGTGACCAGCACGAATGCCAACGGTTCAGCATGTGCGGTATACCTAACGAGTTCGGCGGCGCTGTACTCTCGCATGCCGAGCACAGTCACCTTGCCTTCCTCGTTAAGCGTCAGGGCATCCCCGTGATCGATCAGCCGAGCCTGCAACACCTCGATCGCCCAAAGTGGTTCGTGCTTAGGCAGGTTGCGCATCGTTAGCCAAAGTTCATGCTGTGCCCCATCGTAGGCGCCTTCGCGAACTCCTTCGAGCACCAAATCGAACAAATCTCGGTTCTGAAAGACATCCGAAAAACGGCTGACCCAACGCAACCAGCGGTGATATTCCGGCTGGGCCTTGCGGTCCCCTAACAGCTTTGCGATCGATACCGGGTGCTCTTTGACCGCACTAGCCATCATATTCAACGCGTGATTCCGCATACCCTCGTTCGGGCCATCAAGCCAAGCAGCAATCTGACCATCCTCAAGGAATCGCCTGAACCACTGTGGTCTACTCAACTGCTGCCAGAGCCGGTCTTCAAAGCCCGGATGTCCCGCGGCGATCCGGACCATCACTTCGGCATCGGCAGTCGTCGGCGCAAGAAGATTAGCTACGACGGCAAGGACTGTCTCCTTTATGTGAAATCGGATGTCGTTAGCGGTAAGTACTGATTCGACCTCGGTATGGAAACGATCCGGCGCTCGCTCGTAGAGATGTTGCAGGACCTGGCGAACCTGGGCACGTCGAAAAAGTGCCTGCTCGTCACGGAGAAGGAAGTCAACGAGTGACTCCCCGCGTGACACCCACAGACGTGCGAAGGCGTAGTCGAAAAACGTTTCATGGAAGAACGCGATGCGACCGCCGTCTTGCGCAAGCAAGTGTTCTGAAACGAGGACGTTGGCGTCTTCAATAAGGTCCTCATCGTCCAGAATCTCGATTGGGACAGACAGCGCTTGCAGATCGCTTGCAGCGTTGGCGATCCGACTGACCACGTCGTTGAATCTGACATTCACTCGCCGCGAACGCACTGCTTGTCGCTTGCGCTCCCAAAACGCTTCAAAGAGCGATCCGCGCGAATGGAAGGCCAGCGCGTCAGCCTGAGTCGAAATCGTTTGCAGGAGTACAAGGTGCAGCGGCGTCTGCAGAAGGGCTAGTTGTGATGGATTTAACCGCGCTGGGTCGAGTCCCATTCTTGTCACTGCCGCTTCGACTTCCTCCTTCGACAATCGGTCGACTTCCACCGTTGTTACGTCGGTACGAGACGCAAATGCGCGGATACGGTGATCATTATCGATGTCGAACTGGCGACATGCCATAACAACACGGATTCCGCACACTGACAGTGCTTCGTCGATGAGATCCATAACGACATCGAAACTCTCCGGCATACGTCCGGAGGCAAGACTCACCGCGTCGAGTTGGTCGATAATCAGGAAGGCGTCGCGATCGTCAGCCGCCCTCGCCAAAGCGGCTGCGAGAGAGACTTCGAACCCGAACTGATGCCCCAACTCGACAGTCGACGCGAACGGACCGCATCGGTCCAATCGTAGCGCCAGCACCTCGGCACCAGCCGATTCAAGAGCGGCAGCAGTTTGTTCGAGAACGGAACTCTTCCCACCTCCCGCCGTACCTGCGACGAGCCCGATCCGATATTTATCAAGCGCCTCCACTAGGTGGGCGGCCTCTGCACGCTTAATCGGTGGTTGCAAGAGTTCACGTTCAACGGACTGACGCCAGCTTTTCGTGATCTTAAACACCTGCTGGTGCGACGTCAGATGCGACCCAGGTTCCAGTGGCTTGATGCCCCTTTGAGCGAGAAGAGCAAAAAGTTCAGTTCGAGTCAACCGCTTACCGAGGTTGTCGAGAAGGATATCCCCTATAGCAAGAGATATGAGGTCGCCGCTAGCTCCCCTCAGACTGCACACAGCAAGCATACTGTTCGTGCGGACGATGTCGAGTTCATCTTGAACTAAGAACCGCATTCCGCGAAGTGTGTTCCAGGCCACTTGGGGATTGCCCAGGATTTCGGCCGCCGCCAATTGGTTAAAGACCGGTGTTAGCTCTTTAGAAAGCCAGCAGTCGGTGAAACTCGTTAGATCATCTGACTTGCGAGCACGATCGGACAATTCTTGTAAGGACCGGCACGGCACCAGGGAGACAAAATGGTAACTTCGGCCCGCCGCCACATGCTCCGCAGCCGCCTCGAAGATCTTTTGATCGGCGAGAGCCTTGACTGTCCAACTGTTACTAGTGCCGTTCTGTCGTTTTAACTGGTGCACTTCGGTAACGAGACCGTCGTCGTAAGTGAACTCGGAACCTCGATTTAGCTCGGCGTCGATGTCTTCCGCAGTCAACGCCCGTCTATCGTCGACGATGCAATATAAGGCATGGCGGATAGCCCATGCGAGCTCGTACCTATTTCCAAGCTTGTCTGTTTCTCCGCCAGGTCTAGGCGACATCAGACCTCCGAGATCACTTTCAACGTGGGATGCCGTATGGCGACACTCATAGCAGACTAGTGCAGGCTCGACCGAGTATGGGCACCGAGTGTGAGGCACTTGCGTCTATTTAAGTACACTCAAACGACTACGGGCCAAAATGCGATTACAACTAAAAGTAACCCTGTCCAGGAACTACACGTTGAACTCGAATTCAACGGAGTGGCGAAAGAAGGCTACCTCACTCAGTTGCAAGCGATTCGAGAAGCTGAAAAGTGTGCCGCAAGGCGTTTCCTGCTCGGAAAGGCAACCTCCGCAGGCTAGATCGTTCCGCGTCATGAAGAGCTAGCACCGCCGAAGTTGCCCTCAAGCCAGATTCGGACTCATTCTCACAGTCAGTCGCGGAACGAAAACCAACTTAGTACGGTCCCGACTGCAACTAAAACTGTTCCTGCCGAAACTAAATACCACCTTCTAACCGCTGGCGAAGCACGACTTCCCCTTCATCGCTGAGCCCAGCGAGTCTTTCCCCCTGCTGTTCTTCTTCGAATCGCAGCGCATCCGCCAATGTTTCTTTCAACGGGCGAATCTGCAGGCCAGCTTCGTAGGCTGTGGCGCAATCGAGTAGCGCGATGTTGCGAAACTGTTCACCTGGTACCCACAACGGCAACGATTTTGGGCCCATCCACGGGGTTACATCATTAGCGAGAAGCAGTTCATCAGAGCAAGGTCGCTCCGTAGCCTCCGATGCGGTTAACTCACGCGAAATCTTGAACACATCGGACAAGGAAGTAGCAAACCCCGTGGCGTTAAACGTTCCGAAAGTTCCAACTTCTGCAGACTCAACTATCCAGTCTGCAAGGTCTTTCACATCAATCATAGCGACGGGAAACGCCGGGTCTGGGACGATCACGTTCTCACCCGTGGGATGCGCGAAGCGCCACGGATAGTAACCACTGCGCCCTGTTTCGTCGCCGTAGCCGGCGATCAGACCGGGTCGAACTACCATTACCGACCTATTTATGTTGCGATAAATCGTTTCGCAAGCAGACTTTGCAGCTGGGTACTGCCCCATGTTCTCCATGTAGTCAATTTCAAGCGGAGTGACTATGGAATCAGACTCGGAAGAAATACTTCCTTGGTCCTCATATACGCTGCTCGAAGACACAAATATACGATGCTTGGCCTGGAGTTTCGCCGCCGCATCCCGCGCATGCTTCGGCTGACTCGTCAGATCCACAATGGTGTCCCAAGTTTTCCCCGCAACCTCATCGTACGCACCGTCACGGTCACGGTCTGAACTCACAAATTCGGCTCCGTTGGGAACCTTCCCGTTACCCCGCGCGAGGCAAGTAACTTGATGTCCTCGGTCGATTGCTGCAGCCGCAATGTGTCCTCCAAGGAAACCGGTACCACCGAACAATAAAAAGTTCATGTTACTAGTTGTACACGAAACCTTCTCACACGTGACCAGTCCTAATCCCAGCGCATCCAAGCTGGAAAAAGATGTCAGAGCAGGATTACCCCACCATCTGCCAGGGATTCTTATTCGGCTAACCTACACATTAAATTTGAACTCCACGGAGTGTCGGCGATAAATAACCATTTTATTCGCAAGTGCGGAAGTAGCAACGAAATACCGCTAAAACGGACAACATGGGGGTGCACAGAAATACATATAGGTTCTGCGGAAAACCTATAGGGATCGTCGCTATAAACCGCTGTGCGTGGAAAACATAAAGGGTTTACGGACCCGGTCCCAGCCCCCTCAATACTCTGAGCCGGGAGAATGGAAAATGGAAGTCGATGTATCCCCACTATTCATTTTTCCGTTCTTCGGAGTACACCGGGAGCTACTCCTTCGGACCAGCTCCGTGTGAACTAGATGAGAAAGCGCAGCAGCGAATCATCGACGCTGGACAGTTGGTACTGCGGGCCCGCGAGCGGCACCCCGAGGGGTCACTCGCGGAGCACTACAACCCGTTAGCGATGGACCAAACTCTGCTCAAGGCTCACGACGAAATGGACCGAGAAGTAAATAAAGCTTTCGGTGTGGCACGCAAACTCACCAACGAGCGCCAGCGCCAGGAGCTACTGTTCGCCAGCTACGGGGAGTTGTCGAGGGGCTAATCTCCTCGCTTCCATCAAAATCGAAACCACCAGCAGGGTCGTTCCCCGTGCGGGTAATTTTGATCGGCCCCGCTGCTGGGTATAGAACCCTGTCGCCGGCAACGCCGGGAACTATGACTGTGCCCGACGAGAACACGTCACTGTCATAACCCGGCTCACGGTAGACCAGCACTGGTCGTCCACTACTACTGGTGGATTTCGGTTTGGGTGGCGGGGAGATTAACGCCGCCGGCCTCGTTTTTTGCGTTGAGGAGGGCGTTGACTACTTCCCGATTGTGAAATTGGCCGATGGTGCGATGGAGAGGAACCAGTCACCTGAAAGAGATCGATCCAGTCGCTGGTGCGCAATCTGGGGGGTAGGGTTGCGGGGTCGATTCCTCGCGAGCGCAACCATGATTGTGTATCTGAACGTGATGAAAACAACCCTGCCCTTCGGAGAATTTCCCCTATCCCGCGTCCCCGGGCGGTGAAAACGGTGTGCACCATAGCCTGAAAGGCTTTGCGTTGCTCTATCGGGATCTTCGGGTCACCCACCCGGCGGATCACTAAGATCCCCCCGTCAACGTTAGGCTGTGGACGGAAAGCAGACCTTGGTACTCGGGAACCAAGGTGAAACGTGAACCATGGGGACCACTGAGCCGTCATCATCGTGCTTGCGCCTACCCCGGCCCGGCGGCGAGCGACTTCCCACTGCATGAGGAGTACAGCGTCAGTCCATGCCGGCGCATGCAACAACTTTCGAAGAATGGCAGTGGTGAGGTGAAAGGGAATGTTTCCCACAATGACGCAGGGAGTGGCGGGTAACGGGAAGTTAAGGAAATCATCATGGACCACTTCGACCGACGCCGAGGCGGTCTTTTTTGTGAGTTTGGCAGCTAGTTTTGCGTCTACCTCAACTGCCGTTATTGCCCTCCCCAAGCGGGATATCGGGTGAGTGAGGGCACCGCTTCCCGGCCCGATCTCGATGATGGGGCCGGTGGTTTGTTTTACAAGATCGACGATGGTGTTGATGATCTTTTGGTCTGTGAGAAAATTTTGGCCATGTTCGTGACGGCCGTATCCGTATGTAGACATCAGGTGTGCTCCGTGGAGTTGAAACGGAGCCGGGCATGGCAAATGGCCGCCCGGCTAAAGGACCGGAGCGGTTTTTGACCCGCGGGAGGGAGAAAACCGCCTTAGCGGTTGGTGAGCGGCCGCATGAAAACGGAACCTGAAATCAACATGGTTCTATCGTATCCAATTAATTTCGCAGGGTGCAATACGGTGAGAAAGAAGACAACCGCACCGCAACAGTGCAAGACCTCTCTGGATTGGAATTTGTCCTACCTTCGGGGCGTCATACAGACGCCACTGGCGTATTTTGTCTCTGGGCAACGAGGGGGAGTTACCCCCACCTCCGAATGTTTTTAAGGTGCACCCCTGATTACGCTGGGGTGCGGGAGTAATTCTGTCCGACCGATCGGACTGTCCAGCGAGGTCCCAGCAGATGATCGCGTCGATTTCGCCGCGTTCGAGGGATGCCACCATGGCGTCGTAGTTGGGGCGAGCCACATTCTTCTTTGACGCGGAAATGGACTGATCGACGTCGTTATGTCCTATGTCCAACGTGCAAGCCACGCTGCTTTGCAATGACTTCACAGTCCTGAGGCTGCAGGTCGATGGTGTGGCCATCCACGTCAGCGTCTCGTGAGATACGACGGCAAATAGGAGCGCGTGTTGTCAAACGCTATTAATAAGGCCTAGCTACACATTGAACTTAAATTCAACGGTATGTAGTTGCAAAGTTACTTTCTCGAGAACCTCGCCGCCCACGTCGCTCCCGCGTTGGGCGGCAGCCGAACCACAAAGGATCAGTCATCTGCTATCCCATCGACTAATTCTTGCAGGTCGCAGGACCTTCGCGTAACTGTCAGTTCAGCGCATTTTGAATAGTTCAGCACACGATGTATTGTTCAGCACATGCTGACCATTGCTTCACGCCTCGACGTCATGAACCGGCTCGGCCGGGCCATGGCGGATCCGACGCGCTCCAGAATCCTGATGACACTACTCGACGGCCCGAGCTACCCAGCCGTGCTTTCGCGCGCCCTGGACCTGACCCGCTCGAACGTCTCGAACCACCTGACCTGCCTGCGCGACTGCGGCATCGTCGTCGCCGAGCCGGAGGGCCGCAAGACACGCTACGAAATCGCCGATCCGCACCTCGCGGCAGCGCTCAACGCGCTGGTGAACGCGACGTTGGCTGTCGACGAAAACGCCCCGTGCATCGACCCTGAATGCTCGGTGCCCGGCTGCGGCGAGAAGGGAGCGGACGCATGAGCTCGGCATGTGGATGCGCACACGAACCCGCCAAAGAGATCGAAGAACTCGATCGGCCATGGTGGAAGGACCCCGAGTTGCTACTGCCGATCTTCTCCGGCGTAGCCCTCTGCGTAGGCCTGGCGCTGGGCTGGTCCGGGCTAGCGACACCCGCGACAGTACTGTTCTGGGTCGGCCTGCTGCTAGGGGCGTATACGTTCGCGCCCGACGCGATCCGAAACCTTGTCACGAAGCGCAAGCTCGGCATTGGTTTGCTGATGACCATCAGCGCGGTCGGCGCGGTAATCCTCGGTTACGTCGGAGAGGCCGCGGCGCTAGCGTTCCTGTACTCGATCGCCGAGGCGCTGGAAGACATGGCGATGGACCGGGCGCAGGGCGGACTGCGGGCACTGTTGAAGTTGGTACCGCAGACCGCGACGGTGCTGCGCGACGGCACGTCGGTCGAGGTCGCAGCGAAGGACCTCGCGGCTGGTGAACTGATGCTCGTGCGCCCCGGAGAGCGGATCGCCACGGACGGCATCATTCGGTCTGGGCGCTCCAGCCTTGACACCTCAGCGATCACCGGAGAATCCATTCCGGAGGAGGTTGCGCCCGGCGACGAGGTGCCCGCGGGAGCGATCAACTCCGCCGGTGTGCTGGAAGTCCAGACGACCGCAGCTGGAACGGACAACTCGCTGACCACACTCGTCGACCTCGTCGAGCAGGCGCAGGCGGAAAAGGGCGACCGCGCCCGGATCGCCGACCGGATTGCCCAACCCCTAGTGCCCGGGGTGATGATCCTGGCGGTGCTAGTCGGCGTGATCGGCTCGCTGCTGGGCGACCCCGAGACGTGGATCACCCGTGCGTTGGTGGTTCTGGTCGCAGCGTCGCCGTGCGCGCTGGCAATCTCCGTGCCGCTGACGGTCGTGGCCGCGATCGGCGCGGCCAGCCAGTTCGGCGTGGTCATCAAGTCTGGCGCGGCGTTCGAGCGGCTCGGCGGCATCCGTCACCTGGCGGTGGACAAGACCGGAACCCTCACCCGCAACCAGCCCGAGGTTACCGGCGTGGTCCCGGCAGACAGGTTTGATCGGGCGCAGGTGCTTACTTTCGCGGCGGCAGTTGAGCAGCAATCGACGCACCCCCTCGCCGCGGCGATCGCGGCAGCGGGGCCCGAAGCGCCCGCCGCCCAGGACATCAGCGAGGAAGCCGGGCACGGCATCAGCGGCACCGTCGAAGGCCGACGGGTGCTGGTGGGCAGCCCCCGGTGGATCGACGCCGGGCCACTGAAGGCAGACGTTGAGCGCATGGAGTCCGAAGGCCAGACCTGCGTCCTAGTCACCGTCGATGACGCTCTCGCCGGAGCGATCGGTGTCCGCGACGAGCTGCGTCCCGAGGTTCCCGAAGCCGTGCAGACCCTGCGCGCCAACGATGTGGAAGTGAGCATGCTCACCGGCGACAACACTCGCACCGCCCGGGCGCTGGCTGAAATCGCCGGAATCGACGACGTGCGCGCCGAGCTGCGCCCTGAGGACAAGGCAAGCATCGTCGCCGAACTCTCCTCCAAGACGCCGACGGCGATGATCGGCGACGGCATCAACGACGCGCCGGCACTGGCGGGCGCAACGGTGGGCATTGCGATGGGAGCAACCGGCTCTGACGCCGCGATCGAGTCCGCTGACGTCGCCTTCACTGGCCACGACCTCCGGCTGATCCCGCAGGCGCTGCAGCACGCCCGCCGAGGCAGCAGGATCATCAACCAAAACATCGTGCTGTCCCTGGCCATCATCATCGTGTTGATGCCACTGGCGATCAGCGGTGTGCTGGGCCTGGCCGCCGTCGTGTTGGTTCACGAAGTCGCCGAAGTCATCGTGATCTTGAACGGCCTGCGGGCTGCACGAGCGAAACGCTGAGGCTGTGACCGGCAAGTCTTATAAGAGTTAAACCACGCGCCGAGCGCACACACGTTGGACCAGGCGAGTCATTCGAGTTCACCACCTGGTCCTTCTCGATGCGTGCAGGCACGGGAACTGTGGGTGAACCTAATAGTTCAACGGCCCGATACCGCTTGCAGATTCTACACACGAGGTAGCGGAATGGACCGAGGCCGAACGAAAACCGGAGTTAGAGACAGCGCTCTTCAACCTCCCCCCCCCCCAATAACGCGAAACGTCATTAACGCTCCGCGTTACACATTGAACTTGAACTCCACCACGTCGCCGTCTTGCATCACGTAGTCTTTGCCTTCCAAGCGTAGCAGGCCTTCAGCGCGGGCCTCCGCGATCGAGCCGGCCTTCACTAGGTCCGCGAACGAGACGACCTCGGCCTTAATAAAGCCGCGCTCAAAGTCCGTGTGAATCACGCCAGCAGCCTGGGGCGCCGTCCAGCCTTTGCGGATCGTCCACGCGCGAGCTTCCTTCGGGCCAGCCGTCAAATAGGTTTGCAAACCAAGCGTGTCAAAACCAACTCGCGCAAGCTTATCCAAGCCGGATTCTTCCTGGCCAACCTCGCCAAGCATCTCGCGAGCCTCGTCCTCGTCAAGCTCCACCAGCTCCGACTCAAACTGGGCGTCCAAGAACACGGCCTCCGCTGGAGCAACAAGTTCGCGCAGCTCCGCCATTTTCGCCTCGTCCTCAAGGCCCTCGCTGTCCATGTTAAATACATAGATAAAAGGCTTCGCAGTCATCAGCTGGAACGACTTAACGATGGCCGGGTCAAGGCCAGCAGCCTTCATACCTGCGGAGATGAGTGTGCCTCGCTCCAGCATTTCGAGACACGCCTGCGCGGTAGACAAGTACTCCGGCTCAATGCGCTTGCCCCGCACTTCTTTTTCAAGCTTCGGTAGCTGACGTTCAAGGGTTTGCATGTCGGCAAGCATGAGCTCAGTTGAGACCGTCTCGATATCGTCCTTGGGCGACACTTTACCGTCGACGTGGACAACATCAGGATCGGCAAACGCGCGCGTTACCTGACAGATCGCGTCGGCCTCACGAATATTAGCGAGGAACTGGTTACCCAAGCCCTCACCTTCGGAAGCACCCCGCACAATCCCCGCAATATCAACGAAAGACACAGTCGCATTAATGATCTTTTCGGACCCGAAAATGCCGGCAAGCTCTTTCAACCGTTCATCCGGGAGTGGAACCACACCAATATTCGGCTCAATCGTTGCGAATGGGTAGTTCGCTGCTAGAACGGTTGCGCGAGTGAGCGCGTTGAACAACGTCGACTTCCCAACGTTTGGAAGTCCTGCAATACCAATAGTCAAAGCCACGCCTATAGTTTAGGCCACGGGCGTTGATTAAAAAATTGCGAGGCAGGGCGTCCAAATTTTGTCCGCCCCATCCGGTCTAATAGAACCATGACAACAATTGGCTGGATCATTTCTTTAATACTGCTGGTAGTCGGACTCGTTAGCGGATACTTTGCGGGCCGGTACGCCCAGCCGCGCCCGAGCACCCCCGAGAACGAGGGCGTAGCGCGTGACGCTTTGGCTTACCAGATTTCTAAAGAGCTAGCGCCGCTAAATCAGGCACTACATGCCATTGATGCGCGAGTTGGGCAAATGGATGCGGCGCAAAAGCATCAACTCGACTGGGTCATCTCCGAACTTGGTCTCAGCCAGAAAACCGGGCGCGAGGTTCTTGCCGCCACACAAAAGCTCGATACAGCGCTAAGGTCCTCTCCCACTCGCGGATCTTGGGGTGAGCTCTCCTTGCGCCGCGTGCTTGAAATGTCGGGCCTGACTAACCGCATTGACTTCCTCGAACAAATGCAGGTTGGCCCGGCGCGGCCAGACGTCGTTGTAAATCTACCGGGCGAGGGTGCTCTCGTAATCGACGCGAAAGTTCCCCTGGACGCCTACCTGAAAGCCATTGACGAGGAGGATTCGAGCGCTTTAAGAGCACATGCAAGCGCGGTGCGCTCCCACGTGAACCAGCTGGCAAACCGGCGCTACAGCGAGGTCATTGCTGGCTCTTTGGACCTAGTGGTCCTATACATGCCCTCTGAAGCGCTCATCTCTGCATCACTCGAAGCTGACCCTGCCCTTTTTGACGACGCCCTTCACAAAGGCATCATTGTCGCTGGCCCCTCCGCCCTCCACACGCTACTGCGAGTGGTTGGATACTCGTGGGCAAAAGATTCCCTAGAGCAGGATGCGCGCGACATCCTTGAGCTTGGACGCACCCTCACCGAACGCATAAATGTGCTTGGTGAACACCTCGGGAAACTGGGCAGTTCCCTTCAATCCGCAGTTGAGAACTACAACCGGACCATTGGATCGTTCGAGAGCCGATTGGGAGTAACAGCAATCAACATCGCCAGCCTAGAGCGCTCCATCAAGCCTGCTCCTCGACCCATAGACAAGGCCGCGAGAAGCCTGTCCTCATCCCAAGAATAACGGCGGGTAGCCGCGTCAGCAGGTGTGGTCCGGGCCCGGCGTGCGCCTACCCGTTGCATCCTCCGCGTCAGCACCCTCGCGCTTGAGCGCCTGCCGCAGGTTGCGCGGAAGTGCGAAGGTGATCGTCTCCGTGCGCGTACGGACTTCCTCAGCCTCGCCAAACCCAAGTGACTGTAACCGCTCAATCACTTCGCGTACCAAAATGTCCGGCACCGAAGCACCCGATGTAATACCAACCGTTTCAACGCCTTCCAGCCAAGCCAGATCCAGCTCAGCGGCCTCATCGATTCGGTAGGCCGACTTCGCTCCCGCATCCAGTGCCACCTCAACCAAACGCACCGAATTCGAAGAATTTGCCGAGCCCACCACAATCATCAAATCAGCCTGTGGCGCGATAGTCTTTACAACCTCTTGCCGGTTCTGCGTTGCATAACAAATGTCATCCGACGGCGGGTCCATCAAAGCCGGGAAGCGCTCGCGCAGCCTGCGCACCGTCTCCATCGTCTCATCGACCGAAAGCGTGGTTTGAGACAGCCACACCACCTTGTTCGGGTCACGCACCGTCACGCTATCCACTTCATCCGGCGTGCCCACAATCTGAATGTGATCCGGAGCCTCACCGTACGTGCCCTCAACTTCCTCGTGCCCCTCGTGGCCAACAAGAATGATGTCGTAATCCTGCTTCGCGAAGCGCACAGCCTCCTTATGCACCTTCGTGACCAGCGGACACGTCGCATCAATCGTGGAAAGCCTGCGCTGCGCTGCCTCTTCATGCACCTGCGGGGACACGCCGTGCGCGGAAAACACCACGCGCGCCCCCTCGGGCACCTCATGTGTTTCTTCCACAAAAATCGCGCCGCGACGAGACAGGGTCTCTACCACGTAGCGGTTATGCACAATTTCTTTACGCACGTAGATCGGCGGACCGTACAAGTCCAAAGCCTTCTCCACCGCATCTACCGCACGGTCCACGCCCGCGCAGTATCCGCGCGGGGAGGCCAACAAAATTCTTTTACCGAATACGTCACTCACGCCTCTAAGATAGCCGCAAACTGGCGAACTTGCCGCCCGTAACAAACTGAAACAATTTATGTCCCACGTGTTTCGTAAACTAGAAGGCAACAACACGACATGGCGCTAGTGGGCGCTCACAGGGGGAAGCATGGAAGTTAGGACCACGCCGAGTCGCGGCGCGGACAAACCAGCGCTTGCAAAAGTAGCGCGCGAAACCACTCGGGAAAACCCGTGGCCTCTTGCCCTGCTCTCTAAGAACATGAAGCAGTACATTGACCGCATGTCCGCCCTGTGGGTTGAAGGCCAAATCGTTCAACTCAACGAGCGCCCCTCCACCCGCATGTCATTCCTAACCATCAGAGACGTAGATGAGGACGTCTCAATGGATGTAACGGTTTTTGGCGGAGTCCTTCAAAGAACGGGCGGAGCTGTCCAAGCGGGTACACGCGTAGTTGCATACGTAAAACCCACGTTCTGGGAACGCTCTGGGCGGCTCAACCTGCAAGCTAGCGAAATTCACCCGGTTGGAGTTGGCGACCTACTGGCACAGATCGAGCAACTGCGCCAGAAACTGCAAGCCGAGGGCCTGTTCAACGCCGAACACAAGAAGCTTCTACCTTTTCTTCCTCGCACCATCGGCCTCATTTGCGGGCGAAACGCGAAAGCTAAAGACGACGTGCTTGTGAACGCTATGGCGCGTTGGCCCGGCGCACGCTTCGAAATCCGCGAAGTACTCGTACAAGGCCCCAACTGTCCTCCCGAAGTTAGTGCAGCCATCGCAGAGCTCGATGCGATTGAAACCGTGGACGTCATCATCGTTGCGCGCGGAGGTGGATCTGTTGAAGACCTGCTTCCCTTTTCCGATGAGCGCATCATCCGAGCCGCATTCAAAGCTAACAAGCCCGTAGTTTCGGCAATCGGGCACGAGGGTGACGCTCCCCTACTGGATCTCGTCGCAGACGTGCGCGCATCTACTCCAACCGACGCCGCGCGTAAAGTCGTGCCCGATCTGAAAGAAGAACACGCAAATCTCGCGCGCGCGTTGGAAAGCATTCGCTCACGCGCGCAGATGCAGATCAAGCGCGAGAGCGAGTACCTCAACCTGTTAAAAGACAGGCCCGTGTTGAAAGAGCCAACCGGCTCTCTACAGATCTACAAGACTGGGCTAACTCAGGCGGTTACGAACATGCGCCACTTTGTGAGTGCGCGCATCGACCGCGAGCGCGCTGGCCTTGTTGAGGCAGCCGCGACCTTGCGGGCGCTCTCACCGCAGGCCACTTTGGAGCGTGGTTACTCGATTGTTAAAGCTCCCGGCGTTGGCCTTGTTAAAGACTCTGCGAGTGTGAAGAAGGGTGACATTTTGGAAATTATGCTTGCCCGTGGCTCCATGATCGCAACCGTGTTTGGAACCCAGCCCGCGCATGGGGTGGATGAAGCGGACCAGTCTGCAAAATCAGATTCCCCCACAACGAACTAGATACTTTACAAAAGAGGAGAGAGAAAATGGATAAGGAAAAGTTGATTGACCCCGGTCAGCTTTCATACGAGCAGGCCCGCGATGAGCTGGTACAGATTGTGAAGATGCTTGAAAGCGGGAAAACTCCGCTGGAGGAGACGCTTACTCTTTGGGAGCGCGGTGAAGCTCTTGCCGCACGCTGTCATGCTGTTTTGAGCGCTGCAGAACAGCGCATTGAACAAGCCCGCGCCGACTCGTCCCCCGCTCATGAAACTACGGCAGAGTAGCGAAGGCTCATCTCAGTAAGAGCTCAAAACCTCCGGATACCGGGCAGTACCCAACGGTTCCCTCATCTGCGATCGGCATACGTTCAGAGATTGAAAGGGCCAAACCGCGCCCAGGGTGAACATATACACTGAGATCAAAATCTCGAGAGTATGGAAGTCCAATGATTAATCCAAACGCACTGATAATCGGCGAAGCCCTGGTGGACATTGTTGTTCCCCAGCGCGGTGAGTCAAAAGAAATTCCTGGCGGGTCTCCCGCAAACGTTGCTCTTACACTCGGCCGGCTTGACCGCAATGCTCGCCTACTCACGTGGCTGGGCTCAGATGCGCGCGGCCAGCTCGTACGCAAGCACCTGGAAGAGTCCAACGTGGTCGTCTCAGAAGAGTCGATGCGTGCCGAAAAGACCTCTACCGCTCTAGCCAGGCTCGACGAAACAGGCGCCGCAACCTACACGTTCGACATCGAGTGGAAGCTACCCAAGTGCGAGATCGGTGACGATACCGTGGTTGTACACTCCGGCTCTATTGCCGCAACCCTGGAACCGGGCGGTAGCGATGTCGTGCGGCTTTTGGAAGGAGCGCGCGAAGTAGCCACCGTAACCTACGATCCCAACGCGCGGCCTACCATCATGGGAGATCCCGCTAAGGCATACGAACGCATCAAGGAATGCGTCCGCCTCGCTGACGTAGTAAAAATGTCCGACGAAGACGCTGAGTGGCTAACTGGAAACTCCGACATAGACCAGGTGGCCCGCGAATGGTTAGAGCTGGGGCCCGCCCTGGTAGTTGTAACCAGAGGTGGCGAGGGCGTAAGCGCATACTTCGGCGACGAAGCTGTACACCTTCCCGCAGCCGATGTGAAGGTAGTGGACACGGTTGGAGCAGGAGACTCGTTCATGGGCGGACTCATCGATGCGCTCTGGAGCGAAAACCTGCTGGGAGCAAACAATCGTTACGCACTTGCTCACATTGATCGCGAATGCGTTATTCGCATGCTTGGCCGAGCAGGGTCGATATCTGCGATCACGGTGTCACGTGCCGGCGCAAACCCGCCGTGGAAGAAAGAACTCATCTAATCCACCAAGTAGATAGGGCAACACAAAACGGCGGTTCAGATTTGAACCGCCGTTTCCATATGGGTGTATCTGCTCAAATGCAACGAGCTTAAGACCGTTACTGACTGAACTAGTGGGTTTCGATCCCGCGGGAACGAAATACTTCTCGCGCAGCTTCGGTTTCTTCTGGCGTTGGAGGCTCTACGTCTTCCAACTCGTATTCCATGCCAAGCGCGTCCCACTTGTCTCGCGCCATCTGGTGGAACGGTAGTACCTCAACACGTTCAACATTGGGCCAGCCTGCCACGATGTCAGCCACTGCCTCGATGTTCTCTTTTTTATCCGTAAGCCCTGGAACTAGCACAAAACGAACCCACACCCTTTTGCCAATCTCCGCAAGCCTATTGCCGAACGCGATGGTTGGCTCCAGTTGCGCTTTGGTGGTTTTGAAGTACGTTTCTTGGTCCCCGGCCTTAACATCCAAAAGCACTAGATCAATATCGGCAAGCATGCTATCCGAGCAGTTCACGCCCAGATTCCCCGACGTGTCGATCGTGGTGTGAATCCCCTCCTCCTTGCACGCGCGAAGCAGGTTGGCAAGGAACGCGGGTTGCATGAGCGGCTCGCCACCGGAAAAGGTTACGCCCCCGCCAGTCACCTTGAAGATCGTCTTGTACCGACGCAAACGATCCATGAGGTCATCAAGCAGAACTGGCGTTCCCTTGCGCATATACAGCGTGTCTGGGTTGTGGCAGTACACGCAACGCAGAGGACAGCCGGAGAAGAACACGGTTGCCCGTGTTCCCGGCCCGTCCATTGCGGTCACAAGCTCCCACGAGTGCACCGACCCCAGCTTGCCTTCACGAACTGCCTGGAAATGTTCAGATCGTTCCATGTGCGGGGCAACAGCAATACCGTTCAGCCCCGCACCTTGCGCTCGGGGAACCTCATATTCTAAAGGATCGGGGCGGTATTCCCCCGTTGAACCTTCCGAGTAACCGGAAGATCCAGCAAGCGAAGCCCGCCCCGAAGTTACGTCACTCAATCTGCTTACATACCCGCGTGGAAGGTACGAGAGAGCACGTCAAGCTGCTGTTCGCGCGTAAGACGCACGAAGTTAACCGCGTAGCCCGACACGCGCACGGTAAGCTGCGGGTACTTCTCTGGGTTCTCCATTGCATCCTCAAGGGTCTCACGGTTCAACACGTTAATGTTGGCGTGGTACAGGCCCTCAACGCCGCCGGTCGCTTCCCGGTTTGCCTTCATCGATGCGAGGCGTTCATCAAAGCTCTTTACAGTCATTTTGTTAGTCCTTCTTGATAAAGCCGGCATCCATGATACCGACGAGGTTCTCAATCTGTTCTTCCAGGTTTCGTCCCAAAGACGAAGGAATGATCGTGTTGGTAAGCGAAATACCGTCCAACGCGTCGGAGTAGTCGAGCTTGCCAACGGAAAGCATGGAAGCAAGCATTCCGTGCGTGTCCGCACCATTTTCTGGGTTTGCACCCGGCGCGAACGGCGTGCCAGCCTGGTGGCCCGACGGGAACGAGCCCGTGGCCTTACCGTAAACCACGTTTGAGGTGATCGTCAGCACCGACTGGGTCGGGATTGCATTGCGGTACATCGGGATGGCCTTGATCTTCTCCATCACGGTGTGAACAATCGTCGCCGCAATGTCATCAGCACGGTCATCGTCATTGCCGTAACGCGGAAACTCACCCTCGGTTACGTAATCAACTACGAGGCCAGTTTCATCACGCACGGGCGTGACCTTCGCGTACTTGATTGCAGAAAGTGAGTCCGCAACGATCGACAGGCCCGCGATACCGCAACCCATCGTGCGGGTGATCTGCGAGTCGTGTAGCGCCATTTCCATGGACTCGTAGGCGTAACGGTCGTGACAGTAGTGGATGATGTTCAACGCCTCAACGTAGGTGCCGACCACCCAATCGAGCATTTGCTCGTACTTTTTCCATACCTCATCAAAATCCAGCGGACCATCGCCCTCAACCGGAGTATGGTCAGGCACAACCAGCTTGCCGGACACCTCGTCGCGGCCTCCGTTAATGGCGTACAGGAGGGCCTTAGCGGAATTCACGCGAGCGCCAAAGAACTGCATCTGCTTGCCGACCTTCATCGGGGATACACAGCATGCAATAGCTGCGTCATCGCCCCAGCGGTCGCGGATCTGGTGATCCGACTCGTACTGGATCGAGGATGTCTCGATCGAGACCTTCGCACAGAACTTCTTGTACCCCTCGGGAAGCTCGGGGGACCAGAAGATCGTGATGTTCGGCTCGGGAGCCGGGCCGAGGTTCACCAGGGTCTGGAGCAAGCGGAACGAGGTCTTCGTTACGAGCGTGCGTCCGTCCTCGCCAAAACCACCGTCGGACCAGGTTGCCCAGTACGGGTCACCAGAGAAGATCTGATCGTAAGCTTCGGTACGCAGGAAGCGGACAATGCGAAGTTTGATAACAAGCGCGTCAATGATCTCTTGCGCTTCTTCCTCAGTGAGGATGCCGCGAGCGAAATCGCGCTCAAAGTAAACGTCGAAGAAGCCGGACAGGCGACCGAACGACATTGCGGCACCATCCTGCGACTTAACCGATCCGAGGTAGCCGAAGTAGGTCCACTGCACGGCTTCTTTAGCCGTTGAGGCCGGACGCGAAATGTCGAATCCGTACTTCGAAGCCATGCTCTTCAGCTTGTTCAAAGCTTTGATCTGCTCGGAAATTTCTTCGCGATCACGCGCCCAGTCTTCCGAGAAAGGCTGGTCCGCACAGCGGTCTTTGTCAGCCTGCTTCTGGGCGATCAGGTAATCAACGCCGTAAAGCGCTACGCGACGGTAATCACCGATGATGCGGCCGCGACCGTATGCATCGGGCAACCCCGTGATGATATGCGAGGAGCGAGCCGCGCGGATGCGTGGAGTGTAGATGTCGAATACCGCATCGTTATGCGTCTTGCGGTACTTAGTGAAGATCTTCTTAACTTCTTCATTCGGCTCTTTACCGGCTTCCCTGATGGCGGTTTCAACCATGCGCCACCCACCGGCAGGCATCATCGCGCGCTTCAGCGGAACATCGGTCTGGAGGCCAACCACTACATCGTCATCCTCGCTGATGTAACCAGCACCGAAAGCGTCAACGTCCGCAGGAGTTTCAAGATCAACATCGTAAACGCGGCGCTTGCGCTCTTCCGAGAGGTACTTCTCCTCAAGCGTCTGCCATAGACGCAAAGTTTTTTCCGTTGGGCCAGCTAGGAAGTCCGCTTCACCCAGGTAGGGGGTGTAGTTGCGTTGAATGAAGTCTCGGACATCGATTTCCCGGTCCCAGTTTCCGGTGTTGAAACCTTCCCACTCAGCAAAATCGACTTTTTCACGGCCAGCGTGCTCGTCGACGGAGACAAATGACATTAAACACTCCGATTTCGATTATTTGACTTTTCTCTTCACCAACAACGATACCTAACGTGATCACTGATTGGTCGGACATACATGTAAACTTGCTCACTTAACCACCCAAGCTCGTATTTTCTGCACAAACGCAACAAAAAATACAGGTAGCCAGCAAAGTGATTTTACTTACCCAGACGGCGTTCGCGCTGCCCGAAGTCGCGGAGTGCGCGCAAGAAATCAACTCGCCTAAAGTCAGGCCAGTATGCCTCGGTGAAATAGAACTCCGAGTGCACTGACTGCCAGAGCAGGAATCCCGAGAGCCGTTGCTCCCCAGACGTTCTGATCACGAGGTCCGGGTCTGGAACACCGGCGGTATATAGGTGGTCGGTAATGTCATCCACGGTTAGGACATCCGCCACCTCGTCAATACTCAAACCCTTTTGCGAGTATGCGCGAAGCAGCGCGCGAACAGCGTCGGTAATCTCGTGCCTGCCGCCATAACCGACGGCAATATTCACATCTAAAGACCCCGGTTCTCGGCCTTTTGCACAGGTTAGGCAGTCTTCAAGTTCGTCTCGAATATCATCGGGCAAGAGCGAGAGGTCGCCAACATATTTCAGGTTCCATCGCCCATCATCTGCCAGACGCCTAGCGGCCTCCGCAATGATTTTGAGGAGCGGGCGAAGTTCGGCTTCATCTCTATCTAAGTTATCGGTTGAAAGCATCCAGAGCGTAACGATCTTGATACCAAGCTCATCGGCCCACTCCAAGAACTCGGTGATCTTGTCAGCACCTTTGCGATGCCCGTAGGCGGTTGCATTGCCACCTTCCCGCGCCCATCTGCGATTCCCGTCGAGGATGACGCCCACATGCTTTGGCAAGCGCTCGGGAGTGAGTTCGGATACCAGCCGTTTTTCGTACAGGCTGTATAACAAACGGTTTTCCATCCCTCACTCCTTCAAAAAATGATTTTACGCTTGCCTTACCTCGATAGTAGATGAGGTTTGATCGGGATTGAAGATAATGCCTCCTTGACCACTAACTTACTCTCGCGTAACCTTAAGTTACTACACCGTAAGTTATGGAGCAGAAATGCAGCCTCACCCCCTTAGTGACACCGTCTTATCGGATCCAGATGTGAACTCGTCGCGGTCACTCACACCCCCCTCCATCAAGCCGCTGATGCGCGGTTGGATACACCTTGTCGCGGCACCACTGGCGTTCGCCGCCGCCCTCGTCTTGCTAATCCTCGCCCCCACCGCGGGCACGAGGTGGGCATCGGTGGCATACCTCGTGTCTAGCCTGCTCCTATTTGGAATGTCCGCGCTGTATCACCGCGGAAACTGGGGCCCCAAAGCCAATGCTCTTCTGCGCCGGTTTGACCATTCGAATATCTTTCTGCTCATCGCCGGAACCTACACGCCAATCTGTGTGGCATTGCTAAGCCCGGCACAAGCAACCAAGGTGCTGCTAATAGTTTGGATCGGAGCCGCACTAGGCATTGGCACATCAGTATTTTGGCCAAGCGCTCCGCGATGGTTCACAACCCCGATCTACGTACTGCTCGGCTGGGTGGCGCTTTGGTACCTGCCAGACCTATGGCAAGCGGGTGGTCCGGCGGTTGTTTGGCTACTGGTTGCCGGTGGCATCTGCTACACAATCGGCGCCCTCGTGTATGGATTCAAATGGCCCGGGCCAAGCGCACGCGTTTTTGGCTTTCACGAGATATTTCACTCGTTCACGGTTGCAGGATGGGCAACTCATTGCGTTGCCGCGTTTATCGCGGTGCTGTCAGCTACCTAAACACAGGTTTACTTGCTAGAGTGATCACGTCTCGCGCCTGCGACTTGGAACTTCAACTTCCGGGTCGCGGCGTCGTTCGTTTTGTAGGGAGGGCCCAATGGCCGAAAAGACTTGGTTGACGCAGGAAGCATACGACCGGCTCAAGGAAGAGCTCACGCACCGTTCCACGGAGTTGCGCGCTGAGATTGCGCGAAAGATTGACGAGGCACGGCAGGAAGGCGACCTTAAGGAGAACGGCGGCTACCACGCTGCTCGCGACGAGCAGTCGATGAACGAGACGCGCATCCAGCAGCTTGAGAATCTTCTTAAAGAGGCCGAGGTTGGAGAGACGCCGGCTGATGACGGCGTCGTTGAGCTCGGCATGATGGTGACCGCGGAAATCCTGGGCGAGCGCACGGAGTTTCTACTCGGCTCGCGTATGACGGGCACGGGACTAGGGATCGAGGTTTACTCCCCTGATGCTCCTCTTGGCGAAGCCATCATGGGTGCTAAGAAGGGCGACACCGTCTCTTACTACGCGCCCAACGGAAAGGAAATCGCGGTGAAGATCATCGACGCCGTTCCGTACAAGGGCTAATGCGCACATAACGCACACATAAATATTGGCGGTTCTAGGAAATATTCCTAGAACCGCCAATATTTTTATCTGCTAGTCCGCTCTAGATCGCATTTTGACCTGGCGATACTAGGTAAGACGGCGCTCACCTACCTGATAGCACCTCTCTAAAGATAGGAGGACTACTCGGCGGATTCCTCACCATTTTTGGCCGGGGAGTCTTGTAGCACTGCCTTCACAGAATCTGATACTTGCTCGCTAACCTTCGAGTTATCCGCCTCTTCCTCGTCGGCCGTTTCTGCCGGTTCGGCTTCCGGATCGATGCGACGCATATTGGGATCGTAGGAGGTCAAAAGCTGTTCTTCTAAACTTCCGGGAGGCCCGCCCGCACGGTCATTGTCTGTGGCAAGATTCGGGAACTTGTCGTAACCATACAGGTACAGAATCGAAGTGTTGAGGAAGGCCAAAACCGGGACGGCAAATAGCGCGCCCGCAATGCCAAACAGGAACGAACCCGCCGCCACCGCGAGTAGCACCGCAACCGGGTGAAGCGAAACCGCGTTCGACATGAGCCACGGTTGCAACACGTTTCCCTCCAGCTGCTGAACCACCAAGATGACCACCAGCATGAACACGGCGGTCATGAGACCCTGATCAACCAAGGCGACCAACACGGCAATGGTGCCGGTGAGGAATGCACCCACGATCGGAATGAACGAGCCTAGGAAGACCAGAACAGCCAGCGGGATAGCCAGGGGAACACCCAGGAAGAAAGCGCCCAAACCAATACCCGTAGCATCAATAGCGGCCACGAGAATCTGCGCCTTCGCGTACGCACCGAGCGTGGTCCAGCCACGAACCGCAGCTTCGTGAAGCGGCACGCGCGCAGGCTCTGGCATGCAACGCAAGAACCAGATCCAAATCTTGCGTCCATCCTTCAACAGGAAGAACAGGACGAACAGCGCGATCAGGGCACCGGTGAACACATTACCGACCGTGGCCGTGATGGATAATGCCCCCGAAGCAAGACGTTGAGAGTTGTCTTGAACCGCATTTATGATCTCGTCATTAAGCGAATTTAAGTACTTATCAACCGCTTCACTCTCAATGGGAAGCGGCCCCGTCCTAAGCCATTCAGTTAGCCTTGAAAAGCCGTCTGTTGCGCGCGAAACCAGATCGCCAAACTGCGCAATAATTTGCGAGGAAGACAAAGAGATCAGGCCCGCCACAACCCCAATACCAATCAATAGACTGAGCGTGGCACTAGCAGCCTTTGGCATACCGAGCTTGCGGTGAAGCAGTCTATTAATCGGATCAAGCAAGACGGCGAGCAATAGTGCCAACGCCACCGGAATCGCAATGACCGTCACGTACGACAATCCATATGCGACAAGTCCCAGAGCAAAAACAACGATTACCATCCGCCAAGACCATGCGGCCGCAACCTGTAGCGGCCAGCTCACATGATCTTGCACTCGCCTATCCGAATGCGGAGCAGGCTCAATCCTCTCCACTCGTACAGGTTCGGGTTGGATCGACTCGCGAGCCCTCAACAGGGGTTCAGAAAAACGATCAAAAAGATCGCTCACTCGCGTGGCACGACGCTTGGCCATGTGACCTCCAAAGTCTTTATTTTGCCGTCAAGGAAGTATACCGCTTCCGCTGTTTTCAAGCACAAGCGGTCGCGGCATTTACCGCAGACATGTAAGTTGTGACCAGAAGAAAGGTATTCACATGGCTACCCATAGCGGAACTATCGCGGGCAGGACCACACCGGTTGCCTCCCACCTCGGAAATCATCCCGTTTTAAACACTCCCATAGAGGGCCCCTGGGATGAACCACATGAAGTGCTCTATGTAGGCATGGGATGCTTCTGGGGCGCGGAGCGCATCATGTGGCGCCTGCCTGGAGTAATTGCAACAGCTGCTGGCTACATGGGTGGCACCACAGAAAACCCCACGTATGACGAAGTGTGCACGGGACAGACTGGACACGCCGAGATCGTCCGTGTGGTTTACGACCCGCGCAAGATCAGCACCGAACAGATCCTGAAGGTGTTTTGGGAGAACCACGACCCAACTACACTCAATCGGCAGGGCAATGATCGTGGCACGCAGTACCGCTCCGCGATTTACTACACGAATGAGAGCCAACGCGAGGCTGCTCTAGCAACCCGCGACGCGTTCCAAAACGTTCTAGGCGAGCACGGCAAAGGGCAGATCACCACGGAGATTGTTAGTGAGGGCGAGGCCGGCACGTTCTACCTTGCCGAACGCTACCACCAGGCCTACCTGCACCACATTCCAAACGGGTACTGCAACCACGGACCAAACGGAATGAGTTGCCCCATCGGCATCGTTTAAGACGCGTCGCGTAACCAGCCACGCGGGCAAAACAAAGCGGCGGCCCTCGCCCAAAATGGACTGAAGGCCGCCGCTTCACCTATTGGTTTAACTAGCTGACTCGAACGACGTCAGTCACGAACACGAGCGTGTCTCCACCGCCAATGCCGGCTTGCGGAACACCCGCATCGCCGTAACCAAGTTCAGACGGAATCGACAGCACAACACGCGAGCCTTCACGAATACCGATCAGGCCCTCATCCCAACCGCGAATGACCATGCCGATACCAACGGTGAAAGACAGCGGCTCGCCGCGATCATAGGAGTTGTCGAACATGTTGCCGTTCCAAACCTGACCGAGGTAGTGCGCATCGATCTGGTTACCAGGTGTGATGGGAGCCCCCGCCCCCTCGCGAATCACTTCAACATGCAGACCCGCGGGAGGCTCCTCGGTAAGGAACGCAATAGTGGGCTTGCGCAAGAAGTTATCGGATACTTTCAAAAATTCACTCATGGCGTCAGTCTACTTAATCTCCTGCAGCAGAGCGCAATATTGCCAGCAGACGCAGCACCTCAACATAAATCCACACGGCCGTCACGGTGATTCCAAAAGCCACACGCCAGGCGAAAACGGCGGGTACGCCGGCCTCGACGCCACGCTTTGCCACATCAAAATCTCCAATAAGGCTGTATGTGCCAATCACGATCGCGAGACCGCCTACAATCACCCCGAGGGGGATTCCTAGCACCGTGATGGATCCCAGGCCAAACGGCGTGGTTATAGCCCCCGTCCAGACCAAAACCATGTTCACCAGGTTGTATCCCAGCACCGAGAGAAGGCCAATCAACACAAAACGGTTTGTGCGCGAGGTGTAACGCACCTTGCCGGACGCGAACAGCGCGAGAGCCACCCCGATCACCACGAACGTTGCAATAACTGCCTGCAAAACGATACCCGGATACAGGAACTCAAACAGTAGCGAAAACGCGCCCAGCATGAGGCCCTCTGCAACCGCGTAAGCCGCAATCAGACCGGGGCGAATCGTCTTCGAGAAGATGTTCACCATTGCCAGGATGAGGCTGGCGATCATGCCGCCAAACACGAGCGGGACGGCAAGGGAAGGCGACATGCGAATCCCGAACCAAGCCACAACCGCGCCTAGAAGCACGAGGGCAAACATCGAGCCCGTCTTCACAATCACGTCGTCATAGGTCATGCGCCCGGTATTAACCGCGTCCGCGGCCGGAGCCCTGTAGGCGTCCTCAAACTGATCCATGGGCGCGGTACCCGGAGCGGTTTCCTGCGGGCGATGCGCTGTAGCGTGCGGATCAAATCGGCTCGACCCCGCATCTTGCATACCAGGGCGGCCCGGCTCGTAGCCCGGCATCGTTGGATATCCAGCGGGAGTTTTAGAAATCTCCCTATCGAGCTCTACCATCACGGGATTACCGCTCATATGCATCCGCTCCTAAATATAGCTGTCTCGTGAATTGCTATGAATATAACGAACTTTGCACGTGGCCGAAACATTTAACTGCCAACTTGGTACCCCCAGCCGGGCTCGAACCGGCACTCGGTCGATTTTAAGTCGACTGCCTCTACCAATTGGGCTATGGGGGCTCGCGCCCATTCTACGGGCAAAATGCCTGGTTACACCAAACGCGCCTGCCGGCCCCATTTCCAATAAACAACACGAAGCAGGTACAAACTGTTACAAATCGCACGGTTTCGCCCACATTTTAATCTTGTCCACTCATGGGGCGGGCAGATTTATTAGAGTCGAGGATAAGGTGTGTCTCGCGCGAGGCACCGAATATCTGAAAGAAAGGTAATCCGTATGTGGTCTGACGGCCGTAGAAGACCCGGCGTGAACCCTGACCCAAGTATTAAGCGCAGGTCAACACACAACCTGCCGGGAAATGTGGGAATGCAACGCCCCTTCGCCCTCTCTTCGTCGCAAATTAGGCGAATTGAACGAGAACGCAACGCCGCTAGACCACACGCGTTAAAGAGCGTCAAAGATCTGCCCAAGTCATTTGTTCGCTTCGTATCGGACGAGACGAAAGCGGGCATGCTCCTAGTGGTTGCGGCACTACTTGCGCTTGCTTGGGCAAACTCACCGATCGGCTTCATATACGAGGCCATGGCTAACTTCACCTTTGGCCCGCAGGCTTGGCACCTGCACTTGCCGATCTCCGCTTGGGCCGCAGATGGCGTTTTGACCATCTTCTTTTTCGTGGTTGGTCTTGAGCTGAAAACCGAGTTCGTAACCGGTGCACTTCGCGACATTCGCGAAGCAGCTCTGCCCATGCTTGCCGCAGTTTTTGGCATGGTAGGCCCTGCCGTGGTGTACCTGCTGGTGCAGATTTTTGCAGGTTCCGAGGCGTTCTCGGGGTGGGCAATCCCCGCGGCCACCGATATTGCGTTCGCAGTGGCGCTCCTCGGAGTGTTTGGCAAAGGCATGCCCCCTGCGGCACGCACCTTCCTACTCACCCTGGCTGTGGTTGACGACCTCCTCGCAATCATCATCATTGCTGTGGTTTACTCCACTGATCTGAATTTCATTGCCCTCGGCATTTCTTTGGCACTCATTGCCCTATTCGGGTTCTTGGTCCAGCGCCGCCACATGCACTGGTGGCTCCTGATACCGGTAGCAACAGTGGCGTGGGGCTTCATGCACGCATCCGGTGTGCACGCCACGATCGCGGGCGTAGCGATGGGCTTGCTGGTGCCCGCAGTCCGTAGGCACGGTGAGCCACAGTGGTCCCACCACCTGGCAGAAAAGATCAATCCGATTTCAGCAGGTCTGGTCGTTCCCTTCTTCGCATTCTTCGCAGCTGGCGTGAACGTTTCGGAATCTGGCGGCATTGTAGAGACGCTTGCCGACCCGGTAGCGATTGGCGTCTCCCTCGGCCTGCCAATCGGGAAGCTGCTGGGAATCGCGGGTTCCGTTTGGCTACTAACCAAGTTCACGCGTCTGCGCCTGGGTGCCGGTGTCGATATGCCCGACATTGCGGCCATTGCAATGCTTGCCGGCATTGGCTTCACCGTGGCACTACTGATCGCGGGGCTCGCATTCCCCGCCGATTCGGTTCACATTCCGCACGCCAAGATGGGCGTCATGATGGGTACTGCGATTGCGGCCATCGCGGGTGGTTACGCGGTGCACTACCGTGCTCACCTGCATGCACGCGGCGCGGCCGCAAACCGCTTGCGCGCGCTCTCCTCGTAATCTGCTTAGAGGATCAACTAGATAATCGACAGCGCGATTCCATCGAGGATGTCGTGCTCAGAAACCCAGTTGCCGCGTAGTTTCGGATTATCCGATGCTGCGCGGCAAACTATTTGCCGCCAAATGAGCGCGCCGCCACTAATGACGTCTTCGCGTCCAGCCGGCATGTAGGGCAGTCGCGCAAGCTCATCCACGCTGGCATTGATCATGTAGTCGCAGGAATCCACCATCTGCTGAAGACTAAAGCGCGACGCGTGCACGGCCTCTGGATCCCATTTTTTAAGCCCCAGGGCGTGGCAGGTAATGGTGGTAACCGTGCCGGCAACGCCAACTAGCGAGTTCACCTGAGTGAACGGCACGGCCGCTGCAGCCTTGTCAATCAAGCTGTCAATCCACGCTACGGCCCGGCTCGTATCCGGGTTTGGGGCTGCTATTTCGGGGAACTTCTCAGTGACACGAACCGATCCCATGTTCATGGAGATCGCGCCGAGCACGCCAGCTTCGGCAGAACCCGTCACGAACTCGGTGGATCCTCCCCCGATATCAATCACCATCACGGGGTTTTCAGCTTCGTGCAAGCTCGAGACCGCACCGGTGAACGAGAGCCCAGCTTCCTCGTTGCCCTCCACAACTTCTGGCTCAATCCCCACCGCGTCTTTAATAGCTGCGCGGAAGTCGTCACGATTGTGCGCATCGCGACTCGCAGACGTGGCCACAAATCGCAGTCTATTCACGCCAGCTTCACGGCAGATCTGCGCGTATTCCTTCGCCTGGTTAGCTGTGCGCGTAATCGCCGCCTCAGAGAGGTAGCCGGTACGATCCACGCCCTCTCCAAGCCGCACGATTTCCATTGTGCGCATGTCGTCAACAAACGAACCGGACTCCATGTGGCCAATCAGAAGCCTGATGGAGTTAGTACCACAATCAATGGCTGCCACCTTGCCGCCCTCGCGGCCCAAAAGCCACGGGAAGTTTTCACTCACGCGTCCGCTCCTTCAAAATCAGCGGGAGTTTGGCCCGGCAGACAGGAACACTTCTTCTGGTCCCACAGCCCCATCTCTTCTAGCTTGGCCAGCGTCCAATCTCCAATCGGATTTACACCCGGGCCAGCGGCAAGCGCGTGGCCAAGCAGGGCATGCAAACACTTCACGCGCTGCGGCATTCCTCCAGCCGAGAAACCGCTGATCTCATCAACTTTCTCCACAGCGTCACGCGCCTCAATATAAGCGAGGTGGGCAGCGGCGTATTCACTACGTAACTGCTCATCATCACCAAGACGCTCATTCAAAAACTCCATCCACTGATTGGACTCGAGGACGGAACACCCCTTAACGGCCGCGGGATGGGTCAAGTAGAACATGGTTGGGAACGGGCTGCCATTTTCCAAGCGAGGCGCAGTTGCTACCACCAATGGAGCGCCACAAACACACCTAGCCGCAATCCCTAAAACACCGCGCGGCTCGCGCCCCAACTGAAGCTCAAGAATCTTCAGATCAACATCTTGCGTCTTATCCAACGCCTACTCCTCGTTTTTCTTTACGTGCACCGACGGGTCAAGGCGAACCGGCTGATTCACATCATCGGCAGCATCCGCAGTATCAGCCACCACCAGGTACCAAGGCCGAGGCGGCCCCTGATCCTCAACAGGTTTGGTATCTGCCATCCCATCCGCGATGCCGGGTGCATCAAGCACCTGATACTGCGTCTCGCCGGGCTGGACATACTGTAGCCGCGCCCGCGCCTGTGAGGCTACGTAAGACTTGTCGCCCCACCGGTCCAGCTGATCTTGCAGCTCGGCGTTAGTCTGCTTCGCCTGCTCGATTTGGATTAGAACGGAACGATACTCACGCTGCTGGGCCCACCACTGGTGCAGTGGTTGTGTTACGCCCAAAAGAGCGACCACTAGGGTCAGAGTCAAGGCGAACGCTTTGAGCGACACCTTTCGCTCCGCGGCGGGAGCCTCTGCCGTTTTGGTGACGCTGGTCTTTCTTGCCCGCGAACGCGGCCTGCTACTTCCCGCTGACGAGTGTAGCCGTGCGCCCTTCCTCGCGATACCGGTGGGCTTGGATTGCGAGGTAGTTTTCTTCGCGCCGCTTCCCATGCCTTTAGGCATCGTTGGACGACGAACTCCGCTAACCCTACGCTCACTCATGCCTCTAGTTTTACAAAACTTAAGCGAAGTTGCCTAAACCGCGCCGGCGGCGGGTAAAACAAAAGAGACGGGGCCCGAAGACCCCGTCTCGATGCTCTGTCAGCTAGCGGTTAAACCACTTGCTACAAAGAGTTAGAAGTTCGCGCGTGGGAAAGCGCTACGGCCAGCGTACACCGCTGCGTCAGCAAGCTCTTCCTCAATACGCAGAAGCTGGTTGTACTTAGCAACGCGCTCAGAACGAGCCGGAGCACCGGTCTTGATCTGACCGGAGTTCGTTGCAACAGCGAGGTCAGCAATCGTGGTGTCCTCGGTCTCACCGGAGCGGTGCGAGGTCATCGACTTGAAGCCCGCACGGTGTGCAGCCTCAACAGCGTCAAGCGTCTCGGTGAGGGTACCAATCTGGTTTACCTTCACGAGCAGAGCGTTACCCGCATGCTCCTTGATACCGCGTGCAAGACGAGCCGGGTTGGTTACGAATAGGTCATCGCCAACCAGCTGAACCTTGTTGCCCAGCTCGCTGGTCATCTTGATCCAAGAATCCCACTCGTCCTCAGACAGCGGATCCTCAATCGAAACTAGCGGGTACTGTGCAAGTAGCTTCTCGTAGTACTTCACCATGAACTCGGTGTCGCGACCCTCTCCCTCAAGCATGTACTTGCCATCCTTGAAGAACTCGGTAGAAGCGACGTCAAGAGCAAGGGCGACGTCCTTGCCCGGCTTGTAGCCGGACTTCTCGATTGCCTCAATAATGAGGTCAAGTGCTGCAGCGTTCGACTCAAGCGACGGCGCGAAACCGCCCTCGTCACCAAGACCGGTGGAAAGACCGCGGTCCTTAATGACGCCCTTGAGCGTGTGGTAAACCTCAGCACCCCACTGGAGGGCTTCGCGGAACGAACCTGCACCAATCGGAGCAATCATGAACTCCTGAATGTCAACGTTCGTGTCAGCGTGCGAACCACCGTTGAGGATGTTCATCATCGGAACGGGCAGGACGTGCGCGTTCGGGCCACCAACGTAGCGGTACAGCGGCAGGCCAGCCGACTCTGCAGCAGCCTTAGCAACGGCCAGCGAAACACCAAGAATGGCGTTAGCACCAAGCTTGCCCTTGTTGTCCGTACCGTCGAGATCAATCATGATCTCATCGATCAGGCGCTGCTCAGTGGCGTCTTCATCGATCAGCTCTGGAGCAATAACGTCAGTTACTGCCTCAACTGCATCCTCGACACCCTTGCCCATGTAGCGGTTGTCGTCACCATCGCGACGCTCAACGGCCTCAAATGCGCCGGTAGAAGCACCCGACGGAACGGCTGCACGCGAAACGGTGCCGTCGTCAAGCAGAACTTCAACTTCAACAGTCGGGTTGCCACGAGAGTCAAGAATCTCGCGAGCACCAATGGCCTCAATGTGTGCCATGTTTTTCTCCTTCTATAGATCCGGTAATGTCGCGGACTATTTTTAACGAGTTATCGTTCCCTCATTAGGGTTTTGCAGACCATCTGCATTCCCCTTAGGTCTAGGTTGAAGATCAGCGGGGTGTAAGTCCTGTGAGGGCCCTGCCGATGCTTCTTAAAACTTACTGTTGTGGCGGGAGTACAACGCCCTGCAGGTTCGGCGCGTACACAGCGTTGTTCTCATCTAATGCCCCGTACCTCGGGTTGAGCTCAATGTCCTTGCCCTTCTGCACCTCAGCCACTTCCTGCGCCAACACCTGCTGATCCACTTTGCCCTGCAGGAGCACCAAAAGCTGGTTTATGCGTACAACGCCAACGGCAGCCGCATTAGCCGGCTCGCCGGGAGACTGCACCGAGGCCAGCGCATTACGGGCATCTTCATCTGAGAACTCAACGCCATGCTGGTTTGCAACCTCGCGAACTGCCTCCCCTTGCGCCAACACATAAACCACGCCTGCAGTTGGGAACTGCTGGCCGCTGATTTGCGAAAGCTGTTGGGCAGCCTCGCTCACTTCGTCTTCCGTATAGGTGGTTCCGTCGATATTCAGCGCCACACCCGGCTGGGCGGAACAGGCTGCGAGAGCAACTGTTGCCAAAACTGTGCCGGCGCCAACTACAATGCGTTTCCATGTTGACTTAAGTGTCACGGTTACGCGTCCTTTCGTTTTCAACCATCTGGTACAGATTCTACGCTGTTTCCCTTAACATTTTCTTGCCCCTACCTGGGTTGACCTTTAGAGTCAGGTGAATAGTCAACGATTGCCTGCAAAAAGTTTTGCGTCCAATCAAGTAGTTCCTGGTCCACAATGGCCGGGCCATCAAGTTTTTTGGACTTTGGGGCGGGCACCAGGATCTGGCGAACAGCCCCTTTAATTATTGAGCCCGGATACAGTCGCTTTAGCCGCAGAGCTTGAGAATCACGCAACTCCACGGGGGAAAATCGAATGTAACGCCCCTGCGCCACGATCTCTTTAATACCGAGGTCGCGTGCATACTCGCGCAATCCAGAGATAGCGAACAACAGTAGCACCTGTTCGGGAATCTTCCCGTAGCGGTCCACAAGCTCTTCGCGCAGGTCATGGGCCTCCTCGGGTGAACCCAACGCCGCAATTTTTGCGTACGTTTCGAGGCGAAGCTGCTCACCCTCAATGTAGCCCGGCGGGATGTGCGCGTCGACGGGGATTTCGACGCGCATCTCTTCACGTTTCGGAGGCTGCCCATCGCGATAGGTTGCCACGGCGTCAGCAACCATACGCACGTAAAGATCGAAACCCACGCCCGCAATGTGTCCGGACTGTTCACCACCCAGCAGGTTGCCGGCACCGCGAATCTCCAAGTCCTTTTGCGCCACCGCGATGCCCGCGCCCAGATCGGTATTAGCCGCAATCGTTGAAAGTCGCTCATGTGCGGTCTCGGTCAGAACCTTGTCTGCCGGGTACAAGAAGTACGCGTATCCCCTATCGCGTCCGCGTCCAACGCGGCCTCGTAGCTGGTGAAGTTGCGACAGTCCCATTGCGTCCGCACGATCCACGATGAGCGTGTTGGCGTTAGAAATATCCAAGCCGGTTTCAATAATCGTGGTGCATACGAGGACGTCGAACTCGCGGTTCCAAAAGTCCACGATCACCTGCTCTAACTGAGCTTCAGCGAGCTTTCCATGCGCAATACGAACCCGCGCCTCGGGCACTAGCTGTTGAATATGATCAGCGATCTTGCCAATATCCTCCACGCGGTTATGCACGTAGAACACCTGACCATCACGCAGAAGCTCACGTTTGATTGCGGCACTAACCTGCTGATCCGAATATGCCCCCACAAACGTGAGGATTGGGTGGCGTTCCTCTGGCGGGGTGGCCAGGAGCGACATTTCACGAATGCCCGTGATTGCCATTTCGAGCGTACGAGGAATAGGCGTGGCTGACATCGACAAGACGTCAACGTCCGTGCGCATCTGCTTCAGGGTTTCCTTGTGCTCAACGCCAAAACGCTGCTCCTCATCGATGACTACCAGGCCGAGGTCCTTGAAGCGGACCGAACCTGTGAGCAGGGAATGGGTCCCAATCACAACGTCGATCTGGCCGGTGCGAAGACCTTCGCGAATGCGCTCCCCCTCGGCCGCGCTAGTGAAACGAGATAGGGCCGCAACATCTACGGGGAAGCCCGCATAACGCTGCTGGAACGTCTCTAGATGCTGCTGAACTAAGAGGGTGGTGGGCACGAGGACAGCTACTTGCTTGCCGTCTTGCACTGCCTTGAACGCGGCTCTAACCGCGATTTCGGTCTTGCCGTAGCCCACATCGCCGCCAAGCAGGCGATCCATAGGGATCGGCTTTTCCATGTCTGCTTTGACCTCGTCGATCACGGTCAGCTGGTCCGGCGTCTCCACGTACGGGAACGCGTCCTCAAGTTCGCGCTGCCACGGCGTATCGGGGGAGAACGCGTAGCCCTTCGCGGACTTACGTGCGGCGTAAAGACGAACCAGCTCTCCCGCGATCTCCTTAACAGCTTTACGCGCCTTGGCCTTGGTCTTCGCCCATTCAGCCCCGCCCATCTTGGATAGCTTTGGCTGATCCGAACCCGAATACTTAGAAACCTGATCCAGCTGATCGGTTGGAACGTAGAGGCGGTCCCCAGGCTGACCGCGCCGGGTGGGCGCGTACTCGATTAGCAAGTAGTCGCGCGTCACAGTCTCTTCGCCGCGTCCAATGGTGCGCGAAACCATCTCAATGAACTTGCCAATGCCATGCTGCTCATGGACGATGAGGTCGCCCTTTTCTAGCGTCAGCGGATCAATACCTTTGCGCCTGCGCGCCGGCATTTTTCGCATTTCCGCGGTCGATGAGCCCGCCTTGCCCGTCAGATCAGTCTCGGTAACAACCGCAACCTTCAGTTCCTCAGCTACAAATCCCGGCCCTGAGCCGGCGGCCAGCACTTCGATTACGCCTGGCTCTAGCCCCTCGGACACCGCCTCGACTATTTTTGCGGGCACAAATGCTTCGTTTAGCACCGCTGTAATACGTTTAGCCGGGCCCGGCCCATCCGTGGTTACAACCAGTTTCCAGCTGTCTTTTTGAAGTTTCCCAAGGTCAGAGGCGGCCTGGTCAATCTTGCCGCGATACGGCTTTACGTCACGAGCGCCCACCTGCATGAGGCTCGGCGTCACGACAATCGAAGCGTGCGCCGACGGCACGTCGGTAAGCGCGTCGGCCAATTCCATTGGAGCAAGAGTGGAAATCTCTGCCCACCCAAAGCCGCGTTTGCGCGCAAGCGAGCGCATTTGCGTCAATGTTTTGAACGACGCGTTGCCGGCCTGAAGCGGAATCTCACCACCGGCCGCGGCGCCTGTCCAGGCGGCCTCCAAGAACTCTTGCGTAGTGGCAACGAGGTCTTCGGTGCGCGATTCAACGCGTTGCGGCTCGATGATAACCACCTGCGAATCGGCGCCAACGAGATCCAGCACGGTTTCCATGCCGCCTACGAGGATGGGGCTGAGCGACTCCATGCCTTCCACGTTGATGCCTTCGCTGATAAGCTCCAGCATCTGGCCCGCGCCCGGTAGCTTCGCGACGGCCTCGCGCGCGCGTTCGCGCACATCGTCGGTTAGCAAAAGTTCACGAGCAGCCGGCGCCCACAGACCCTCTTTAGCTGCGCCAACCGCGCGCTGATCTGCAATTGAGAAGTAGCGGACGTCGTCAACCTCATCGCCAAACATTTCGATACGAGTCGGATACGGATCAATGGGCGCAAATACATCGAGAATCCCGCCGCGAACGGCCATTTCGCCGCGCTTTTGCACCACTTCCGTGCGCTCGTAACCCAGATTCATGAGGCGGTTAGCCAGGCTTTCAAAATCAACGGTGTCGCCCACTCTAAGCCGCACGGGCTCCAGGTCCCCAAGACCGGAGATCACCGGTTGCAAGAATGCGCGTAGCGGCACAAGCAGCACTCTGATGGCGCCGGTTCGCGAGCCAACTTCGCCCTCGGGGTGCGCCAAGCGCCGCATGACCGCAACCCTGCGGGCCATCGTGTCCCGCTGCGGGCTGAGCCTCTCGTGCGGTAGGGTTTCCCAGCTGGGCAACACCTCCACTCCGTCGATATATCCGCGCAGGTGGGTGGCCAGTTCTTCCGCGTCCCGGCCGGTAGCTGTTACCACAACCAGCGGCCTTGCCCCCTCCTGCAGTGCCGCTTTAGCAAGCAGAGGAGCCCGCACTCCAGCTGCGGCAATGACCGTGGGGTTGCCCCCTTCGTTCAGGGCAAGGGCGGCAGCGGCAAGCGCCTCGTCACCATCAAGAGCGCTAAGTAGACCGCGAAGTTTTTTCAAAACAGCTCCTTGCATGAAACCGGACTAGGCCGTATGCAGTTTTTGTTGCGCCTGTTCAAAACCGAGGGTAACCACATCCTCGATCGCATCCGCAGCCAAGCGGACAGTTACCGCCCATTCATCCAGGTCTTTCTTAGGGAAATCCGAAAGCACGAACGCTGCCGCGTCCATTCGCCCAGGCGGGCGGCCCACGCCAAAGCGCAACCGGTTGTAATCCTTCGTGCCAATCAGCTGCGAGATTGAGCGGAGCCCGTTGTGTCCGCCCTCGCCACCACCTCGTTTAAGGCGAAGAACGTGCGGTTCGATGTCAAGCTCGTCGTGCACAACCAGCAGGTGGTCCGGCTTTATCCCATAAAACTGCATGAGTTTCGATACCGCGTTGCCCGATAGATTCATGTACGAGTCGGGGTATGCAAGAATCGCGGCCGGCCCGGGCCTGCCTCCCGAAAGCATCCCAATACGCGCATTTGCTACATACGCGCCAGCGCGGTGCTTACTGAACGTTGCGCCGGCATTGTCAGCTACCGCATGGAGCACAATGCGACCCGCGTTGTGCAGATTGTTTTCGTATTTTGGACCCGGATTACCCAAACCAACAATAAGCCACTGATTCGCTGTTTCTTGCACGCCCCCACTCTACCAACTCACGCGGTGCGGGAATTTCACGAGGGGGCAGAACAAAACGAACACACCAATAGACCGCGTTGACCTAGTTGGCTGGCGCCGATGGCTTTGCATGCAGGAAGTGCGGCTGATTAAAGCCTTCCTCCGCGAACCGTTTGGTGATGGCATCCATGACCGCGCCGGCCTGGTGCTTTCGAACCAGCGCAATCGCTGATCCGCCAAATCCGCCACCTGTCATGCGAGCCCCCACAGCTCCGTTCTCAAGCGCCGTTTCCGCAGCGATGTCCAGTTCAGGAACCGTGACCTCGTAGTCATCGCGAAGCGATTCGTGCGATGCCGTCATGAGCGAACCGATCTGGTCCAACCGCTCATCCATCAATGCTCCGTCCTCGAGGAGCTCAACGAAGTCGAGCGTGCGTGCCGTTTCAGTGATGACGTGGCGAGCGCGCTTTTGTTCCTCTTCGCTGAGGGCGGACAGATCCGCATCGCGGGCCAAGCTAGCGAGGTAGTCCACGCCGAGCTTCTGCGCCGCTGCCTCGCAGGTGGCGCGACGGTTCGCATACTGACCATCTGCCAGGCGGTGTGGTGCCCGCGTGTCAATGACCAGCATCTCCAGACCAACGGATTCGAGGTCAAATGGAATGTGCCTGATGGAGGCATCTTTCGAATCAAGCAGAATCACTGCTCCGGCACGGCACCGCATCGACGCAGCCTGATCCATTCCACCGGTTGGAGCGCCAGCAATCTCGTTTTCAGCGCTAATGCAGGCCTCAACCAGTTCTTTACGCCCCTTCTTAGTGGTCATCATCGAAACCCAGTTTTCGGTCTGCGCCATGAGAGCATCCCAGGCAACAGCAACCGCACACTCAAGCGCCGCAGAAGATGAAAGGCCCGCACCAAACGGCACGCAAGAATCGATTGCGAGGTCGAGGCCAGGCATCTTGCCCCTCCCCTGCTGTTCAAGAGCCCAGGCAACTCCCACCACGTAGGCCGGCCAGCCCTCAACGGGGTTCTTCGAATCATGCGTATCGACCTCGTCGAGGTTAACCTCTCGCACGCCCTCCTCCTGTGCGGACACCAGGCGAACAATCCGGTCATCACGCTGACTTACCGCGGCATAGGTGCGGTGTGGAAGCGCCATAGGAAGCGCGAAACCACCGTTGTAATCGGTGTGCTCACCAATCACGTTCACGCGCCCAGGCGCCGAGTGGAGGGCCTCCGGACTGTAACCGTAGGAGCGCTCGAAAAGCTCGGTGACTTTGCGCGTGCCCTCTTCAAGAGTCCATGACTCCAACACGATGTTGCTCATTTTTCGTAGACCTCCCGTAGACGATCTGCAATTTTTTCTGGCGTGGTGTCAGAAATCCACGCGCCCATCCCCGATTCGGAACCGCCCAGATACTTCAACTTGCCGGGCGCGCGCTGGATCGAATGCAACTGCATGTGCAAGCGCATAAGTTCGCGCTCCTCCCCCACGGGCGCCTGGTGCCAAGACATCACGTAGGGAATCTCCAGGTAGGCCTTCTGGCCATCTTCCTCGACCTCAAAGAACTTGTTCCCCGCCTTCAGCATACGAATGTAAAGGTGGGCAAGTTCCTCACGCTCTTCATCGGTAAGCTCATAAAGCGCCTTCACATCACGCTTGGGCATCAGATGCATTTCAACCGGCCAACGCGACGCCGCAGGCACATAAAGCACCCAATGCTCAGTTTCATCGACGATCCTGCGACCGCTACGTAATTCGGCGGCGAGGACATCGCTCAGCAGATCTTTGCCCGTGTTCTCCCGGTACTGTTTGGCCTGACGGATCATAGTTGCCGTGCGAGGCGTGATGTAAGGGTAGGCGTAGATTTGCCCGTGCGGATGATGCAAGGTCACGCCGATTGCTTCACCGTGGTTCTCAAAGCAGAACACCTGCTTAATGCCATCTATCTTTTCGAGCTCCTGCGTGCGGTCTGCCCAAGCCTCGATGACTGTGCGCATGCGGGTTGGCCCCATGTCCACAAGATTGCGATTCAGGTCAGGGCCAAAACAGATGACCTCACACCGACCAGCGGCCGGAGCCACCTTCCAAATGCTCTCTCCATCCAGGTCACTAACCTCCATGGTTTCGCCCGGAATCTGCATGAGCGAGGGGAAACGATTCTCAAACACTACGACGTCGTAGTCGGTATCGGGGATCTCACCGTCCTGATAGGCGGCACCCGGACGTGCCGGGGCGAGCGGGTTCGCATCTGCTGGAGGCAGGAACGTGCGGTTCATGCGGTGCGTTGCGATAACCACCCATTCACCTGTTAGCGGATCCAAGCGCATCGTTGGCCCGGTTACCGGTTTCTCATTGCCATCCTCATCCTTGACTGGCGCGAACCTATCTTGCAGGGGCCTTGGATCATCCAAACGGCGAGTCTTCTCACCGCTGACGTAAGGTTCCGAATCATCGAAGTAGAAAAAGTCGCGACCATCAGCCAGCTTCGTAGCAGTTTTACGAACGCGAGCAGTCATCAGCACTCCCAACAGTGTTTTCGTATTTATTAACCTCCTAAAGCCTACCCCTCAAGAAGCTTTTCTGACGCTGTTCCTTGAGCTGTCTTTTTCCTTCCATTTACCTATCAAGGCCTTTGCATCGGCACATTTTCGCGCAAACTAGCTGTTCAACTACTTCTTCCACCCGCGCAAAAATGAATACCTCCCGCCGCTTGTGATAGTAATAATCCGTAAACAGGCGACTATGCGTGGCAAGGAATAAGTATGTACCTTCCCTCCTGCGGGACCGACGAGGAACTCATCGGCATACTCGTAGCAGTTCCCGAGCCACTTGCAGGCGACATTGACGCACTTCGCACCCGCCTCAACTTAGATACCGCAAACAGCACTGCACCGCACATCACTCTTGTGCCACCTACTCCCGTGAAGCGGGCCGACCGCGAGCGCATCATGCATCAACTGGGAGAGGTTGCCGCGAAACGCGCGCCTTTCCGGATTTGTCTGCGGGGAGCGGGTTCGTTCCGCCCGGTATCGCCAGTGTCTTTCATTAATATCGCTGCTGGTGGCGAGGCTCTGGCCGCCCTCGAGGACGAGATCAGCGAAGCCCTAGATCTTCCGCCCGCACGTTTTCCCTTCCACCCACACGTGACGCTTGCTCACATTGACCATGAGGAGACGTTGGACGAGGCCGAGAAGCTTGCTGCGGATTTCGAGGCGGAGTGGGTTGCAAGCGGCTTCAGGTTGGACCGTGTGGGCGCCGATGGCGTGTACCATTCCCAGGCATTGTTTAGTTTTACTGCCGGCTAGATTCACGCGCTACGAACCCGCCTCGTGAGCAATTGGGCACATAACCACGACTGTAAGTGGGTTTGGGAAAGCCGCGGCGCAGATTTTCGGGTAGTTTCGAGCTGTAGACGATTCCGCGCTGGATAGGACAGACGAAATATGGCGAAATCCGTGCTCGATCAGCCAGTAGAAGTTTTGGCACCAAGAGCTCCCGATGCTCCAAACCTGTACGGTCCCACTTTGCAAGAAGTGAAAGAGGCAGACGGGATAGTGGCCAAGGTAATGGGGCTCATGGATTGGTACAACCACTCTCGCGTTGGGCGAGGCATGCGCCGCTACACGCTAAAGCGAGGCAATCTATTGGCCGGCGGTGTCTCTTACACTTCGCTGTTTTCCATTGCGGCGGCACTAACCGTTGGGTGGACCGTTTTCATGTACTTCCTGGGCGGCAACGATGAGCTTCGCGAGGCCGTGTTGCATGCCCTTGAATCGGCAATGCCTGGCCTTATCGACACCGGCGATGGCACCGGCATGATCGACCCGGATTCACTCATTCAGACGAATGTTTGGTCTGTCACCGGCATAGTGGGTCTAGTAGTGCTTGTGTTTTCAGCATCGAAAACCATGGACGCGCTGAAAATGTCGCTGTGGTCGATGTTCGGAATCGTACGCCTGCCAAATAGTGCGGTAGCGATCAAGATCCGCGACTTGTTTGGATTCGCGGTCCTGGGCATTGGCGTGCTTGCCACTGCCGCTCTCGGAATCATGATGAACACGGTCGGCTCCTGGTTTATTGACCTGTTGAATATCGAAGGGGCAGCCGGGCGCATTCTTTTGAATATGGCTACTCTGCTTGCCGCTTTTGTGGTGGACACTCTTTTGGTGATTGCTCTGGTGCGCGTCACTGCAGGCGTTCGCGTTCCCAGCCGCGATCTATGGATTGGCGCGGCTGTGGCGGGTGTTGGCTCGGCGATTTTGCGGTATCTGGGCACCAGCGCGGTTGGTTCCGTAGCTGACAACCCTTTGCTTGCCGCCTCGGCAGCCCTGGCCACTCTCATGTTGTGGGTTAACCTCATCGTGCGCCTGCTTCTTATGGTTGCCGCGTGGATGGCCAACCCGTTCTACGCGGAGTTCCCGCAGGATCAAAAGTACATACACGGTGATAGCACACCTAACTACGTCACCATGACAGAGCCGGACACCCTCGATTGGCCGCACAACCCCCTCACGGGTGACATTGCGTTTGACCCGCGTGAAGATCCGGAATCTTACGAAACCGTTCTGGAGGACGAGGTCTGGCATTCGCCGCGCGCCAAGTGGTTGCGCGTTCGTATTGCGAGCGCTGAGGCCAAGGCACAAAATCATCGCGACGAGCTTTTGGCTATGGGTCAGCGCCAGCAAGTGGGCGAAAAGTAAGACCTGCTACCGCACGTGCTAAACAGGACTTTGAATAAAGCGTACGCGCTGAGATTTTGAAAGTAGGACAATGACCTTCTCGCTAGCTTCGATCAACGTTAATGGAATTCGCGCCGCAGTTAAACGCGGTATGAAAGACTCCCTGGCGGACACTAAGCCCGATGTGATCGCGTTGCAGGAGGTGCGCGCGGCAACCGCAATCACCACTGACCTGCTGGAAGATTGGGAGCTACTCAACTTCGAATGCGAGATTAAGGGGCGCGCCGGTGTAACCATCGGGGTTCGCCGTGACTCCCACGTAAAGCTCCTGCCCGAAACCGTCCGTTTTGGCGCCCACCCGCAACATAGTGAGGCAGAGGCTGTAGATACAGGCCGTTGGCTCGAAGTGGACGTACAGGACGGAGAGCAAACTGTACGTATTGTCTCCGCCTACTTGCATTCGGGCGAAGTAGGTACGGAAAAGATGGATCAGAAGTATGCTCACCTCGATCTCGTTACCAGCCGTATGAGCGAACTGCGCGAGCTTCCGAACGTGATTATCACGGGCGACCTAAACATCGTTCACACCGAACTCGACATCAAGAACTGGAAAGGCAACCACAATAAGACAGCCGGCGTGCTCGACTCCGAAATCGCGTACGTGGACCGCTGGATTGAATCGGGTTGGGTTGACGTTGCCCGTCAGCTAACCGGCCCCGTGCAGGGCCCATACACTTGGTGGTCATACAGGGGCAAGGCGTTCGACAATGACGCGGGTTGGCGCATCGACTACCACCTGGCCAGCCCCGCGATGGCTCAGCGCGCTCAAAGCGTGCACGTGGACCGTGCGGTCGATTACGCCTCCCGGTACTCCGATCACGCTCCCCTGCGCATCATTTACAGCTAAGCGCCTGAACTGCGCATGAAAAAGTCGCCCCAAGTGGGGCGACTTTTTGTTTAGCTTTTCGAGGGCGCTGCCGCCTCCGCGATTATCCGCTAAAGCCTTTCAGCGGCTTCAACTACGTTGGCGAGCAGGAGGGCGCGAGTCATCGGCCCCACTCCCCCAGGATTGGGAGATAAAGCCATGGCAACCTCGTCAACACCATCTGCAACGTCACCGGCCAGGCGCGCTTTGCCATCTACTTCAACGCGGGAAACCCCTACGTCAAGAACCACGGCGCCCGGCTTTACCATGTCCGGGGTAATGATTCCTGCGGCACCGGTTGCTGCAACCACCACGTCAGCGCGGCGGACCTTGCCGGCAAGATCCTGCGTGCCCGTGTGGCAAAGCGTGACGGTTGCGTTCACGTACTTGCGGGTAAGTAGCAGGCCGATGGAGCGCCCCACAGTGACACCGCGCCCCACCACAACTACGTCTTTACCTGCCAGATCTATACCGGCGCGTTCAACGAGTTCAATGACTGCCCGCGGCGTGCACGGCAGGGGCGAATCGATTTCTTCCGATACCCGAAGCACCAGGCGCCCCAGGTTCATAGGGTGTAGACCGTCTGCGTCTTTCGCCGGGTCAATGGCCTCCAAAATCCGGTTGGTATCCACGCCTTTGGGTAGCGGAAGTTGCACGATGTAGCCCGTGCAATCCTCGTCAGCGTTGAGGCGCTCTACCGCGGCCAGAATGTCGGCCTCAGTAGAATCACCGGGCAAATCCACGCGGATAGATTCGATCCCCACCTCTTGGCAATCGCGATGCTTTCCCGCAACGTAGGTTTGTGAGGCCGGGTCATCACCCACCAGGATCGTGCCAAGCCCGGGCACAACGCCGCGAGTACGCAAAGCCTCCACGCGCTCGCGCAGTTCAATTTTGATCTGCGCTGCCGTAGCTTTTCCGTCTAGGACCTTGGCTTGGCCGTCCCAGGGCGCCCTCACTTGTCAAGGCCTTCGTAGAGCGGGAATGCATCAGTTAGGGCCTTCACTCGGGCGTGTAGGCCCTCAACGTTTACGTCACCGCCCGATGCGCCCTGCACGAGGGTGGTGGCGATGATGTCCGCAACCTCCTCGAACTCCTTGGCGCCAAAACCGCGGGTAGCAAGCGCGGGAGTGCCGATTCGCAGACCGGACGTGACTCGCGGAGGGCGCGGGTCAAACGGCACAGCATTGCGGTTCACGGTGATACCAACCGCGTGGAGCAGATCTTCGCCCTGCTGACCGTCGAGATTCGAATCGCGCATATCAACGAGAACGAGGTGCACGTCGGTACCGCCGGTAACTAGCGAGATGCCAGCGTTCTTCACATCGTCTTGGAGCAGTCGATCAGCGAGGATCTTAGCCCCCTCGAGTGTGCGCTGCTGGCGCTCCTTAAATTCTTCGCTCTGCGCGATCTTCATAGCAACAGCCTTGGCAGCAACCACATGCATGAGCGGGCCGCCCTGCTGCCCGGGGAATACCGCCGAGTTAATCTTCTTGCCGAGCTCCTCATCGCGAGACATGATCATGCCGGAGCGCGGACCACCAATGGTCTTGTGCACCGTGGTGGATACGACGTCCGCAAATGGAACGGGGTTCGGGTGCAGGCCGGCGGCAACCAGGCCGGCGAAGTGCGCCATGTCTACCCACAGGTATGCTCCGACCTCATCGGCAATCTCGCGGAACTTCGCAAAGTCGAGGACGCGCGGGTACGCGGACCAGCCGGCGATGATGACCTTGGGCTTAACCTCGAGGGCAATCTCGCGGACCTCATCCATCTCAATGCGCATGCTCTCTTGGTTCACGTGGTAGAAGTGCGGTTCATACAGGCGGCCCGAGAAGTTGATTCTCATGCCGTGAGTCAGGTGGCCACCGTGATCCAGTGAGAGGCCAAGAATACGATCGCCAGGCTGGGCGATTGCGGCTAGAACCGCCGCGTTTGCCTGCGAGCCCGCGTGAGGCTGCACGTTCACGTAAGCAGCACCAAAAACCTCTTTCGCACGTTCAATCGCGAGGTTTTCTGCGACGTCTACAAATTCGCAACCCCCGTAGTAGCGGCGGCCAGGATAACCTTCCGCATACTTGTTGGTAAGGACGGAACCCTGCGCTTCCAAAACTGCCTTGGGCACAAAATTCTCAGACGCGATCATTTCTAGGGTTTCACGCTGGCGCCCCAGTTCATCATCAAGAACCTTTTGGATCTGTGGATCCACCTGCGCTAGGGACTGCAAGAGTTGAGATGTTGCCATGAGTTCTCCTATTTAGGTTTGTCTTCCAAACACCAAGTGTTTTGATGATCCTTGACCCAGGCGGGCGGCCGTTGAATCCCAAAGACGCTCCCCGGTGGTGGTCCACCTGCGCCAGTCGCGTCGTTTCAAACATAGCGCAAAACGCGCGCGGCCGGGGTGCCCGTCCTCTTTTCGAACACATTTGCAGACAGCTAGTTTTTCGGCTCGAGGAGATGGCTAACGCCCACGATTACTTCCGCGAGCGCGAGGAGGGCATAGCACCTACATCACCTTGGTTTTCTCAACCTCTTTAGTCATCTTCTCGATGTTGCCTGCAATGGCATGACGGAACACGAGACCAATGAGCAGGTTGGGGATGATGAACAGCAGTATCATGACGAGGTTTTGCACAAAGTCGCCCGCGTAAATGCCGGCCACTGCCGAACGCATGAGGTTGATCGCGTAAGTTGCGGGAAGCCACGGGCTGATGTTTTGGAACCACTGGGGCAACAGTTCAAGTGGGTACGCTCCCCCGGCAGCAGAAATCTGCAGCACAAGTAGCACTACAGCTATCGCCTTGCCCGCATTGGACAGTGATATCACCAGTGTGTACACGATATTTGTAAAGACAGTAGAGATTACCCATCCGGCCAGCATCAGCAGGAATGGGTGCGCCGGTTCAATCTCAACGATCACGATCAGCCCGCCCATCAGCAAAGTTGATTGAGCCATGCCGATCAGCCAGAACATAACGTAGCGCCCCAAGTATTCTTGCGCTCCCGTGAATACCGGCTTGCGAGCGTGCTTCACCGGCTTCTTTGCCTTGCTGTCTTCGCTAGCGCTTGCCCGGGCCTGCTCCTCCATGTCATTCTCATCGACCGATTCGCCGTCGCGAACCTCCTCGGCGTTTTCGGGCTCCTCGAGTTCGCCAGAATCTTCTAGTTCTTTTGCCTCAATGCCATCATTTGAATCGTCACCATCATTGTTTTTCATGCTTTCTAAGTAGCGTTTGCCCACGTTCTTAGATACGTCCGTACGCAAGAAAACACCAGCCAGTAGCGCGCCCACCCACAGCGCAATCACAGTGAATAGAGGCGCCATACCCACTCCGAAAGACGCCACTGGGAATACAGGCGTGCGATCCACGGCTACGGGCGATGACAATAGGCGGGCAAAACCCTGCGGGTCGGCGCCAAGCGCTTTGGCGATTTGGCTCGTATCTGCACCGGAGCTGGCCTCACGAACCTGCTCGTTAGCCTCGTTCAGGCGTTTAACACTCTCGCGCATACTCTGCGCCGTTTTTGAAAGCGATTGCGCCGCGCGATCCATTCCCGCGATGAGGCCACCCGCACTCTCTGATAGGTCGGACTGCACTGCCTGCATGTAGGAGCGGAAAACCGCCGCGTTCTCTCCAGCTGATTCGAGGCTGGATCGCAAGCTGTCGATTTGTGGCTGCAGGTTCTTTGAAAAGCTATCGTGAGCCGCGCTGATTGCACCGGCGGCTTCTTCAATAGCCTTACGCGCAGCCTCTTTAGAATCCGAATCGCTAGACCTACCTGCACGCAGATCCTTTGATATCTGACCTAAGCGGTCTGAAAGGCTTTGTTGCCGCGCAATCGCCGTATCAAGATCAGTCAGAAGGTCGTCCCCGTCCGGTCCTAAAACTTGGGCGAGCTTGTCCCTCGTCTGCTTGAACCCGTCTATCTGCTTATCGAGCATGGCACGTAGCTGATCAACCGCATCCGCGCTACTCTGCGCGGTCTCGTCAGCCGAGTTCAGCAAAGTATCCAGACGAGATTCAACTTTTTCAATGTTGGAGGATGCCTGGTTCAGCGATTCACTTAACCCGGCGGAAAGCCCAGCGAAAGGATCGGCCATCCCACTGCTTGAATCGAAAGAAGTGCCGGTGGCCTGGTCAAAAGAATCCTGGACGCCCGCAGCTAAATCGCGAGTCCCCGTAGCTAGTGGGATTGTAGAGCCAATCAGCGCAGAAAGGGAATCTACTGTGTCAGCGCCGGCGTTTAACTGCGCGGCCAGCGACTCCAGGCGATTACCTAACCGATCCAGTGTGGCCTGCGTTTGTGCATCATCCAGATACGCAGAGACGTCCTCGGCCATCCCCACTGCCACTTCGGCTAGGGCTTGCGAAAACGTGGTGTTGATCTGCGCGGTTACCCCCTGCGCCCCTTGCGTGGTCAGGTTCGCGGAAAGTGGATTCTTCTTCTCGTTGGTGTACAGCGTGATGTTGGCAGGCTTTGCCCCGCCCGCGTAGAACGTAAACATCGAGGTGGAGAAGTCATCAGGTAGCACAATTGCCGCGTAGTATTCACCCGACCTCGTGCCCTCAAGCGCCCTGTCCTCACTGGTTAATATCCAGTCAAGCTGATCGTTAGTGGCGAGCTCTTTCATCACGATGTCGCCCACGTTCACGTTCATTCGCAGCACTTCGCTGTTGTATCCCTTATCCGTGCTGGCCACAGCGATTTGAAGGCGATCAGAGTTAGAGAATGGGTCCCACGTTGCAAGCACGTTAAACCACGTGAAGAACAGGGGAACGCTGATGAGGATCACTACGAAGATCTTCGCCATCACCGAAGAGTTGATCTGGCGCAGGTCATCACGCGCAATAAAGAAGATCTGTTTCATCACCGCGCCTCACCTTCGGCATACTCCCGCTCCGCCTCACTACGGGGGCGCGCTAGACTGTCAAACAGTTCATCTTCACTCAGGTGCGATAGGTCATTTGCACGCTGGAGGGAGCTCCTTAGCCCCTCGGTGGCAACAAGCGCGCCTATGATTACCAGGCCCCAAACGGCGACGAGGCCAAGCAAAGCTGATTTGCTTGCAGCGGTCAGGCTCGAAACCAGGCTCAACGCTACGAATCCTAAGATGCCTACTATGGTTAGACCGTTGATTAACAGGCGATAATGCGAGTTGAAACGTTCTTGACGGTAAGCGATCCGGTTGGCAAATTCCTTGCGGTTTGAGAGCAACGCAATAATGTTACTGAGCCGGTATACCGAACCTTGTAGCTGCACGTCCTCGTTAACTACCAGTTCGGTGCGAGCCAGATCGTTGTAGAACAACTGCGTGAAATAGCCCAGGTGACGCCGGCCCAAGAAGCCGAGTAGTAACGCTGAAGTGCTCATGAGTAGCAGGATTGCCATGAGGCGCCAGTAGTGTCCGGCGTAAAACCCGCCAATGGTTTCTCGCATGGCATCAATGCCGTAAGAAAATGGCAACAAAGGATACAGCGCGCGGAAGAAGCCGGGCATAAGCTCAATGGGATAAATGCCTGAAGCTCCCGGAATCTGCAAGACCACCAATAGAATTGCGAGGGCACGTCCCACATGGCTGAGTGCCGCCGCGAGCGCGTAGATTATGGAAAAGTATATCGGCCCGATCAGCGTAGCAGTTGCAATAAAAGCCAGCGCATTCGCGGTTTGCACCCCAATCATGAGGCTACCGACGCTCACTATCAGCCCCTGCCCCATCGACAGCGCTCCTGAAAGCATGAAACGCCCTATGTACGCCGAGCGCAATGGGAGCCAGTCGAACCCTTCCTTATCGACTTCCACCCGGAAGATGATTACGAGGATGAGGCCACCGATCCACATCGAGAGGTTGATGAACATCGCAGCCATGCCCGAACCGTAGGAATTAACTTTGAAGACGGCCTGCTGGTCAAACTCCACGGGAGATGCCAAGTAGCGCCCGATATTTCGCGCATCCAGGCCAATCACCGTCTCAAGTGTGCCCGATTGTATGGCAGTGGCAAATGTTGCCACATCGGTTTGGGCCACTCGAACAGAGCCCGCAAGGCCATCCAAATTCCCCTTGGCCTGCGTCAGTACTTCTTGGGTGGCACCAATCTGTTCTTCTACCCCGTCAACGAGGGAGAGCACCTGGGTAAGCGATGCCCGCGTGGTGGTGATAGCCGAGTCGATTCCACCCAGGCGTGCAGAGAGATCGGTTACCTGCGCGGTCAGTTCACTAACTGCTTGACCGGCGAGTTCTTGCGTTTTGTTAGTAATGCCCTGCGTAGCCGAAAGTGCGTCATTGAAAGATTGAACCAGCTGGTCAAGATCCTTGGCAGCCGCCGTAGCGCCCTTACCGGATTGATTTACCTTATTCAGCAGGTCTTGGGCATCATCAAGACGCGCATTAAGCTCCTGCGCCGCGTCTTGCGTGGCCGGGATTTGCTCAAGAATCGCCACGCGCTCACGAACAGCGTCAAGCGAAGTATTTGCACGGTCAATGCCGCCTTGAAGCTGAGGCTGTATCTCATTTAGCCGAGCCGTGGCATTAGACACCGCAGCCGTAGCAGATGCCGAAGACTGATTTAACGCCTGCTGGGCACTCGCGCTGGCTTTACCTGCAGACACGGCAAAACTCTGCGCATCCGATACGACGGTTCCCAAAATCGTCTGCGAATCAGTCAGCGCGCCTGATATGTCAGCAAGAGCCGGATCTGCAGCCGCAAGTGCACCGCGCACGCTCCCCATGGTCTGTAGCGATTCGGTTAGGGATGCGCCAGCCGCATCGAGGGTTACCTTCGCCTCCTCAAGGTCTTTCTCCACGCCTCCTAAAGCGCCAAGCGCGCTACTTTCTGCACTATTGATATTTGTAGAAATTTTCAGGCTTCCATCGCGCAGTCCTTGCACGATCGCCTGCCCCACCTGCTCGCGGAAAGTGGAAGTTATTTGAATATCGAGTTCGTTGGCACCCACGTCAGTGATTTTCGGCGCTATCGCGCCCTTCTTCTCATTGACCAAATACTCGATTGTGGGTTGGTTGCGTTCACCGGAGAAAATATCGACGAGGTCGTCGCTAAAGCTGGCCGGGATAATGAACGTGGCGTATACGTCGCCAGCTCTAATACGGTCTGTAGCTACGGCTTCTTCGAGAAACTGCCAACCTAGCTGATCATTTTTCGAAAGCTCTTCAACGATCAGATCACCAACATTGATCTTCCCGGTGAGATCAGAACTGGTTCCCACGTCATTATTCACTACCGCAATCGGTAAGTTCTCCGTAGCCACATAGGGGTTCCAAAACGCCAGAATATTTAGCCACGAATAGAGAGCTGGCATCACGAGGATGCCAATCACGATTATGAGGGAGCGCGGGACAGCAAAAATGCGCTTGATGTCCCTGACGAATACCCGCCAGCTATCGTTCATCCACCCAATAATAGTCCGGGACCCAGGATGTTGCCGGTTGTGGCCGCGTCTACTCCCTCACCTACGCTGGCCAAATTTTAGTTGAACACAACCGTGCGAGTGCCGTTCAGTAGCACCCGGTGTTCGGAGTGCCACCTCACTGCCTGCGCGAGGACGCGGCGCTCCACATCTTGCCCTTCAGCAACGAGGTCGCGGGTTGAATCGCGGTGGGTCACGCGAGTGACGTCCTGCTCGATGATCGGGCCTTCGTCAAGGTCGGCAGTCACGTAATGCGCAGTTGCGCCAATCAGTTTCACGCCGCGATCGTGGGCTTGCGCATACGGCCTCGCCCCCTTGAAAGATGGCAAGAACGAGTGATGAATGTTGATGACATTGCCGGCAAGCTCATCGCATAGGCTGTCTGACAGAATCTGCATGTAGCGAGCCAGCACAACCAGTTCAATGTTTTCGGCGCGGACGAGGTTCAAAAGCTCATCCTCTGCAGCAGCCTTTGTATCCTTCGTAACCGGAATGCACAGGAACGGAATGCCGTAGAACTGCGCAACGGGTGCGAGGTCCGGGTGATTGCCAACAATCGCCACGACGTCAATCGGAAGATCAGCGTATCGCTGGCGGTAGAGCAAATCAGTTAGACAGTGCCCTTCTTTAGACACCATGATGATCGTGCGCAGAGGACGGCCGTACAGGTCAAGATTCCAGACTGCGTCAAATCGCTTAGCGAACTCTTCCATCCCCACCTCGATGGGCGCACGCCCGGCGGGACATTCGAGTTCTACTCGCATGAAGAACAGGCCTGTGTCCGGGTCGCCAAACTGTTGCGACTGGATGATGTTGCCCTGGTTCTCCACGATAATGTTAGAAACCGCGTGCACGATGCCCGGCCCGTCCGGGCACGAGATAGTGAGGATAAGTTTGGTGTCACTTACGTTTTCTTCAGCCATGCGTCCCACTTTAAACCAAAGCCAAAAGGGTTAATAACTTTGCATACCAAAGGCGGCTCGCAGGCCAGACAAAAGCGCCTAGCTGCGAGCCGCCTTTAGCGTAATCTGTTTACTTTACGAAGCCGAGGGCGCGCACGGCGTCACGCTCTTCTTCAAGAGCCTTAACGTTGCGTGCAATGCCGGCCTTCTGGCGATCGTCAAGCTCGAGGCCCTGAACGATCTCCCACTCGCCACCGGTGGAGGTTACCGGGAAGCCGTAAATGAGGCCTTCGGGTACGCCGTAGGATCCGTCAGATACGGAGCCGGAGGTTACCCAGTCGCCTTCTGGCGTGCCGTTTACCCAGTCGTGCATGTGGTCGATCGCTGCGGAGGCAGCCGATGCAGCCGAGGAAGCGCCACGTGCCTCAATGATGGCCGCGCCGCGCTTTGCGACGGTGGGAACGAAGTATTCGTCCAGCCATGCCTCGTCAACCAAATCCTTAGCGGACTTGCCATCAACGCGAGCGTAGGTAACATCCGGGAACTGGTCTGCCGAGTGGTTACCCCAGACAACCATGTCCTTGATGAGGCGCGAAGGTACCTGCAGCTTGTGAGAGAGCTGCGACATTGCGCGGTTGTGATCCAAGCGCATCATCGCGGTGAAACGCGAAGTCGGTACGTCCGGAGCCGCTGCCGAAGCAATCAGAGCGTTGGTGTTAGCCGGGTTGCCAACCACGAGCACGCGAACATCGTCAGCCGCGTTGTCGTTGATTGCCTTACCCTGCGGGCCGAAGATACCACCGTTTGCCTCGAGCAGGTCGGCGCGCTCCATGCCCTTCGTACGGGGGCGAGCACCAACCAGGAATGCCGCGTTCGTGCCAGCAAACGCCTTGTTCGCATCATCGAAGATGTCAACGCCTTCGAGGAGCGGGAATGCGGCGTCATCAAGCTCCATCGCGGTGCCTTCAGCGGCCTTCAGCGCCGGCGTGATCTCAAGAAGGTTCAGCTTTACAGGAACATCCTTGCCAAAAACAGCGCCCGAAGCGATGCGGAACAGCAGTGCGTAGCCAATGTTTCCGGCTGCGCCAGTAACGGTTACGATGCGAGCTTCTGTCATAGTGGAAATCTCCTTACGTTTTAGACAGCTAGGGTCAAATGACCCACCTCTTCTATCGTAGCGCGCACGCCGCTCAAGAGTTAGCTAACGCCCCCACTTTCGGTGCACCTTTGGGCGCGCAATGCGAGGGCGTTAGCGCAATTTACCGGCTACTTGTCGCGATGCTCCAGGTAGTAGCTGATTAGCGACCTCGTGGACGGATCCTGCGCGTCAAGCACTTCGCGGTCTCCCGCAACGGCTGGAGTAAGCTCGCGTGCAAGCTCCTTGCCAAGCTCAACTCCCCACTGGTCAAACGAGTCGATGCCCCAAATGATGCCCTGCACAAACGTGATGTGCTCATACAGTGCAATCAGCTGTCCCAGAACGGATGGGGTGAGCACCGGCGCCATAATCGAGGTTGTCGGCTTATTGCCCTCAAACACGCGGGCCGGAACGATGTGTTCGGGCGTGCCCTGGGCGCGAACCTCGTCTGCGGTCTTACCAAATGCCAACGCCTTGGTCTGGGCAAAGAAGTTGCCGAGGAACAGGTCATGCATGTCGGCGTCCTCGTCTCGAAGCGGCCACGCCGGGTTCGCAAACGCGATGAAATCAGCTGGCACAAGGCGCGTACCCTGGTGAATCAGCTGGTAGAACGCGTGCTGTCCGTTGGTACCGGGTTCGCCCCAGAACACCTCTCCCGTCTGGTAGTTAACGGGCTTCCCCTCCCAGGTGACGCTCTTACCGTTAGACTCCATCGTGAGCTGCTGCAAGTACGCGGGGAAACGGTGCAGGTACTGCGAGTACGGAAGCACAGCGTGCGTGTGGGCGCCAAGGAAGTTCGTGTACCACACGTTCAGCAAAGCCATTAGGACAGGGACATTGGCTCCCCATTCTTCGGTGCGGAAATGCTCATCCATGTCGTGGAAGCCAGCCAGGAACTCCTCGAAAGCCTCCGGGCCGAGCACAATCGCCAAGGAAGTACCCACCGCAGAATCAACGGAGTAGCGGCCACCAACCCAGTCCCAAAAACCGAAAGCATTTTGCGGGTCAATACCAAACTCTTCAACCTTATCCAAAGCCGTGGACACAGCGATGAAGTGCTTACGCACAGCCTCGGCCTTCGACTTACCGGCAAGCGCGCCCGACTTTTCGAGGCCGTTTAGTAGCCACTCGCGAACAACCCGCGCGTTCGTGAGTGTCTCCAGCGTGGTGAACGTCTTTGAAGCGACGATAACGAGCGTAGTTTCCGGATCCAGATCCTTCGTCTTCTCACCCGCATCCGTTGGGTCAATATTCGAAATATAGCGAGCCTTGAGGCCTTCCTTCGCATACGGCTTCAGCGCCTCGTAGGCCATGACGGGGCCGAGGTCCGAACCGCCAATACCGATGTTCACAACCGTTTCAATCGGCTTTCCGGTTACGCCAACCCACTCGCCAGAACGTACCTTATTCGCGAAGGCGTACACGCGATCTAGCACCTCGTGCACGTCCTGCACAACGTTTTGTCCATCAACATCAAGCGAAGCGTCCTTAGGCAGGCGCAACGCGGTGTGCAACACCGAACGATTCTCCGTCACGTTAATGCGCTGCCCGCTAAACATGGCCTCCATGCGCTCTTGCAGATTCGTCTGCTCGGCAAGATCCAACAGCGCCTCAACAACCTCGTCGGTAATGAGGTTCTTTGACATGTCAACGCGCAGATCAGCGGCGTCAAACGTGAATCGATCTACGCGGCCAGGATCTTTTGCAAACCAGCCTCGCAAATCCGGGGCAAAATCCTTCGCAAGAGCAGAAAGCTCACTCCATGCTTTCGTAGACGTAGGGTTCACTGGAGTTGTCATTGCCATTCCTTCTTTAGGTATAACCTCTTTTGAAATCTAGTATGTCACGACGTGGTCGGCGTCTTCGATTGGTATTTCCACGGGAATCACGTCCCCGCGCGGCATCGACACAACCGGTATTACAGCCGCGATTGATAGCCACCACTGTTCAAAGGGGCGTCGGTTCTTGGTGTCCAGATGATCCATCATGCGGCGCACGGGGAATGCTTGCATTTTGCCGCCGGCCTCCCCGATGTAGCACGCGTCATCACCGCCGCGCGCAAAAATTTCATCCAGGACCTCGATCGCCTCGTATACAAGGCGGGTTGCGAGCAGCCGGTCGAACGGTGACGGCGCGCCGCCCTGCTGTAGGTGGCCAAGCGCCGAATGACGCACGTCGTACAGGCCCTCCCCCTCAGATTCGAAAACCCGCGCGAGGAACTCGCGGTTATATTCGGGGTGAGCTTCCTCGTTTCGTACTACGAGGAACAGGCGCCGCCCCGCGCGGAACGACTGCTTCAGGTAGGCAACGTCCTTTGAAATATCCGCGAGCGTAATGGGTTCTTCATTCAGATACACTTTTTCAGCGCCGCTGGCGATGGCAGCCATGAGCGCCAGATAACCGCACTTGCGCCCCATTGTTTCCGCAACGAAGCAGCGGCGCGAGGCAGCAGCAGACTCTTTGATTCGATCCAGTGCCCAAACCGCGTTGTTAACCGCCGTGTCCGCGCCGATGCTGAGCTCCGCGCCGGGCAGGTTGTTATCGATTGTGGCTGGCACTAGCACCATGGGGATGTTGAACGCCGGGTAGCGGCCGCGCTCTTGGAACATGTCGTAAATCGACAGGTAGGCGTTCATTCCGCCAATAAGAAGCAGCGCATCGATCTTATGTTCTTCGATGGCTCGCCCGATCGCATAGTACTGGTCAACGGTCGGCATGGTGCGGCGAGTACCAAGCTCGGCCCCACCCTTGAACGCCCAACCTTCAACATCAGACCAGGTCAGCTCCCGCACATTGCCATTCATCAGGCCGGCCATGGAGCCCTGCACGCCCAGAATCTGCATGCCCTTATCCAGGCCAATGCGCACAGCGGCGCGCGCAGCGGTGTTCATACCCGGAGCCAACCCGCCCATGTGCATAACAGCTACCCGCTTTGCTCCCTCGGGAATCGCGGTATTGCCCGGCGGCTCGGACAGAATCTGATTAATGCGCGTCATCTTCACAAAAGAGGCACCCCGCGACTCGATGGCCTTATCGAACTCTTTGTTTGCCACAAGTTCGGCAACGTTGCGGGTGGCCTCTACCGATTCAACTAACGGAATGCGAGTCAACCGGTTCTTGCGTACGCCGATAACATTCGCCGGGGTATCTGCGGTGGCCTTCAAAATCTCTTGCGCCGCACCGTAGCCCATAAGGGTCGGCATCCACCTGTCGTATGCAGAAGGGGTGCCACCGCGCTGAACATGCCCGAGGATCGTGATACGCGGCTTTTCTCCCAGGCGGGCCTCAATGGCCTCGGCAACCTGCGCCGATGTGATCCGATTACCTTCCGAGTCTTTTGCCCCCTCGGCAACAATCACGATGGACTCGCGCCTGCCCGCCTCGCGGCCCAGACGGAGCTTTTCAGACATGTCCTCTTCCCAACCGGGCGTGGGCGGATTCTCGGGCGTGAACACGTAGTCCGCACCGCCCGCAACCGCCGACATGAGCGGCAGATAACCGCAGTGACGCCCCATTACCTCGATGACGAACATACGCTGGTGGGATGCGGCCGTTGACGAAATGTCGTCAATCGCCTCCACAATGCGGTTTAGCGCAGAGTCCGTACCGATCGTCATATCGGTGCCCACCATGTCGTTGTCGATCGAACCGACAATGCCCACGATCATGAGCGCAGGGTGAGCACTGGCCACCTCTGGTGTGATCTCACCAGCTTCCAACAGGCCCTGGACGTGGCCGGGCCATTCCTTGCGGAACTCGTTAGTGCCGGTCAAAGACCCGTCGCCGCCGATCACAACCAGGCGGTCAATGCCCCTCTCGAGCAGATTCTTGCACGCGCGGCGCCTGCCTTCGTACTCGTAGAACTCCGGGCTTCGAGCCGTGCCGATCACGGTTCCGCCCTCGTTCAAAATTGAGGACACATCGGACCACGCCATTTCTTTGATCCGCTCGCCGCCCTCAACGGCGCCCTGCCAGCCCTCCAAAATTGCGTACGGCGTGGCGCCCATCTCGAGGCTGGTGCGCACCACCGCGCGCACAGCCGCATTCATTCCCTGAGCGTCACCTCCCGATGTAAGCACGCCAACGCGTTTCTTCAAATCAGGAGACGGTGTCATCTAGACCTCCAAACTAGGAACAAGACCACTCCTATTATCGACTGTTTGGCACGCACTTTGCCAAGTGTTCAGGAAATGTGACTCTCGAGAAGTATTTGTGCAAGCAACAGGGGCGCAACGCGCAAAGATTGTCTAAACCGGGGAAGGCGTTGTTGCCGCCGATATTGTTAGCGCAAGCCCCGCGATAATCGCGATCAAAAACAGGGCGTCAAACAGGGTGGAACGCGCGCGTAGCCACGTGTGACCGCGCGCCAGAATACGGATGAGAAGCAGCGCAACAAAAAACGCAACCAGGCCCCACAGCGCCGCCCGCACACTTACCCACAGCGCAACCGCCGTAAGACCCGCAATACAGGCCGTCACAAAAATGATTCCGGCTGCAATCACTGCTTTTTTACTCGACACGCCCTCCATCCTATCGGCTGGAGGGCGCGTCTACATTCACCGTTTGGCTTGTCGCTGGATTCTAGTGCGAGAAGTGGCGATTACCCGTGAAATACATGGTTATGTCGGCTTCCTGAGCTGCCTCAATCACTTCCTCATCGCGAATCGAGCCACCCGGCTGAACCACCGCTTTCACACCTGCGTCGATCAAAAGCTGTAGGCCGTCAGCGAACGGGAAGAAAGCGTCCGAGGCGGCTACCGCCCCCTCACTTCGACGCGGAGCCTGCTCCACCTTGAGGTCCGCATTTGAAGCGCCCCCAACTCCGGCCTCCACCTTCGCAGCGTCACCGGTCTCACGACCTCCGAGGGTATTTGCCCGCTCCACAGCCAAGCCACACGAATCCACGCGGTTAACCTGCCCCATACCAACACCCACCGACGCCTGGTCCTTTACCAGCAAAATCGCGTTTGAGCGTACCGCCCGAACCGTTTTCCACGCGAATTTCAAATCCGCAAGCGTCGCCGCATCGGCAGGGGCTCCCGACACCAGTTGCCAGTTTGCCGGGTCATCGCCGGTGGCATTCACGTCGTCACGATCTTGAGCCACGAGGCCTCCCGTGATCTGCTTGAACTCAACGGTTCCACGCGAAGGCGCCTCAACTGTTAGCAACCGAATGTTCTTCTTCTTAGAAAGGACCTCGAGAGCGCCGTCCTCGAATGACGGAGCCACTACCACCTCGGTGAAAATCGGGGCAACCTGCTTGGCCATCTCTACCGAGACCGGACGGTTCACCGCGATCACGCCGCCAAACGCAGACACCGGATCGCACTCGTGCGCCTTGCGGTGAGCCTGCGCAACGTCCTCGCCAACCGCAATACCGCACGGATTGGCATGTTTGATGATTGCAACACACGGCTCATCGTGATCATATGCCGCGCGCAAGGCCGCGTCCGCGTCGGTGTAGTTGTTGTAAGACATAGCCTTGCCGTGCAACTGCTTTGCGCGAGCCAGGCCGCCAGTTTCCGTGCGACCTGCAAAACCAGCACCCGCATTCACATACACAGCGCCGCGCTGATGCGGGTTCTCACCGTAACGAAGCGTATCCAAACGCTCCCATGTGCCCGCTAAGAAGCCGGGAAGCGGCTCCTCACTACCCTGTTCCACCTCGTCCTGGTCGATCTGTTGCGCAAACCAGGTGGCAACCGCCGCGTCATAAGTTGCGGTGTGGGCAAACGCTTGCGCTGCCAAGCGGCGACGCTGCTCATCCGTGAAACCACCAACTTTAACCGCATCGATAACCTCGCCATAGCGAGACGGATCAATCACCACCGCAACGGAAGCGTTATTCTTCGCCGCCGCGCGCACCATCGTGGGGCCGCCGATATCGATCTGCTCGATAGCCTCTTCAAACGTTGCGCCCGACGCGATCGTTTGTGCAAACGGGTACAGGTTCACAACCACGAGGTCAAACGGGTCAACGCCAAGCTCAGACAACTCATCGACGTGTTCCGGTTTTGTCCGATCGGCCAAAATACCCGCATGAATCCGCGGATGCAGAGTCTTAACGCGGCCGCCCAAGCATTCTGGAAAACCGGTGACATTCTCAACGGGAGTGACCGCAACTCCAGCCTCTTCGATCAAACGGGCAGTCGAACCCGTAGAAACAACCTCCACGCCATTTTCTGCCAGAGCCTTTGCCAGCTCCACCACGTTGGACTTATCAAAAACAGAAACCAGGGCACGCTTAATTGCAGACATCATTCCTATCCAATCCTGCCCCACACCCAGGCGGGCGGCGTCGAAGGCACTGCTAGGCCGCTCCCCGGTGGTGATCCACCTGCGCCAGTCACGGCCACTCTCAGTGTAATGAACCCGCTCTTGCAGGTTAAGGAATGTCCAAAAAGTGAGGCGTTAGCCTACCTCCACCCAGCGGCCCGTCGTGGTCCAGCCTTCCCGCATCATTTTGCCCACGATTTCAACCAGCTGGCGACGCTCAGCCACTTGAATGCGCTCTAGTAGCTCGGCCAGCGTGTCACCTGCCTCAACGGGAACAACGCACTGGGCAATCACGCGGCCCGTGTCCATTCCGGGATCCACAAAAAACAGGGTTGCGCCCGTATATTTAACGCCGTAAGCGAGGGCATCTGCCGGACCGCGAATACCTGCAAAAGATGGAAGTAGCGAGTTATGCGTGTTCACAACGCGGCCATCGAAAGTATTCAGAAATTCGGGGCCAAGTAGCTTCAAAAAACCAGCCGAAATCACCAGGTCAGGGTCAAAACCCTCTACGACCTCGGTCATAGCGCCGTCCCATTCTTCGCGGCTCGCATAGTCACCAACACGCTCCACGAAAGTGGGAATTCCTGCTTTTTCAGCGCGTTCCAAACCTTTAACTCCCGGACGATCCGAGCCTACGGCAACGACCTCGCACCCGTATCCGGGGTCTTCACACGCGTCGATAAGTGCTTGCAGATTTGTGCCAGAACCAGAAATGAGGACTACCAAACGCGCAGCTTTCACGCCGGCTGATGACTGCGACGGCGAGTACTGCGTGCCTGCTGCGGGAACGCGCTCCCCTTTTTCCTGCGCTGATGTAGCCGGGGCGTGCGGCGACACTTTGAGGGTCGAGGCCGCGATGCCCGCCTGCGCCACGTTCCTGTCTGCGGCGGACACTTTGATGGGAGATTCTGCGGAAGTCGTCACTGCTGCTCCTTGAGGGCGATAATCCGATAACTAGTTTCAAATCCTCACCCGGTTTCGTCAACCTTGGTCTCAATTTGTCTCGTTATGGTCGGGGGAAACTTCTTGATCTGCGTCTTGATCTGCATCCGGGTCAGGCTCCTCCTGATCCGCGCTATCTTCCTGCGCAAGATCCGGCGGAGCGACCTGATCGTCGATGGTCTTATTCCGGCTAATCTTCTTGGAGGTCGAGCGCGTGACTCGAGACGCGGCCGCTCCTGCCTGCGCATACTTATCGAGGAAGAACGGGTGCGCGAGTGCGTACACGACCGCAGCGCTCACACCAACTTCGAGCGCCGCCAACGCCACAGCGTAAACCAAGCGCGGCCCCAAAAGCCCCATTCGCGCAACACCGAGGGTTCCCATCGAAAGCCACATCCACGCCGCCACCAGCACCAGAAAGGTTAGTACATACATTGAGGCATGTACCAGGTGGTCGGCCAGATTCTCTTCCCGCCTCCACTTCACTGCGGCCATACCAAGCAAAACACCGAGCGCGATAGGAATTAACACAACCCAAATTCCTACCTCGGTCTGCGGAATAGCACCCAGGATTGGGATCGCGGGAATCGCGGCTACATCTGCGCGAGAGGGTGTGACTATAGCGTCCGAAGCCGTGTAAAAACCCGGCCCCATTAGCCACGACGCTGCCCAACCGGCCACATTAGGAAGGTACAGGGCCTGAGTGATCCAAATGATCACGGAGTCAAAAACGGAGGCGTTAAGCAGATCCGCTATGCCTCTTATCCGGCTCCAGCCGGCAACAATCCCCACGAGGCCGGTCACCATTCCAACCGCGAAGAGTGCGGCAAAACCAACTACTGCATCTTTGATGGCACGTAGGTACGGGCCCACGCCGGGCTTAGATTCCAAATCTAAATCATGCGACTTCAGCGACCACGCCCACGCCAGGGCTGACACGAAGAGGCTCCCGAGGACCAGCTGGGGTAGCGACGCACTCGTTTTGTTGAACACTGCCAGCAAAAGCACGACCCCGAGGTAAACCGGTATGAACAGAGCTGAACCACGCCAGCTTGCCACGTTTGCCCGCGCCAGTCCGGCTCTGGCCAGCGCCACGTGCATGATTGTTAGCCCCAGCGGAATCATCTTGTAGCTTGCGCCAGCGATCTTCACACTGGCACCGTAGGACATGGCCCAAAAGTCGCTACCCACCGAGATTGCGGAGTTCCAATCGGCCTCCATCATCCACGGATTCGACGCGTTGGCCAGGAAGCTAACCAATGCGACTGCGGCGATTAGTGCCCACGAGAAGAACGCGGTTTCGAGGGCTGCGAGCAGTAGCTGCGGCCAACCTGCGGGCGGGCGCACCACAATGACCTTGCGCTCCACGGGCATTCGTGTGGTTACTGGAAGGGCACCCGGTTCATCAGATGGTTTACCCTCTGTCTCTTGCAGGGACTGCGCAGGATCTTCTTCAACCTGGGTGTCCACATCTTCTTCGATTTCGACTTGCGAGGGGGTAGCTTCCAGCTCGTCTAAAAGATCTTGCTCGATAAGTGCGCGTTCCACATCGGTGAGTCGCTCGGTTGGAAGTTCGTGTGGCGCCCGCGGGTCTGCCGCGCGGCGGCTCTGCCGACTGCGAGCCTGCGCAATGGCGCGCCGTAGTTCCTCGGCGTCTCGCCGCGGGTTTGACACACCGGCCCCCTGGTCGCGGCGACGCTGCTCTAAAACTCGCTCGCGAACCTTATCGGCATGTACCTTGCGAGCTAGCCTGCGCTCGTCTGCTTCCCGTTCTTTCTTGCTCGGCCGGTGTGCGCGCTCGCGCTCGCTTCGATCCCCTGTGTTTTCTCGCATCGTTTCTATCTTGGTTCAAACTGCCGGTTTTATCGCGGCGAATTGCCGGTGTGTCCATCAAACGCACCTCTGCTATCGCGTGGGAGCAACGCAAAAGGGCGGCCCCACCTAGGTGAACTGTCCCCTGAAAGTTAGACAGTTTAATAGTAGGGGTTCTTAGGCTACGAGGGCATGATTCCGGTATTCGTTCGGGGTCATGC
>OIFD01000054.1_pt1 | contig 119455 bp, 137 predicted proteins | sample 1582021 | NCBI WGS metagenome assembly OIFD01 (sample SAMN07501059, study PRJEB24779) | human gut metagenome | isolation source: stool | host: human infant | place: USA: Pittsburgh, PA | reverse complement strand
AACTACACTTATTCTTTAAATATAACTAATCATACTGGTGAAGAAATTAAGGGAGGATGGACTGTATCCTTTGATTTGCCAAAGTCTGCAGTATATAAGTCTTCATGGGGAGGTACTTATACTGTAGAAGATAATGGTGACTTTGCTAGAGTAACATTAACCTCAGGAGCATGGCAAAATATTTCTTCAGGGGCAACAGTTACAATACAAGGTATGATTGGATTATGTTTCTCAGGAGTAAGAAATATCACATTTAATGGAATGAATCCAATAGGTAATAATGAAGCACCAGTTATTTCAGGTGCTGAGGATATTACTATTAACTTAGGGGATACTTTTAATCCTTTAAATGGAGTTAAAGCATTAGATAGTGAAGATGGTGATTTAACAAGTAAAATTTCTATTAATGGTAAAGTAGATAATACTAAGGCAGGAGAGTATACTTTAACATACTCAGTTTCAGATAGCAAAGGTGCAGTAACTACAGTTACAAGAGTTGTTACTGTTTTTGATAAGAATGCACCTATAGTAAACACAAATCCAGAAATTACTGGAGTTAAGGATCAAACTATAAAAGTTGGAGGAACCTTTAATCCATTAAGTGGAATAAAGGCAACAGATAAGGAAGATGGAGACTTAACTAGTGCTATTAAAGTAGTAGGTACTGTAGATACTTCAAAAGCAGGAGTATATAAATTAACCTACACTGTTGTGGATAAAGATGGTGGTAAAGCGGAAGCTTCCTGCAATATAACTGTTGAAGAACAAAAATATCCAACTTACGACTCTAATACAATTTATAACGGTGGAGACATAGTTATTTATAATGGAGAAACTTATAAATGTAAGTGGTGGACTCAAGGACAAGCACCAGGTGCTCAATGGGGACCATGGGAAAAAATATCATAATATAGGAGGATGATAATATGGCAAAGAGAAAGTTAAAAAAGAACTTAAAAACTTTTGTTGCATTTAGTGCTATTACTGCTTTATTGTTAACTAATGGTATTCCAATTAGTGCTTTAACTCAGTCTTCCAATACAACTGAGATTACTTCACAAGCTACTACAGGGTTACGTAATGTAATGTATTATGGTGACTGGTCTATTTGGGGAGGACAAGGTAATTTCTATCCAAAGGATATACCAGCAGATAAATTAACACATTTAAATTTTGCTTTTATGGATTTTAATGCTTCAGGTGAGTTGATTTATTGTGATAAAGATGCAGCTACAGGACATCCATTAGGAAACGCAGGTGTAACTTATGGTGATGTTAATGGTGGTATCTTAAATGCATTCCAAGTGTTAAAAGCAGAAAATCCTAACTTAAAGATAGGTGTATCTTTAGGTGGATGGTCTAAGTCTGGAGACTTCTCAACAATAGCTGCAAATGCTTCAACAAGAGCTAAGTTTGTAGAAAACGTTATGAAGTTTATTAAATATACAAATATGGATTTTGTTGATTTAGACTGGGAGTATCCTGGTGACTATAGAGAGCCTGATAAGACTGATAATACAAACGATGAAGGAACACCAAATGCAAGTCCACAAGACAAGGATAATTACATCTTGTTATTACAAGATTTAAAGAATGCCTTAAATAAACAAGGTAAAGAGCTTGGAAAAACTTATGAATTATCTGTAGCATTACCAGCAGGAGTATCTAAAATAGAGGCTGGTATAGATGTTGATAAGTTATTTGATATAGTAGATTTTGCTAATATAATGACTTATGATATGGCAGGAGCTTGGAGTACAACAAGCGGTCATCAAACTGCATTATATACAAATCCTAATGCTCCAGAAGAATATAAAGGGCTTTCAGTAGATGAAAGTATTAAGTATTATATATCTCAAGGTGCAGAAAGAGAAAAAATAGTTGTTGGTGCAGCATACTATACACGTGGCTGGGAAAAAGTTTCAGATAAAGGTGTTGACCCAAAAAATCCTGGATTATTTGGAGAAGCTGCAGTAGTTAATAAGAATGCAGACCTTACACCAACACCAGGAGCACTTAATGAAGCTCCAATGAAGAATGGTGAAGGCGGAAGAGCTGGTGGAGTATGGGGATACAATGCCCTATATAAGTTAAAGGCTAAGTACACTGGATTAAAAGAGTACTGGGATGATAGCGCTAAGGCTCCATATTTATACAACCCAGAAACAGGTGCATTCTTTACTTACGATAATGTAAGGTCAATTCAAGAAAAGGCTAAGTATGTTAAAGAAAATAATCTTGGTGGTATGATTGCTTGGATGGCATCACAAGATGCAACTACAACTTCTACTAAGAGAGATGAATTAACAAATGCTACTAAAGAAGCATTATTTGGTTCAGGTGAATTACCTAAGTACGATGTAAAATATACAAATCCTAATTTAACTTGTACAGTAACTCCAGTAACTCAAGCATGGGGAACTGGTGGAGTACTAAATGTATCAATAAAAAATAATGAAAAATTAAGTGAGTCTGGTGAAGTGTTATCAACAGTTGAAACCGCAGCTAAAACTGTTAAAAATATGAAGGTTTATATTAAGACTAATGGTGTAGCAATTACAGGTTCACAATATCCAGCAGGTCCAGTTTCAAAGGTAGGAGATTACTACGTTATAGACTTTGGCGGCATGTCAGATGGTAAGTTAATGAAACCAGGAACAGAATTTACTTTTGATTTAAATCTTGATAAAGCTATTGAAGATACTAGCAGTATTATAAGTGTTGAAGTATCACAAAGAATGTATCAAACATCTCCTGAAATTATGAAACAAACAATTTGGGGTGATACAAACTCAGCACCAGTTATATCTGGAGCTAATAATATTACTATAAACTTAGGTGATAAGTTTAATGCTTTAAGTGGTGTTATAGCTACTGATAAGGAAGATGGAGATTTAACTAGTGCCATTAAAGTAGCAGGAACTGTAGATACTTTAAAGGCAGGAGAATATACTTTAACTTATTCTGTTAAAGACAGTAGTGGTAAAGAAACAACAGTTACAAGAGTTGTGACTGTTTTTGATAAGGATGCTCCTGTAGTAAATACAAATCCTGAGATTACTGGAGTTAAAGATCAAACTGTAAAGCTTGGTTCAACTTTCAATCCATTAAGTGGGGTAAAGGCAACAGACAAGGAAGATGGAGATTTAACTAATGCTATTAAAGTGGCAGGAACTGTAGATACTTCTAAAACAGGAGTATATAAATTAACTTACACTGTTGTAGACAAAGATGGTGGTAAGGCAGAAGTTTCATGTAATATAACCGTTGAAGATCAAAAATATCCAACCTATGATTCTAAGACAGTATATAATGGTGGAGATATAGTTGTTTATAACGGAGAAACTTATAGATGTAAATGGTGGACACAAGGTGAAATACCAGGATCATCAGAATGGGGAGCATGGGAAAAAATTAGTTAGTATTTTATTAGGGGTAAATCAAATTGATTTACCCCTTTTTGTATAAAAAACTCTTAAGTGTTTATTAATAATATTTAGGAATAAGTATTTGACATGAAATAAGTTATCTACTATAATCTATTCATAGTAAAATAGTATGAATTAAATTATTAGTTACAAAAGATAAGTGGAGGAAGTTTAAATGACGTTTAATATTGAATTAGTAGCAGCTATTGTATTTGCTATATTAGCCTTAGGTTTACTTTGGTACCTTAATAAAAGAAAAGTTTCATTTTCAGTAAGAACTTTAATTGGGTTAGGATTAGGGCTTATTTTTGGATTAACTTTAAAGGAGAATTCACTAATTGTAGAACCTATAGGAAAGATATATATTTCATTAATTAGAATGGTTGTAATTCCTTTAGTTATGGTATCTATAATTAATAGTATATCTAATTTTGAGGATAGCAGTAAACTAAAATCTTTAGGAATTAGAGCTATGGGGATGCTTTTAGGAACAACAGCTATAGCTGGAATTGTTGGTATTATATTTGGAAACATTTTTTCTGTTGGTAAAGGTATAGTATTTGAAGGAGCAGAAAATTTTGTTCCTAAGGAAATTCCAAGCTTTATGGATGTATTTAATGATATGCTTCCAACAAACCCTATAAAATCAATGGCTGAAGGACAAATTATACCAGTTATAATTTTTGCATTATTTATAGCTTTTGCAATTATTATGGAAGAGAAAAAGAATAAGGAAAAGGTAGCACCTTTTAAGGCTTTCATAAATTCATTTAGTACAATATTAATGAGAATAACTAGAATTGTACTAAGATTAACACCATTTGGAGTATTTGGTCTTATGACAGCTGTAGGAGCAAAAAATGGTGTAAGTACATTAATGCCACTTTTAACTTTTGTAGTAGCAATTTATTTAGCCCTAGCTTTTCAAATTCTTATAATACATAGCTTGTTTATATTAATTTTTAAAAGAAGAAGTCCTATTAAATTCTTTAAAGGAATATGGCCAGCACAAGTTGTTGCATTTACAACTCAAAGTAGTTTTGGAACACTTCCAGTAACTATAGAATCCTTAGAAAATAATATTGGAGTATCAAGTAGTACAGCAAGTTTTGTTGCTTCCTTAGGTTCCACAGTTGGTATGAATGGATGTGGAGGAGTATTCCCAGCTATAGTAGCTATATTTGTTGCAAATGTATTTGGAATTGAACTTACATTAACTCATTATATTTTAATGATTTTAACTATAGTTGTTGGTTCCGTAGGAATTGCAGGAGTTCCAGGTGCAGCTACAATGTCTACAACACTTATTTTAACAACATTAGGACTTCCAATAGAAGGTATGGCTATTATTTTAGGCGTAGATGCAATAATAGATATGGCAAGAACTCTTACGAATGTAACAGGAGCTGGACTTGCAGCTTACATAGTGGATAAAGAATGTAAATAGATTAAATTTAAGAACTATAACCAAGGTTTATAAATTGGTTGTAGTTCTTTTTTTAGTGAAGCTACAAGTTTGATGAAATAAACAGAGTATAGTAAAATATTACTAGTAAAAGGAGGGAAGATTATGTTAGAGGTAAAGGAATTAAGTAAAAAATTTAAAGACGCCGTGGTTGTAGACAAGCTTTCTTTTAATGTAAATAAAGGGGAGATAGTTGGTCTTCTTGGAGAGAATGGAGCAGGAAAGACAACTACTCTTAGAATGATATCAACAATGCTAAAAATTACTTCTGGAGAAGTTAAAGTAAATGACTATGATGCTTCAAAGGAACCTGAAAAGGTAAGAAGAGAAATTGGAATACTTTTTGGTGGTGATATTGGACTTTATGATAGACTTACAGGAAGAGAGAATATAAGATATTTTGCTAACCTTTTTGGAATTAAAAATGATGAGGCAAACAAAAGGATAGATGAACTTTCTAAGGATTTTGGTATGGAAGATTATATTGATAAAAAGGTTGGTAAATTTTCAAGAGGGATGAAACAAAAAGTATCTATATCTCGTTCAATAGTTCATAATCCATCAGTTATGTTATTTGATGAACCAAGTACAGGGTTAGATGTAAGAGCTACTAGGGTTGTTCACCAGTTTATAAAGAAGTGTAAAGAAGAAAATAAAACTATTCTATTTTCTAGCCATTCCATGGCTGAGGTAGAGAAACTATGTGATAGAGTTATTATTATTCATAAGGGCAAGCTTGTAGAGCAGGGGAGAATAAATGAACTTAAGGAAAAGTATAATACAGAGGATTTAGAAGAAGTTTTTGTATCTTTAATTGGAGGTGATAAGGATGAGTAATTTCTTAACAGTTTTAAAGAAAGAATTAACTGACATTATTAGAGATAGAAAAACCTTAGCCTTTACAATAATTCTACCTATTCTTATATATCCTTTAATGTTTAAGGTTATGTCAACAGCCATGACTAGTTCAACAACTGAAGCACAGAAGGAAAGTAGAATTGTACTTCAAGGTGACAAGGATTCAAGTATAGCAGCTCTATTAAAAAGTGAAGAAGGTATAATAATTGAAGAGGTGGAAAACCCATCAGAAGCCTTAAAAAGTGGGGATATACAATTAATAATTAATATACCTAATAATTTTGATGCAAATATAGCTAGTGGTAAAGTTACTAATGTAGAAATGTTAATGGATGACGAATCCAATAAATCAACAGCTGCAGCAGGAATTGTATCCTCTATTTATGAGGCATATAGCAAGCAAATAGTAACCTCAAGATTACAAGAACAAGGGATAGAAGAAGAAATTTTAACGCCTTTTAATCTTGAAATAAAATCTGGAGTAAGTAAAGATGGTAATATGAATCAATTAGGAAATTATATGACAGGAATGCTACCAAGCATGGTTGTATTACTTCTTTTATCTTTAACACTTGGACTTGCATCTGAACTTGGAGCAGGAGAAAAAGAGAAAAATACTTTTGAACCTCTTTTATCTACATCAGGAAATAGAAGTTCAATACTTTGGGGGAAAATAGGTAGCCTTTGTATAATGGGAGCAATTACATTATGCTTTAGCATGATATCTTTATGGATTTCATTTAAACAATATATTTCTGAATTGTCAGGAGGAGGAGAGATAGCTCTTTCACTAAGTGGAAAGTCTATAGCCTTAACAATAGTTTTCTCATTATTACTTATAGTTATAATTTGTGCACTACAAATATGTATAAGCTTATTTGCTAGAAGTACGAAGGAAGCTAATACTTATCTTTCTGGATTAATGATGCCTATGATGATACTTTCATTTATTCCAATGTTTTTAGATGCAAAAAGTATTAATGAAGTTTTCTTTCACATACCAATAATAAATTCTGTATGTGTTATAAAGGAAGCTATGGTTGGAATTTTTAATACTCAGCATATTCTTTTTGTGTTAGGATGGCAAATAGTATATGTTATTGCTGCTGTTGTAGGTGCTAAAATAATGTTCTCAAGGGAAGAGGTTGTATTTAGAAGTTAGGATAAATAAAAGAATATAAAAACAATAAATATAAGAATATATAAATATTTAAATAGGAAAAACAGGAAGGTATCATCTTCCTGTTTTAAATTATTTACAGTAAATTTTCTTCAAGTAGCCATCTAATTCTTTCTTTTCATCATCATTTAAACAATCTTTTTTAGATTTCTTTAGTAGCTCTTTAAATTTTTCGTAATCTTTATCTCCTAACTTACATTTAGCTATTTTATTTTTTAATGATATTAATTTCTTAATTTGATCCTTTGAAAGATCATTATTTTCTTGTAAACACTTATTGATTTCTCCAAGTGCTTTTTTATCATCATCAGATAATAATTTTAGGTTTTCAGCTTTAGATAGCATCTTAATATCTTCAGCAGCACGTTCTTTTCCAAGCTTATGCTTATGATGTCTGCTTTCATCTTCCTTTTTTTCAGCATCCTTCTTTTCAGATTCTGTAGCTGTAACTGTTGTAGTTTCATTTGGATATTCTACAGCACTTGCTATTATAGCAGAAGATCCACTAACTAAAGCAAGAGATAATGCTATAGCACTTACATATCTTTTTATCATTTGTATTCACCTCTATATATAATTTTGAACAAAATTAGTATGTGACAAACAATTAATGAGTATTCACAGAGTTGTTGTACTTATTTCGTATATAAGCAATTTGAATACAAGAAGGCATTATTTGTTTGTATATTTCAGATTGAAAATCCGAGTATACTATTGAGTTTTTCTTAATTTCATCTAACAAACAGCTTTCTATTTTTTCTGTTGAATAATTAGAATTAAAATTTATCTTAAGTTTCTTACATATATCAATAAGCATATCTTTATAATAAACAGAGCCATTTAAGAAGTAATCTTGCAGGGAAGTTTCACCTAACCTTTGTATATCTTCAGCTATATAGATCCAAGGGGTATTCTTGTTTTTGTAATCTTTTAAGTTAAGATAGTTAGCTAGTTTTTCTAAGTCATCATTAGAACAATTTTGTAAAAATTCTAAATCAGGATCATATCTATAACTCATTTATATCCTCCTAAAAATACTTATAGTAATGTCTATAATATTATTTCCATTTTTATGATAAGTATAACTTTAGTTATATTGTAAAAAATATAATAAATAATTGAAACATAAGGAAAGATGATATTTATGACTAGATTTAAATGGAATGATATTTTAAATAAAAATAGAATTAAAGAATATAAATCGGCTAAAAAGAATTTTGATGGCAGAGATGAATTTGAAAATGACTATGATAGGATTCTTTTTAGTGCATCTTTTAGAAGACTTCAAGATAAGGCTCAAGTTTTTCCTCTTGAGAAATTAGATTTTGTTAGAACTAGGTTAACTCACTCCTTAGAGGTGTCTTCAATTGGAAAGTCCTTAGGAATGATTATAGGACTACAGTTAATTCCTCTAACTAAAGGAACAGATGACGAAATAAACTTTCAAATGGTAGAAGAAATAGGAAATGTGTTGTCCTGTGCAGGACTTATACATGATTTGGGAAATCCACCTTTTGGACATTTTGGGGAGGTTGCCATTAGAGAATGGTTTGCTTCTAAGTTAAAAAAAAATAAGGATGGAAGCTTCTATTTTAAATTTGAGGAATATGAATTTAAATTAGAAAGGCAAGAAGCCTTAGACCTTTTGAACTTTGAGGGGAATGCTCAAGGTCTTAGAATTTTGACTAAGTTACATTTTGTTATAGATAGATATGGAATGAATTTAACTACTGGAGTGCTAAATTCAATTATAAAGTATCCTATATCATCCTTGGAACTTGGGAATAAGAAGTTTGGTGGAAAGAAGATTGGATATTTTAAAGCAGAGGAGAATACCTTTAATTATATAGTTAATAGTACAAAGATAGGTAAAAATAGAAATCCATTAGTATATATATTAGAGGCTGCTGATGATATTGCATATCTCTTAGGTGATTTAGAAGATGCATTTAGCAAGAAAATATTCTCACATGAATTATTTAAAAATAAATATAGGGAGTTTATAAAGGAAGAAGGATATGAAGAGAAAACCCTTGAGGAAAGCTTATCTTTCTATCTTTCTAAGAACTATGATATTGCAAAAGAGGAATATGGATATGAAGATCCAGGGGAATATGCCCTAAAGTCATTTATAATAAAGTTAAATAGATATTTTAAAGACTGTGTTTCGGAAGAATTTATATCCTCTTATGATGAGATTATGAGGGGGGAATATAAGGGGAATCTTATAGAAAATTCTAAAGCTAATAAGGTATCATCATTTTTAAGAAGAATATCTAATGAATATGTATATAATAATGATAGAATTGTATCTAATGAAATTGTAGGGTATAAAATAATAGAATTTTTGTTAGATACCTTTATACCTGTTGCATTAAACAAGGATGTAAAACCCTATGAGGGGTATGATGGAAAACTATATTCACTTATTTCTAAAAATTATAGATTTGTATGTGAACATAGTATTGAACAAAAGGATTGTAGTGAAGAGTATTGTAGATTATTATTAGTTACTGACTTTATATGTGGAATGACAGATTCATATGCTGCTCATATTTATCATGAATTGTTGGGTATGAGAATTTAAAATATTAAATTTTTATTTTTATTCTAACAAAATACAAAATACATGGAAAAATACATAGAAAATTAAGTATATGATATGAAAAATTAAAAAGTAATAGTAATTTAATAATGAATTGTGGTATTATATTATTTATTGAGGAGGGATAATATGGAATTAAATTGGAGCTTGAAGGAAATATATCCTTCATTTGAAAGTGAAGAATTTAAAAATGATTTAGAAAAGTTAGACCAAAGTATAAAGTCCTTAAATACTTGGGCTGATGAAGTAGTTTGTGAGGAAGGCAATGTAAGGCCAAAGCTTGAAGAATATATAAAGAGATCTTCAAAATTATCTGAGCTAATTGGTAGGCTTGAGGCTTTTATTTCTCTTACATTAAGTGCAGATACTAAAAATTCAGAAGGGTTAAGATATTCTGATATATTAGATAGTAAACTCACTGAGATTGTTGAAGCAACTACAAAGCTTGAAAGATGGATTAGTAATATAAAAGATATCGATATCGTTATTAAGGGATCAGAAGTTTTAAAAGAGCATGAATTTTACATTAAAGAAATAATAGAAAAGAGTAAATATCTTCTTTCAGATAGGGAAGAATCTATAATTTCTAAAATGAAGAATACAGGATCAAATGCTTGGCTAAAATTAAAGGATAATTTAATATCTAACTTAAAGGTGGACATCGAAATAGATGGTGAAATGAAAGAACTACCTTTAACAGTAGTATTAAATATGGCTTATGATCCAAATGGAGAATTAAGAAGAAAAGCTTATTTTGCTGAAATTGAATCATATAAAAAAGTTGAAGAGGGTGTAGCAGCAGCCTTAAATGGAATTAAAGGTGAGGTTTTAACAGTATGTGATTTAAGAGGATATAAATCACCTCTTGATATGACTCTTGTTAATTCTAGAATGGATGAAGAATCATTAGATGCAATGCTTGAAGCTATGAAGGAAAGTATGCCTTTATTTAGAAAGTATTTAAGAAGAAAAGGTGAACTTTTAGGATACAAAAATGGATTACCATTCTATGAAATGTATGCACCTGTTTCAGAAGCTGAAATGAAATTCACTTATGAAGAAGCTGCAAAGTATGTAGAAAAGAACTTTAGAACTTTCAGTGACCATTTAGCTGATTTTGCTAAAACTGCAGTTGAAAAAAGCTGGATAGATGTATTCCCTAAAGAAGGTAAGGTTGGGGGAGCATTCTGTCATAACCTTCATTTCTTAGGTGAAAGTAGATTTTTACTAAACTATGGAGAACAGTTTGGTGATGTTGTAACTATGGCACATGAGCTTGGACATGGATTCCATGGAGAGTGTTTAAAGAATGAAAAGATATTAAACTCTGATTATCCAATGCCAATTGCAGAAACAGCTTCTACATTCTGTGAAACTATTATTAAAAAAGCTGCTATAAAAGATGCAACTAAGGAAGAGGCTTTAGCTATTCTAGAAAATGAAATATCAGATTGTACACAAGTTATTGTAGATATATATTCTAGATTTTTATTTGAGAAGGCTTTCTTTGAAAAGAGAAGAGAAAGTGCTTTATCAGTAGAAGAGATAAAAGAATTAATGTTAAATGCTCAAAGAGAAGCATATGGTGATGGATTAGACCCAGAATACTTACATCCATATATGTGGACATGGAAGCCACACTACTATTATGCAGACTCTAACTTCTATAACTTCCCATATGCATTTGGATTATTATTTGCTAAGGGATTATATGCTGAATATTTAAAGAAGGGTAAGGAATTTACTACTGAATATGAAAATCTTCTTTCAATTACAGGTAAAAATGCTATAGCCGATATAACTAAGGTTGTAGGAATTGATATTCATAATAAGGAATTCTGGAAGAATTCTCTAAAGACTATAGAAGAAGATATAGAGCAATTTATAGAGTTAACTAAATAGATAGAAAAGGGATGTATCAAAAAATACTTATGATACATCTCTTTCTTTTTTGGAAGAAGTATTATTAACTTGTTAGTTATAACTATTTGACTTATAATACTTAGATAAAGGATAGATTTTACTATATAGATAGGATGATATAAATGAAGTATGATGAAGCAATGGATTATATACATAAGGTAGGTAATTTTGGCTCTAATTATGGCCTTGAAAGAACCTATAGACTACTAGAAATCCTTGGTAATCCCCAAGAAGGATTAAAATTAATACACATAGCAGGAACAAATGGTAAGGGTTCAACCACATCTATAATAACTTCTTTACTTATGGAGAAGGGGTTTAAGGTTGGCATGTATACATCTCCTTTTTTAGAGGAGTTTGAAGAAAGAATACAAATTAATAGAAATAATATTCCTAAGGATACTTTAGGTAGACTAATGGATGTTTTAAAAGTTTCTGTTAACCAGGTTATTTTAGAGGGATATAATCATCCAACAGAGTTTGAAATAATTACTTGTTTAATGCTTTTATATTTTAAAGAGGAAAATATAGATTATGGAGTTATTGAAGTAGGTTTAGGTGGAAGGCTTGATTCTACCAATGTTATAACTCCAATACTTAGTATAATTACCTCTATAAGCTTAGATCATACTAACCTTTTGGGAAGTACTTTAGAGGAGATTGCAGGTGAAAAGGCTGGTATTATAAAAAAAGCTATACCTGTAATAAGTTATCCTCAGGAAGAGGAAGCAAAGGTGGTTATTGAAAGAGTATGTAAGGAAAATAACTCTTCTTTATATATAGTAGATAAAAGCAAAGGTCACTTTTTAAGTGTTGTTAATAAGGATAAGATATATCAAAAAGTAGAAGTAGAATTTAAGAATAAAAAAATAGATTTAGATTTTGCTCTTCTTGGAGAACATCAAATTACTAACTTATTAGTAGCATTAAATGGAATAAGTGTACTTGAGGAAATTGAAAATATTAAGTTTACCATAGATGATATAAAAGAGGGGGTAAAAAAGGTACAATGGAAAGGTAGACTAGAGGTTATGAAAAATAACCCTTTAGTTGTTATTGATGGGGCTCATAATATTCAAGGTATAAAAACATTAAATGAAAATGTACATAAGTATTTTACTTATAAGAATATATATTTATTATTAGGGATATTAGCTGATAAACAAGTTGAAGATATGGTGAAAGTTATTACACCAGAGGCTAAAAAGGTGTATGCGCTAACACCTCATAGCAATAGAGCAGAATTATCAAAAGATTTAAAGAAGGTTATAGACAAGTACAATTCAAATTGTGTTGCTCTAGATAGCTACGAAGAAGGATTAGCTTTAGCTTTATCAGAGGCAAATGAAGAAGATTTGATTTTAATAAGTGGGTCACTATATATGATAGGTGATATGAGAGGCATTATTAGAAGGAAATTCAATAAATAAAATATGCTAGAGGGTGGGGATTTTATGACCTGTGAAGAAAAGGATATATGCTACAAGGACTTAAAAACATTTTATGAGGAAAATAAGGGCCAGGTATACACAAACCAAAACTTTGAAGAAGCAGGAAAAGATGAGATAAACTCAATTTTTATGGGTAATGATTTACCTACCTTTGATATGATTGGAAATTCAAAAAGGTTATTAAGAATTATTGACTTAATAATTGAAGATGAATCTAATATTAGTGAAGCAATATCTTTCATAGAAGAACATCCTTTAATAAAGTATTATGGGGAGTTTATAGAATTAATTAATGGAAGAATTGAATCTAATATTATTAACAAAAGGGATATAATAAAGGTTGGAAGATTAATGGCTTTTAAAGGTAACTCAAAAGAAGAAATAAAGCTTGGATTAACTCTTTTGTTTTTTGATGAAATTGAAGAAATAAAGGAAAAGCTTTTAGTTTTAGCTTTATATAATGAGTATTCTTTTTATGTTGCTAAATTATTTTTAAAGTTAAAGGGTTCTGATGAGATATTATTTGATTTAGCTAAAGTATCTCAGGCAGCAGGAAGGGTGATTTATGCAAATTATATAGATGTACTTAATAAAGATATGAAAGAGTGGATGGTCTGTGAAGGCTGGAAAGGGGAATATTTCAAGAATTTTCTTTGGAATACCACTATAATTAAGGTGGGGTATGATTACTTTCTAAATAATGACAATATTAATGAGAAGACTTTTAAAGCTTTTGGAGAAGTAGTAAGCAATATATTTGTATACTATAATTATGAAAAGTTATCTATATTTAAAAGGTTAGTAAAAAGATATATTGATTTATTTGAGAAGTATGATAAAGATGTTAAAAGTTGTTTAACCTTAGGAAATGTGTATAGATATATAGTTGATGAATCAGTCATGGAAGATGAATATTATAAAAAAACTCAAAAGCTCTATTTAAAAATAGATTGGACAAGAGTATTTAATGATGCTATAAAAGATGAAACTGTTGATTCACCATTATTATTTCAATTAGCTGTTGAAATGGATGAAGATTTAACTGTAGAGGAGTTAAATATGCTCTTAAAAAGGAATCCTAGAGATTATGTTTGGTATAAGTATATAGAAATGTTAAATGAAACATCATACTCCGATCTATTAATAAGTACAGTTAAGAAATCTCTAAATTTAAAGGAAATATTTATAGGTCCAAAGGATTTGTCAAAGGAAGTTTATGTTGAGGATAGTAGTGATTATTCATTACTTTTAATAGCTTTAGAGTCACTAACAAGAGAGAGCATAATTAAAAATCAAGATTTCCTTGTAGAATGCTTAAATGCTGATTTAATAGATATAAGATTATCAGCAATTGAAAAGCTATGGTCTATAGAAGATCGATGGACAAGAAAAACCCTATCTTCACTTGAGGAGGCAATTAAAAATGAAGTTGTTGATTGGATAAGAAAAAAAATAATTTTCATTATATATGAAAATAACAATAATTTTATAATTACTGATATTAACAATCCAGAAGAGGAGATTGATGGGGAAGATATATTTTTAACTAATATAATTATACCTACAGTTACTGTCAACAAGCTTAAATATAACAATGAGCTAGTAAAAGAAGGAGATGTATTGACTCTTTTAAATGGTCTAGATGGTTATAAAGAGGATAGAATATTTATTACTACTAGCTTTGGGTTAGTTATTGGAGAGTTAAGCAGTAGGGAAGGAGAAATTATTAGAAATCTTATTATGGCAGGAGAAAGAATTGCAGGTAAGATTGAGAAATATGATGATAATATAGATTTTATGTATATAAGTCTATATAAAAAGGGAGATTACTTAATTAGAGAGTTAAGTAATATAATAAATGAAAAATTCAAATTTCTTATAGAAGATTAAAAATTCAAGTATTTAAACAGCCCCTTGTCAAGTAGACAAGGGGCTTTCTTTCTATTTATTTTCTTTCCACTCTTTAAGAGCTTTAGCAAGTTGGTCTGGGCAAGAAGTACCTTTCCCTCTGCAGTCTATACCTTGTAATTTATTTATTGCATCTTCAATATTCATGCCTTCTACTAATCTAGATATACCTTGAAGGTTACCTTCACAACCTCTTAAGAAGTTAACCTCTTTAATAATATCATTTTCTATTGAAAAAGTAATTTCTGTAGAACATGTCCCCTTTGTCTTGTATGAATACATGAACATACCTCCCTGTAATTTTATTTATAACAAATTATATTATATATGGTAAGGGCGTAGAAATAAAGGAAAAAATATGGTGAAAGTTGTCCCATTAGAGATAAAGACACATATATTATAAGTACAATAAGGTTTCCTAAAGGGGTTGTTTTTAATGAATTCTATAGCAATTTGCAATACATCCAGTGATAATTTAAGCTTAATAGATATAGAGAGTTATTCAGTAGATCATATCCCCTTAGATTTAGGAGAAAAACCTGTTGGACCTCATGGTATAGAGTATGAAAATAATACTATAATCACATCAAATAATTATAGCAATAGCATATCTTTAATAGATATGCATTCAAAGAAAGAGGTAAACAATCTATATGTTGGAGCACATCCTAATGATGTTAAGCTTTATGAAAATAAGGCTTATATTGCCTGTGGAGAAAGTAATTCATTATTAGTAATGGATATGGCAAGTAGGAAAATAGCATTTGATATAAAACTTGAATCATATCCCCATAGCATTGCATTAGATAAAGATAAGGGAATAATGTACATTAGTAATATGGATGGACACTCTGTATCTATTATAGATTGTTTGAATAATAAGGTGATTGGAAGAATTAAAGCACCAGAGTATCCAACAAAGATTTTACTATCTAAGGATGAAAAAAAGATTTACCTATGTGAAAGTTATTTAGGTTATGACATTGAAGGTTATATAGATATAATTTCTACAGAAAATTATAAAAGTATTGGAAGAATAAAGGTAGGTATTACACCAGTTGATATGTATGAATATGGAGAAGAATTATATGTATCTAATTTTACTGAAGGATCTATTAGTGTTGTAGATATAAAAAGATTAAGAGAGACTAGAAAAATATACGTAGGTGGAATGCCAAGAGGAATTATAAAACAAAAAGATTATATATATATAGGAGATTATATGGGGGGGAAATTAAGAATTATAGACTTTAGTGAACAAAAGGTAAAGACCATACCTATAGGTAATGAACCTAACGGTATGATCCTTATTAATTAGTTTCTTCAAATAAAATATTAATTATTTTATTATAAATTTCAGAAGGGTTTTCTTGCCACTTACTACAAAGCAAGGAAGCTTGTTTTTTAGTAGGAACAGATACTTTTAAATCAATTAAAGGTAATTTATCCTCGATTGCTGTTAGTTCTACTAAGAAGTTATCATTTTTAGCTAAAGTGTAATCACTTTGAATAGTTAATTCTTTTTTTATTAACTCTATTTTTTCGTTAATATAATTGTTTATTATAGATATTTTTGAAGGGGAAATTCTGTCCTTAAAAAAGGATAGAACATTTTCTCCTTTTTTTGTTAGTACTATTAACTTTTTTTCATTTATGTCTTCATATCTTATGAACTCGCTAGAATCAAGTTCACTTATATATTGTTGAAGTGTAAAGTAGTTAATAAGATTGTTTTCCAGCACTATTTCTGTAAGCTGAGTATTTGATATAGGCCTGTTTAATTCTTTTAAAATATGTAAAAGTAATAGCTTATTTTCAGCTAATTCTGCTGTATTTTCAAACATAATAAAACCTCCATCTCCACTGAAAGTATAGATTTATTATATCATAAATTATTATTAAGTGAATATAAATTTAGAGATAGAAATGATAGGGGTAAGAAGTTTGGAGTGGAAAAAGGTTAGAATTGGTTTATCCTTGTTACTAATAGTTATTTTAATAGGTGGATCTTTTTTGCTTAATGGAAAGACTAAAAGTACTTTTGGGGAAGTGGCAGAAGTACCAATTTATTCAGTAGATAAGGAAGAAAAAGAAATAGCACTAACTTTCGATATCAATTGGGCGGAAAATGATTACATTTATAGCATATTAGATACATTGGATAAATATAATGTAAAGGGAACATTCTTCGTAATGGGGGGATGGGTAAATTATAGTGATGAAAATGTGGAAAAGTTAAAGAAGATTAACGAGAGGGGGCATGAGATAGGGAATCATAGTTATAAGCACCCTATCTTTAGCAAGATAGGAGAAGAAAGAATTAAAGAGGAACTTAGAAAAACAGATGAGGTTGTTGAAAAATACACAGGAAAAAAGCCAATGGTTTTTAGATTTCCAAGTGGAGATTATAATGCACAATCATATAGGACTGTAACATCTTTAGGATATAAATGTATTCAATGGGATGCAGATTCTGTAGATTGGAAGGAACAAGGTGAAGAAGTAGAATATAACAAAGTCATGAAGAAGGTAAAAGCAGGATCTATTCTTTTATATCACAATAATGCAAAATATACTCCAAATAATTTGAATAGGATAATACCTGAACTACAAAAGCAAGGGTATAAATTTGTCACTGTAGGAGAATTAATTTATAAAGAAGATGCTTATGTTGACAAAGATGGAGTACAACATAGAAAATAATTCTATTTAATATTGAAAATGGAATATGGAATGTATTATAATGGAAATAGGTGCTTGTGGGATCTTCTTTATTTACAATTTTATTACTAAGGGAGAGAGGGGTTACAATGGATAATTTAATGTTAAATAACAAAATCTATCTTGAAGGTAAGATAGTATCTGAGCTAGAATTCAGTCATGAAATGTATGGGGAAGGGTTCTATAGTTTTAATTTGGAGGTTATGAGACTTAGTGATTCAGTAGACATGTTAAATATTACTGTATCAGAAAGACTTTTAACAGGGATAGATATTACTATAGGAAAAGATATAATTGTTGAAGGTCAACTAAGATCCTACAATAAATTTATGGATGGTACTAATAAACTAATATTAACAGTTTTTGCTAGAAATATAGAGCCTTGTATAGAAAGAAGTAAGAATCCAAATGAAATTTTCTTAGATGGATATATATGCAAGGAGCCTGTATATAGAACAACACCATTTGGAAGAGAAATAGCTGATGTTTTATTAGCTGTAAATAGAGCTTATAATAAGTCAGATTACATTCCAACTATAGCTTGGGGAAGAAATTCTAGATTTTGTCAAACTTTAAGTGTTGGTGACAATATTAGGGTGTGGGGAAGATTACAAAGTAGAGAATATCAAAAGAAGATAACAGAAACAGAAGCAATAAAGAAAATAGCATATGAAGTTTCTATTTCTAAGATGGAGAAGGTAAGTAAGGAAGAAAGTGCTTCACAAGATGAAGAAGGAGCAGTGTAAATTAAGATTTTAACATATTTAGATAAAGATAAGAAAAAACCACAAGAAGATTATAAATTAAGATAAAAAGCAGTCTTTGAAAGACTGCTTTTTTTAATGTATATGAAAATATAATATGTATCACTTTCTTAAATCATCAAGTAACTTAGTTTTATATCTTGTTTGTTCATCAACATTTTTTATAATCTTAGCAGGAGAACCAGCTACAACAACACCTTCTGGAACATCAGTTGTAACTACTGAACCAGCTGCTACAACAGACCCAGAGCCTATCTTTACTCCTTCTAAAATAACTGAATTGGCTCCAATCATTACATCATCCTCTATAACACAAGGAGACATACTAGGTGGTTCTAAGACACCAGCAATAATTGCACCTGCACCTACATGAACCCTTTTGCCAATCTTTCCACGTGCTCCAATAACAGAGTTCATATCTATCATAGAGGCTTCTCCTATTTCAGCACCTATATTTATGACAGCACCCATCATTATAACAGCATTTCTACCTATTTTAACCTTGCTTCTAATTATAGCGCCAGGTTCAATTCTTGCATCTTGTTCTAGTAAGTTCAGCATAGGTACTGCAGAATTTCTTCTATCATTTTCTATTCTAAAATGTTTAATTATATCTTTGTTATCAAGAATTATATTAGTAATTATATTTGACTCTCCAAATAATATATAAAAATTATTAAATCCATACCATTCAGTTTGTTCAAGGTCCACCTTAGAAAGGTCACCATTAACATATACTTGTACAGGTGTGGATTTTTTTGATTGTTTGATAAATCTGGCTAATTCGTAGGGATCAGTAAAATTATATTCCATATTTAAGCTCCTAAAATTACTCTTAGTATTATAATTATGATTAAGAGTAGTAATATTTGCAGAAATTATAAAATTTTTTGGTTATAATATATATGAACTAGAAATGAGGTGGATGTATGATACAAATATATACAGGTAATGGAAAAGGGAAAACAACTGCTTCTATAGGCCAAGGAGTTAGAGCAGCTGGTAGAGGCTTTAAGGTATATATGGTGCAATTTCTTAAGGGTACCCCTACAGGAGAGTTAGAGTCTTTAAGGAAAATAGATAACTTTAAAGTTTTTAGATTTGAAGAGAAAAGGGATTTTGTTTGGAATTTAAATGCAGAAGAAATTGAAGAACTAAAAAAAGAAGTTATTAAAGCATATAATTTTATTTTAGAAGTTGTGGAAAATAAAGAATGTGACCTTTTAATAATGGATGAAATTATGGGAGTATTAAAGAATGGCTTTTTATCAGTAGAAGATATAATAGAAATAATTAATAGAAATAAACAAGATATAGAAATTATTATGACAGGAAGAGATGTGCCTAAGGAGCTGGCAGATAGAGCAGATTTAATTACAGAGATGAAAATGGTAAAACATTATTATGAAAAAGGTGTACCTGCTAGAGAAGGAATAGAGTATTAAAAAAACATGTGGCTAGTAATAGTCACATGTTTTTCTATGTCAAAAATGCGTAAGGAGATATATTCAATATCACAAGGATATCTTTTGTAAAAAACAAAGAAAATATACTTGCTAATTTATATGATCGCTTTGGAAGCCTTCTCTTTTTACGGAATGTTTCTTTCTAGTTCTATTATTATTCTTTCCTTCTTCACTAGTTATTGGAGTTTGGTAGTTACATTTCTCCATTCTAGCGTGTTTATTATCAGGTTGGCTATCTTTTGTCAAGTTAATCACTCCTTGTTACTTTTATCTACTAATTTAGTATGTATAACTAATATTACTCTTATACCGTGAAATTTAATAATTATTAAAAATATAAAAGAAGCTATTATAGATAGAAATTTTCTACCTATAATAGCTTAATTTACTGTTATTTATTTTCTATAACATTTTCCATATTATATAAGCCTGCCTCAGTTACTTTGCTCATATATTGGCAAGCCTTTAAAGCGCCAACAGCAAAAACTTCTCTAGAGATTGCTTTGTGAGTTAATTCTATAACTTCGCCAGTTCCAGCAAAAATTACATCATGATCCCCAACAATGGAGCCACCTCTAACAGCATGTATACCTATTTCATTATCTTTTCTCTTTGAATTTCCTTCTCTTCCATAAATATATTCTGTTTCATATGGAATAGAATCTTTTATTGTATCTGCTAGTAGAATAGCTGTTCCACTAGGAGCATCTACTTTTTGGTTATGATGTTTTTCTATAATTTCAATATCATAGTTTTCATATAATAATGGAACTACCTTCTTTAATAGAGAATTTATTAGATTAATTCCAAGAGACATATTAGCTGATTTAAATAATGGAAGAGTTTTACTCTTTTCATTTATTAAATCTAAATCTTCTTTAGAATATCCAGTTGAGCATAAAACTAAAGGTTTTTTAGTTTTTTCTGTTAACTCAAGAAGATTTGATAAAGCATCAGCTCTTGAAAAATCTAAAAGTACATCATAATCTATATTTACATCATGAACATTCTTGAAAATAGGAAAGCTAGTTTCAGAAGGAAATTTATCTATTCCAGCTACAATTTCAATATCGCTGAAATTTTTAGCAGATTCAACAACCATTTTTCCCATTTTTCCTGAGCATCCATTTAAAATTACTTTTGTCATATGGTCACTCCCTAAAGTAAATTATATTCTTTTAATGTGTCCTTTAATTTCATTAAGTTACTATCACTCATTTCATAAAGTGGTAGTCTTAAAGGACCAACATCCTTACCTATTAAGTTTAAGGCAGTTTTAATAGGAATAGGATTTGTTTCTATAAATAAGGTGTTAGATAGTTTTAGATTTTCTAATTGAAGGTCTAAAGCTTTTTTTACATCTCCATTTAAATAGGACTTTATCATGGTGTGCATAGCATTAGGAATAATATTGGCTAGCACTGATATAACTCCTTTGCCACCTAAAGATAATATAGGTATAGCTTGGTCATCATTTCCTGAATAAATATCTATTTTATCACCACATAAAGCTTTCATTTTTACTACTTGACTAATGTTTCCACTAGCTTCTTTAATAGCAACTACATTTGAAAGGGTAGATAGTTCCTTTAAGTTTTCAGGAGTAATGTTAACTCCAGTTCTACTAGGAACATTATATAAAATAATTGGTGTATTTACAGAATTATTTATTGCTTCAAAATGTTTTATTAAACCTCTTGAATTTGTCTTGTTATAATAAGGTGTAATTACTAAAAGTCCGTCTACACCAACACTTTCAGCATATTTGCTCATTTCTATAGATGATAGAGTGTTATTTGAACCTGTACCTGCTATAACTGGGATTCTTTTATTTACAACATCAACGGTAAATTTTATTGTAAGTTTTTTTTCTTCCTCGTTCATAGTTGTAGCTTCACCGGTTGTTCCACAAATAATAATGGCATCAGTACCTTCTTTGATGTGCCACTCTAATAATTCTTTAAGCTTTTTATAATTTACTCCATTATCATTAAAAGGAGTAACTATAGCAACACCAGAACCTTCAAAAATTGACATTAGAAATCCTCCAATCTTACTTTTTATCGATCATAAGCTCTGCAATTTGAATTGCATTTAATGCAGCACCCTTTCTAATGTTATCAGCAACCACCCATAAATTTAAACCGTTGTCCACACTAAAGTCTCTTCTAATTCTTCCTACATAGATATCATCTTTTCCTGTTACAAATAAAGGTGTAGGGTACTTCAATTCTTTAGTATTATCATATACAACTACGCCTTCAGTGTTGCTTAATAAGTTAACTATATCATCTAATTCAAATTCATTTTGAAGTTCTAAGTTGATGCTTTCACTATGAGAATTTAAAACAGCAACTCTAGCAGTTGTAGCAGTTATTTTTAATGTGTCATCATGAAGAATTTTTCTTGTTTCATTAATCATCTTCATTTCTTCCTTAGTGTATCCATTTTCTTCGAATACATCAATGTGTGGTAATACATTACCTGTTATTGGATAAGGGAATTTCTTAGGTTCAATTCCTTTATAACCATCCTCTAAGTCTTTTATTCCTTGAATTCCAGCCCCTGATACCGCTTGGTAAGTTGAATATACAATTCTCTTGATTCCATACTTCTTATGAATAGCGTTTAGTACAGGCATAGCTTGAATAGTAGAACAATTTGGATTCGCTATTATTCCATTATGCCACTTTATATCTTCAGGATTAACTTCAGGTACTACTAGTGGTACCTTTGGGTCCATTCTCCAAGCACTACTATTATCAATAGCAACAGCACCGATTTTAGCAAACTTAGGTGCAAACTCTAAACTTACACCTCCCCCTGCTGAAAATAAAGCAAAATCAATTTTCTTGTTTACTATATTTTCATCGCAAGTCTCCTCAACAATGAAGTCCTTTCCTTTAAATTGTAATGTTGTACCTGCGGATCTTTTAGATGCGAAAAGATACAAATTCTTTACTGGAAAATCTCTTTGCTCCAATATTTCTAAAAATTTTCTACCTACATTTCCAGTAGCCCCAACAATTGCAACGTTATACAAAAGTATCCCTCCTAAATATTATTAATATAATTTCTTATATACAATTAATATAGTTAAAGTATTGGGAAATATCAATAGTATTGGTAAAAATAATACAAATTTCTTGTATTTACAAGAGGGAATAAATATAAGCTAAGGGGGAATAATAAGGTTGAAATTTAAGAGGGAGTGAAAGTTTTGAGTAAGACACCATTAAAAAAAGTGATAAAAGCAAAATTAAAAGGAAATAAAGAATTAACACCTGAAGAGGAGTTAAGAGAAAAAATAAAATACGAAATAGCAGAGGAACTTGGATTAAAGGATAAGGTGGATGCCTTTGGTTGGGGTGGACTAACAGCAGAAGAAACTGGTAGAATTGGAGGAATTATGACAAAAAGAAAAAAAGATCTTCATATACCTACCAATAATGAAATTCTTGGTAGAAAATAAATTGACTTAATGAAGGAATAGCTTTAATATATTTGTAGTAATTATAAAACTACTGGGGGAAAAGTTATGGCCTATGGCGAATTTGCAAAGATTTATGATGAGTTAATAAATGAAGATATTAACTATGATTCAATGGTAGTAAGATTGAAAGAAATAATTGATAAATATCAAAGTAATCCAGTTGATTATTTAGATTTAGCCTGTGGAACAGGTAATATTGGCGTAAGAATGGCTAAATATTTTAAGTCTACATATGCAGTTGATTTATCTGAAGATATGTTAAGAGAGGCTTTTGATAAATTTAAAGCTGAGAGGATTAAAGCTAAAATTATATGTCAAGATATGAGAGAGCTTTCCTTAAATCATAAATTTGATGTAATAACATGTGTATTAGATTCAACTAATTATCTTATAGAAGATGGCGATTTAGAAAAATACTTCACAGGAGTATATGAACATCTTAAAGATGGAGGATTATTTATTTTTGATATCAATTCTTTTTATAAATTAACCAATATTTTAGGAAACAATATTTACACATACAGTTCTGAGGATGTTTTTTATACATGGGAAAATACAATTGAAGATAATGTTGTAAATATGTTTTTAACTTTTTTTGTTAAAGAGAAAAATGAACTTTATGAAAGATTTGAAGAAGAGCATTTTGAGAGAGCTTATGAAGAAAGTGAAATTGAAGAAGTTTTAAATCAAGTAGGATTTACTTTGTTAGGTAAATTTGATGGATACAATATAGATGAAGTACAACAAGAAAGTGAAAGAATTTTATATGTTGTAGGAAAGAATATGGAGGTATAGTATGAAAGATAAAATTATAAGAGCAACTGCTAAGGATGGTATGGTTAGAATACTTGGTGGTATCACAACTAATATGGTTAATGATGGAACTAGCGTTCATGAATGTACACCTTTAGCATCTGCAGCATTAGGTAGAATGTTAACGGCAGCAGCTTTAATGGGAAGAACATTAAAATCAGATGATGAAGTTGTAACTATAAAGATAAATGGCGGAGGAATAGCTAAGGGAGTAACAGTTACAGGATATCAAAATGCATCAGTTAAAGGATTTATAGGTAATCCATATATAGAATTGCCGCTAAATGCTAAGGGTAAATTAGATGTAGGTGGAGCAATAGGTAAGGATGGCTTATTATATGTAATAAAGGACTTAGGGTTAAAAGAACCATATGTAGGTCAAGTTCCAATACAAACTGGAGAAATCGCTGAAGATTTAACATATTATTTTACTGTTTCTGAGCAAACTCCTTCAGCAGTATCTTTAGGGGTGCTTGTAGATAAGGACTATTCAATAAAAGCTGCAGGTGGATTTGTAATTCAAATGATGCCAGGTGCAGATCCATTATTAGCAGATTTATTAATGTATAGATTAGAAGAGGTACCTTCAATAACAACAATGATAAGTGAAGGTAAAACAATTGAAGAAATATTAGAGTTCATTTTTGATGGAATGGATTTAAAGATATTAGATGAAGTTGAACCTAAGTATGTTTGTGATTGTTCAAGAGAAAGAATAGAAAAGGCCCTAATTAGTATAGGTGAAAAAGATTTAAGAGAAATATATGAAGATGGTAAAGAAGAAGAAGTTGTTTGTCACTTCTGTAATAGAAAATATAAGTTTACTAATGAAGATATAAAAGATTTATTAGAAAAAGCTACGAATAAATAAGGAACCTTATTTTCTATTGCCAGGACTATATTCTATATCACAAAAAAATATAAGTTCTTAAGTTTTTAAAAACTTAAGAACTTAAGAAGCTATAGTAAAAATGCCATGGTTAAAAAAACTGCTACAGAATAAAAATATTTTGTAGCAGTCTTTTTTTATGGAGGCGCCGCCCAGATTTGAACTGGGGAATAAAGGTTTTGCAGACCTCTGCCTTACCACTTGGCTACAGCGCCAAAGCTTATATTAATAATGTATACATTAACCTTAGATTTGATACTACTTTTATAAAGATTGATTTATAATAAAGTGGACAAAAGGAAATACTAGTTGTAATAGGAGGTGATACTTGTGAAATTACAAGAGAAATTTAATGAAATTGAAAAACATTTATTAGAAGATGAGAAGCCTTCCATATATTTAAATGAATTAAAAACTTCAGGAGAACTATCTGTTGAACCTTTTAAGTGGTTAATAAGTCTAGAAAAAATAGAACAATCACCTAAACATCATCCAGAAGGAGATGTATGGATTCATACTATGATGGTTGTTGATAAAGGGAGTTCTTATAGAGAGTATGTAGAAGATAAAAAGGTCTTTATGTGGGCGTTATTATTGCATGACTTAGGGAAGAGAAGTACAACTAAGCTAAGAAAAGGAAGATGGACTTCATATGATCATGATAAGGTTGGAAGAAAAGATTCCTATGATTTTTTAAGCTATTTTAAATTGGATGAAGAATTTAAAAGTAAGGTTTCTATATTGGTGAGATATCACATGCATTTGTTATTTATAATGAATAAATTGCCTTATGGAGATATAAAGGGAATGAAAAAAGAAGCTAATCTACATGATTTATCATATGTATTTTTAAGTGATAGGTTAGGTAGAGGAGGAATGGATAAAGAAGAGATAGAGAAGGTAGAAAAGGAAGTAGAGTCATTTAGAAATAAGTTTTTGAAACAATAAAAAATGTGGAATGGATATTTATTTTTGCTTGTTCCGTTGCAAACTCCAAGTCACAGAAAAATAAATATCTATTCCCTTAGTATTTAAGGTAAGGAAACTATAAAATTATTATTCTTGATTTTATAGTTTTTTAATATGAAAATGTAACAATACCTTTGATTTATAGCAAATTAAAATTTTATATTTTCTTATATAAATAGGATTAAGCTTTAAAACTTAATCCTATTTTTAATTATTTAAAGGTAAATAATTTTCATAGAAACATTTTTATAACTCCTACGTAATATATATGGAAAGCTAGATGTATAAGAGACTTCCGCGGTCTATGAGCTTTCCTTTTTTTAATGCTATTGGCTCTATATCATGCTTATAAAGAAATTTATAAACTTCTTTACCATAAGCATAACAATTTAATTCGCCAAATAAGGCTAATCTATTTTCAGATATCATTCCGCCAACTCCTCCTATGAATCCATAATTCAAAGAGGGTAATAGTATGTCCCCAGGGGGAATAAGAAGTACGTCTAAGTCTTCTTGAATTAGTTTTTTATAAATTCCTTTATCACTTGTAATGTATGCATTTTTTCCTGTTGGTAATACGGAACATTTGGTATATCCTTGTTTAACATTAATTGTCTTTTTGCTATCCTGAAATTTAAGGAGGTTTGGATCTGTATAATTTAAGTTGTGTACAAAAAGATTGTCAGTAATTAGTGCGTTTATAATTATATTTTCTGGGTAATTAGTTCCTAATGAATTCTCAGAGAGTATATAATTAATTCCTTTAGAGGATAATAAGTTTAAAAAATCCTTAGAAATATCCTTTTGTACAATAACTTTCTTATTCCTTTTATCAAGGATGTTAAGTTGGATATCAACATGGCCATTTATAGCTTCATAAACCTTTGGACATTTTGGTATTAAAATTGGTTCTATATTTAAATTTATTATATTATTTAATTCTTCATTACTAATTTTGTAGTCTAAAAAACAATACATGATAAAAACTCCTAATTATTTATATAAGAATACATTACTATATCATGTAAACAAAAATCAATATGTACAAAGGGGTAAAAATAAATTCCGTATATTGAAGAGATTTTAATACATACTATTACTATGGAAGGGAGTGAAACCCATGCTTGTACTACAGTTAGCTTATTCGGGTGAACTAGATTTTGTTGAAGAACTTCAAGAGCTAAAGGAACTATTGAAAAAGAAGCACATAATAATAGGTGTGGTTGAAAGTTTAGAAGGGAAGACACATGTAATAAAAGTTATGTGTGATGATTCGAATTATAGTGATAGAACAGGTAATATAATTAATTTATATATTAGTAATATCCTTTATAAAATTGTTATTACAAAGTATAAAGAAAAAGAACTTTTTGAGTATTTGACAGACACATACTTTTTCTTGAAGCGAGATGAAATGTTAGAAGTAGAAGAAGAAATAATGAAGGTTCTATATTGTGAGGAAGGCGTTCATGACTCTAATTTTATATTCTATTCTAATAAAACAAACGCAATTATAGATAAAATAAAAGAATGTATTGAAGAAAATAATGAGATTAATATTAATGGATTCATTACTTTTAGGATGCGAGAGTTAAGAAAAGATATTGAAGATGTTGTAGATAAAGTAGTTGAAAGATATATGGTTGAAAAAGAATATAAAGAATTTATACGACTGTTAAAATACTTTGTTGAAATTCAAGAGTGTAGAGTTGAGGAAATTAACTTGACAGCCTTACCATCAGGAGGATATATAGTGACAGATGGATATGGAGAAGATATATTTCCTACATTTTTAAATGAATTATCAGACTGTAAAATAGGAATTGATGCCAATGTTGAAGATATAGTTATAAGTGGCTTGATAACTAATGCTCCTCAAAAGATAGTAATACACAAAAGAGAGGAATGTAAAAATAAAGAGTTTATAGAAACTATAATAAATGTCTTTGGTGAAAGAGTAGTATTTTGTGATGGATGTAAATTATGTTCAAAAACTAATATAAAAATGTAAAAAGATGTTGACAATGTATATAAGCAATGATAAAATAACATTTGTTAAGAAGAAACAGCCGTTTCTCACCATGCAACAATTGAGTTAGCTTGGTTATTTATCTAGATTATTTATGTGAAGTAATTACGATAATAGAAAACGGCGTTCAACGCCGTTTTTTTTATATTATAAAGTTTGCTTTAATTTTTTCGGAGGTGAAAACTATTAATAAAAATTATATAGTGAATGAGGATATTAGAGACAAGGAAATCAGAGCTATTGGTGCTGATGGTTCTCAATTAGGTATCTTACAAACAAAAGAAGTCCTTAAGATGGCTGAAGAAGCGGAGTTAGATTTAGTGATGATATCACCAAATGCTAAGCCTCCAGTTTGTAAAATAATGGACTTAGGAAAGTTCATTTATGAGCAATCAAAAAAGGAAAAAGAAGCTAAGAAGAAGCAAAAAGTTGTTAGTATTAAAGAGGTAAGAGTTAGTCTTACAATAGAAGAGCACGATATCGAAATTAAAGCTAAAAATGCTAGAAAGTTCTTATTAGACGGAGACAAAGTTAAAATCACTGTTAGATTCAGAGGAAGAGAAATGGAACTTAGTCACTTAGGTGCAAAGATTCTTGAAAACTTCGCTAACAAATTGGCTGATGTAGGTAATATAGAAAAGCCAATTAAAAAAGAAGGAAGAAATATGACAGTGGTTATTGGCCCTAAAAAGGCATAAACTGAGAGGAGGAAATTTATCATGCCAAAAATGAAAACTCATAGAGGTGCAGCAAAAAGATTCAAGAAGACAGGTACAGGAAAGCTAAAGAGAGCTAAGGCTTTCAAGAGCCATATCTTAACTAAGAAGAGCTCAAAAAGAAAGAGAAATCTTAGAAAGACAGGATATGTTTCAACTACTCAAGAAAAAGCAATGAAGAAATTATTACCATATCTATAAGAATTGGTACAGGAGGTTTAAAGAATGGCAAGAGTAAAAAGAGCGGTTAATTCTCGTAAGAATCATAAAAAAGTTTTAAAGCTTGCAAAAGGATACTACGGTGGAAAGAGCAAGTTATTTAAGACTGCTAACGAATCAGTTATTAGAGCATTAAGAAATGCTTATGTTGGAAGAAGATTAAAGAAGAGAGATTTCAGAAGATTATGGATAGCTAGAATAAATGCTGCTACAAGAATGAATGGTCTTTCTTATTCAAAGTTCATGAATGGAATCAAGTTAGCTGGAGTTGACATAAACAGAAAGATGTTATCTGAAATAGCTATCAACGATCCAAAAGCATTTGCAGATTTAGTTGAATTAGCTAAGAAGCAATTAAACGCTTAATATAAGAATGCGGCCTAAGGTCGCATTTTCTTTTAATATTAATAAAGTAGGAAAATGCTTTACTATCTAAAGAAAAAAGTTACTTAGGGTATATTATATCTTGTTCAGTTTGATAATACTATTAGGCAAGATATTATATACTCTTACTTTTATATAAATATAGAAACAAAAAATGGTATATAAAGAGATATAATAAAGCATGAACTTTTGGAGTGATTTTATGCAAAAATTAAAGAGGATTAATAAATATAAATTAAATGGTGTACAGACGCTAGCCCTTGGTTTTATTGCTGTAATTATTATTGGAGGCTTGATACTTAGTTTGCCTATATCTTCTGCAAGTGGAGAGAGTACTAACTTATTAGATGCTTTATTTACTTCTACTTCTGCTGTATGCGTTACTGGTTTAGTAACATTAGATACAGGGACTCATTGGAATGCATTTGGGCAAACAGTAATAATACTATTAATAGAAATTGGTGGCTTAGGGTTCATGTCATTTACTACTTTTGTAGCAATATTATTAGGTAAAAAAATAACCCTTAGAGATAGATTAATGGTACAAGAAGCTTTAAATACATTTAGTATACAAGGTCTTGTAAGAATGGTTAAATATGTACTTGGGTTTACTTTTGCAGTTCAATTCTTTGGAGCAATGCTGTTATCAACACAGTTTATACCTGAGTTTGGATTGAAAAAGGGATTCTTTTATAGTATTTTTCATTCAATATCTGCTTTTTGTAATGCTGGTTTTGATTTATTTGGTAATTTTTCAAGTCTTACTGGATTTTCAAGTAATATAGCAGTAATTTTAACAATAAGTGCACTTATTATTATTGGAGGGTTAGGCTTTACAGTATGGCTTGAAATATATAGCTATAAATATAAAGGAATAAGAAAGTTATCTGTACATGCTAAAATAGTTTTATTGATTACAGGTGTTTTATTAATAGGTGGATTTGTAGCTATGTTTTTTATAGAGTATAGCAATCCAGAAACTATTGGTGGCATGGGATTAAAAGATAAGTTGTTAAATTCCTTCTTTGCATCTGTTAGTCCAAGAACAGCAGGGTTTAATAGTATATCTACAGATGGAATGACAACAGCTGGTAAGTTTTTGACAATAATATTAATGTTTATTGGAGGATCACCAGGATCAACAGCTGGAGGTCTTAAAACAGCAACTTTTGGTTTGATAATACTTACAGTTATAAGTGTAATTAAAGGTAGAGAAGATACAGAAGCCTTTGGAAAAAGATTTGCCAAGGAATTAGTATATAAGGCTTTTGCATTATTGATAATAGCAGTGGGATTAATAATAGTAGTTACAATGTTATTATCAGTAACTGAAAAAGGAATAGAATTTATAGATTTACTATATGAAGCAACTTCGGCCTTTGCTACAGTAGGGTTAACTACAGGTGTAACCCAAAAATTAAGTACAGTAGGTAGAATTATTATAATGATAATGATGTACTTTGGTAGAGTTGGTCCACTAACTGTTGCTCTTGCACTTACTAATAGAAAGAAAAAAGTTGATTATAAATACCCAGAAGGAAAGATATTAATAGGTTAGGGGATGATTTTATGGCTAATAAACAATTTGTTGTAATAGGACTTGGAAGATTTGGTGCATCAGTAGCTAAAACATTATATTCTTTAGGAAATGATGTTTTGGTTATAGATAAAGATGAGGATTTAATTCAAGATATATCAGATAGTGTTACTCATGCAGTACAAATGGATGCAACTGATGAAAATGCATTAAGAACATTAGGTCTTAGAAATTTTGATGTTGCAGTAGTTACAATAGGTGCTAATATCCAATCAAGCGTAATGGTAACACTATTAGTAAAAGAATTAGGTGTAAAATATATAATTGCTAAAGGAAATAGTGATTTGCATGCAAAAGTATTATATAAAATTGGTGCTGATAGGGTAATTCTACCAGAAAAAGATATGGGAGTTAGAGTTGCTCATAATTTGGTTTCATCAAGTATACTTGATTATATAGAATTATCACCTGATTACAGTATAATGGAAATTGAAGCTTTAGATGAATGGCAAGATAAAACATTAAGAGAGCTTAAGCTTAGAAGTAAGTACGGAATAAATGTAATGGCTATTAAGAAAGGTGATGAAATTAATCTTACTCCTTCAGCAGATGATACTGTTGAATCTAAAGATATTATTGTTGCTATAGGGTCAGCTCAAGATTTAGCAAATCTTGAAGGTGTAATAGTTAAATTTAAATAATTGAGGTGTAAACTTTGGTTCTTATAGAAAGTAAAGATAACAATTTATTTAAAGAAACCAAAAAGCTTAAAGAGAGAAAAGGAAGAAATAAGAGCTCTAAGTATTTAATAGAGGGATTTAGGTTAATAGAAGAAGCTTGTAAAGCAAATCTGCCTATAGAATATATTTTTATAAGCCATAGGCTAGAAGAAAACAAGTTTGAAGAGTATTTAGGGAAATATATAACAAATAGTATGAAACTTTATACATTGAAAGATAGCTTGTTAAGAGAGTTATGCTCAACTGAAGAACCTCAAGGGGTTGTTGCAGTTGTTAGGATGAATGAAGTTGACTTAAACAAAGAAGGTAGTTTTTATATTCTATGTGATAAGGTTCAAGATCCTGGTAATTTAGGTACTATCATTAGAACTGCTCATGCAGCAGGTGTGGATGGTGTAATTCTAACTAAGGGAACTGTTGATATATATAATGAAAAGACTATACGTTCTACAATGGGATCTATGTTTTATATTCCAATAATCTTAGAGGATAGTGATTTTACTATTACTAAATCCTTAATAAATAAGGGGTTTTCTCTTTTAGCTACATCCTTAGAAGGGAATAAGGATTTCTTTAAAGAAGATTTAAGCGGGAAGATTATTATCTCCGTAGGCAATGAAGGTAATGGTGTAAGTGAAGAAGTATATAGCCTTTCTGATAAGAAAGTTAAAATACCAATGCCTGGAGGAGCAGAGTCATTAAATGTAGCAATAGCTACCTCGATAGTGATTTATGAAAAAGTTAGGCAGAATCAGTTGAATTTTTAGAAAAACATTTGTATAATAGGAAAGTAATAGAATATTAAATAAACTATGATTGAGAGAGTAAATATAAGGAACTTTTTCAGGGAGAAGAGGACATAGACTGAAAGCCTCTTTATAGAGAATTATATTGAAGTTCGCTCAGGAGTTCTAACTATGAAATAATAGTAGTAGTTAGCGGGGAACCGTTAAATTAACTAGAGTTGGGTATCTATTTTTATAGAACCAATTAGGGTGGTAACGCGGATATTCCGTCCCTTTTTTAGGGACGGTTTTTTATTTTATAGAGAATTTTCTATGAAGTATTCAATGGCCCTAGAGGTAAAGAAGAAAGGAGAATAAAAATGCAAGAAAAGTTAATGCAAATTCAAGAAGTTGCTTTAAAAGAAATTGAAGAAGCAAGTAACAGTACAGCTCTTAGTGATATAAGAGTTAAGTATTTAGGTAAAAAAGGTGAACTTACAACTATTTTAAAAAGTATGGGTGGTTTATCAAAAGAAGAAAGACCTATAGTTGGTAAGATGGTTAATGATGTTAAGAAGGTTGTTGAAGAAAAACTAGATGCAGCTATTAACGCTATAAAAGAAAAGGAAAAGAATGAAAAACTTCAAAATGAAATTATAGATATTACTCTTCCAGGAAAGAAGAATGTATTAGGAAAGAGACACCCACTAGAATTAACTCTTGAAAGAATTAAGGATATATTTATATCTATGGGATTCTCAATTGAAGATGGTCCAGAAGTAGAATTAGACCACTATAACTTCGAAGCTTTAAATATTCCTAAAAACCATCCAGCTAGAAGTGAACAAGATACATTCTACATTAATGATAATATAGTTTTAAGAACTCAAACTTCACCAGTTCAAATAAGAACTATGGAGAATCAAGAACCACCAATAAAGATGATATCTCCAGGTAAGGTTTATAGATCAGATGCAGTAGACCCTACACACTCACCAATATTCTATCAAATGGAAGGGTTAGTTGTAGCTAAGGGAGTAACATTTGCAGATCTTAAGGGAACTTTAGAACTATTTGCAAAGAAGATGTTTGGAGATAAGGTTCAAACTAAGTTTAGACCTCACCATTTCCCATTTACAGAACCATCAGCTGAAATGGATGCTTCATGTTATGTATGTGGAGGAAAAGGATGTAATGTATGTAAGGGATCAGGTTGGATAGAATTACTTGGTTGTGGAATGGTTCATCCAAATGTATTAAGAAACTGTGGTATAGACCCAGAAGTGTATAGCGGATTTGCTTTTGGCTTTGGTATAGATAGAATGGTAATGCTTAGCTATGGCTTAGATGATATCAGATTATTATATGAAAGTGATATGAGATTCTTAAATCAATTCTAGAGGAGGATAAGGGAATGAAAGTACCATATAATTGGCTAAATGATTATGTTGATATAAATGTAGATGCAAAAGAATTAGGTGATATTCTGACTTTAACAGGTTCTCAACTTGAAGAAGTAGAAATACAAGGTGACAATATAAAGAATGTAGTTGTATGTCATATTTTAAAGATAGAAAAACACCCTGATGCTGATAGATTAAATGTTTGTCAAGTAAATATAGGAACAGAAGAAATTCAAATAGTTACAGCTGCTACAAACATGAAGGAAGGGGATAAGGTTCCAGTAGCTCTTCATAAATCTATTTTAGCAGATGGAACTGAAATTAAGAAAGGTAAGATGAGAGGGGTCGTATCTAACGGTATGTTCTGCTCAGAAGAAGAGCTTGGAATTGCTGGAGATGAACCAGTTCATGGATTAATGATTTTACCTGAAGATGCTCCTGTAGGAATGGATATTAAAGAGTATCTTAAGCTTAATAAAGCAATATTAGATTTTGATATAACTTCTAATAGACCAGATTGTTTAAGCATGGTTGGTATGGCTAGGGAAACAGCAGCAGCTTTAGGAACTACTTACAAAATGCCAAACATGAGCTTTGAAACAAAATCTTCAAAGAATATAAATGATGAGTTAGAAGTGGAAATAAAGAGTAGCCTTTGCAACAGATATATGGCAAGAGGAGTAAAAAATGTAAAGATAGCTCCTTCTCCAGGTTGGATGCAAGAAAGACTTCTTGAAGCAGGTATTAGACCTATAAACAATATAGTAGATATTACAAACTTTGTTATGCTTGAAATTGGAGAACCAATGCATGCCTTTGATGCTAGACAAATAACATCAAAGAAGATTGTTGTAGATACTGCTAAGGATGGAGAAAAGTTCACTACTTTAGATGAGCAAGAGAGAGAATTAAATTCAACTGTTCTTTGCATTAAGGATGGAGACAGAACAATAGGTCTTGCAGGTATAATGGGAGGATTAAACTCTGAAATAGAAGAAGGTACTACAGAAGTAGTATTTGAATGTGCTAATTTCGATGGAACTAATATAAGAGTTAACTCAAAAGCACTAGGAATAAGAACTGAAAGCTCAGCAAGATTTGAAAAGGATATAGATCCAAACCTAGCTGAATTAGCTATTAATAGAGCATGTGCACTTGTATGTGAATTAGGTGCTGGAGATGTAATGGAAGGAACTATAGACCTATATCCAAATAAGAAAGAAGAAGGTCATTTAACTGTTTCTGCTAGTTGGATTAATAAGTTCTTAGGTACAGAAATACCTGTAGAGGATATGAAGAAATACTTAGATTCTTTAGATATGCCTACAACAATAAATGGTGATGATTTAGAAATTACATCTCCTACATTTAGAGTTGATATAGCTATAAAAGAAGATATAGCTGAAGAGGTAGCAAGAATCTACGGATATGATAAAATACCTACTACTGTATTTGATGAAACACCAACAAGGGAAAACAAACACAAAAATGAAGTATTAAGAGGTATTGTAGTTGATGCTTTAATAGCTTCAGGAATAAATCAATCTATATCTTATTCATTTGTATCACCAAAGGTATTTGATAAAATTAGATTGCCAGAAGATTCACCATTAAGAGATGTAGTTAAAATTAAGAATCCTTTAGGAGAAGATTACTCTGTAATGAGAACTTCAACTATACCATCAATGATGGATTCTTTAGGAAGAAATTATTCTAGAAGCAATGAATATGCGAGATTATTTGAAATAGGAAAAGTATATCTTAAGAATGAAGATGACAACAAGTTACCAACAGAAAAGAATGTTTTAACAATTGGTATGTATGGAAACTGTGATTTCTTAGACCTTAAGGGTGTTGTAGAAAATGTACTTGATAGATTAGGAATAACTAAGGCAAGATTTGTACGTGAAAGTGAAAATCCAAGCTTCCATCCAGGTAAAACTGCTGGAATTCAATTAAGAGGTAAGTCTGCAGGTGTGTTTGGAGAAATACATCCAGATGTACAAGAAGCTTATGGACTAGATGTTGCAGCCTACATTGCTGAATTAGATTTAGATTTACTATATGAAGCTTCTGAAACAGTTAAGAAGTATACACCTATTCCTAAGTTCCCAGCAGCAACAAGAGATATAGCTATATTAGTAGACGATTCTGTTCTTGTTGGTGACATTGAAGAGGCTATAAGAAAAGCAGGAGGTCCTTTAGTAGAAAAGATAACTCTATTTGATATATATAAGGGAGCTCAAATTGAAGAAGGAAAGAAGAGCATAGCTTATGCAATAGTTTATAGAGATCCTAAGAAATCATTAACTGATAATGATGTAAATAAGGTTCATGATAAGATATTAAAAGCATTAGAGCATAAATTAGGAGCTCAATTAAGATAATTTAAAAGGTTAGATGGATATTTATTCTGCATGTTCCGTAGCTACGTTCCAAGTGACATAAATAATATCCACCCAACTCATAGATATTTAAAAAGCAGTATATTTGTTTAGAGCAAATATACTGCTTTAATTTAACTATTTATAATTTCGTTAGTAGACTTATTTGAATCTTTAACTCTGTTAAAGACATCTTCACTAAGGCCTTCTATATCATTTGATTTTAGAATTTTATTTGTAGGTAATATATTATAGACTGTCTTTCCAGAAGCATTAACATATTTATATACCCAAGTTGGTTCTGTCTCATAAGAAGTTAACTTTAATTTGTTATTAGAATCTTTAGTAATAAACAGTTTAACCATTAACCCATCTTCTGATTTTATATTTCCCATTGTTTCAAATCTTTGATTAGATATAAAATTTCCTAGAGAATAGCAAACCAATGTTTCATTTCCGTTGGTATCATTTTTTAGCGTTCTTATAGGTTGAACCACATGAGGATGACTTCCAAAGATAACATTTACCCCAATAGAATTTAGCATACCTGCCAATTTTTCTTGTTGAGCACTTGGTTGTAGCTGATATTCATTTCCCCAGTGTATATAGAAAATGGTAAATTCAGCTCCATCTTTAATCATATTATCATAAGTAGACTTCATATTATTTATGTCATTCTCTATATTAGAATCACTAAATAAGTTTATTTTAGGCTCCATTTCCTTAGATAAGGGAAGTCCATTTATATATCTATAACCATTTTTATCTATTGTTGAATAAGTATAATTAGTTATTCCAATCTTAACACCTTTTATATCTTTTACTATATAGTTCTTATCCTTAACTGTATTCTTTATTCCAAGAAGGTCTAAACCAGCTTCTTTTATTAATTTAGCAGTACTCTCAATACCCTTATCTCCCATATCATTAATATGATTATGAGTAGAACAGACCATGTCAAAACCTGCATTTTTTATAGAGTTTAATATTTCTTTAGGGCTATTAAACTTTGGATAGCCACTAAAATTATGTCCTTTACCTAAATAAGTGGTTTCAGAGTTACATATGGCTAAGTCAGAAGTGGATACGTAATTTTTTACATAAGTGAAAAAGTTATCATAATTATAAGTATTTGTTTTTGAATCGTATCCTGAATAAACTTGTTCCATATGCATAAGAACATCTCCTGCACCAAGTACAGAGATGGTTGTATCTTCCTTTTCAGCTATGGTAGGGGTAGTTGGTTCATTGTAGCTATTACAAGATATAATTGTAAATGATAAAATTAAAGTTAATAATATTGAAAGAATTACTTTTTTATTTTTCATATAAGCACCTCACTAGAAAAATAATATCATAAAGTAAAATTTTTGTAAATTTATTACAAAAACCATGAGGCATAAAATATATTACATTTGAGTGAAAATTTGTTTTCTGTAATTTGAAGTTTTGCAATGAAAGAAGCAAAATAAATATTTTCTTTACTTTTTGTAAATAAGTAAGGTACTTTTTGTAAAACATAATTGTTTTATGTAATAATTTCACCTATAATTAAATATATAAGGTTTCGAGAGGTGTTTAGTATGATAAAGGTTACCGTTAAAATAAATGGAATTGAATATAGTCTAAAGGGTAGGGAAGATGAAAACTATCTAAAGGAAGTAGCTGAATATGTAAACAGTAAAATGAATGAGATAAAAACTAAAAATCCATTATTAAGTACTGTTGATTCAGGTGTGCTTGCAGCTTTAAATATTGCAGATGAATTATATAAAGCTGATATTGAGATAGAAGAGTTTAAAAAGAAGAAGGAATCTCTAGAAGAAAGAAATTCAGGACTTAGAGAAGGCATAAAGGAACTAAGAGAAGAAAATGATAAATTAAAGGCAGACAAAGAAAAAGCAGTAAAAGATCTAGAAGGTAAGATTAAGGTACTACAAGATGAAATAAAAGTGCTTATGGAGGAAAAGAATGTTTTGGCTATAGAAAATAATGATATAAAGAAAGATAATAACATTCTAACAAACCTTAATAACAAGCTTAATGAAGAAATTGTACAAGTTAATAATTTAAGTGAAATACTTAATAAAGAAATAGTTGATATAAAAGATAAGAATGCAACCTTAAAGAGTAATATAGATAAATATGTAGAGGGTGAAAAGGGTTATAAAGCACAAATAGAAAACTTGAACAAGGAAATTAAAAATTTAAATGATAAGATTGAGGGAAATAAAAAGAAGGAAGATGTTTTAAAAGAAGAAATTAGCAATCTTAAAAAACAAAATTCTAAGTTAGATGAAGATGTTAATAGAGCTTTAAATTCTAAATCTTTATTAAAAGAGGAGTTAGACTTAACTAAAGCTAAGAACCAAGAAGTAAAGGAACAACTAAACTCATTAAATTATAACTTAAGTGATTTAGAATATAAGTATGAAGATAATAAGAAAGAATTAGTGAAGGAAAAAGAATTGAATAGGTCTTTAGTAGAAGAATTAAATTCAATTCATAAGAATATGAAATCTCTAGAAGATGATAATTTACAAAATAACGAAAATGTTGAATTATTAAATAAGGAAATCATTGAATTAAAAGATGAACTTGAAGTGAAAAATAATGAATTAATTGAAGCTAGAGATAAGGCTGAAAAACTATCATATGAAAAGCAAAAAATAATGGAAAATGGTAAAGATTCTAGACAAGAGTTAAAGACTAGCAAATATAAAGTTTTAGATCTGGAAAAGAAATTAATGGATGCTCAAATAGAAATAGCAAAATTAAAAAAGGAAAGAAATCCTTTAATGAAATAAGTTGTTAAGAGACAAGTGAGTAACATCATTGTCTCTTTAATTTTGTATAAAATTATAAATTAGCATAAAAAGATGTTTTATGATATAACTTTATATAGCATACTAAAGATATAGTTAAATTAATTAGGAGAGAATTAAGATGGAAAAGATAGAATTATTAGCACCTGTTGGTAGCATGGAAAGTCTTTATGCTGCTGTAAATAATGGTGCAGATGCAATATATTTAGGTGGACCTAAGTTTTCAGCTAGAGCTAAGGCCGTAGAATTTGATAATGAAAAAATGAAAGTAGCAGCTGACTATTGTCATAGCTATGGAGTAAAAATATATGTAACTATGAATACAATTCTAAAGGAAAAAGAGTTAAAGGATGCTATTAAATATGCTGGATACCTTTATGAGATAGGAATTGATGCCTTAATTATTCAGGATTTAGGATTTTTAAAATTAATAAAAGAAAAATATCCTGATTTTGAGGTTCATGCTTCAACTCAAATGACAATTCATAATGGAGAAGGAGCAGTTTATTTCACTGAAAAAGGCTTTAAAAGAGTTGTTTTATCTAGGGAGTTAAGCTTAGAAGAAATTGAATATATATCTAAGGACTTAGGTATAGAGACAGAAATATTTGTGCATGGAGCATTATGTGTTTCATATTCAGGACAATGTTTGATGAGTTCTATGATTGGTGGAAGAAGTGGTAATAGAGGAAAGTGCGCTCAACCATGTAGGCAAGAGTATAAGTTGATTTCTGCCTCAGGTGGAGAGAAGAAGGGGCATCTTTTAAGCACTAAAGATACATGTACTATTGATGATATGAAAGATATTATAGAGAGTGGTGCATTGTCTTTAAAGGTTGAAGGAAGAATGAAAAGACCAGAATATGTAGCTGGAGTTATAGAGACATATAGGAAGGCAATAGATAAAGAGTTAGAAAACAGGGAATTTAATGTTGAAGAAGGAAAGAAAACTTTACTTCAATTATTTAATAGAGGTGGATTTGCCAATGCTTATCTAAAAAAGGACTCTGGTAAAGATATGATGAGCTTTGTAATTCCTAAGAATACTGGTTTAGAACTTGGAAAATCAGATGATAAAGGAGAGATTATTCTACAAGAAGATATAACCATAGGTGATGGTGTAGGATATGGAAGTAAAGGCTTTACTGTAAGTAAGATACTTCTAAATGGAAAAGAGGTATTAGAAGCTGATAAGGGAGACAAGGTAAAGTTATTCCCAAAAGGATATAAAAAGGGAGATTTATTATATAAAACTTCTAGCAAAACATTATTTGATGAACTCTCAGAGAAAATAAAACCTTATTATAGAAAGATATCACTAATTGGTGAAGTTAGATTTAAGGTTGGAGAAGAGATGGTTCTTAAGGCATCTTATAAAGGCATTGACTATGTAGTTAAGGGTGATTTAGTAGAAAAAGCTGAGAAGAGGCCTTTAGATAAAGAAAGAGTTATTGAAGCGTTAACTAAGTCAGGTGGATATCCATATAAATTAGATGAGGTTATTTTTGAAGACTTCCAGGATGGATTTATTAGAGTAGCTTCATTAAATAACCTAAGAAGAGAATTGTTTGAAAAAATAATGAAAAGTGAAACTTCAAAATATAGAAGAAGAAGATATTTAATTAATGAAGTACATGAATTTAAAGCTCCTAAAAAGCCTTTGGATTTAGAATTATTAGTAACATGTACAACTAAAGAACAACTTAACACTCTTATTGAATTTGGAGTTAAGAATATTGGTGTTGATATATATAGTAGAGAAAAAGATTCAATAACAATAAGTGATATAAAAGCTATAAGTGGTATTAATTTCTTTATACTAACACCAGAAATTATTAAGAGTGAATTTAAAGGTGTTGTAAATGTTATTGAAAAGGCAAAGGGGAATGTAAAAGGGCTAATAACTGCTAATGCAGGTATAATCAATATCTATAAAGATAAAATGAATATAATAGGTGATTATAAGTTAAATGTATTTAATAGTTATGCCATAGATTTTTATAGAGAAGATATAGGAAATATTTCATTAAGTCTTGAATTAAATAAAAGAGAAATTAAAGAAGTAATGAAGAATATGCCATCAGGAGTTGCATACCAATTGTATGGAAAAACAGAGCTTATGGTTAGTGAATATTGCCCTATAGGAAGTACATATGGAGGTAAGAATAAAGATAAGAAGTGTAACTTAGCATGTACAAGAGATAGGTTTACTTTAGTTGATGAAGTTAATGAAAAATTTAGAGTTATGACGGATGTATTCTGTAGAAGTCATATTTTGAATAGTGTTGCTTTAAATCTTATAGGAGAAAAGGATGAGTTAAAAGCCATGGGGATAGAGTCCTTTAGAATAGATTTTAAAGATGAATCTAGGGAAGATGTTATAAAAGTGTTTAAAATGTTAAATGGAGAATTAGATATAGAAAGCAAGTATTATACAAAGGGATGTTATAGAAGAGGTGTAGATTAAACAATGAATGAAAGATCGATTAGAGTATTAGAGTTTTATAAAATAAAAGAAAAGCTAAGGAAATATGCTGTAACAAGTGGGGGCAAGGAGCTTGTAGATAAATTAGCTCCTTACTCTTCAGCTTATGAAGTTAGGGAAGCTCTAGAAGAAAGTAGGGAAGCCTTAGAGCTATTAATAAAAAAGGGGAATCCTCCTTTTGAGGGACTTCATGATGTTAGAGAAGGAATTGAAAGAGCTAAAAAAGGTGGATGTTTAAATCCAGCACAATTACTTTATATAGGTACTATGCTTAGATGTACTAGTAGAATTCAAGAATATTTAACTAGAAAAGAGGAAGAGGAAAGTTTTCTGAAGTTAGAGGATTTAGCTTATATACTTACTCCTATAAAAAATCTAGAAAATGAAATAGAGAATGCAATTGTTTCTGAAGAGGAGATTAGTGATAGAGCTAGTTCTACTCTTCACAATATTAGAAGAAGTTTAAAAGAAAAGAATTCTTCTGTTAGGGAGAAGATAAATTCTATTGTTAGAAGTAATGCGAAATATTTGCAAGATGCCATTTACACAATGAGAGGAGATAGATATGTTTTACCTGTAAAAGCTGAATATAAAGGAGCTGTTCCAGGTTTAGTACATGATCAAAGTTCCACAGGTGCTACATTGTTTATTGAACCTATGAGCCTTGTAAATTTAAATAATGAGATAAAAGAGCTTAAGCTAAAAGAACAAGCTGAAATTGAAAGAATTCTATGGGCGTTATCCAAAAAGGTTAAAGATAATTCAGATGTATGTAGTAGTAATATGAAAATTCTTTTACAAATAGATTTTATATTTGCTAAAGGTAAATATGCATCTTCGATTGATGGAATGATGCCAAAGGTAAATGAGGATGGTTCATTTAATCTTGTAGGTGCAAAGCATCCTTTAATTGATAGGGATAAGGTGGTTCCTTCAGATATATATTTAGGAAAAAACTTCTCAGTACTTATGGTTACTGGTCCTAATACTGGAGGAAAAACTGTTACTATTAAAACAGTAGGTTTATTACATTTAATGGGGATGAGTGGACTGTTAATTCCAACTAGGGATGATTCTTCAATAAGTTTCTATAGAGAAGTATTTGCAGATATAGGTGATGAACAAAGTATAGAGCAAAGCTTATCAACATTCTCATCTCATTTAACTAATATTGTTGGAATAATGAGAGAAGCTGATAGAGATTCCTTAGTTTTATTTGATGAATTAGGAGCAGGAACAGACCCTACAGAAGGAGCAGCTCTTGCTACAGCTATAATAGAAACCCTAAAAGAAAGAGGTACTAAGATAATTGGTACCACTCACTATAGTGAATTAAAGGGATATGCACTAAAGACTCCTGGAGTAGAAAATGCATCAGTTGAGTTTGATGTTGAAACACTAAGACCTACGTATAGATTACTTATAGGGGTGCCAGGTAAATCAAATGCTTTTGAAATTAGTAAAAGATTAGGTTTAGATGATTTTGTAATAGAAAAAGCTAAGGGATTTGTATCTGAAGAGAATATGCAATTTGAAGATTTAATTAGGGATCTTCAAGAAAAGAGCATTATTGCTAATAGAGATGCAAGAGAAGCAGAAAGAATAAAAATTGAGACTGAAAAAATAAAGAGAACGTATGAAGAAAAGTTAAAGAGATTAGAGACTACTAGAGACAAAGCTTATAATGAAGCAAGAAGAGAAGCTAAAGAAATAATATCAGCTGCAAAGGATGAGGCAGATGAAATTCTTAAGGCCATGAGAGAGCTTGAGAAGTTTGGTATATCAGGTGGAGGAAGAAAACGCCTTGAAGAGGAAAGAAAAAAATTAAAGGATTCCTTAGAAGATAGGGAAAAAGCTCTAATAAAAGAAAGAGAAAATGCTGGAGAAGCCATAGAAAAGGTTACATTAGGAATGGAGGCTTTCTTACCTTCTTTAAATCAGAAAGTAATTATAATATCAATGCCTGATAATAAAGGAGAAGTTCAAGTTGAAGCTGGTATAATGAAAATAAATGTAAAACTAAAAGATTTGAGAAAAGCTGAAAAGACTAAGGAAGAAAAGGTTAGAAAGAAGAGAGAAGTAAAATTAAATTTAAGATCAGTAGAAAGTAGATTGGATCTAAGAGGGCTTGATGCTGAAGAAGCTTGCTATAGAACTGATAAATATTTAGATGAAGCTTATATGGCAAACTTAGGAGAGGTTACTATAGTCCATGGAAAAGGAACTGGTATTTTAAGAAAAGCAATAAACGATATGTTAAAAAGACATCCTCATGTAAAAAGCTATAGATTAGGTGCATATGGTGAAGGTGGAGATGGAGTAACAATGGTAGAATTAAAATAATGAACAAAATTCGACAAAGTATCTTTATTTTTTGATTTAATTCTAATATAATAAGTTTATTGTTATGTACAAAAGAGTAGGGAGCTGGAAAAGTAATATGAAAAGTGATAATGCATACGTGTTAGTGTTAGGGGCATCTATAGTAGATATTTTAGGATTTAGTCAAAATACTTATAAGCAAAAAGATTCAATACCAGGAAAGATAAAGATATCTTTAGGTGGTGTTTGTAGAAATATTGCTGAAAACATGGCAAGGGTTGGAGTAAATACAAAATTTATTTCAATACTTGGTGATGATGAGCAAGGAAGAAATATTTTAGAACACTCTAAAATAATGGGCTATAATATGGAGCATTCTTTACTTCTTGAAAATAGAAGAACACCAACATACATGGCGGTATTAGATGAAAACGGAGAAATGGTATCTGCTATTGTAGATATGCACTGTTTGGATGAAATGGATGAAGATTTTATAGATTCTAAGAAGGAAATTATATGCAATGCAGAGTATACATTTTTAGATGCAGATAATCCTAAACTAATGGAGCACATATTAACTACTTATAGTGAAAAAACTAAATTTGTTTTAGACCCTGTTTCTGCTGTAAAAGCTGAAAAAATAAAACATTTAATAAAGTATTTCCATACGATAAAGCCTAATAGATATGAAACAGAAATTCTTTGTGGTTTTAAAATAAACAATGATGAAGATTTAATAAGGGCTGGGGAACATTTCTTATCATTAGGAATTAAAAATGTATTCATAAGTTTAGACGAAGATGGTATATTCTATACCAATGGAACGGAGCAAGGAAGAGTTAAGGCTAGTGCTGTAAAAGTTAAAAATACTACTGGAGCAGGAGATTCATTTGTTGCTGGTGTAGGATATGGATATATGAATAACCTTTCTTTAAAGGATACAGCTAAATATGCTATTGCTATGTCAGTTATAACTATAACTCATGAAGATACTATTAATCCAAAGATGAATAAGGATTATGTTGAATACTATATGGATAAAATTCAATGGGATGAAAAAGAAATATAAATTAATAATATCCTTATAAGAAAAAAGAGAATCTTAGTGAAAACTAAGGTTCTTATTTTTTGCAAAGAAATTTTATAATATGGTATAATCTAGAAGCAGATTATATATAAGGAGCAGTTGTGTTATGTATTTAATAAGCGCATGTTTATGTGGAGTAAATTGTAAATATAATGGTAAAAACAATTTGAATAATAGATGTTTGGAGTTATTAAGGGAGGAAAAAGCTATATTAGTTTGTCCTGAACAGTTAGGAGGGCTTTCTACCCCAAGAGAGCCTGCAGAATTAATAGGAAATACTAGGGAAGTTTTGGAAGGAATAGATGGGAAGATTATAAGCATATCTGGGAAAGATGTAACAGAAGAATTTTTAAAGGGTGCAAAAGAAACATTAAAAATTGCTAAAGCTATAGGTGCAAAAAAGGCCATATTAAAAGAAGGAAGTCCATCATGTGGATGTAATTTTATATATGATGGGAGTTTTTCAGGTAATAAAATAAGAGGAAAAGGTCTTACTGCATATATGTTAGAAAGGGAAGGAATAAAAGTTATTTCAGAAAAGGAAGAATTTTAACTATAAGAGGAAATGAGGCATATGAGAGAGGACATAAGAGATAAATTACTAAATATTTTTTATATACTGTTTATAAGTATATTTATTTTTGTTGTATGGACTGCAATATTTAATAGTGTTGATTTATTTTATAGAATGAGTCCAATAATTAATATTATATTATCTCTGATATTTTTTATATTTCTTTATTTAGCCTATGTTACTTTAAAGAAATTAGCTAAAGATAAACTTAAAAGAGTTAAAATTATAAGTTTTGGTGTATTGATAAGTTTACAAATAATTTTTTTATTTTTCTTTTTAGTGAATCCTGGTTGGGATTTTGGGATTGTGACACGTAATGCAAAACAGTTAGCACTATATGGAGAAAAATTACCTGTTTATTTTTATAATAGTTACCCCAATAATATTCCAATTACACTAGTTCTTTCATATATATTTAAAGCAGTAGCTTTATTTACAAAGAATAATAATATATTAATGGAAGTTGGATATATAATTAATTTACTTTTAATAAATTTAGCTGTGTATATTCTTTATAAATTGGTAAAAGAAACAATTAGTGAAGTTATGGCAGCACTAACTATAATATTTTGTATATTTGTAACCCCGTTATATACATATTCTCAAATTATATATACAGATACTTTTTCTATGATTTTTCCAATTGGAATGTTTTATTACTTTTATAAATATTTAAATTCTAATGATGAAAAAAGAAATATATATTTAGTTCTAGTTTCTGTATTTGGGGGGATAGGTAGTATAATAAAATCCAATGTAATAATTGCTTTTATTGCAATTATTATATTTCAGTTTATTAGCTCATCTAAAACAAGCAAAATAAAAATTTTTACTTTGTTATTAATTCCTTTTCTCATTATAACAACTATAAATAGGGTTATTGTTTCTAGAAATATACCAATTCCCTATAATGAAGCTGGGTTGCCAGCAACTCATTGGATTATGATGGGCCTTAAAGGGAATGGTGGGTATAATGAAGAAGATGTTACTTTTACAAAGAGTATAAGGGTTAGTGATGGAAAAGAAGCAGCAGAAAAGGCTAATTTGAAAGAAATAAAAAATAGGTTAAAAAACTATGGATTAAAAGGATATTGTAAATTTTTAATAGGTAAGATTTCATTCACCTGGGGTGATGGTTCATATTATGCCCCTGCAATATTATCTGATAAACCTATCAGTCATAATAAATTGCAAGAGTTTGTTATTGGAAATAAAAATGATGGCTTTATATATTTTAGCCAAGTATCTCATATTGTAATATTAGTATCTATACTTATAAGTGGAATTTTTGCATTTAAAAAAAGAGAAGTGTTAATTAATTCATTTCATATATGTATATTGGGATTAATATTATTTCTTATTTTATGGGAAACAAGATCTAGGTATTTAATTTGCATGCTTCCTGAAATGATTTACTCTGCAATTTATGGAATGGAAAACTTATTTAAATTAATAGATAAAAAAAGATGTGCCTTAAAAAAGTAGGCACATCTTTTTTATTCTTTAACAATTTTTATATATTTAACTTCTGAATCTTCAGTTCCTTGTACATAAAGATTAGCTCTTTTTAAATCATGTACATATTCTATTATTTCCTTTGTTATAACTTCACCAGGACATAATATCGGAATACCTGGAGGATATGCTAATAGGAACTCAGCAGATATCTTCCCTTCACTTTTTTCTAATAAAATATCTTCCTTTTTAGAATTAAATGCTTCCCTTGGATTTAATATTCTATTAGGAATGTGGGGGATATCCAAGAAATCTTTAGTAGCAGGTTTTTTTCCATAATACTCATTAGAGATTTCTTTTAATGCAGATATAAGTTTATCCATTCCCTCCTTTGTATCACCAAAAGAACCAACTGCTAATACATTATAAAAATCTGATAATTCCATTTGAATATGATATTTATCAGCAAGAATAGTGTCAAGCTCATAGCCAGTAATTCCCAAACCTCTACAAGAGATTGTAAGTTTTGTAGGGTCAAAAGCAAAGGAACCTGGAACACCTAGAACTTCTTTTCCAAAGCAATGGAACCCAGGAATTTTATTTATTTCACTTCGAGTATAATTGCATAAATCTATAGTTTTTGATAATAATTCTTTTCCCTCTAAGGCAATTTGTCTTCTAGCACAATCTAGGGATGCCATTAAAATATATGATGGCGATGTTGTTTGCATTAAATTAAGTACTTGTTGTACTCTTTTTGGATTAACTAATTTACTTTTTACATGTAATAGAGAACCTTGAGTTAAAGCTCCTATTATTTTATGAGTACTTTGAGCACAAATATCAGCACCAGCTTCTAAAGCAGAAGTTGGTAATTTATCAGAAAAAGCTAGATGTGGGCCGTGGGCTTCATCTACTATAAGAGGGATATTGTATTCGTGAACTATATCCGCAATTTTTTTTATGTCTGTAGCAACCCCATAATAAGTAGGATTTATTATTAAAACGGCTTTAGCATCTGGATTTACTTCTAAAGTTTGTTTAACTGTTTCTGGAGCAACACCATGAGCAATTCCTAGTTTTTTATCTAATTCAGGTTCCATGTATACTGGAACAGCACCACTTAAGATTATTCCAGCAGTGACAGATTTGTGAACATTTCTTGGAACTATTATTTTATCTCCGTCAGACACAACAGACATTATCATAGCTTGGATAGCGCCTGATGTACCGTGTATTGAAAAGAAAGTTGCATCTGCGCCATAGGCGTCAGCAGCTAATTCTTGAGCTTCTTTTATAGGACCTTTAGGATGATGAAGACTGTCTACTAATTTAAATACTGTTACATCTATTTTAAAAGGATTCTCACCAATAAAGTTTTTAAATTCATCATCCATTCCGATTCCTTTTTTATGACCTGGAACATGGAAAGGTAAAGTATCTCTATTAACATATTCTTTAAGTGCATCAAATAAAGGAGTTCTAGTTTGATCTAAATGATTCATTACAGCACCTTCTTTCATTATCTAGTGTTTGATTTTTTTATAAATTTATAAGTATAAATAATATTAAATTAAGACAAATCTACTATATTATATTTGATAAGTTCCATATGTTCAATAATTTATTTTTATATAAACAAAAAAATAATAAATTTGAATATTTTGGACGTATATAAGGAATAATGTAAAAGGAGGTTGAGAATTTACTTGATAAGAAGGGTGGTAGAACTTTGAATAATTTAAATTTAATAAAAAGAGAAAATAAAACATCTCACTGGGCAAAGAAAGAGAGAAGAGCAGGAAAAGTTCCAGGAGTATTATATGGAAAAGGTGTTTCAAACCTTTTATTTGAAATTGGAGAATTAGAATTATGTAGGGAAATTTCATCAACAGGTGAACATGGAATAATAAATTATAATATTGAAGGGGAAGAACATAAAGCTTTATTAAGGGAAGTACAAAGAGACCCTGTTACACATAAGATTATTCATGTTGACTTAGAAGAAATTGCAGGAAATAATACAATTCAATCTGAAGTGCCAATTCAATTTGTTGGGGAAGAGTGGATAAGTAAAAGAGGTGCAATACTTCAAAAGGAACAAGAATTAGTTAAGGTATCATGTAAGCCAGATGAGTTACCTAAATCTATAAAGTTTGATGTATCTAAAGGTGGATTAGGTTCAGTATTTAGATATTCTGATTTAGAAGTAGGAGAAGAAATTTCTATTTTAGATGATATAAAAGGAGTAATTGCATCTATTAGCAATGAAAAGAGATTAACTTCTGCATTGGGAGAAGAAGAGAAGGAAGATAATTAAAAGACATGTTTTCATGTCTTTTTTTATTTAATAGATTACTAGAAATCAACTAAATTTATTATAATTCGTTGTAAACTTAATCATATATTTGTATAATATACCTGTACAGAATTTAAGGAGGGATAGCTTTGTATAGAGAAAAATACAATGAATGGATTAACTCAGATATAATTAATGAAGAAATAAAAAATGAACTTAGAAATATTAAGGATGAAAAAGAAATCGAAGATAGATTTTATAAGGATTTAGATTTTGGTACAGGTGGTTTAAGAGGGATTATAGGTGCTGGAAATAATAGAATGAACGTATATACAGTTTCAAAGGCTACACAAGGATTTGCTAATTACTTAAATGAAAGTTTTGAAAATCCATCAGTTGCAGTTGCTTATGATTCAAGAAATATGTCAAAGGAATTTGCTACAGCAGCTGCATTAACTTTATGTGCAAATGGTGTTAAGGTATTTTTATATGAAAGTTTAAGACCAACACCTGTATTATCTTTTGCAGTTAGACATTTAAATTGTAAAGGTGGAATTGTTGTTACTGCTTCGCATAATCCAAAGCAATATAATGGATATAAGGTTTATGATGAATTTGGTGGTCAAGTAACAGACGAAAAGGCTAATAAAATAATCTCATTAGTAAATGATGTTAAAGATTTTTCAATGATTAAGAATATGTCTGAAGAAGAAGCTTTAAATAAAGGGTTACTAGTATATATTGGAGAAGATGTTGATAAGGCATATATTGATGAGGTTAAGAACTTAACAATAAGGAAAGAATTAGTTAAAGAAAAAGCAAAAGATTTAAAAATAATATATACTCCAATTCACGGAAGTGGAAATATTCCTGTAAGAAGAGTATTATCTGAACTTGGATATTCAAACGTAAAGGTTGTTAAAGAACAAGAAGAGCCTAATGGAAACTTTCCAACAGCACCATATCCAAATCCAGAAATGCCGCAAGTATTTGAATTAGCATTAGAAATGGCAAAACAAGAATCACCTGATATTATTTTTGGAACAGATCCAGATTGCGATAGAATAGGTGTAGTTGTTAAGGAAAGCAATGGAGAGTTTAAAGTATTAACTGGTAACCAAACAGGATTACTATTAACTCATTATGTGTTAAGCGCATTAAAAGAAACTAATAGTCTTCCAGAGAATGGAGTTGTGATAAAGACTATTGTTACAACAGAAGGAGCTAGAAAGATAGCAGAAGACTTTGGAATAGAACTTATGGATGTACTTACTGGATTTAAGTATATAGGTGAAAAGATTCGTGAATTCAGAGAAAGTGGAGATAAGAAGTACTTATTTGGATTTGAAGAAAGCTATGGATATTTAGCTGGTGAATTTGTAAGAGATAAGGATGCTGTTATTGCTTCAATGTTAATAGCAGAAATGACTTTATACTATAAAGAACAAGGCATGAGTTTATATGAAGCTCTAATAAAGCTATATGAGAAGTATGGTTTCTATAAAGAAACATTGATATCTATAGAATTAGAAGGTAAAGAAGGGCAAGAAAAGATTGCTTCTTGTATTGATGCTTTAAGAAATTCTTCTATAGAATCAGTAGATGGGGTTAAAGTTTCTACTAAATTAGATTATAAATTAAGCCTAGAAGAATCTAATGGAGTAAAATCAGAAATAAAACTTCCAAAGTCTAATGTATTAAAATATATATTAGAAGATGGATCATCTTTTGTTGTAAGACCTTCAGGTACAGAACCAAAGATGAAAATCTATTTAGCAGTTAAGGGAAGTAGCCTAGAAAATGCTGAATCAGAAATTGAAAGATTTAAATCAAAAGTTATGAAAATAATAAACGAAAAGTTAAAATAGTGAGAAAAATGCTATCATTTATTAAATGATAGCATTTTTTTGGTTTTGGGGTATAATTATAAGAGACATAATGTGTTTAATGGAGGAAGAGATGGATTACAAAGCAGTATTTAAAGAAAAGTTAGGAAAATTATTATTTTTAGAATTGAATTGGGATGGTTTCAAAAAAAGTGTCGGTATTCCAGAGGGGGTATCCCTAAAGACTAAAGATTTATATATGCCAATAAGCTCAAGTTATGTAGCTAGTCATGCAAATGATACATATAAAATAAACAATTTACCTATTTATTATTTTATTGAGGGAATGCTCTTATCATTAGGAGCAGATGAGAATCTTAGCTATTGTGAAGACTATATAATTATTTTTAATAATTTAAAGGATAGCGAAGAGTGTGGTAAGGCATTAGTAGCAAATAAGATTAAAAGTGATGAGTTAATTGACGCTTATTTATTACTTAAAGGTCTTTATTTAGCAACAGGAAATGAAGAGTATTATAAGAGACTTTTATTAGTTGGAGAGGCTCAAAGGGAGAAGGATAGTGCATTCTCTGAGATTATTTTAATTGATATAGAAGAAGGTAAGAGTGAATTTATTGATTTACCAGATCCTTATCTTTATAAGGCTATAATATTAAAGTCTAAAGGTGACTTTAAGGGAGCTAAGGTAGAGATAAATGAATATGTAAATAAAGGTGGAGAAGTAACTTCTGAAATAAAAACTATAATTAATGATATAGATAATGTTTCTTCTTACGAAAAAGCTATAGAATTATTGGATGAAAGTCCTGAAAAATCAATAGGGTTATTACTTTCACTAGTTGATGTTTTTGATAGTAATCCATTATTGTATTACTATTTAGGAGTAGCCTATAGAAAGCTTGACAACTTTGAAAAAGCTATTTACTACTTAAATGAAAGCTTGAATATTGAATCGGGAATATTAGAAGTAATTAATGAATTAGGTGTAAACTATGCTTGCTTAGGAGACTTTGAAACTGCAATTAAATACTTTAAGAAGGGATTTGAAGCTTCTAAAGATGTTGAAATTTGTACTAATATAGTAATGTGTTATCTAAACTTAGGAGATAAGGAAAATGCAAAACTACATTTAGATATAGCTAAGAAGTTAAATCCAGAGGATGAGGTTGTTGTAGAACTTGATAGAATATTAGCCAAGTAAAGGAGCTATTTATGTATACGAATATTTTAGGATATAAGGTGTTTAATAAAAATAAGGGTGAATTGTTAAAAAAAATAGAGAATATGGATAGGGTTAATATTGTTTCAGGAAACCCAGAAGTGCTATATAGCGGATTAAATAATGAAATGCTTAACCATAGTTTTAATTCAGAGTATTCTATAATTATTCCAGATGGAGTAGGAACTGTTATAGCATCTAAAATAGTTAAAGAACCAGTAGAAGAAAAAATAGCTGGTATTGAGATTATGCATGAAATGCTTCATAAGTGTGCAAAGGAAGGAAAAGGTGTTTATCTTTTAGGTGCACAAGAGGAAGTATTACAGGAATGTAGAAAGAATCTTGAAAAAACTATTGAAGGATTAAAAATAGTTGGATATCATAATGGATTCTTTGATTTAGATAATTGTAAAGACATAGTAGATGATATAAAGAAAAGTAATCCATGGGCTTTATTTGTTGCTATGGGGTGTCCAAGACAAGAAAAGTTTATAGAGGAGCATATGGATGAATTACCTTGTACATTTTACATGGGTGTTGGAGGGAGCTTTGATGTATTTGCAGGAAATACTACTAGAGCACCTAAATGGATGATATCTCTAGGACTTGAATGGTTACATAGAGTGTTAAAAGAGCCATGGAGAATTAAGAGACTTACCTCTATACCTAAGTTCTTATGGAGAGTAACAATAAAGAAATAGATATTTTGAGAGGAGATTATGAATGGTAAATGAATTAATAAAATGGGGATTTCTTATATATTTAGGTATAACTCCATTAATACCGGATACTATAAATTCAAAATATAGAATAATGGACATATATCTTGTTTTACTAGTTTTTGTTTATCTTATAAATATGTTAGTGAACTATGATAGAAGAAATAAGTTGTGCAATGACTTAAAAAAGTTTTTTAAGGACTCAATAGTAATATTTATGCTAATTGTTATTGTACTTATGGGAGTGTCCACGGTTTATTCTGTAGATAGAGGTTTAGCATTACAAGAGACTATTAGATTTGGTACTTATATTGCAATATTATATTACTTTGTTAGTGAAATAGACATAAAAAGAGATATAAAAAAAATTATTAATTTTATATATTGTTCAGCTTTTGTTGTAGGTATTGTTGGAATTGTACAATACTTTACTAAGATTGGTATAGAAGTAAATACTAATGGAGCTCTTAGAATCGAATCAACATTAGGACATCCTAATAGTTTAGGAGTATATTTTGTTTTGTTGATATTTCCGCTTATTCCATTAATTTTGGGAGAGAAGGCTAGAATAAGAAAAGCCTTATGTTGTTTATTATTAGTGATAATGGTGTTTAATATAGGTGTATGTCTTTCTAGAAATGCTTGGTTAGCTTTAGGTAGTGGGATTATACTTTTAGCTATAGTTTACAATTGGAAAATTCTTTTTGGGCTTATTATAGCTGCTGTAGGAGCTTTGTTGACACCAACATTAAGGCAAAGATTATTGGAAATGGGGATGTCTATTTTTAGTGATGGTAGAATAAAACACTGGGCTGTAGCTATAGAAATGTTTAAGGATAAACCATTAACTGGAGTTGGAAATGGTAATTATGTTACCTTACATGCAAAGTATATTGAAAAGTATCCTCAATATATAGTTTTAGGAGAGGAGAACTTTCCAACTCACAATTCTTATTTGAAGGTTTTAAGTGAGGTGGGGATTATTGGATTTATTCCGTTCTTGTTAATGCATGTTCTTATTGTTGTAAGAGGAATTAAGGTATGTTATTTATATGATAATAAATATAAGGGAATAGTAAAAGGCATAGTAGTATCTCTTGTTATATTTTTACAAGTTAATTTGTTGGATAACATGTGGTTTGTTCCTAAAGTAACAACAATTTATTGGATATTAGTTGGAATTATTATGCTACTATATAGAAGAAAAACTGATAGCGTTTAAAGCGTGAGGTGATTATTATTAAAGTATTACATGTTATAAGTGGAAATGATAATGGTGGCGGAGGAATACACGTCTTAAATACATTTAAAAGAAAAATTGATGGATTAAAATTAGAACTTTGCTTAATTGGTGAAGGCGGATTAGTAAAAAAGGCTGAAAGAGAAAGTCAGCCTTTTAAGTATGTGAAAAATAAAGTTAATAATTTAGAATTAATAAAAATTATAAATGAAGGAAATTATAATATAGTTAATTTTCATGGAGCTAGAGCTTGCTTACTACACAAAAGAATTAAGAATAAAATTAATGTTAATGCAGTAGTTACTGTACATTCAAATTTTAATACTGACTTTGAAAGTAAAAATATCATAAAAAGGTATATGGCTACAAAATTGTTTGAGTCTTGTTTAAAGTCCTTTGATAATTATATAGTAGTATCAGAATATTTGGAAAAACTATTAAATGAAGAAAAGATAAGTAAATCTGCCTATAAAGTTTATAATGGTGTAGATTACAGAAAAATGGAAAGTGATATAAACTTACATCCTGAGATAGAAGAGCTAGGAGAATCTTTTATTTTTGGAGCTATATCAAGAATGCATCCTGTGAAAAATCATTTAAATATGATAAGGGCATTTAAAAAGGTAATTGATGATAAAATTGACGCTAAGCTTTTACTAATTGGAGATGGAAGCGAAATGGAGAATATAAAAAGTCTAATAAAGAAATTAGATATTGAAAAAAATGTGATTTTACTTGGTTATAAGGATAAATCATACAGTTATATACCTTTCTTCGATTTAAATATTCTTACTTCCTTTAGTGAAGGGGGAGTGCCTCCTTTATCAGTATTAGAAGGATTTGTATTTAAAAAAACAAGTATAGTGCCTGATGTAAATGGAATGAGAGATATTTTAGGTGATAAAGTTTATTATGTTGATCCTAATGATGTTGAGAGCATTTATAGTGCAATGATTTATGCATATAAAGATAAAAATAGAGCAAAAAAAGGTATTATATGTAGAGAATTTTTATGTGATGAATTTTCTATAGATAAATTTTGTAGGAGATACTATGAGGCATATAACTCTATTGTAAGTGGAGGATATAATGAAAAATAAAATAATAAATGGATCTTTAATAGTTATGATTTTTACAATAGCAAGTAAAGTGGTAGCCCTTTTAAGGGACTCATTAATGGCAAGTAATTTTGGAACTGGTGCAGAAAATTCAATATTTACTTTTTCAATGAGAAGTACAATGTTACTTGTAAGTATTGGATACGGATTAACAATGGCAATAGTTCCTATATATTCAAAACTTGCTTCTAATAATAAGAGAAAAGAGAGTGAAGAATTAGTTAATAATACTATAACAGTATCAACTATATTTGCAGCTATAATTGTTATTATAGCAGTTATTTTTGCTGGACCAATAGTTAAAGTTATGGCAAGTGATATAGCTATGAATCCTGTTTATTATAGTCAAGCTGTTTCCTTACTTAGAATAATGTTTATATCAATAATATTTGTTGCACCTCAAAGTATTTTAGCAGGAGTTTTACAGTGTAACAATAAGTTTATAGCACCAGCTTCTATGTCTCTATGTTCAAATTTGGTATATTTAATATACCAGGTTTTCTTGTTAAAGATATATGGAATAATGGGTTATGGAGTAGCTGTTGTAATAGGATTTTTTATTATGTTTGCAGTTAATGTGCCAGCCTATAGAAAATTAGGATATAGATATAAATTTTCTTTTAATTTAAATGACAAAGGTTTAAGAAAAATTGGTGAATCATTATTTCCAATAGTTCTATCTTCATCTTTAGTACAGATAAGCTTGTATATACTAACAGCAATAGGAGCAAGTGTAGACTCAAGTTCTATTGTAATTTTAGATTACTCAAATAAGATGACTATGATGTTTTATGAGGTGTTTGCAATAGCTATAAATATGGTTACATACCCATTGTTATCATCTTTAAAAGCTAAAAATGAAATGGGTGAGTATAAAGGAGCTTTAATAAAGTCTGTTAAGTATATATTAATTGTGCTTTTACCAGTATCTATAGGACTTGTAATTTTAAGATTGCCAGTTATGGCAGCCTATTTAATGAGGGGAGAATTCACATTTGAATCAGTAGAAAGAACTTCAAATTTTCTATTGTTTATGATACCAACTATACTTATTTTATCAATTAAAGATATATTGTTAAGGTGCTTTTTTAGTTTAGATAATAATAGGATAGTTTTAAAAAATAGTATTGCAACTATAGTATTGACTTTTATAATTACTTATCCATTAAGAAAATTAGTTGGAGAAAATTCATTAGCAATTGGATATACTCTTACAGGAATAGTTACTATGATAATGCTTTATTATCCTTTAAAGAAAGAAATTGCTTTGAAAATTAATGCAAAAGATTTAAAAGATTTATTGAAAATAATAATAGCAACAATAATTATGAGTGTACCAGTATATTTAATTTATAATTTATTTACGAGCTGCTTTACGTTAAATACTAAAAATTCTATCTTAATAATAGGGATATGTGGAATATTTGGAGCATTAATATATTTAATAGCTTTAATAGCTTTAAGGGTAGATGAAGTAAAAGAAATTATAAATATGATAAAGAATAGATAATATTATTATAAAAGAAGCTTACTAAAGTGAACCTCTTTTAGTATATTGTAATAAATTACTTTTATTGGAGTATATGGAAATAAAAAGAATAATAACTGAAGAAACACAAAAGGGACTAATTGAGATATTATTAAATATAACACTTCCTTTAATGATAGTATCATCTTTTTCCTTTAGCTTTCATGAAAGCATTATGAATAATATAATAAAGGCATTTATTTATAGTTTTACATGCTTTATTATAGCTACCCCTATGTCATATGTTGTTTAAAAAAGTTAAATCTGAAGGAAAAAGAAGAGTTCTTCAGTTTTTCAGTGTGTTTTCAAATTGTGGTTTTATAGGATTTCCAATAGTTAATATGGTCTTTGGTTTAGAAGGTGTTATTTATGCATCAATATTTAATCTGTTTTTTACTATATTTTTATGGACCTATGGAGTAATTCTGTATTCTGATAGTAAAGAAAAAAAAGATATAAAAAGAATATTGTTAAATCCATCAATGATTGCAGTATATATTGGATTACCAATACTTATTTTTAATATTAATATTCCACAAATTATATTATATCCTACTAATATGGTGGGTAGTATGACAACCCCAATTTCTATGATAGTTATAGGGGGTGTTTTATCAAAAGTGGACTTTAGGAAAATGTTAAAAGATGGCTCAATTTATTATGGGGCTTTAGTAAAGTTAGCTTTATTGCCTTTAACAGTATTGATACTTGGAAGCATCCTTAAGGATAATACTATAGTTGTAAAAACTCTAGTATTAGTACAAGCTATGCCAGCAGCTACAACAACTACTATTTTTGCAGAAAAATTCAATATGGAAAAGGAATATTCAGCAATTATTGTTCTTGTAACTACATTAATATCTTTACTTACGTTGCCTTTTTGGATAAGTTATCTAGTATAAAAATACGAAAGTGAGAAATTCTAATACTGAATAATTTTATAGGATGGTGTTTAGTAATGGAATTTTTTGATGTTATAAAAAAGAGGACTAGTATATCTAAATACAAGGATAGCAAAATCTCTAAAGAATCTATAGATAAAATGATAGAAGCGGCTATGAGAGCTCCTTCATGGAAAAATAGGAGCGCATTTAGAGTTGTAATAGTTGATGATAAAGATAAGAAGGATGAGATTGCAGAATCCATAAGAAATAAAGATGATAAGGCATGTAATGCTGTAAAAGAGGCACCAATAGCTATGGTTATTATTGCAAAACCTGATGATTCTGGTGAGGTTGAAGGTAAGGATTTTTATCTTGTAGATGGTGCTATTGCTATGGAACATATAATTCTTGCAGCAACAGCAGAAGGATATGGAACATTGTGGATTGGTGCCATAGATGAAGGTGAGGTAAAAGATATATTAAAGATACCTGATGAATACAAGATTATAGGTATAACACCAGTAGGTGAGATAGCAGAAGAAAAAGAGCATTATAAAGCAAAGGATATTAAAGAGTTTGCTTTTAGAAATGAATATAATAATCCATATTAAAAGCTAAGGGTAACTTGTAAAAAGTTACTCTTTTTTTTATAATTAGATAAAAACTAGAAGGTAGGTAATAGTATGAGGTTTAAGGATTATAAAATAGATGAATTTTTAGAAGACTTGTCATCTTCATCACCATCTCCAGGTGGAGGAAGTGTAGCAGGGCTTGTAGCTGCTCTTTCCGGAAGCCTAAATTCAATGGTTTATTCATTGACTGTAAATAAAAAGTCCTTTGAAAGTTTAGATGGAGAAACAAAAAAGACAGTACTAGACTTTAAAGAAGCAAGTGGTAAGTTTATAAAAAAATCAATGGAACTAATGGAGTTGGATAGAGAGTATTTTAATAAGCTTATGGATTGTTATAAGCTTCCTAAAGATTCTGATGAAGAAAAGAAAATTAGAAGTGCAGCTATAGTTCAAGGAACAGTTAAGGCTATGAAGGCTCCTTTGGAACTTGCTAAGGAGTGTTATAATTTTTATGATAATATAGATGTAGCTGTAAAGTATGGAAATAGAATGCTTATATCAGATGCAGGATGTGCAGCTATTCTTTTACATGCAGCTATTAAAAGTGCAATTGTAAATGTTAAAGTTAATTTAAATTCACTAAGAGATAAGCCTTTTGCAAAAAGTGTTGAGTTAGAGTTAGTTGAATTAGAAGAGAAATCAATTAAGAGAAAAGACAGTATTGTAAAGAAAATGAATAATGAAATATATCCATCTTAATATTTTAGCCATAAAGTAGTTAATCACACTTTATGGTTTTTTTTATATAATAATATTACAAAATTAAACGAAAGAAAAATAAAGATAAGAGATAAAAGTAGATTTAGTATTTATAGGTTATTAATACCATATAAATTTTAGAAAACATTTTTAAATGCGTAGAAAGAGAAAAGTAGCTATTTTGCAATTATCACAGAGAAGAGGTGTTTGGTGAGAACTTCTATAATGAGAATAGTGAAGTGCCCTCTAGAGCAGATAGTTTGAAGAATTATAGTAGGACTATCACGGTGCGCCGGTTATAGCGTAAGTGTATGAAAGTACATAGTTAAGTGGGATTTTATAGAATCTAATTAGGGTGGAACCGCGGAGCAAAAAGCCTCGTCTCTTATGTATTAAGAGATGAGGCTTATTTTCATAGGAGGGAAGTTATATGAATTGGGAGTTTATAATTGAGGCTTTACCAAGGTATGTAGATGCAACAATTTTAACATTGGAATTAGGGGCTATTGGAATAATTCTTTCAGTAGTTGTTGGCTTGATTTGTAGTAATCTGATTTTCTATAAGGTTAGAATTTTAAAGACTATTTCTAAGGCTTATATAGAGATGTCTAGAAATACTCCTTTATTAATACAATTATTTTTCTTATTTTATGGGTTGCCCAAAATTGGGATAAAACTAAGTGGGTTTACTTGTGGAGTTATAGGATTAACCTTTTTAGGGGGCAGTTATATGGCTGAAGCAATAAGAGGAGGTTTAGAGGCAGTTTCCAAAGGACAGATTGAATCTGGATTAAGCATAGGGCTAACTAGATTTCAAACATTGAGATATATTGTTCTACCACAAGCTATATCTATTGCAATACCATCAATAGGAGCTAATTGTTTATTCTTGTTAAAGGAAACTTCCATTGTTGGGGCGATAGCCGTGGCAGATTTAATGTTTTTAGCTAAAGACATTATTGGTATGGAATATAAAACTATAGAAGCATTATTTTTATTGGTTATTTTTTATTTGATAATATTACTTCCAATATCTATATTAATTAGTTATTTAGAGAAGAAAGGAAGGTCTGCAAAGTATGGGGATTGATGTTATTTTTCAAGGAAAAAATCTTGAGAGACTTCTTGGTGGTTTATTAGTTACCTGTAAAATAGCTTTTATTTCAGTAATACTAGCAACTATTCTAGGTGTAATTTTAGGAGTAATAATGACTAGTAAAAATAAGGTTATAAAAGCGTTGTGTAGATTATATCTTGAAGCAGTTAGAATAATACCAATTTTAGTATGGTTATTTATTGTATATTTTGGAGTTGCTACTGCTTTAAATACTCATATTGATGGAGTGCTTGTATCTATAATTGTTTTCGTTATATGGGGAACTGCAGAAATGGGAGATATAGTTAGAGGTGCTTTAACATCAATAGAAAAACATCAGTGGGAGTCATCTTATGCCTTAGGGCTAAGCAATGTACAAACATTTAGATATATATTGATTCCACAAGCATTAAGAAGAATAACTCCAGGTGCAATAAACTTAGCCACTAGGATGATTAAGACAAGCTCTTTAGTAGTTTTAATTGGTGTTGTTGAAGTAATTAAAATTGGACAGCAAATAATAGAATCCTCAATTTTAACAAATCCTTCAGCATCATTTTGGATATATGGAACAATATTTATTCTATACTTTATTATTTGTTATCCACTTTCTCTATTATCAAAATATTTAGAGGGAAAATGGATAAGTTAGGAGGCAAAGAGATATGGCAGATGAGTTTTTAAAAATACAAAGACTAAGAAAAAGTTTTGGTAATATAGAGGTTTTAAAGGGAGTAGATTTAGATCTTCATAAAGGTGAGGTTTTAGTTTTATTAGGCCCTTCAGGTTGTGGCAAAAGTACTCTATTAAGATGTATTAATGGGCTTGAGAATATAAATGATGGAGTAATTACCTTAGATGGTTTGGGTGAACTTGGGAAAGATGTTTCTTGGACTAAAGTAAGAGGAAAAATAGGAATGGTATTTCAAAGCTATGAATTATTTTCTCACATGAATGTAATAGATAATATTCTTTTAGGACCTTTAAAGGTTCAGAAGAGAAAAAGAGAAGAAATAGAAGCTAAGGCTGATAAATTATTAGAAAAGGTTGGACTTCTAGATAGGAAAAAATCTTTTCCTAGGGAGTTATCAGGAGGGCAAAAACAGAGAATTGCTATAGTTAGAGCCTTATGTATGAATCCAGATATAATGCTTTTTGATGAAGTAACAGCTGCATTAGACCCAGAGATGGTAAGAGAAGTATTAGAAGTTATACAAGCCTTAGCAAAAGATGGTATGACTATGATAGTTGTAACTCATGAAATGTCTTTTGCTAGAAAAGTGGCTAATAAGATAGCTTTTATGGATGAAGGGAAGATAGTAGAGATAACTAGTCCAGAAGAGTTCTTTACAAATCCTAAAACAGAGAGGGCAAGATCATTTTTAAATATTTTAAATTATTAAAAGGGGGCATATTTTATGAAAAAGAAATTTAAAGTTATTGGAGTATTACTTTCTGCTGTGCTGTTAGTTTTGAGCCTAATTGGATGTGGTGGCAAGAATGAAAATGAATCTTCTATAGAGTCAATAAAAAAACGTGGAACTATAAAAATTGGTGTCTTTAGTGATAAGCCACCTTTTGGATATGTAGATTCCAATGGTATAAACCAAGGTTATGATGTAGAAATTGCAAAGGAAATAGCAAAGGATTTGTTTGGGGATGAAACAAAGGTAGAGTTTGTTTTAGTTGAGGCAGCTAGTAGAGTTGAATTTTTGCAGGCAAATAAAGTTGATATTATCTTAGCTAATTTTACAGTTACAAATGAGAGAAAAGAGAAGGTGGATTTTGCAAATCCATATATGAAAGTTGCTTTAGGAGTTGTTTCAAAAGATGGAACAGTAATTACTGATGTTAATGAGTTAAAAGGTAAAAAGTTAATTGTAAACAAGGGAACAACAGCTGATGCTTATTTCTCAAAAAATTATCCTGATATGGAATTGTTAAAGTTTGATCAGAACACAGAAGCTTTTGAAGCTTTGAAGGATGGAAGAGGAGCTGCTTTAGCTCATGATAATACTTTGTTATTTGCATGGGCTGTAGAGAATAAAGGTTACACTGTAGGAATTAAAAATCTTGGTGATGAAGATGTAATAGCACCTGCTGTTAAGAAAGGGGACACTGAACTTTTAAACTGGTTAAATGATGAAATCAATAAGCTTTCTAAAGAAGGAAAAATAAAAGAGGCTTATGATAAAACTTTGAAGCCAGCTTATGGGGATACAGTTGATCAAAAAGATATAATTATAGAGTAATGCCTTTAATTAATTCTTATAAATATAACAATATATATTTATATAAATAAATATTAAAAAAGTATAGGAAAAAACATTCCTATACTTTTTCTTTGTGAAATTTTATTCTGGCAACTCATCAAGAGATTTAAATACATAGCCTTCAGCTTGTAAATCATTTAACACTTGCTTCATAACTTTTGTGTTTGTACTTGATACAGCGTGCAATAATAAAATTCCTCCAGGATGAGCACCTTTTTTAATTTTTTCTATAGCAAAACTTTCGCTAGGTTGATCATCAACTAACCAATCTTTATAAGCAAAGCTCCAGAAGATAGATTTATATCCTAAAGCTTTAGTCATCTCTAAAGATTTTTTGGAATATTTACCCATTGGGGGTCTAAAGTATTTTGGCATATCTTTTCCTGTTAGCTCTTTAAATGCAGCTTCAACGTCAGTTAATTCCTTTTTGAATTTTTCAGGATCAGTAATTGAAGCCATAGATGGATGATGGTTAGAATGATTACAAACTAAGTGACCTTCATCAACCATTCTCTTTATTAATTCAGGTTCGCTATCTATGTATGGCTTGACAACAAAAAAGGCAGCAGGTATTTTAAGCTCCTTAAGTGTATCAAGTATTGCACCAGTATACCCTTTCTCATATCCTTCATCAAAAGTTAAATATAAAACTTTTTGAGAAGTGTCACCTACATAATATCCTCCACATTCTTTTAGAAATGATGCAGATTCTTTTGCGGGTTCAGGTGTTTCTCCTTTTACTCTTGCAACGTAATACCAATTAAGTTCTGTAGTGTCACTAGCTGTGAGAGCCATAACATTCATAGGAATTATAGAAACAATTAAAGCTATTAAAAGAGCAAATACAAATAATTTTTTCTTCATATAATCACCTAATTTCTTTTTGAATTTCAAGGTTATTATTTGTATTATGTCCACCTAAAATACTGGAATGATTTACAAGGAGGGTTGACAATATCGATTACCGATATAAGGGCGGTGATAATTTGGCTAGAGAACAATTTCAAAATTTAACTGAACCTATGTATTATGTTTTAATATCTCTTCTTAATGAAAAATGTGGAGTAGATATAATGAAGAATGTTTTAGATATTTCAAATGGAAGGGTTAAAGTTGGACCTGGAACTTTATATGCTCTTTTAGGAAAGTTTGAGGAAGAGCATATGATTATTGAAACCTCTAGGGTAGGAAGAAAACGAATGTATAAGATTACTGGTAAGGGCAAAGAAATCTTAGAATGTGAATATAAAAGGTTAAAAACTTTGGTTGCAGAAGGAAGAGAATTTTTGGAGGAGAGATATGAAGAATAAAAATAAAAAAAGAGTTTTATTTAATTTTATGCCATATGAGTGTGCAGCTGTAGAAGAGTTTTTAGAAGAAGAGGCAAGTAAAGGATGGTTATTAACTTCTATTAGTGGCAACATATTTAAATTTGAAAAGATTAAAGCAAGAAAATTAAAATTTACAGTTGATATACTTGGAGATGTTACTTTCTTCCATGCTGAAGATAATGAAGAAGCATTAAGATATAGAGATTATTGTGAAGAAGCTGGTTGGAAATATGTTTGTAGCAAAGGTAAGATTCAAATTTTTTATACTGAAGATAATTTAGAGTTAATCCCAATACACACTGATGAGAAAGAAAAATTTAAACAAATAATAAAGGCATCTATGTGGAATGTCTTGGGAGATGCAGTTATTGTTGCTTTATGGATGATTGTTTTTTACCAATGGTTTGCTAGCTTTGGTATGGTAAAGACTATTTTCTCAAGTAATGTAATGATATTATGTTCATTTATATATAGTGCAGCCATACTTTATTATTCTATAGAACTAATTTTATTTATTCAGTGGATTATAAAAAGTAGAATAAGTTTAAAAGAAAATAAATTCATACCATATAACTCGTATAAATCCTTAAAAAGAAAAAATAAACTTTATATAATAGGAATAATACTTGCACTAGTATTTATTATTGTTATTCCTGCAATGGATAGTAGTTTTTCTAGAGTCGAAATAGTATCTGTTTTATCTTTTTTTTAGTTTTTATGCTTCTTTTTTATATGATAATAAAATTTTTAAAGAAAAAGAATTTTAAGAGAAGAACTAATATAATTATTACTATTTTAAGTTGTATAGTGATGTATATTCTTTTTATTAATCTAACAGTATTTAATGTATTAGGAGGCACATTCTCCAATGATATTAAGAAAAATTATGAGTATATATCAAATTTAACATTAAATGATTTTGGATATGAAGAAACATGTAATAAGGTATATAGTTCTAAAAGTATAATAGCAGAAAATAGAAGCTATTTTAGTGAAGGAGAAAATGAATCATTTTTTTATGATACTTTTATATGTGATAGTAATCGGCTTTTTGAGTTATGTGTAAATAAAGAAATTAAAAGCTTTTGTAAATTATCATATGAATATGATGATGCTGATTTAATATTAGAAATTATAGAAACCAATCTACCTAAAGATGTTTGTGTTTATGCAAACAATAATAAACTAGGGAAAAAGTATATTGTCATTGGTGAAAATAAATATATAAGTATTTCTAATAACTTTAAAGATTTAGATGAAGAGGAATTTTTAAATATTATATATAATGAATGTTTTGCTTAGCAAGATTATTCAAATTGAGAATAAAAAGGACTTAATTCGTCCTTTTTATTTTATTTAATAAAGGAAATCTAAAACATGGTCAAAGGTATTGAAAAAAATCAAATAAATACATATAATTAGAGTTATGATGTAAACAGTGGATGCATTTAAGTTAAGTAACATTGCATATTTAGGAAAAGCAATGGTTTAAAAGTTGGAAGTTTAAAACACTAATAGCTTTTAAACCATTTTTTACGACATTAGGTGGAATGTTTTTAGGAAGAAAGGAATGTAAGAATATGAAATTAGGAATAGTAGGTTTACCAAACGTAGGGAAAAGTACCTTATTTAACGCAATTACAAAGGCAGGAGCAGAATCAGCTAACTATCCATTCTGTACTATAGAACCAAACGTTGGTGTTGTATCAGTACCAGATAAGAGATTAGATGTACTAGAAAAAATGTATAATACTAAAAGAAAAGTTTATACAGCAATAGAATTCTATGATATTGCAGGACTAGTTAAAGGAGCGTCTAAAGGAGAAGGTCTAGGAAATAAGTTCCTTTCTCATATAAGAGAAGTAGCTTCAATAGTACATGTTGTTAGATGTTTTGATGATGAAAATGTTGTTCACGTAGAAGGAAGCGTTGATCCAATAAGAGATATAGAAACTATAAATTTAGAGCTTATATTCTCAGATTTAGAAATTCTAGAAAGAAGAATGGAAAAATCATTAAAGCTTGTTAGATCTGGTGACAAAGCAGCTAAGGCAGAATATGCAATAATGGAAAAAATAAAGGCTCAATTAGAAAAGAATTTACCAGCTAGATCATTAGATTTTACTGAAGAAGAAATGGTATTTGTAAAAAGTTTATTCTTAATAACTTCGAAGCCAGTTTTATATGCATGTAACATATCTGAAGATGATTTAATGAGTGGAAATTTAGAAAATGATTATGTAAAGAAAGTCCAAGAATATGCTAAGGCTGAAAAGGCAGAAGTTATGATAGTATGTGCTAGTCTTGAAGAACAATTATCAGGACTTGATGAAGAAGAAAAGGCAGAAATGCTATCAGAATATGGATTAGATGAATCAGGATTAGATAAGCTTATAAGAGCTTCTTATAAATTATTAGGACTTATGAGTTTCTTAACAGCTGGTGTTCAAGAAGTAAGAGCTTGGACGATTAAAGCTGGAACAAAAGCTCCACAAGCAGCAGGAAAGATTCACTCAGATATTGAAAGAGGATTTATAAGAGCAGAAGTTGTTGCTTACGATGATTTAGTTGAATGTGGTTCAGAAGCAAAAGCTAAAGAAAAAGGTCTTTATAGATTAGAAGGAAAAGACTATATAATGGAAGATGGAGATGTAGTTAACTTTAGATTTAATGTATAAAGTAAATTACAGCTTTAAAGAAGAGATATCTTTTTAGATGTCTCTTCTATTTTTTTTGAAAAAAATTCAAATTATTTTCCAATTATAGAAGGGATTTAGAAAGTTTTCTCGAATATTTATAAAAAAGTGGGTAAAAGTGGTGTAAAGTGGTTGAAAGTAGAGTAAAATCACTATAAAGTATATAGAGGAGTACAAAAATGTTTATTGGTGAATATCAACATGCCTTAGATAGTAAAAACAGAATGATTGTACCCTCCAAGTTAAGGGAGGAGCTAGGTAATAAGTTTGTTATTACAAAGGGGCTAGATGGATGCCTATATGCTTACCCACAAGATGAATGGAAAAATTTAGAAGAAAAGATGAAAACTCTACCTCTTACCAATAGAGATGCTCGATCTTTTGTAAGGTTTTTCTTTGCAGGAGCATGTGAAATAGAGATGGACAAGCAAGGAAGAGGGTTGATTCCACAAAATCTTAAAGAATATGCAGGAATAGAAAAGGAAATAGTAAGTATAGGAGTATTAACTAGAGTAGAAATATGGAGTAAAGAAAAGTGGCAAGAATACAATGATTCTAATGTTGATTTTGAATCAATTGCAGAAAAAATGAGTGACTTAGGAATATAAGGAGTTTTGACAATGGAATTTAAACACGTTTCAGTTTTATTAAATGAATGTCTTGATGCCTTAAATATAAAAGATGATGGAATTTATGTAGACTGTACCCTAGGGGGAGCAGGTCATTCATCTCATATATTACAAAGGTTATCAAAGGATGGTTTATTGGTAGGAATAGACCAGGATACAGATGCTTTAAAAGCAGCTGGTGAAAGATTAAAAGAATATGAAAATAAGAAGTTAGTCCATAATAATTTTCATAATATAGATAGTATTTTAGAAGAATTAGAAATACCAAAAGTTGATGGAATATTAATGGATCTTGGGGTGTCCTCTTATCAATTAGATGAGGGAGAAAGAGGATTTAGTTATATGAAAGATGCTCCTTTAGATATGAGAATGAACAGAGATAGAGAGTTCTCTGCTTATGACGTAGTTAATAGTTACTCCATGGAGGATCTTTGGAGAATTATAAGAGATTATGGTGAGGAAAAGTTTGCAAAAAGAGTAGCGGAATTTATAGTTAATAGAAGAGAAGAAAAGCCAATAGAAACTACTCTAGAGCTTGTTGACATAATAAAGGCAGCAATACCTGCAAAAGCTAGAAGAGAAGGTCCTCATCCGGCTAAAAGAACCTTTCAAGCTATTAGAATAGAAGTTAATGGGGAGCTGGAAATTCTAAATAAAGCTATTGAAGATGGGGTGAATAGACTAAATAAAGGTGGAAGAATGGCAATTATAACCTTCCATTCCTTAGAAGATAGGATTGTAAAGTTAAAGTTTAGAGAACTTGCAAATCCATGTACTTGTCCAAAGGAGTTCCCAATCTGTGTATGCGGGAAGAAACCTTTAGTTAAGCTTATATCAAGAAAAGCTATTGAACCATCAAAAGAAGAAGTAGAAGAAAATCCAAGAAGTAGAAGTGCTAAGTTAAGAGTTATAGAGAGATTTTAGAGATTAGTTATAAAAAAATGGGGATGTGAATAAAATGATAGTAAAAGAGTATGAATATATAAGAGGGAATACGGCAACTCAGCCAAGAAGAAGTAGTGAACCTGACAGAAAAAGATATGAGGAACTACAAAAGGCAAAGAGAGAAAGAAAGAGAAGAAAACTTGAAGAGGAAAGACGTAAGAGAAAAGGTGCACGTCAAATAGCCGCTGCAATTGCAATACTAGGTGTTATAACAATAGCAAGAGATACTAAGGTATATTCAATGCAAAGTGATTTGGCAAAACTTAATAGCGAAATTAAAAGCGTTGATGATGAAAATGAAGCATTAAGAGTTGAACTCCTAAAAGTAGCATCATTAGATAATATCAAAACTAATGCTGAGGAGAAATTAGGGATGGTAGTAGCTACAAAGGATGAAATGTTACAGATGGATTTATCGGGAAACTATTTTGAAGATTTAGAAAATGATGAAACTAATGCAAAAGATAATAAGAGTGGATTGTTTTCTAAAATAATGGATGCACTAGATTAATAGTAGCATCCCTTATATTTTATATGACTTAGCTACGGAACAATGATAGATGGAGGAATATGAGTGAAGAATAGTAGATTCAGAGACAAAGCTTCAATGAAGAAGAGAATGAGTTTGGCTCTAGTAGGGTTGACATTTCTATTCTTTGTTTTGAGTGTAAGACTAGCTTACATAATGATTGGAAAACATGCTGAATATTCTGCAATGGCAAAGGAACAGTGGACAAGCGAAGTAAAAATTGATGCTAGAAGAGGGAGAATATTAGATAGAAATGGTGTAGAATTAGCTGTTTCTGCTAATGTTTATAGAGTTGATTTTGACTTGAATGCAATTAGAGCATACTATAAAAAAAGTATAGAAAATAATAAAGGGTATAAGTCTAGTGCAGAGCTTGCACCTTTAATTGCTGAAGCAGTAGGTATGGAAACTAAAGATGTTCAAAAAAAGTTGGATACAAAACTTCCAAGTGGTAAAGATGCAGGTGCAGCTACTTTAATAAGAAGAATAGAAAAACAACAAGCTGATAATTTAAAGAAATTAATAGAAGAAAAAAAATTGTCTGGAATAATTGTTTCGCCAGATACAAAAAGATATTATCCTAATGGATCTTTTTTATCTCATGTTTTAGGGTCAACTAATAGTGATGGTAAAGGTCTTACAGGAGTAGAATTACAATATGATAGTGCACTTTCTGGCGTTCCAGGAAGAAAGATAACTGAGTTAGAAAGTCAAAGTGGAGGATTTCCTTACACAATTTCACAATTTACTAATCCAGTTGATGGAAAAGATGTAACTTTAACTATAGACGAAAATATACAATTTTTTGCTGAAAGTGTAGCATCCCAAGCATTAATTGATCATAAGGCTAAGGCAGTTTCTGTTTTAGTAATGGACCCCAAAACAGGAGAAATACTTGCTATGGTAAATAAACCTGACTTTGATCCTAATAATCCTTATGATGGAATAGAAAATTTTGTGGGAGAAACTGATGGAGAAAAACTTCAAAAAATGTGGAGAAATAGGCTAGTAAATGATACCTTTGAACCAGGATCTATATTTAAGGTAATTACTGCTATTACTGCTATGGAAGAAGGTTTAGTTTCGGAAAATGATACATTCACCTGTAATGGAAGTCTAACATATGGTAATAGAAGAATAAAGTGTTGGAAGTCTGGAGGACATGGTACTCAAACATTTGGAGAAATAATTCAAAATTCATGTAACGTTGGATTTATGCAACTTGGTGAAAAAATAGGTAGCGAAACTTTAGTTGAGTATATTAAGAAGTTTGGTTTTGGACAAATTTCTGGTGTGGATTTACCAGGTGAAGCAAAGGGAATTATAAAGAAGGCTGCAAATATGTCTATTACAGACTTAGTTACAATAGCTTTTGGACAAACTAACACAGTAAATTCTGTTCAATATATGGCTGCATTTAATACTGTAGCTAATGGAGGTACATGGATTCAACCTCATATAATGAAAGAAATTACTCATAAAGATGAAAATGGAACAAGAGTAATGGACGAATCTTTTGAAGCTACAACTAAGAAATTAGCATCTGAAGAGAATACAGCTCAATTAAGACAATACCTTGAAAGAGTTGTTACTTCAGGATCAGGAAAAGGTACTTTCATGGAGGGATATCATATTGGAGGTAAAACAGGTACTGCACAAAAAGTTGAAAATGGTACTTATTCATCTTCCAAATATTTATCAACTTTTGTAGGTATGGCGCCTGTAGATGATCCAAAGGTAACTATAATGGTATCTGTTGATGAACCAGGAACTGGTGTGTATTATGCAGGTCCTGTATGTACACCATATGCTAAAACTTTATTTACAAATATATTCAATTACATGGAAGGTAAGTTCTCATCAGAAAATGCTGTTTCAATAGTAAAAGAAGTTACAGTTCCAGAAGTAAGAGGAAAGAATATAGAAGAAGCTAAAAAAATTATAAAAGAACAAAAGTTAGAGTGTGAAGTTGTTGGAAATGGATCATATGTAAAATCAATGACACCATTCCCAGGATATGCAGTAAAAGAAGGATCAAAAATAACACTTTATACTGAGGGAGAAGCAGAAAACTTAACAAGAGTTATAATGCCTGATATTAGAGGATATTCTTTAGAGAAAGCATCAGCGCTATTAGGCTCACTAGGACTTAAGTATTCGGTAGATGGTGAAGGAATGGTTCAAAGTCAAAGTATTCCTTATGGTGAATTAATTGAAAAAGGAACAACAGTTAAACTTGAATTAAACAATGAGTATGGAGATTAATGAGTAAGAACTTCTTTTAATAATTAATAGAGGTAAAAAAATGATTCTTCAAAAGCTTTTAGAAAAAAGCAATTATACAATAATTCAAGGTAACTTAAATGTAGATATAAATGGCATTAGTTATGATAGCAGACGTGTAAAAAGTGGAGATATCTTCTTTTGTATAAGAGGTTTAAAGAAGGAAGGACACAAGTATGCTAACGAAGCTGTTAAAAAGGGTGCAAAAGTAATTGTATGTGAAGAAGATATACAATTAGAAAATAAAGAAATAACTATAGTAAAGGTGGAGGAGACTAGGAAAGCATTAGCTATAGTCTCTGCCACCTTCTATAATAATCCTCATAAAAAAATGAAAATGATTGGAGTTACAGGCACCAACGGGAAAACAACAACAACCTTTATGATAAAAAGCATTTTAGAAAAAGAAGGACATAAGGTAGGACTTGTAGGAACAATATCAAATCATATAGGAAATATAATAGTACCTTCGGAAAGAACAACGCCGGAATCACTAGAACTTTACAAATTGTTTCATGAGATGGTAGAGAAAAAATGTGAATATTGCGTAATGGAAGTATCATCACATTCTCTAGCCCTTGATAGGGTGTATGGAATTAATTTTGATGTTGGTATATTTACAAATCTTACTCGTGATCATCTTGATTTTCATAAAACCTTTGAAAATTATTACGAGGCTAAATTGAAGCTTTTTAAAGAAAGTGGTATAAGTATTGTAAATGTTGACGATAATTATGGAAAGAGAATAATAGATGAAATATCTGGAGAATCACTATCTTATTCTGTAAAAAGCGAATCAGATTATAAAGCCTTTAATGAAAAGTGTGAAAGTGAATTTTCAACTTATGATATTAACCTTAAAGGAAAAAAAGAAACTATAAAGGTTGGATTGCCAGGTGAGTTTAATATTTATAATTCTCTTGGTGCTATAGGGGCCTCCCTTGCTCTTAATGTGTCTATTGAATCAATAAAAAAGGGCATAAAAGATGTTGTTGTTACTGGAAGGTGTGAAAAAGTAGGAAAAGAATATAAGTTACCTTATACAATAATAATCGACTATGCACATACACCAGATGGATTAGATAATATTTTAACTACAGTGAATGGATTTAAAAAAAATAGACTAATATCTGTATTTGGATGTGGGGGAGACAGGGATAAAGTTAAAAGGCCTCAAATGGGGAAAATAGGAACAGAACTCTCTGAAATTTCAATAATAACCTCTGACAACCCAAGAACTGAAGAACCTATAAGAATTATAGACGATATTATTAAAGGGATAAATAAAAATAACTATGAAGTTATAGAAAATAGAAAAGAAGCCATTAAAAGAGCAATTGATTTAGCACAAGCTGGAGATGTAATTGTAATTGCTGGTAAAGGTCATGAAACTTATCAAGAATTAAAAAGTGGTAAAATACACTTTGACGAAAGAGAAATTGTTGATAAAATATTAAAGGAAAAAGAAAAGGAATATTAGTTTAATATTTATATTATAATTAATTATGTGGAATATTGCATAAGCAGTATTCCACATATTGTTGAATGTTATAGGAAGAAGAGGTAGATAACGTGGAATTAAGCTTTGATGAATTAGTACTAGCAGTAAAAGGTGAAATTCTAGTAGATAATGAAAACAGAAATTTCAATAATGTAAATACTGATACTAGAAAGATTGAAAAAGACAATGTTTTTATAGCATTAAAAGGTGAAAACTTTAATGGTAATGTCTATGCAAAAGATGCATTAGAAAAAGGTGCATCCATAGCTATAATTGATGAAGTTGTAGGTAGTCTAGAGGATATTCAAGGTTTAGGAATAATTATTAAAGTCAAAAATACATATGATGCTCTATTAGATCTTGCACACTATTATAGAAATAAACTAGGAATAAAGGTAATTGGAGTAACTGGATCTACAGGAAAGACATCTACAAAAGATTTAGTTGCAGCCTTTTTAAGTAATAAGTATAAGGTGTTTAAAACTAAAGGAAATTTTAATAATGAAGTTGGTTTACCTCTTATGGTATTTCAATTAGATTCTACATATGATGTAGCTGTTCTAGAATTAGGAATGAGTGATTTAGGAGAGATACATAAGCTTGCAGAATGTTCAAGACCTAATATTGGACTTATAACAAACATTGGATTATCACATCTTGAAAATTTAAAAACAAGAGAAAATATCTTGAAAGCAAAGATGGAAATTACAGATTTCTTTACAAAGGATAATGTTTTAATAGTTAATGGAGAAGATGAGTATCTTCCAAATGTAGAAAGTGATTTCTATAAACTTATAAAAACAGGATATGATGAAAGTTTTAATTTTAGAGCAAAAGATATTGAACTAACAGATAAAGAAATATCCTTTACTGTAGTAAGCCAAGAAGGTGAATATAGATTTAATCTTCCTATGGTAGGAGCACATAACGTATTAAATGCTTTGCTTGGTATAGCTGCTTGTAGAGAACTTAATGTAAGCTATGAAGACATGATAAAGGGGTTAGACAACTTAGAAGCTACTTCTATGAGATTACAATTTATTAATAAAGATAAGTTTACAATTATTAATGATTGTTATAATGCTAGTCCTGATTCAATGAAAGCTGCTCTAGATGTATTAGAAAATACAAAGGGTAAAAGAAAGATAGCTATTTTAGGAAATATGAATGAACTTGGTAATGAGTCAGAGAATGCACACAAAGAAGTTGGTGAGTATGCCACTAATAAGGCAGACCTACTGATTTCAACAGGTGAAGAAAAAGAAAACTATAAAATGGGGTTTAAAAAGGATAGTGTTAAGCTTTATAACACAAAAGAAGACTTAATAGAAGATTTAAGAAATGTAATAAAAGAAGGAGATGCTATAATAATTAAGGCATCTAGAGGAGTTAAGTTTGAAGAAATAGTAAAAGCCCTAGAAAATTTAGATATATAACGAAGGAGGTGAGCTGCTTACAAAGCAGCAGAAAAGATGGGGGAATTATTTAGTGGATTTTTTAATAGAACAGTATTAGTAGCATTTGGGTTAGGACTAGTTTTTTCATTAATACTAGGGCCTATAATAATTCCAATGCTTCATAAACTTAAGTTTGGTCAAAATATAAGAAAAGATGGGCCACAAAGCCATATGAAGAAAGCTGGAACACCTACTATTGGGGGATTAATATTTCTAATTTCTATTACTTTGGTAATGATAATAATGAGATATAAGTTTACTAGTGAAGGTATGATAGTTTTATATGGAACTCTAGCTTTTGGACTTATAGGTTTTTTAGATGATATTTTAAAGATTATTCATAAAGAAAATGAAGGATTAAAATCAGGACAAAAGTTTATACTTCAAATAATATTTTCTGTAGCTTTAGCTTACTATGGTTATAAGTTTGTAGGAACATCAATATCAATACCATTTGCAGACTTTGCTATAGATTTGAAGTGGATATACATACCTTTTGTAATTTTCTATTATGCAGCTATTACTAATGCAGTTAATTTAACTGATGGATTAGATGGTTTAGCTACATCAGTAAGTGTTTTAGTTTTTACTTTCTTTAGTATTTTAGCCTTTAATATGGGGCATTACAGCGTAGCAGTATTTGCTATAGCTTTAGTGGGAGCATTAATAGGATTTTTAAAATTCAATGCATATAAAGCAAGGGTGTTTATGGGTGATACAGGATCTTTAGCATTAGGTGGAGCATTAGCCACAATTATGATGGTATTAAAAACTCCACTAGTAGTTTTAATAGTTGGAGGAATTTATGTTGCTGAGACACTTTCAGTAGTTATTCAGGTTACTTCATTTAAGTTAACAGGAAAGAGAGTGTTTAAGATGGCTCCATTACATCACCATTTTGAACAATGTGGATGGTCAGAAGTAAAGATAGTAACAGTATTCTCTATAATAACTTTAATATTATGCATTATAGGTTTTGTTTCACTTTAGTAATAGATAGGTGGAGGATTTATGTATGATGAAAGGTAGACCCAAAAAAAGAAAAATGGGGACTATAGATTATGGCATTTTTTATACAGTACTTATTTTAGTTGCTATAGGAACTGTAATGATATATTCGGCAAGTTCTTATTTTGCAATGTTTAAGCAACATGATAGTACTGCCTTCTTAAAAAAACAGTTGATTGCTTGTGCTTTAGGAGCAATAGCCTTATTTGTTTTTATGGCTATTGACTATCATAAGTTAAAGAGAGTAACAGGAATATTAATGGTAGTTACTGTTCCATTACTTTTTGCTGTTTACTTATTTGAGCCAACAAATGGTGCATATAGATGGATAAAGCTAGGACCATTATCCTTTCAGCCCTCTGAGTTGGCAAAATATGTAGTTGTCCTCTTTTTAGCTTGGCATTTAACTAAAAAAGGTGATGGAATAAAAGATTTTTGGCATGGAGTTATTCCACCATTATGTGTAGGTGGTCTTTATGCAGGTATGGTTCTTGCTCAAAAGAATCTTAGTGTTGCAGCTCTTATTATGATAGTAACCTTTGTTTTGCTATTTGTAGCAGGTGGTCAGAATAAGCATATGTTTGGTGTTGTAGCTCCAACCCTTGTGGCAGCAGCCTTGGTTTTTGCCTTAGGAGAGGAGTATAGAAGAGATAGAATGCTAAATTTCTTAGATCCTTGGAAAGATGCAGCTGATAAAGGATATCAGCTTATCCAGTCCTTTTATGCCTTAGGGGCAGGGGGACTTACAGGATTAGGTTTAGGACAATCAAGACAAAAGACAATATATATGCCAGAGCCACATAATGACTTTATATTCTCTATAATTGGTGAAGAATTAGGGCTAATAGGGTGCTTAGTAATAATATCTCTATTTGTATTTTTAATTTGGAGAGGTGTTAAGGTGGCAATGGAAGCAAGAGATACTTACGGTTCATTGTTAGCTATGGGGATTACAAGTATAATTGGATTCCAAGCAATAATAAATATAGCTGTTGTAACTGGTTCAATGCCTGTAACTGGAGTTCCCCTTCCTTTTATAAGTTATGGTGGAACATCATTAGCTATAACCATGACGGCAATGGGCGTGTTATTAAATATATCTAGACAGCGTGTAGGTAAAGAAGATTAATAAGATACTACTGTACAAAATGTGCAGTAGTATTTTTTATATATAAAAGTGTAAAACTTTAAGTACGAAAGGAAAAAATAAATATTTACCACACCTTTTTTATACAATTATTTATAAAAAAGTAAAGGGAGATTAAATAGATAATTATAAAAAATATCTTAATTATCATATTTTTTTAATGAAATAGGTAATATAAAGTGGTATGATATAAGAAGGAAAAGTGTATATTATGTTAATTTATAAAAAGTTTGGAATAGGGATGGATTATGGTAAAAAGCAACAATATTTATATAAGAAAAAAGAGAAAAAAAAGATTAATTAAGAAATGCATATTAATCCTTATATTATTATTAGGAATAGGAACTTTTCTAGCTTACAAAACGGAGTTTTTTACGGTAGATAAAATAGTGTATAAAGGAGATTCTTTAATAACAGGAGAGTTTGTTAAAACAAATGCAGAAGAAGTTAAGGGTAGTAATATAATTACTTTTAATAAAGATGAACTAATAAAAAAGTTAATGCAAAATCCATATGTAAATACAGTTACAATATCCAAAAAGTTACCAAAAACCTTAGAGGTTAATGTAAACGAAAAGAAAGGTATATATTATCAAAAGAATGGAAATAGCTTTGATATAATTTCTGAAGATTTACATTTATTAGAAAGAACAAATTCTTTAGATGGGAAAAACTTAATTGAAATAAAAGGACTAAATATTAAAGATAAAGAAGTTGGGATGAAAATAGAGGAAAATACAAGGTTAGAAAAAGTATTAAATTTACTATATAAAGCTGAAGAGAAAATGCAAAAAGATAATAAGGGTGTTAGTATTACATCCTTGGATGTTAATGATATGGCAAATATGAAAATTTATTTTGGTGATATCCAAGTATTATTAGGAAATGATGAAAACTTAACAAAAAAGTTAAGTGATGCTATGAATATATATATTCATGCAAAACCAAAGGAATATATAAAAGTTGGCCATGAAGGCTCACCAGATTATAAATAAGGAGGAGTAAGATGAAAAAGCAAACATCACAAATATTTGTTGCAGTAGTATGTGCATTATTAGGATTCTTACTTGCATATCAGTTTAAAATGCTTGCTAAAAAGGATGGTACTGATGGCAACATAAATAATACTGATATAATAAGTGAAGTTGAAAGTTTAAAGAAAGAAAAAGAAGAGTTAGCATCTACAAACTCAAAACTTACAGAGGAAATAAAAAAATTAGAAGAGAGTGCTACAGAAAATGGTAAGGTTGACTTAGAAGTAAAGAAAGCACTTGATAATGCAAGAATACAGCTTGGAACAGTGGATGTTAAAGGGCCAGGGATTATAGTTACTATAAAACCTAAGACACCGATATTTAGCAATGCTACTGATACAAGTGTGGATTTAGGAAGTGCTGAACTTGTACATTTAGTAAATACCTTATGGTATGCTAGAGCAGAGGCTATATCTATTAACGATTATAGAGTAACTGCTCAAACTGGTATAATGAACTCTTCTGGAACTAGTATAATATGGATAGGAACATCGGGAAGAAAGGTAAGTCCTAAAGAAACTATTGTTATAAAAGCCATAGGAGATAAAACTAAGCTAAATGTAGCATTAGATTTTCCTGGAGCTTTAAAGTTTGGTGCTTTGGATAATTATGATGTTACCTATAAGGTTGTAGATGATATATTTATTGAAAAAACTACAGAGTCATATAGAACCGATTTTATTACACCAGTAAAGGAGTAAGGAGGAATAATTAATGATAGCAATCATAGGACTTTTATTTGGAATTATATTAGGGGTTGTTTTTGATGTAAATATACCAGAAAGATTTTCACCATATATGTCAGTAGCTATTCTTGCCTGCTTAGATTCAGTTTTTGGTGCAGTAAGAGCTAATTTATCAAAGAACTTTCAAGCAGATATATTTATATCTGGATTTTTTGGGAATGCAGTGTTAGCAGCAGCGTTAGCTTATTTGGGGGATAAATTAGGAATTCCTATATATATAGCAGCAGTTATTGTTTTTGGTGGAAGAATATTTGATAATTTTGCTATTATAAGAAGATTAATCATAGAAAAATATAAAAGTAGGCAATGAGGTGATTAAATGAAAAATAAGAGCGCAAAGATTGCTCTTTTCATTGGAACACTGATAGTAGGTATATTAATTGCAATTAACTTCAATTTTGACGGGATAGCTTCAAAGCAATTAACAGCAAAGGAATATCAAGATGCTATTGAAGAGAGAACACAGCTATATAAGCAAATAAGTTTATTACAAAAAAGCAATAGAGAATTTCAAGAGAAGATAGATAAGTATAAAAATGATGATAAAATGAATGGAAAAGTATTAGAAGATATGAGAAATCAGTTAGGTGATTATGGGATGTTAACAGGGCTAAATGAGGTAAAAGGGCCTGGACTTATAATTACAATTAATGATGCTATTATTAACTATGATGAAGATACAGATTATGAAGTAATGAATAAGATATTGCATGATAGTGATATGGCTTTATTAATAAATGAGCTAAGAGGTAGTGGTGCAGAGGCTATTTCGGTAAACAATCATAGAGTAACACCTAATACTGCTGTTGTATGTAATAGTGCCTTTTTAGGATTTGATGATGGAGATAGAGAGGCAGCACCTTTTAAAATTTATGTAATAGGAAATGCAGAGTTAATGGAAGAATCCCTAAATTCAGAGGGAAGCCATTTAAGAGTATTGAAGCAATTTAGAGGTTTGGACGTTACAGTTGAAAAAAGTGATGAAATTATAATGCCAGCAGCTAGCAATCATGCTGTAGAATATGCTGAAGAAGACATTAATAAATAATATTTTTATAATATTATGAAGGATATTTAACTTTTATGCAGAATTACTTTATAGTAAAGTATTAGTTACTCTTGTTAGGAGGGAAACGGCTATGGATATAAAGAATAATATAGAAAGTTTGAGACGTAATATACCAAATGAAGTTACGCTATTAGCGGTTTCTAAGACTAAACCTCTAAATGAACTAGAGGAAGCATATAATGCAGGAATTAGGGATTTTGGAGAGAATAAAGTCCAAGAACTTAAAGATAAGTTTGAAAACTTTCATAAAGATGTAAGATGGCATTTTATTGGAAACCTTCAAACTAATAAAGTGAAATATTTGGTGGGTAAAACTTTTCTTATTCATTCCCTTTCTAGTATTAAGTTATTAGAAGTTATAGAAAAGGAATTTGGTAAAAAGAATATTATAGCTGATACTTTAATTCAGATAAATATTGGTCGTGAAGAAAGTAAGGGTGGTCTACTTGAGGAAGACTTAGATACTTTAATAGAAGCGATTGAAAAATGTAAATTTGTTAAAGTAAAAGGGATAATGTCTGTTATACCAAAGGGAAATGAAGAGAGCAATAGGTATTATTTTAAAAAGGTAAAGGATATTTTTGATTCATTAAAAAATAAGGAATTTAAAAATATACAAATGGAAATTTTGTCTATGGGAATGACACACGATTATCATATTGCTATAGAAGAAGGATCAAATTTCATTAGAATTGGAGAGGGAATCTTCGGAAAGAGAAATTATAATTTACAGGAGGAAAAGTAAATGAGTGACATGAAAACAAAATTAAAATCATTTTTAGGGTTTGGAGAATACGATGAGTATGATGAGGAGTTCGACGATTTAGACGAATTAGAAGATGAAGATGGATTAGAGGAAGCTATTGAACCTGTTATCCAAAATAAAAAGAACAATAAAGTTGTAAATATTCATACTTCATCATCTGCAAAAGTTACTATAACTAAACCAGTAGCATATGAAGAAGCTACAGAAATATGTGATGCATTAAAAAATAGAAGAATAGTTCTTGTAAATACAACAGCTCTTGAAATTAGAATAGCTCAAAGATTATTAGATTTCATTAGTGGATCTTGTTATGCTTTAGGTGGAGAACTTCAAGAAATTGAAAAGGGTGTATATATACTTTCACCATCAAATGTAGAAGTAACGAATGAATTAAAGAGTGAATTAAGTTCAAAAGCATTATTTAGTTGGACAAAGTAGGTGGGTATAATGGGAATGTTACTAAATCTAATTTCTACATTTTTTAGAGTACTAGAAGTAATAATAGTTATAGAATGCCTAGGATCATGGATTATTCAAGATAGAGGCAATGAAATAATGAGATTTTTAAATAGTATAACTTCCCCAGTGTTAGAACCATTTAGGCAAATACAATATAAGTTTTTAGGAAACTTACCTATTGACTTATCACCAATATTTGCAATATTTGCGATTCAAATAGTCGAAAGACTATTGTATATGATATTTTAACAATGGATAAGAAGACTCTATTACAAAGTTTCAATGAAGAGGATAGGTTAGAAGTTTTAAACTTATATGAAAAATATGAGTTGTCCTATGAAAAGGATATACCCTTGTTTGGTAACAACTTTTATCCACCTAACATATGGAAGTTTTTTGAGAAGTTTACAAGCACTAATGATTTTAAAGTAACATCATCTGGATTTTTTGAAGATGCAGAGAGAAGAATGATGTCTTTCAATAATATTTATGAAATTCCATTTCCTATGAAAATATTAAAAATAATAAATACATCTAAGTTTACAACACCTAGTCATAGAGATTATTTAGGATCAATTTTAGCTCTAGGGATAAAGAGAAATAAACTTGGAGATTTAATTATAAAAAGTGGTGAATGCTATTTACCTGTATGTGAAGAGATTGCTGATTATATAATAAGTAATTTAGAAACAGTAGGTAAATCACCCTGTAAGGTTATTCTTTTAGAAGAAGATTTTATTCCTTTTACACCTGAATTTAAGGAAGAGATTATTTTAATACCATCTTTAAGGCTAGATTCTATAGTATCTAAGGTAATGAAGTTATCTAGAAGCAAAGCACAAGATGTAATAGAAGCAGGTAAAGTTTTAGTTGATTATAATACCATTAGAGATAAAAGCAAAGAGGTATTAAGTGGTGAGAGAATAACTATAAGAGGAGTTGGAAAGTTTATTTTGGGAGATATAGTTGGGAATAGTAAAAGTGGTAAATATAAAGTAATTATAAAAAAATATACATAATAGAGGTGGGATTTTATGAAACTTACGCCAATGGACATTAATAATAAGGAATTTAAAAGAGGATTAAGAGGGTATAATCCAGAGGAAGTTGATGAATTTTTAGATGAAGTAGTAGAAAACTATGAAGAATTATACAAAGATAATTCTAAATTAAGAGAAAAGGTTGCCACATTAACAGAGCAAATAGAGCATTACTCTAAAATCGAAAGTACTATTCAAAACACTTTAGTTTTAGCACAAAATGCTGCGGATCAAGCAAAGAGTTCAGCAGAAAAAGAGGCAGAACTAGTAGTTAAGAATGCAAATGAAACTGCACAAAGAATAGTTGATAAAGCTCATGCAGATGTTATTCAAATAAATGATGAATATGATAGAGTAAAACAAGAATTTATTAAATTTAGAGCTAAGTTTAGAAACTTTATAAATACTCAGTTAGAAACCTTTGATGATTTAGAAAAGGACGTAACTAAGAATTATAATATTTCAACTCCTGTAGAGGATGAAGCTGCAATTGATAGCGAAGTTCAATTTAATGAAGAATCATTTAAAACAATAGAAGAAGATATTCTAACTGACAATATAGACGAAATAAAGAGTTTCTTTGCTTCTAAAGAAGATTAGTATTATACATATAACACCACAACAAATGTTGTGGTGTTTTTAATGTCATAAGTTGACCGGCTAAACATAGGTATATTATAATGTTATGGAATAGAAACAGAGGAGTTTAACGAATGGAAGAAACTATTTTTAATATTAGTGCTGACTTTGAAGGAGAAAGAATTGATAAATACTTATCACAAATTTTTAAGGATAAGTCAAGATCGTTTATACAGGGCTTAATTGAAAAAGGAAATATATTAGTTAATGACAATAATATAAAAAGTAATTATAAATTAAAGGCTTTTGATGAAGTGAAAGTTATTATGCCAGAACCTGTACATTTAAAAGTAGAAGCAGAAAACATACCATTAGATATACTATATGAAGATAAGGATGTAATAGTTGTTAATAAACCTCAAGGAATGGTTGTACATCCTGCTCCAGGTAACTATAATGGAACTTTAGTAAATGCTTTGTTATATCATTGTAATGATTTATCTTCTATAAACGGAGTTATAAGACCTGGTATTGTTCATAGAATTGATAAGGATACCACAGGCGTTTTAATTGTTGCTAAGAATGATGAGGCTCATAACTTTTTATCAGATCAATTAAGAGATCATTCTATGAAAAGAGAGTATTATGCCTTAGTTGAGGGTAGAATTAAAGAGGATGAAGGTACTATTGATAAGCCTTTAGCAAGAAGTAAGAAGGATAGATTGAAAATTGGAATTGTAGAAGGTGGAAGAAGAGCTGTAACTCATTATACAGTAGTAGAAAGATATAAGAATACTACATTAGTAAAATGTGTTTTGGAAACAGGAAGAACTCATCAAATTAGAGTTCATATGTCTTCTATAGGTCATCCTCTAGTTGGAGATCCATTATATGGATTTAAGAAGAGTAAATATAGACAGGATGGTCAGATGCTACATGCTAAAACATTAGGATTTATTCATCCAAGAACAAAAGAATATATGGAATTCTCATCTGAATTACCATTATATTTTGAAAAAATGTTGGAAAAACTAAGAAGTGAAGTTGTATAGGGAGGGTAAGCTATGAATTTAAAAGCTAACTTGCTTGATGATAAAGCTATAAAAAGAAGTTTAATAAGAATATCTCATGAAATTATTGAAAGAAACAAAGGTGTTGAAGATATAGTTTTAGTAGGGATAAAAAGAAGGGGATATCCTTTAGCTCAAAGAATTGCTGTAGAAATTAATAATATTGAAGGAATAAATGTACCAGTAGGAAGTGTAGACATAACTTTCTACAGAGATGATTTAACATTAACTGGAGAGTCTCCAAAAGTAAAAAATATAGACCTAGGTGTAAATATTCATAATAAAAAAGTAGTATTAGTAGATGATGTGTTATATACATGTAGAACAGTTAGAGCTGCAATTGATGCAGTTATTGATACAGGAAGACCTCAAGGAATACAATTAGCAGTATTAATAGATAGAGGACATAAGGAACTTCCAATAAGAGCTGATTATGTTGGTAAAAATATTCCTACGTCAAAGAATGAGAAAATTGCAGTAAGTATAAAAGAAATAGACAACGAAGATTCAGTAAAGATTTATGAAGACTAAGGAGAATAACATATGGATTTTGATTTAATTGCTACCACTACTTTTGGTATAGAAGGTATAACAGCTAAAGAATTAAGAGCTTTAGGATATGATGATGTTAAGGTTGATACAAGTAAGGTGCATTTTAAAGGAGATGAGATGGATATTGCTATTGCTAATATTCATTTAAGAACCGCTGATAGAGTTTTAATTAAAATGGCAGAGTTTGAAGCTAGAAGCTTTGAAGAATTATTCCAAGGAACAAAGACGGTAAATTGGAGTAAATTAATACCTAAGAACGGTAAGATGCATGTTGTAGGAAAGTCAGTGAAGTCAACTTTATATAGTGTTCCTGATTGTCAATCAATTGTTAAAAAAGCTATTATAACTAGCATGAGTGAAGCTTACGGTATAACAGAATTTAAAGAAGATGGGCCTGTATATAAAATAGAGGTTGCCATATTAAAAGATAAGGTAACCTTAACAATAGATACATCTGGTTCAGGGTTACATAAGAGAGGATATAGAGAAAATTCAGGAGCTGCACCTTTAAAAGAAACTTTAGCAGCAGCCATGATACTTCAATCAAGATGGCAAGATTCTTATGAACTTATAGATCCTTTCTGTGGTTCAGGGACAATCTTAATTGAGGCTGCTATGATTGCTCAAAATATAGCACCAGGATTAAATAGAGAATTTGTATGTGAAACATGGCCAACTATGCCTATGTACATTTTTAATGGAGTTAGAGATGGAGCAAGAAAATCTATAAAAAATAAAGATATTAAGCTTGTTGGGTATGATATTGATACATGGGTTTTAAGAACAGCAGAAAATAATGCAGCTAAAGCAGGAGTAAGTCAGTGGATAGAATTTCATAAGAGAGATTTTAGAGAGTTTTCTAATAAGAGAAAATATGGATTTATAATTTCTAATCCACCATATGGTGAAAGATTAAGTGATAAGAGAGAAGTTGAAGAGCTTTATAGAAAGTTTGGAAAGTATAAGGAAGATTATAAAAATTGGGAATTTAATATTCTTACATCATATGAAGGTTTTGAGAAGCCATTTGGAAGAAAGGCAACAAAGAACAGAAAATTATTCAATGGTAAATTAAAATGTTATTACTATCAATACTTTGATAATGATTTAATTAAGAATGAAGGTAGTACTGTAATACAAGAAATGATTAGAAATAGCTAAAAAAGAACCAGAGGATTTTCTCTGGTTCTTTTATTATAGTTTTTGTATTTTTAAACTTTCATAGTCCTTAGGATCTACAAACATAGTTTTATTAGTATAATATATAACCATACCTGGTTTAGCACCATTTGGTTTCTTTAAGTTTTTAACTTCTGTATAATCAACTGATACTTTAGAATCATTTTTACCTTTACTATAATAGGCAGCTATAATTCCAGCTTCCTCTAAAGTAATTTCATCTACAGGATTTGCTTGTATAATTACATGTGATCCAGGAATGTTTTTTGTGTGAAGCCACATATCATTTCTATTTGCAAACTTAAGGCTTAGGTAATCGTTTTGTAAGTTATTTTTACCTACATAAATATCTATGCCTTGAGATGATAAGAAGTGTAGAGGCTTGCTTTCCTTTACTTTTTTATTACCTTTAGATGTATTTTTAAATTTAATATATCCTGTTTCAATTAATTCCTTTTTAATTTGTTCAATTTCATCATATGATTCTACATTTAATATATTTGTTAAAACAGAATTTAAATAATTTAATTCATCTTCGTTCTTTTCAAGCTGCTCTAAGGCCCATTCCTCAGATTTTTTTAATTTATTATATTTTTTATAGTACTTTTGAATATTTTCAGAAGGACTTTTATTAGGATCAAGGGAAATAGTTAAATATTCTTCTTCCTTATCGTTATAAAAGTTTAGTAAGGAGATTTTATCATCTCCAGGCTTTATCATATAAATATAAGAAGTAAGTAAATCACCCTTTATTTTATAGCCATCTTTCTTTCCACCTTCTTCAATATTTCCATTTAATATTTTAGACTTTTTATTACATCTATCTATATTAGTATGTATTAATTTTTGAAGGGAAATGGATCTATTATTTAATCTATCTTGTTTATCTTTAGTTCTAAAGAAATCATCAAGAATAATAGATGGATTTTCATATTTTATATTTTTATAACCATTATAGTATGAATTTAAATTAGCACAATAAAAGTCCTTATATATACCATCAGAATCCGTAATAATATTAAAGGAAGGATGGTTACAAATATCATTTATTGAACTTGTTGTATATTTATATAATGATGAAATATTACTAGTAGATATATTTTCTTTTAAAGAATTTTCATAAAGCTCTTTTGAAAGTGGTTTTGAAACTCCTGTTAAAAGCTTAGAGAAAAATAAATCATTATATTCTAAGTTATTTTCCTTAATAAAATTAGTCATTTCATTTATATCTAGGCTAAAAGGATTTAGTTTTGTAGACTTGGGTGGTTCAACATAAGTAGCTCCAGGATATAATACTCTATAACTATTAATATCTGGTGTTATATGTTTTATAGATTCCATTATTTTATTATCTCTATTTCTAACTAAAGTAATGTTAGAGTGTCTACCCATTATTTCAACTATAAGAGAATATTCACTATCAAATCCAAGTTCATCCCTTGATTCTACTTTAATTATTACAATTCTATCTCCATCTTTTTGATACACGTCAACAATTCTACCAGATGTAAGATACTTTCTTAAAACCATAAGATACATTGGTGCTTTAAGAGGATTTTCTTTAGAAGTTTCAGTAAAATGAATCCTTGGAAATTTTGATGAAGCAGATATAAGAAGTTTATAATTCTTTCTATCTTTTCTAATAGTTAATATTACCTCATCTTTTTCAGGTTGATTAATTTTATCTATTTTACTGTATATTAATACATCTTTAAGATTATTAATTAAACTGTTTAAAAATATTCCGTCTAGTGCCATATTATTCTTCCTTTCAATATAATAAACTTAGTATACCATTAAAAATATGGTAAGTTAAGTGTAATGAATTTGTAATATTTTTATTGGCAAAATAAGAAGGAATTATTAATGAAAAGATAGAAGTAAATATATTAATAAAATATATTGTAATTGGTCATATTAAAGAGTATTATGTAATACGGAAATAGTGCTTTTATATATAGAAATGTATAGAATATAATACTGAATGTGATTTGAGGGAGAAGAGATGAAGATTAGTAGAAGTAGGAGAGTTGGGACAATAGGTATTTTATTCTGTTCTTTATTTTTAATGTCATGTAGTAAACCTAGTGATGATGTTGAAATGGTGGAAGGGATTAAGTTAAATAAGGGAGCAATTATAGAAAATGACGGGGGAAATTATTCAAATTATAACTATAGACAAGGGAAGTATGAGAAGGTTAATGATGATGAAGTAATAGGATTATATGAGCATAATAGCGATAATTATATTGCACAAAAAGATGGTAAGTATATTGCTTTTTATAGTGGTAAAATAATTGAGCTTTCAAATATTGAAATTGGAGATGATGGACTAAAAATGTCTCCAAGTGGTGAATATCTATCATTATATAGAAATATAGATGGGGTTACTACCTATAAGGTAATTAGGTTATCAAATGGTGAATATGTAGATTTTAATACTGATACAGGTATATCAGGTCATTATTTAGATTGGATAGATTCTAATACTTTAGTTTACTATGGAGTAAATAATGAAGGAGTTAATGGCATTTTTACATATAATCTAGAAAGTAGTGAAGAAAAGTTACTTTATAATATTGATGGGGGTATAGTTCAGTATTTAAGTACAGATTCTGAAGGTATAGTTATATTACAGGAAACGATTAATGATGAGAAAATACTTCAAGTTATTAATAGTAAAACTAGTGAAGTGAAAACTATATCTAAAGATATAACTAGATTGTATGATATAGTTAATGTTGATGGAAATTATTATGTTTTAGGTGAATTTAATGATGGAATATTATCTATATATAAGTTACAAGATGGTAAGCATTATAGGCTAATCTTTGATTTTCCTAGTAGTATTAAAGCAACTAGATATGGATTGGCAGTAGATGAAGATGGAAATATTTTATTCATTGGAAGTAATTCAGATCCTGAACTAGAAGAAATATATAGTATAAGCAAAGATGGAACAATAAGAAAAGTTTCAGAATCTAAAAATGAATATTCTTTTGTAAAATAGGTAAGAGAAATCTTACCTATTTTTATTTTTTTGTATATTATGTGGCCAAGATGGCAAGGTTCTAGAAGTGGAGGTGTAAAGTTGTCAAATAATGATAGATTAATAGATAAAATAGATATAAGAGTAGCAAGAAAATTGTCTATAAATCAAGCAAAAGAGTATGGAATCTTACCTATTTATGAAGATGAAAAAAATGTTTATATTGCAGCAACAGAAACACCCAATAATGAAATAATTGATATATTAAGTTTTTTGTTTAACAAGAAAATAAAACTTATTTATAGAGAAAAAGATGAAATTTTAGAGCTAATTCAGAATATGTTGAATTTTAAAATGGAAGATATAGAAGCAGTGATATTTGAAGAAGCTATAGCATGTAATGCAAGTGATATACACTATGAACCAGAAGAAAATGGGTTAAATATTAGATTTAGAATAAATGGCTCATTAACATTAGTAAGAAAATTAAGTTTAGAGGATTATCAAAAAATATCATCTAGATTAAAAATTAAGGCTGACATGGATATTACGGAAAAAAGAAGACCCCAGGATGGGAAGCTTTTTATGTGGTGTAAGGATAAAAAATATAATTGTAGATTATCTACAGTGCCAGTTATATATGGAGAGAAAATTGTTCTTAGAATTCTTTATAGTGATAGATTTTTAACCCCTATAGAAGATTTACAGTTTACTAGGGAACAGCAAGAAACATTAAGCAGAATTATTAGACTTAAAAATGGACTTGTGCTAGTTAATGGACCAACAGGAAGTGGTAAATCAACAACACTTTATACAATTTTAAATGAAATAAAGGATGACGATATAAATATATCAACCCTCGAAGACCCAGTTGAGGTAACAATGAAGGGGATAAATCAAGTGAATTTAAATTATAAAATTGGACTTACCTTTGTTGAAGGTTTGCGTAGTCTATTAAGACAGGATCCTAATGTGATAATGGTTGGAGAAATTAGAGACGAAGAAACTGCGAATATGGTTATCTAATAGTTTATTTATACTTAGAAAATGGCTTAAAATAAGGGTTTACCAACCTATAAAAATAGCAACAAAATAGTATTAACACATTTTTAACACATTAAAAATATCAGCAGATTTATCTAAATCTTCTTTTAACACATGTGTGTATGTGTTAGCAGTTATATCAATTTTAGAATGTCCCAATAATTTAGATACTGTTTTTAATGGAATATTAGATCTAAATTGCATAGTAGCATAAGTATGCCTTAATGAGTGAAACTTTTTATATGGAATATCCAATCTTGCTAAGAAGAATTTCCAACTCTTATTAAGATTAGAAGGATATATAAGGTTACCATCTTCAGTTAAAAAGTATAAATCTGAATATTCCTTATTATAACTACCACCAGCTTTTAATTTGTTTTTTAGTTTTATTGATTTTACTTTGTTAAGAATAGGAATTAAATTATCTGGTAATGGAATATCTCTAGTGGAATATTTTGTTTTTGGTGATTGTAACACCTTAACTTTTTTACGTGTATCACCATCTATCTTAGTGTAACAAGCAACAATCCTATTAATATGTATTACTTTCTTGTTGAAATCTATATCATTCTCAGATAATCCTAATATTTCACCTATTCTCATACCAGTTGTAAAAGCGACAATAGAAATATATTTGATTAGATCTTCTTTTTCATAGTTAAGGATTTTATTTAGTTCATCTTTATCAAATATCTCGACTTCTTTTTTAATTTTTTCTTTAGTACCAGGAATAGAAACATTTAAAACAGGATTTTTTAAAATGTAGCCTTCTATGTAAGCATAATTAAAAAACTGTTTCAATAATTTATTTACTCTTTGTATACGACCTGATGATTTTCCATTTTTGTATAAGTTATTGTAATATTTTTGTATATCAATTCCACGTATATCTTTAATAAGTGTATAAGCAAAAGGGGCAGTTTTTATATAGTTTCTAAATATATCTTCATACCTATCAAAAGTAGATTCTTTTATTCTGTTTCTGACAATTTCAAAAAGCCATTCTTTCATTAATGGATATATGAATAAGTCTTTATCTAGTATTAGACCTTTTTTAAGACTATCTTTATATTCCTCTAATTTCTTTTTAGCTTCTTTTTCTGATTTTCCATAGAAATACTTACGTATTAATTTACCATTGCTATCTCTGCCAAAAGAAGCAGATACTCTAAAGTAATTCTTTCCATTTACATTGTAGTTAGTTTTAGCAGCCATTTAATCATCTCCTTTATTTTGTTTATCATTTTCCATTTATATAAATGCTATTTTTATATTTTGCTGGGGTGTATATTTCTTTATTTTTTGCTTTAATAGACCAAAATGCATACATTAAAGCATTATGAATTGATTTGATATCATCTTTTGATAAATCAGGCATTTTGTTTAATGCGATTAATTCAGCATCCCAAAATTTCTTAAAATCTCTTTTATCTCTTGATGTAACTTTAAATTTATCTGCATATTCTTTTGGTATTTTATAGTTGTTAAAATTCATAAAATTAGCTCCTTTACGAATGTATGTTCTATTTACTGTTAAAAAAAATTACCATGAAAAGCACTCATAAAATTTAAGTGTTCGTAATAATCTTTATTTTTAGAATCTATAAAATCTTTAAAGTTTTCAACAATATCTTTATCTGAACCAGTCAAAAATCTAAAAGTAGTAAATCTTTTATAACTAGCATATCTGTATTTGGCAGCTTGTGTTGATAAGTTACAAAAAACTTCAATTTCATATGGATTATGAATATTTAATTCCTTTAAAATAGCAGGGTGAGCTAGAAATATACTTGTAAAATAGTTAGCTTCACTTTCCATAAAATCATATAAATCATCATTTGATTCAATCATAGAATTAATTTTATTATGTCTACAAAAAATATGTCCCAATTCGTGGACTATAGTCCATAGTATTCTTCTAGGGTTGGTGATAGTAATATCATTATAATAGATGATATATGCATTTAAACTAGGTTTATAGTCACAACACCCATCATTAGAAGTAAAATAAGAAAACACTTGCTCCTTATTTAGATTAAAGTCGTTCATAAATTGACTATAAGAAATAATTTTTATATTTGAGAAAGAATTTACTATAGTGCTTAAGTCAATAGGATAACTATTTAAACCTAAAGAGATATATAATTCATTTACTAATTTGTGTATAAATTTATATCTAATCGTTAAAGTATTTTGCAAAAGCTGCTTCTAACACTTTCATCATATTTTCTTGTTCATCTTTAGGCATCTTTCTTCTAGCTCTTTCAATTCTTACAATATCACTATTAAAGTCTTCTTCATTTTCATTTTTTGCACTAGTATTTAATTTAACATTATCATCAAAAAAAGCACTTATAGGTACTTTTAAAGCTTTAGCTAGTAATTGAATCGAATCCGTTTCAATTTTTCTTTTTCCATTTTCCATTTTGCTAATTGTAGATTGAGGGATACCTGTTAAATCGGCTAATTCATATGTTGTTATACCTTTTTCTATTCGAATTGATTTTAATCTTTCATGGGGTTCCATAAAAATCACCTTTCTATTTAAAGTTAATTCTATTTTAGAATAATTCAAAAACGGAATTAAGTCAAGTATTTAAGAGAAAATTTAAGAAAAAGGAAGTTATTTTAATATCATAATTCCAAATTAGAATTGAAAAGCGGAAAATGTAATTCTATAATGTAATTAATTCAAAAATAGAATTGAGGTGAGCAAAATGGAAGTCGGTTTAAGAATTAAGGAGATAAGAGAATTAAGTAATATATCTCAAGAAAAATTAGCAAGAAAAACTAAAATTTTAAATCAATCTCAAATATGCAAAATTGAGAATGGGCAAAGAGCTTTAAAGGCGAATGAATTATCTAAAATAGCAGATGTTCTTAATGTACCAATAACAGAAATTATTAGTTAAAGGAGAGAGAAAGGAATGAATAAAAAAGAAACTAAAGAGAGGGGAATCTTAAAAAAATATATTGTGACAGTTAATAAAGATGGAACTGAAACAAAAAATTTATTGAAAGAAATACATTGTTTGCCAGTTCCAACTATAGAAGAAACATTCAAGGAATTTAAAAAAAGAAAAAGGAAAATTACTACTTTATGTTTGGTGTTATATATAGTCATCATTGCAGTTATCATGTACTTTTGTCTCAAATTTTAATAAAGTATGTTTTTTGTGGATTGTTTTCTTAGTTGTTTTGAAAGTAAAATTAATTATTTCAGAATTATTAGTTGTATCAGGGAAAAATGGAAAGAATAGAAAACCTTCATATGAATCAAAAGGAGCAATTCTTAAAGGAAGTTCTATTTGCTTGTCCATAGGAAAAACAAGAGAAGCATATTTATGTTCAGTGAAAACTTCGCTTATTAGAGTGATACTAGTTTCTTCATATTTTCTATTGATAAGTGTTTTATCATCAATTTTTGTTTCAATAGCATAAATAGTTACTGGTGATGAAGATTTATTTACAAAATTAATTCTAACAATACCTTGAAAATTGGTTTTACAATTAGAATCTTTTAGTTTACCAAAAAATATATTGTTATTTTCACTAAAATAAATTTTTAGTTTAAACTGTTCAGTTAAGAATTTATGAAAATTGATAGCTAGGCTGGCACATCCAGTAATGCAACCTATTAAAGATAGTGTTAATGGTAAATCTATATTCAATTAAATTCCTCCTTTCTATAAAAATTTTAACATATTTTAGGGGGATATTTCAAAGGAGGCAAACAATGAATAAACAAATAGTAAAAATTAATGGATTAAAGGAAATAGATGGAATGAAGTTCCACGATATAGAGGGAGGTTTTGGAGAATGTAAGAAAGCAATCTTGGTTAAAGAAATTGCTAATATTCATGCTAGACAAGAGTCACATATTAATGAGCTTATCAATAATAATATAAAAAGATTTAAAGATGGTGTAGATATAATAAACCTTTTAAGTAGTGAAGATTTCAAAATCGTTGTGGACGATTTAGGATTAAGAACAAGCAATAGACAGAAATATTCATACTTATTATCAGAAAGAGGATACTCAAAACTTCTTAAAATTTTAGAAGATGATGTTGCATGGGAGCAATATGAAAAGTTAGTTGATGGATATTTTAATATGAGACAAGCTCTTAATACCTCTGAATTAAGTCCAGAACTTCAAATGTTTAATCAAATGTTTAAAGCTATGGCTAACAATGAATTAGAAGCAAAAGAAGCTAAAAGAATAGCATTGAATGCTAATAATAAGGCTGAGGAAGTCAAGGAAGAAATACAATCTATGAGAGATGTAATTACATTAGATAGTAATGGTTGGAGAAAAGAAACAGCTACTTTAATAAATAAGATAGCTAATAAGCTTGGAGGATTTGAACATATAAGAAATGTTAGAGAAGAATCGTACAAGCTACTTAATGAAACTTATGGAGTAGATATAAACCGTAGATTAAAGAATAAGCAAAAGAATATGGCATTAGAGGGTGTAAGTAGGTCTAAGATAAACAAGGTTAATTTACTAGATGTAATTGCAGAAGATAAGAAGTTATTAAATGGATATATAAGCATAGTTACAAAAATGGCTATAAGGCATGGAGTTGCTTAGGAGGTATTTATATGAAAGAGATAATTACTTTATTAAAAGACATTTTAGAAGCATTAAAGAAAAGTAATGTTGAAAAAGTAACATTTACACCAGCAGAAGCAGCTACTTATATGGGGGTAGGGCATGAAAAAGTAAGAGAACTTATAGAAAAGCATGAAACTGACTTTCCGTATTTTAAAAGTGGATGTAAAGCTAGGATTGATAAAGGGTTACTAGATTTATGGATTAAAAAGATTTCAGAGGAACATAGGGCACTATAAAGGAGGCGTTACAGATGAGAGCAGTACCACAAGATGTTAAAGAATTAGTATTTTTAGTAACAGAAGAAGTTGTAAGAAAAGAAAATGATGTAAATATGGCTGAAATTATTAGAAGTCTAGAAGAAGAACACAATATAAAGTTCTTTAATTTAGGAGTATTACAACAGTTAGTAAATGAAGCATTAAATAATATTGTTTATATAGAATGTAGGAGGTAATCAAAAATGAATAAATGTCCAAGATGTGAAAATGAAAACTTAAAAGAAGATTATAGGTATTGTCCAGTATGTGGAGTGAAATTAGGAACTGCTCCAGAAGTACCAGTTCAAGAGCAGTATGTAAAAAATATTATAAGCAAAGAATTATTTGAAATTGAGAAAAAAAGATATAAAGAATTAAAACTATTCTACTTTATGAATATGCTTATGTTTATATGCCTTGCATTGAATTCTATATCAATGTTAATGCAGTAGCTATTATACCAGCAAGACAAGATATTGCACTAATTATAGCAAATAGATTTTTACGATTTTTTTCTTTAAGAAAGAGAATATATTTTTCGCCATTTAAAGATATAGAAAAATCTTCATATAATTCAGATTCGATTCCATGAATTAATTTCAATTTTTCTAAATCTTGAAGTGCAATTAGCAAATCAGTAAATGCTGGAAATTTAAAGTAGCCATGAATTTGATAGATATTAAGCTTTTCTTTCAATGAAAGCAATTTAAGTATTTTTATCTGAATTTTAGTAAGCTGTATTTTATTTGGATCAAAATCCATATGAATCCCCCTTTCAACATAATTTTACCATATGTTAGGGGAAGAGAACAAAATAAGGAGGTACAAGCATGACAAAAGAAAATGTTGTAAGACAATTAAAAGACTTAAAAAGTGAAGCAGAATATAACCTTAGGCATGAGCCTGATAATGATGTTTGGATTGATGATTACAATGCTTTAGAAATTGCTATAAAAGCAGTTGAGAACAAAAAAGATAACCTAGGATTTTGGGTTGGATTTGGATTCTGTTCATTATTCTGGTTACTTATATATTTTTTATATCACTTATAAGGGAGGGATAGAAAATTGAAGAAGCTTAAGAAACCCAATAGAGAACAAAGGCAGTTTTTAATTAGTGAAAGATTAGATCCTAAGGACTTTCAAGTAGAAAGAGCAACACCTAAATTATATGTATTTTATAACAAGCATACAGAAGCATTATGGAAATATGACAGAGTTAGAGGAGTATGGCTTTATGAGTAATATTGATTTAGTTCATGCAGCATATGTACAAAGAAAGGTGCAAGAAGCAGAGCGAAGAAGATGGGCAGATGTTATTAAAGAAGAAGTAGAAAAAATAAAAGGTTGTAACCCCACCGACCAAAGTAAAGGAAACAACCATGAAAAAACAATCAACGACATTATACCACTAGGAATAGATTTAGACAATGAGCAGTTATATGACATAGAGAGTGGACAAACTATTAGAGATTTATAGGAGGATTAAAAAATGAACTTATACCAGAAGTTAATTGAAGTTAGAAAAGAAATAGATAAATTTGTAAAAGATACAAAAGGATATGGATATTCATATGTATCAGGAAGTCAAGTTCTAGGAAAGATTAGACCTAAGATGGATGAATTGAGAGTTTGGCTAAAAATAGAGACAGAAAATGTAGTTTGGACAACCTTTGATTATAAAAACTCAAAAGACGAAGATAAGACGGATTTTATTGTTGCGGGAGATATTATCTATACATGGATAAATGCTGATAATCCAGAAGAAAAAGATGTTAATAAATTTAATTTTTTAGGTCAACAAGATGATATATCCAAAGCTTATGGAAGTGGTCTGACTTATTCAGAGCGATATTTTATCCTTAAGTGTTTGCAAGCACCAACTGATAATGATGATCCTGATTCTAAGGATACAACAGGTAAAAAATCTAAGTATACTAAGCAACAAGGAAATCAAACAACCTATCAATGTGCAGAGTGTGGAACTGGGATTATACAAACTGTAGCAAACTTTAGTATTCAGAAATACAATAAACCATTATGTTTTAATTGCCAAAAGAAAGTAGGTGCTAAGTAGTGTCAAAGGTAATTGTAGAGTATCCAGAAGGAGCAGCACAAGGAGCAAGTCAAGTAAGTAAAGGAATTAAGATACAACTAGATGATAATGTGATTATTACAGAAATTTTATTAGAAGATAATTTAGCTAGTAATGTAGCAGATAGTATATTACATGCTTTAGGAGAGCTTACATCAGAGGAATTAAAGGATAAGATATTAAGCCTTGAAGCAAGAGTAGAAGAGTTAGAGGGCATTGTAGGAGATTATGAACAGAACAATGATATTTATAGAGAAAAGTTAAGAGAAAGTTGCTATCCACTATAGGGAGGTGGCAAAGTGGCAAGACCAGTTAAAGAAGGATTAGAATATTTTCCTTTAGATTGTGATATAGATCAGGATGATAAAGTTGCACTTATAGAAGCACAGCATGGAATTAAAGGTTTTGGTGTAGTTATCAAACTATTAATGAAGATTTATAAGAACGGATACTTCTATGAGTGGACAGAAAAGGAACAATTACTCTTTTCAAAGAGAGTTAATGTAGACATTAATGAGGTTAATGTAATCATTAATGATTTAATAAAGTGGAATTTCTTTAATGAGGAGCTGTTTAGAAGTAAGAAGATACTTACTTCTAACGGTATCCAAAAGAGATATTTAGCAGCAGTAGGGAGAAGACAGAAGGTAAAAATATTAAAAGAATACCTACTTTTAGATGATGAAACCATTAATGTATACAAAAACTTAGTTATTGTTGACATAAACCCTAGTTCAGAGGGAGTTAATGTAGACATTGGTACACAAAGTAAAGTAAAGAAAAGTAAAGTAAAGGAAAGTAAAGAAAACAATAATAATAAATCATTGTTGTTATTTGAAGAATTAGGATTTGGTTCTATTAGTCCAATTATTGTAGAAGATATTGAGTTACTAGAAAAAGAGTATACAGAAATGTGGGTAATAGAAGCGCTTAAAGAAGCAAGTGAACAGGGAATAAGAAATATTAAGTATGTAAAAGGTATTCTTAAGAACTGGAAAGCACGAGGATTTAAGGCAGAGAAACCACAGAATAAACAACAGACTAAATATAGTAAGACTAGTGGATTCAATAATTTTGAGCCAAGGGAATATGATTATGATTCATTAGAGAAAAAGCTATTAGGATGGGAGGATTAGTATGGATAATACAGAGTGTTGCTTTGTATGTGGAAGTTTTAATACAGAATTACATCATATAGTTTTTAGATCCCAGAATAAGCAACTAGAAAATTGTGTTTTAAATCACATTAGATTATGTCCAGAGCATCATAGAGGCACTAATGGAGTGCATGGTAAAAAGGGACATAAGTTAGATAAGGTATTAAAGTTACACTTCCAAAACACATTAGAGATTGTATTCTTTAAAGAGTTATTAACTAGAGAAGAGATTAAAGAAGTATTAGACATATCGGACAAGCCTTTAAATCGTCTTTTGAAGACTTTAGCTTTACAGAAGGGTAAATATGTTAGGGAAGATGTTATAAGGGCGTGTATGGGCGGTAAATTGATTGTAGAGGAGGAATAAAAATGCCAAACTGGTGTACTGGAGATTTAAAAGTAAGAGGTAGGTATAAAGATATAAAAGAATTTTTATCAAAAGAAATGATGATTTTGGGAGGAAGTATATTTAATAGAACTTATGAAGAACCCATTATAGATGAAGAATGTGGAATATCAATTGATGTTGGTAAACAAGGTATGTGGTTTAGAAATGCGTATAGAAGTTATTTTGAAAATGATATAGATATATGGATAGATTATGAAGAAAAAGAATCTGGAAATATATTAACTATGAACTTAGGAGAATTAAGAACTGCTTGGGGTACAGATACAAAAGCATTAACTGAATTGTCTAAGCAATATAACTTAGATTTTAAAATATACGCTTATGAAAAGGGTATGGAGTTCAATATAGATTTTGAAGTTCATAAGGGTGAAGTTATTAAAAATAATGAGATAAAGTTTGATGACTATACTTGGGAATGTACTAATCCAGAGATAGGTGGTTAATATGACACCAAGAGAGAAAGCGAAATTAACTATTAAAGCTCTAGAAAAGCGTAAGAAAAATAAAGAAAGGGATTTAAATAATTATGAATCACATAGAGCAGGAGTAATAAAAGCTATCAAGTTTAGAACTGGAGTGTATAGATAGATGAATTCACAACAGATAATAAATAAAATGAATCAATGTTTAATGGCAATGCAAAAAGGAAATATAGAGTATAAATCGTTAGGTTTAAAAAAAGCAGCCGCAGAAGAGAAGTATAGAGTAGCATTGCAAAAAGAAATGGCTAGATTAAAGCTAGAAGGATATAGAGTAACTATAATACCAGATATGGCTAGAGGAAATGAAGAAGTAGCAAGATTAAGACTAGAAAGAGATATAGCAGATGTTAATTATACAGTATGTAGAGATAGTTTAAGGTATAACGAAAAGGAGTTAGACATACTTAGAAGTCAGTTAGCATGGGCTAAAGTAGAATATCAAAATAGTTAATTTGTAGATATTGTGAAGTAAAAGGGGTGGTTAAAATAAGAATTTATAAAATATATAGTCAATGTCAAATGGGATTTGAGGGAGATATAGAATATAAAAAAAGCATTAATACAGCAACTCAATATTTCAATAATTTAATCAGAAAAACACTAAAAGAAGTTGAGGTAGTTGATAAAGATGATTTTAGCGATAATATAGCTGAATTCAGAGAAAATATAGAAAACTGGCATAAAGACCGTGAAATTATATGCAGAAAATATCCAATATTAATTTATAAAGATAAAAATAAAACAATAGCAGTTATAGACTATTGGTCAAAGACTTCTTATGAATATAATGAGTATGATATAGAAAGTGAGCAAATTATTTTACAAGAAATAAATATAGTTGATTAATACACAATTCTAAGAAATTAAAAACTAAATAAGGGAGAGTAGGAGTAAATAAAGTTATAGTTATAAACTCCTATTCTCAAATAATAATTAAGTGAGAAGGTGATTGAGTGACTAATAGTAAACAAAAAGGAGCTAGAGGAGAAAGGGAACTATCTTCTAAGTTAAAAGAATACGGATATAACACTAGACGAGGGCAACAATATTGTGGTGCGAATGGTGATGCAGATGTAGTTGGATTACCTGGAATACACATTGAATGTAAAAGAGTAGAAAGACTTAATATATATGATGCTATAAGCCAAGCTAAGGCAGATAAGAAAGAGAATGAATTAGGAGCAGTATTTCATAGAAAAGATAGAAGTGAGTGGCTTGTAACTATGACCATGGATGAATGGATGAAAATATATAAGGGGAGTGAATTAGATGAATAAGGTAATTTTAATAGGAAGATTAACAAAGGATCCAGAACTAAGATTTACTGCAGGAAGTGGAATGGCAGTAAGTAGATTTACAGTAGCAGTAAATAGACAATTTAAAAAAGATGAAACAGATTTTATTAATTGTGTTGCATTTGGTAAAACAGCAGAAACAATATCTCAATATCTTACAAAGGGTAGACAAATGGCTGTTATTGGAAGTATTAGAACAGGCAGCTATGATGCACAAGATGGTACTAAGAGATATACAACAGATGTTGCAGTAGAGAGCTTTGAGTTTATAGGTAATAATGGACAAGCTAATACACAAGGAAATAGCAGTGATGATGCATTTGGTGCCTATGATGATATTACTCCAGTAGATGATGGAGATATGCCATTCTAATGGAGCAGATAGGATTTAACTTTATTAGATTAAAGGAAGATTGTACAGAGTTACATAGTAGCTTTTTATGTGGCTCTGTATGGAGCTTCATATTAGAACAGGAGAATAACTACATTATACAACTGGATGGAGTGTATTATGGGCCGTTAAAAAATAGTTGTGAAAGGATATGAGGAAATGAACGTAAATGATAAAGCTATTAAAGAAAAGATAAAAATTTATAGAGAACAAAGAGTATTAAAGGCTACAGCATTAAGAAAGCTAAGAAAAGAATTTGGAGTTAGCGAAAAGGTGTTAGATGAATTTTGGCTAGAAGTTAAACAAGAGAAGAAAGTAACTAATAATACAACTAAGAAAGAGAAGCTAACAGCAGAACCTAAAAAGAAAAAGGTTCCTACAAAGGATAAACAAGCCTTAGAGGAAGTTGCAATACCCAAAGAGGATAAATGTATCAATAAAGATTTAAAGGTGATTAAAAAGGTCGTTACAGTTAAGGGAAAATATGATGTTTATGAAAAAGATGGTACTAATGTAAAGGGCAGTACATTGGATTTTAATACTCCAGAAGATGTAAAAGAGTGGAGGGACAAGCTTCTGGCAGAGGAAGATGAAATATTCTTAAAGGAAAAAGAGAAATATTCAAAAAGAAAAGAAGCTATAAATCAAAGGATGGATGAGGTCCTAGATGTAATGCTAATGGAAGTATAAAGGTTAATAGTACAAGCTTAACCAAATAAAGGTTAAGAGAAAAATATTAACTTTAGAAGAAAGGAGCATAAGAATGCAATTTATAGAGATTTTATTAGGATTATCGTTATTCATAGCTATGTTTAGCATTATACCATTAATACTTATAAAAAATAGTAAGGTTAAGAATTTAATAGTCGGTATAGAAGTAATATCTATAGTTTTAATACTTATATATTTAGTTTTATATATTTGTAATGCTCTTATGACTTGCATAACTATATGGTTTGGTAATTGGTAAGTCGTAATTGCAAGAAAGTGAGAACTATATGGTTTATAGATTTAATAAGGAAAAATTCAATAAAAAAGCTGATAGAAGTGTTAAAAAGATATTATCTAAACATTTGGATTATATAGATGGATTAGAAGTTAAATTTGAAGATGGAGCGAAGTGGGGAATAGTCGACAGATATGTTATAGCAAAAGAACAATATTGTTTATATCCAGTTAGCAAAGAATGGTGTGTTACAGAAGAACAATTGAGTCTAGTGTAAAGTGTAGAAAGTATGGAGGAGAGTGCAAAAGTGAAAAATAAAGTTTTAGTTCATGGTGTGTTTTTATATAAATGTGAAAAATGTGGGTGTATGGAACCTATGTATTTAGAAAAAGGTGTGGAAGGGAAAAATAAAGAGCAACCATGTCCTTTCACGATAAGATGTCCTAAATGTGGAGAATTAGAAATGATTCATGTTATGTGGGGAGCTGATAACTTCTTTGAACCAAGAGAATTATGTGAAAATGAAAGCTATTTTGCTTTAGGTGAAAGGTGTGGAAAGCCTATATTCTCTAAAGATGTTTAACTTATACTATGTAGAAAGTATGACATATGTGTTCTTTGAAAATTGAATAATACGGTATTAGAAAAATATGTTATAATTAGCTCATAATTGTATTATTATATGAGTTGGTAGTTTTTTACTAAACGATAAATTAGAATTTATAGGGGAGAATATTGATGGTACAAGTAGATATAAAAGATGCATACGATAAATATATTAAGAGCTTAGGTAGTGGCCGTGATGATGATATCGAAAAAGCAAAATATAATCTATTATGGGAAGCTTCTAATTTATTTGAAATAATTGTTAATTACATTACATTATATAAAAAGGGTGTAAAATATGGTTTTGGTAAAAGTATTATTCCCAAAGGAACCAAGTTATATCGTATTAGATGTTATGAGGCTGATACAGATTTTTCAAATCCAAGTCAATGGAAATCCCCACCACATAAGCCGCAAAATAGGGCAAATATTAAGGGACAAGAAGCACTATATTTAGGAAGCACAGAGACTATTTGTATGTTAGAAGCGCATATAAAAAAAGGTGATAAATATGCATTAGGGATTTATGAAGTCGAAGAGGATATTGAAGTTGGAGGTTATCTAACATATGATTCAAATAATGGACTTCATAACTTGGCAGGGGTGGTTTTAAATGCTTTTTTGATAGCACCTTCTCGTAGTCAGAGAAATAAAGAACTATTTTCCTTTTTAGATTCTTATTATGGGGTATTAACATTAGATGATTTTGCAAATATGGATGAGTTAAATGAAAATGGTGGATTACTACTTCCTATGAAATTTGGAGTTTTAAATCAACATGAGAAATATTACGATCTTACAAATCAATTAAGCAGTATTCTTTCTGAGGATACTCCTGATGGTATAAGATATAGTTCATGTTATCTCCCACTAGAAACTGTGGGTATAGAGTGTTCCGATTTTAATATTGTTTTGTATAGCGAGGGGATTTCTAAAGTTAAGCTTATTGACCATAAAATCAAAACAAATATACTTGATTTTGATTATACAGATTTGGTGAAAGTTATAATGAAAGGTTAAATCCCAGTTTATCGACTAAATTATGAAAAATACCGTATTATTCAAAATGAATATGCGGTATTTTTTATTTCATAATTCTAAGAAAGTATGAAGTAAGGAGGGTGTAGAATGGATAAGGAGTTATTTAGAAAGACAGAAGGAAAGTTATATAGATATTATCAGAGCAAAAAGAAGATAAGAGAGCTTAATAATGAAATATCAAACCTAGAGTATCACAGGGAAAGAGTAGAGTATGATATAAGACATGCTAATGTAACAATAGATTATTACCAAAATGGAACAGGATTACAAGAGAGGGTACAATCTTCTCCTAGTGGATCTAGTTATGCAGAAACAGAAATGTGTAAAGAAATAGAGAAACTGGAGAGAGAACATTTAAGAATAAATAAAAAGATACTAAAGATAAAAGCTAAGATAAGAGAGCTTGAAGAATTTATAAGACATATGAATGAAAATGTAGAGCAACTTAATGAAGAAGATAAGAGATTTATAGAATTAAAGTATGGAGATAAAAAAAGTATGATATATATTTCTATGAAACTTAACATGGCTCAAGCAACAACTTATAGAAAAAGAGAGGAATTAATAGAATCTATAGCAGAGTATGAGAATACATTGTTGTTTAAAATATGATAAAAAAGTGAGAAGAAAATGCAAAAGTGTTGATAAAATAAACGTAAATATAAAGATAAAATTGTATATAGGAAGTTTATTTAAACGACCTCTCATTAATTCTCAATACCCCTTTTAAAGACACCTGTAGAAATATAGGTGTCTTTTATTGTATAATTATGGTAGAAGGGGTGAGGTAAAAAATGAAAAAGATAGGAAATGTTATAAGCCTTGTTTTAATGCTAGTAATATTGTGGGATTTTTTCTTTAATAATATGGCACTACTAATGAAGTTTGGAGCATGGGCTACAGATATAATTATGAAGATATCGCAAAAGTTTAGCGAGTTATACACAGATGCCTTTATGAAGAGTATAGGAGAATAAATAATCTGATTATTTTATAATAGGGATAAAGTGTAATGAGGTGATAAATTGAGAAAAGATATTCAAGATATAATTGATAATTATATTAAAAGCTTTAATATATATATTTCAAATAATGAAGGAAATTATGATAGTAATGCTTTGGAGAATATAGTGGATAAACTTATTGAAGAGCTGAAAAGTGTTTTAAATGAGAACCATGTAATTAGAAATTTTCAATATAGGGATCAGATAATAGAACTTAATGTGGTGTATCATTTATTAGATGAACTAGGAATTAGAGTTTCTAATGAAATGTTTAAGGATGCTAATATTGGGAAAAATAAAGCAGATGTTAAAACAAGATTATTTATGATGTTTGTTAAAACTATTGGTGAAATAGTTTATTTATTAGAAGGAGGCTATGCCTCATGTGCAATGTCAAGAATAAGATATGTATATGAGATTGGTGTTCTACTAGAGTTTATAAATAAAAATAATAATGAGTTTGCAAAAAGGTTCTTTTATATCTCTGAGAAGAGTAGGATTGATATGGCTAAGGAATTGGGAGATTTAGAATTAGTAAAAAGTATAAAGAATGAGAAAAAGGGAGTAATATCGGCGGATAAATATATAAAGAACTATAGTTGGGCCAAAAGTATAACTAAGAAGGAAAAATCAACCTTTAAGGAATTGGCATACTTATCAGAGTATAAAGATAAGTATGCAATTTATATTGAATCTTGTTGGTATGTACATGGAGATATATATGGTTCTTTAGTTAGTCTTGATAGGTACAAGGATGAGCCTATAAATACATGGAATACAGAGCCATCAAAATATGGAACTGAAAAAGTGATTAAATATACATTTTCAATGCTATACAATATAACGAAAGATTATTTTGAAAATATTGTACCATCACTATCACTATTAAATATGATGTGCATTAGTAGAATAGTTAAGGAAATATATAAATAAGTGCAGAAGTAAGAACTCTAGAAATAGGGTTCTTTTTATTTATGACTATAGGAGCCGGTAGAAACAAATAAGAAAGGAAGGTGTACCCCTTACACTAATTACCTTTTAATACTACTGGCTTAATTTAGTGTAATATAAAGGAATTTTCCTATTTTTGTAGAATTATATTTTATAAAGGAGGAAAAGAAATGGAATTAGTAATAATTATAATTTTAGTTTTAATTGCCACAGGGATTTTATGTAGTTGGAATATTATAAGAAAGTCTATTTTAAATAGTCTTAGAAATAAAAAAGTGAGTGATATAAGAACAAAAATAACTGTACTTGAAACAAGAGTAGAAGTATTGAAAAGTATAAACTTGGTAGGAACTATTATAGGAATATTAGTACCGATAGTAGTACTAATATTTACACTGCTAAATAATTACACCTCTAATATGAAAGATGTACTTAAGATGTATAATAATAATAATTCAGTTGTTAATGTTTTAATGAATGATAGTATATCATTTAATGAAAAAAATAATTTGTTGCATAACATTTTTGAAAATGCATCAATTGATACAGATGATAAAGTTTTAAATGATATTAGAAAAGATATAAAAAATATAGTTATAGACTCTAAAGAGAACAATAGTAAAGCTATTGAGTTGGTAATTAGAGAAGATAATCAATTGAGTAAATATTCTGGAAATTCTATAATTAAATTGTATAAAGAAATAGATATATTTGATGGTCTACCCAATATGATATATTTAATAATAGTAATAGTATATATATTATATACTATTAACTGGTATTATGCTTATGAATTGAAGATATATAAAGAATATATTGAAATAAATAAGATTGATTTTAAGAATAGAATTCTTATGAAAATATACCAGTTATATCAAAAGGATAGTAAAAACGTAGTAGTAAAAAATTATTATTTAAACTTAGATAATGAGACGTTTAATGAAGCTATTGGAAAATTAATAAATGAGAATATGATTTTAGAAAAAGAAAAAAATAACTACATAATAAGTTTAGAAGGAATAAAATATATAGAAGAGTTTATTGGTATAGATAAACATTTAGATAGTAAGAAAAAAGTTGAATTAATAGAAAGATTTATGATGAATATAGATAATTAATATATTAAGAACTCAAATTAAATGAGTTCTTTTTTATTTAAAGGATGTGAAATAATGAATATACAAAGTAAAATAAATAAGTTATTAATGGCCCTAAAGCAAAAAGGATATTACATAAAAATAGACACAGAACAATTCTATAATGATGAAGATAAGTTAATAACTAAATACATTGTATATGATATACATCCTAAAAAAGGAGAAGTATTCTATAGTAAAATAAAAGTATTATTATACCTAGTAGACTTATATAAGGAAGTAGGTGGGGCAGATGGATAAGAAGCTCACACCTAAACAAAAAGCTTTTGCAGATTATTATATAGAGTTAGGAAATGCAGAGCAGGCAGCTATAAAAGCAGGATATAGCAAGAAGTATGCAAGAGGTAATGCACACAAGTTAGTTGCAAATAGTTGCATTTCTACTTATATAGAAGAGCGCCTAGCAAAAATAGAAGATGCAAGAATAGCAAAAGGAGAAGAAGTCCTCCAATATCTAACTAAGGTAATGAGGGGAGAAGAAAAAGACCAATTTGGTTTAGATCCTTCATTACAAGATAGAACTAAAGCGGCAGAGTTACTGGGTAAGAGATATAGATTGTTTACTGAAAAGGTTGAAGTAGAAGGAGTTCAACAGGTTCAGATAGTAGATGATATAGAATGATTAAAGTAAAGCTAAAATGCATAATAGCTTCAAGTTTCTATGAAGCGCATAAAGATATAAAGCAAGGACTTCACACTCACTACTGGTTTAAAGGTGGTAGAGGTAGTACGAAGTCCTCTTTTATTTCTATAGAAATTGTATTAGGTATGATGAGAGATGCACAAGAAGGAATTATGTCTAATGCATTGATACTTAGAAGAGTTAAAGATACTTTATCAGAATCAGTAAGAGACCAAATAAAGTGGGCAATAGATACTTTAGGTGTAAGTGATGATTGGCATGTACCAGAAGCTAAATTAACAATAACTTATAAGCCTACAGGACAAGTAATAAGGTTTAAAGGTGCTGATAATCCTAAGAAAGTTAAATCTACAAAAGTACCTAAAGGATATATTAAATATATTTGGTATGAGGAAGTAGATGAGTTTGAAGGAAAACATAAGATAGATACAATTAATCAATCTCTTATGAGAGGGGGACCTAAGTTCTTTGTATTCTATTCATTTAATCCACCAGAAAGTCAAAGGAATTGGTGTAACCAGGAAGTAGTAGAAACTAGAAAAGATAAATATGTACATCATAGTGACTATAGAACAGTACCTAAAGAATGGCTAGGAGAGCAGTTTATTATAGAAGCTGAACATATGAAGAAGGTCAATCCTACCAAATATGAACATGATTACTTAGGAGCTGTAACTGGTACTGGAGGAGAAGTATTTAGGAACTTAGTTATAAGAGAAATTACAGAAGAAGAAATAAACGTATTTGATAGATTAAAGAATGGATTAGACTTTGGGTATGCAGCTGATCCATTAGCTTACTTGTTAATGAACTATGATAAGACTAGAAAGAGATTATATATCTTTGGTGAAGTGTATAAGGTTCAATTAAGTAATAGTAAAGCAGTTGAAGAAATAAAGAAGCTTAATCCATTAAATAAAAGGGTTACTGCAGATAGTGCAGAGCCTAGAACAATAAATGAATTTAAGAAGTTAGGCTTAAATATAATAGGAGCGAAGAAAGGACCAGATTCAGTAGAACATGGTCTTAAATTTTTGTCTGAGGAAATAGAGGAAATAATAATAGATCCAGTAAGATGTCCTAATGCAAAGAGGGAGTTTGTAGGATATGAAATAGAGAAGGATAAGGAAGGAAATCTAAAAGGAGAGTATCCAGATAAAGATAATCATACTATTGATGCTTGTAGGTATGGAATGGAAGATGAAATTATAAATAGGAAAGTAAAAGTTAAGAGTAAAGGAAAAATAGGAATAAGATAATTTCGTTTAATTTAGATTTAGCGAAATAATATAGAAAAGTAGTGTTTAAGCCATTCTTTTAAATTAAGGTTTATTAGAATATGGCTTTTTTTGTTTACTATAAGTAAACTTTAGAAGTGATTTTTAAAATTTCGTGTAGGAGGTAAGAAGATGGCAATCATAAAGGATAGAGATTTGCTTAATGAAGATGGGAGCATATCGAATAAGTTATTAGTTAAGTGTATAGATGCACATAAGAAGCTAGTAGATAGATATAATATGTTAAATAACTATTATGATGGGGAACACAAGATACTATCCAGAACACTAACAACTGAATCATTGCCTAATAATAAGATAGTAGCAAATCATGCAGAATATATTACAGATATGGCTACAGGGTATGTATTTGGAGCTCCAATAACTTATAGTGGTGATGGAGCAGATGAACTTAATAAAATATTTACTGAAATAGATGAAGACTCACATAATAATGAGTTAGCTTTAGATATGAGTATATTTGGTGTAGGTTATGAATTGATTTATATGAATGATGATGAAGTCCCATATCCAGAGTTAGCAGTAGTAAGTCCTTTAAATAGCTTTCTTGTGGTAGATAGCACAGTAAAACAAAAGCCTATGTTTGGAGTAACATACTATCCTAAGTACGATATTGAAGGTACTTGCAAAGGATATGATGTGAATGTTTATACTGATGAAAGCATTACACATTATTTCTTTGCTGATTTAAGTAATGAATCTCCTGAAGTAGATGAACCAGAAGAGCATTTTTTTAAAGATATTCCACTTATAGAGTATAAGAATAACAAAAGACTTAAAGGGGATTTTGAGGGTGTAATAACACTTATAGATGCCTATAATTTATTACAAAGTGATAGAGTAAATGATAAAGAACAAGTAGTTGATGCTTTATTAGCTGTTATAGGAGCATCTTTAGGTGATAATGAAGAAGAGAAAGTTGAAACAGCAAAGCTATTAAAGGAATTAAAGATTATTGAACTAGATGAGGGTGGAGATGCAAAGTGGTTAGTCAAAAATCTTAATGAAACTGAAATAGAAGTGCTTAAAAAAGCATTAAAAGATGATATACATGAGTTCTCTAAGGTTCCTTGTTTAACAGATGAAAACTTTGTAGGGAATGCTTCTGGTATTGCTATGAAGTACAAGCTATTAGGATTTGAACAGTTAGGAAGAACTAAGGAAAGATACTTTAAACAAGGACTAAGGCAAAGATTAAAGCTTATGTCTAATATAGAGAATATAAGGGCCAAGAATATTAATCCTAGCAACATAGATATTTCTATGAAACGTTCTTTACCAGTTGATGATGAACTTGCAGCAAGAATAGCACAAGAAACAGAAGGATTTATTTCATGGGAAACTAGAATAAAGAGATTTGATGGTGAAATAGATATAGATGAAGAAAGAAAGAGATTAGAAGAAGAGAATAAGAAAAAGGTTGAGGACCAGCAAAAGATGTTTGGATCATATGACTTTAAATCTACTGGTGGTGAGGTAGATGAAGAATAATGCTTACTGGACCAGAAGAGCTAACTTAAGAATGGAAGAGTATCACAAAAATAGTGATTCTACTATTCAAAAGATTAGTGCTGCATATGACAAAGCTATAAAAGATATTAATGAAGATATAAATAAAATCTTTTATAAGTACCAGCTAGACAGTGGCTTATCTACTACAGAGGTAAGAGAGCTATTAAATGCTAAAATACCCAAGAAGGAATTAGATAGTATTAGAAAAAGGATCTATAATATTCAGGATGAAGAGTTAAAAATATATATGATGGCTCAACTTAATGCAGAAGCATATAAGGCTAGGATAACAAGATTAGAAGCTTTAAAAGAGAGTGTATATATCAATATTAAGTTAGCAGCAGATGTTGAGATAAACCAAAGTACAAAACTATATACAGATAATATTAAGAGAGCCTACTACTCAAATGCTTTTGATATACAAAAAGGTTTGGGAGTAGGTTTTAATATTGCAGAAATGCCAACAGAAACTATACAAGAGATACTTAAGAATAATTGGAGTGGAAAACACTATAGTAAGCGTGTATGGCATAATACAGATGTGTTGGCAAAGCAGTTAGAAGAAGTAATAACAAGTGGATTAATGAGTGGTAAAAGTTCAAGAAGGATGGCACAAGAGCTACAAGACTTAACTGATTATGGTAAGTTTGCTTGTGAGAGATTGATAAGAACTGAAACTACTTATATAACTAACGCTGCTGAAATAGAATCTTATAAAGAGTGTGGAATAGATAGATACATATTTATAGCAACATTAGACTTAAGAACTTCTAGCACGTGTAGGGAACATGATAGGGAAGTATATGAAGTAGAAAAAGCAGAAGCTGGAGTAAACCTTCCTCCGTTACATCCACATTGCAGAAGTACAACAAGGGCTTACTTAGGAGAAAAGACTTTAAATGATATTAAGAGAAGAGCGAGAGATCCAGAGACAGGAAAGACTTATTTAGTACCTGGAGATATGAAGTATCAAGATTGGTATGATAAGTTTGTTGTTGATAAGTATGGTAAAGATAAAACAGAAGTTTTTGAGAAGATGATTAAAAATAAAGAATCCGATAGAAAACAATTTAATAAGTTTAAGGAGACTTTAGGAAAAGATTCACCTAATACATTGAAAGAATTCCAAGAATTAAAGTATAATAATAGTAACGAATGGAATCTTGTTAAGGATTATGTAAAATCTAGAGAAAACAACATGATATCTGCATTTACGCCATATAGTCAATATAAAGAATATAAAACTATTATTGATTTAGATATAGTAGGATTAACAACTAATAACGGAATCAAGATAACAGGTCAAAGTAAACACTTTATAGAAAGAGTTTTCGGTACTAATGAAGATCCTAAAACAAATAGGCCTAGAAGTGGAGTTGAAATTAATGATATTAAGGATGCGCTTTTAAATGGTTCGGTCAGAATCAGAAAAAGTGATCCTAATAGTATAAAATTTATAACAGATAAATGCATGGTTTCAATAAATCCTAAAACAGGACTTTTAATTCAAACTAATCCATAAAGAAGGGGAGTGGCTATTATGAAGTTTAAACTAAAAAAGGGTTTATTTGATTTATTAATTAATGTACCAGAAGTTGAACAGTATATAGTTAATAAAGTTGAGGAAGATGATTGTATTGATTTTAGTATAGATATTAAAAATTTAAGGGAAGTACAGTTATTAATAAATGATGAAATAGTACTTAATGGTATGGATAATCAAGATACTGTTAATAGTTTAGGATTAAAGTTATATAAATTATATGATGAAATATCATATCAAAAGGATAATCAATAAAAGCACTTACTAAATTAAAGGGTAGGTGCTTTTATTATGGATAAATTTAAGTCTTAGGAAACTAAGGCTTTTTATTATGCCTTTTATTACTTACTGATAGGCTTTAAAGAACAGGATAGTAAATAATATTTGAATCTAATGGGCGTTGAACATTAGGGGCAAGGAGGAAGAAATGTTTATAGGAAATGTAAATTTAAGAAAAAGCTTAGGTATGAGTAGACTACTTGAAGCGAATACAGGAGCAAATGGAGGTTCTGGAACTGGGGCAGATTGTGGCAATGGTGAAGGAACTGGAGAAGGTGCTCAAGGTCAAGAAGGTGGAGACAAGTCTTTTGATGATGTATTAAAGGATAAAAAGTATCAATCTGAATTTGACAAGAGAGTTGCCAAGGCTCTTGAAACTGCTAAGTCAAAGTGGGAGACAGATTACCAAGCTAAAATCCAAGAAGCTAAGACAGAAGCTGAAAAGTTAGCAAAGATGAACGCTGACCAAAAGGCAGAATATGAGAAACAAAAGAAGCTAGATGAACTAGCAAAAAGAGAAAAAGACATAACTACTAGAGAATTAAGAGCAACAGCTTATGAAACTCTAGCAGAGAAGAATCTACCTAAGGAGTTAGTAGATATTCTTAACTGTGAATCTGCTGAAACTTGCAATAAAAGCATTGAAGCAGTAGAAAAAGCTTTCCAATCTGCAGTAGAGAAAGCAGTAAATGATAAGTTAAGAGGTGGAAATCCTCCTAAAGGGGGACAAGGAAGCAATAATCAATCAACATTTGGTTTTAATTTTATGGGAGTTAGACCGAGGGAATCAAAATAAAATAAGAAAGAAGGATGATTAAATATGGCAGTATTAAATTATGCACAACAATATTCAAATGAGTTAGCACAAGCTTATCCATATGTATTATATTCAGGAGCATTATGGAACACAGAGAACTCTACTAAATATAAAGTAGTAGATGCAAAGACAATTCAAATACCATCTATTTCAGTAGGTGGAAGAACTAATGGAGATAGAGATAACATTGGTTCATTTACAAGAAACTTTGATAATGCATGGGAAACTAAAACATTATCAAATCATAGAGATTGGCAAACACTAGTACATCCTAAGGATGTTAATGAAACCAATATGGTTGCTTCAATTTCTAATATTACTAAGGTAATGAATGAGGAAGAGAAGTTCCCAGAAATGGATGCTTATATATTCTCTAATATATTTAAATTGAGAAATGAACAAAAAGCTATTACACCATTATCAACAGATTTAGGAATCAATGATGTATTAGATAAATTTGATGAAATGATGGATGCAATGGATGAAGCAAGAGTTCCTAAGGCTGGAAGAATACTTTATTGTGATACATTCACTAAGACTTTAATTACTAAAGCTATAGCAATTGTAAGATCAAATGGTCAAAAGACAGTTATAAGGGATGTTGAGAGATTAGAAGATGTAGATATAGTATCAGTACCTACAGATTTATTAAAGACTAAATACACTTTCACAACAGGATATGCACCAGCAGAGGATGCAGGAGATATAAAGATGATATTAGTTCATCCATCTTCTATACTTCCAATAGTATCTTATTCATTTGCTCAATTAGAAGCTCCATCAGCAATGAGCCAAGGTAAATATGTTTATTATGAAGAGAGTTTTGAAGATGTATTTATTCTAAATAAAAGAGTAGATGCAATTCAAATTTTGTACAAAGCAAAGGCTTAAGAGAAGGGGAAATTCCCCTTCTTGGAAATGAGGTGTTATTATGACACAATTAGAAAAATTAAAAATAAGGCTAGGAATTAGAGATAATAGTGAAGATAATCTATTAAATATGCTTTTAGAAGATGCAGAAGGTGAGATATTAGACTTCTGCAATAGAGATATACTTCCAGATAAAGCACAGGTTCTACAAAGGGAATTAGCGATTACTTACTATAATCGTATAGGAAGTGAAGGAGAAGCTTCTAGGAGTGAAGGAGGAGTATCTGTAAGTTATTCTACAGAGATACCAGAGAATATTAAAAGTAGATTACTAGCTTTTAGAAGACTTAAGTTAGTAGGTGTTGCAAATGCGAATAAAGAATAAAAAGACTTACTATCTTAAGAGGAAAACAGTAATTAAAGATAATGAAGGTGGTAAATATCCAGGATATTCAGAGCCTATAGAAATACAAGCAAATATATATCCGGCGAGTGGGAAATTGCAAGCTGAAATATATGGAGAAAGGCTTAATTACATCTTAAATATGCTATATGATGGATCAAAAACTTTAAATGAAGGTGATGGCATATGTGTATATGTTTCTAAAGAAAGTGAACCAGATTACAAAGTTATAAGCATTAAGCGATATTCACATCTATTTATTGAATTGGAGAAGATATAAAAATGGGCAAGAGCGTTGTTGGTTTAGATAGTCTTTTTAAAAAATTAGATAAATTAGGTGGAAATGTTGATGAAGTACTTTATAAGAGTATGCAACAGCAAGGTGAGTTAGTAAAAGGTGATGCAAAAGACTTATGTCCTACTGGTGATACTGGTGATTTGAGACAGAGTATTCATAGGCAAACTAAAAGGTATAAAGACAAGATAGTATCTAAAGTTTATACAAATAATGAATATGCAGGATATGTTGAGTTTGGTACAGGAAAAAAAGGAGAAACAACTCCTGCGGTAGATAAATATCCTGGTCCTCTATCTTATAAGCAAGATAAGTGGAAAGTTAATATTCCAGATGTAGGGGTAAGGTGGATAGAAGGTCAACCAGCTCAACCTTATTTATACCCTGCATTAAAGAACAATGAAGAAAAAGTAATAGAGAATATAAAAGAAGATGTTAAGAAAGCTATAAAGGAGCTAGCAAAGAAATGATTAATGTTAAGGATCAAATTTTTAATGCTATCAAAGATATATCTTCCAATGTAAGTGATAGCTACCCATCAGAATGGGCGAATTTACCCGCTATACAGTATGTAGAAGAGGATAACAAGGTATATGAGTTTACAGATGGAAAAGAGGACAAATCTTATATAAGATATAAAATTGATATTTGGCACAATAGAAGTACTTCTGAATATGCCCTTGAAGTAGATAAAAAGGTATCTGCTTTAGGGTTAAGAAGAACATTATGCCAAGATGTAGCTGACCCTAGTGGGTTACGACATAAAGTAATGAGATATGAGGGGATTATAGATAATATTACCCAGTTTGTATATCAATAAAAGGAGGAATGAAAATGTTAGCTAATGGAACTAAGTTAGGATTTAAGAAAAGCGGTGCAGAACCGGATGTGTATACAGATTTACCAGGCTTAAAGGAAATACCTGAATTAGGTATAGAACCAGAAAAAGTTGAAAATACTTGTTTAAGTGATAAAGTAAAGCAATATGAAAATGGAATAGGAGATGCAGGTGATTTAGAATTTAAATTTAAGTATGAAAATTCTAGCGCAACTAGTCCATATAGGATATTAAGAAAAGCACAAGAAGATGGTGAAGTATTGAGCTTTGAAGAAACATTACCAGATGGAACAAAGTTCAATTGGAAAGCACAAGTAAGTGTCAAATTAGGTGGCGGTGGAGTAAATGGGGTTATAGAATTTACTCTTAAGATGGCACTTCAAAGTGAAATAACAGTAGTTGATCCAAGTTAAGTATTTAGTATCTTTTATTCTCCACATATTTAGTCTATAATTACATTATTAGGAGATATATGGAGGGTATTTGATGATTATTGATAAAGTTGAATTCAAAAGATTAAAAAAAGAAGGCGGAAGATTAAGATGTATAATTATCGTAGATTCTAATTTTGGAAGTGGTAATTTATGTGTTAATAACTATGGTATATTTTTTGAACAAGCTTTTAAAGATAAGCATTTTATAAGTTTTGAATCAATTAAAAGTTTTGATGTTAATGGCCTTAATATTCATATCGTTTACGAAGAAGATTATAAAATTAGTTTTGTTTGTAAGAAGCAAAAGCATGTTATAGAGTTATATAATGAATATGCAAAGTATAATCATTTTGATATATTAACAGCAGAGGATATTAGAAATGAAAAAAGAGAGCATAATGAAGCTGAAAAACAGAGAAAGAAAGAGCTTTTTGAAAAAATAATGGCTTCTGATCCAGAAGTATCTCAAAGTAAACATAGAACCGTAAGTTATACACCAATTAAAGAAAAATCAGTATGCTGCCCAAAGTGTGGCAGTACTCAATTAACTACTAATAAAAAAGGATATAGTTTAGGAAAAGCGATAGCTGGAGGAGTAATAACTTTAACTCCAATAGTAGGAGTTGCTACTGGATTAATAGGTAAAAATAAAATAATAATAACTTGTTTAAATTGTGGCAAGCAGTTTAAACCAGGAAAGAGATAAGCACTTACAGCTTGTAGGTGCTTTTTATTATGCAAAAGAAAGGATGATATAAATGGCAAGAAAACAATTTGCTATATGGCAAGTAGGAGATGAAGAGTATAAGCTAAAGCTTAAGACTTCTACTTTATGTGATCTAGAAGAAAAATTAGGTACTAGTTTAATGAATGTATTAGGTAATGGGAATATGCCTGCATTAAAAATAATGCTTACGATAACTCATTATGCTATGAAAGATTATAATGCAAACATTAAGTTTAAAGATGTACAAGATATATTTGATAAATATGTTGATGAAGGTGGAAGCCAATTAGAGTTTTTTACTAAAGTGATCATGGACATTTATAAGGTGAGTGGTTTTTTTACAGAATCTCAAACAGAGATGATGGAGGAGAAACAAGAAGAGATGAAGGAAATGCTAGAATAATAAATAGTTATACTGAATTAATAGAAGGATTATACCCACAGTTTTTAGATATGGGATATAGTCCTTCTTTGTTTTGGGATTCGTCGCTTCAAGAAGTATATGACTTAATTGAGAGCTATTCAAGAAAGCAGAATATAAAAGTACAGGAATATGAAGCAGATTTAAAAGTTAAAATATCTCTTAATGCTGTTTTAGCAAGACAGATAGGAGAGTATGTAGCTTCTTTATTTAATTCAGATTCAAAAATATCATCTTTAGGTGAACTCTTCCCAGAATTATTTAAAGATGAAGAAACATCAAATAATGATATGGCTTTATATAAGGCAAGGATGGAGGAATATGCTTATAGGCATAACCAAAAATTAAGAAAGGAGGAGTAAGATATGGATGGTATGACTTTAGAAAAACTTCAAGTATTAATAGAAGCACAAACTAAGGGCTTTAGAGATGAAATAAGTAAAGTACAAAATGAAGTCAAAAGAATGACCAATACTGTTAATAACGAAGTTAATAAAGTTAAAAATATCTTTAAGTCTCTTGGAAGATTTGTAGTGACTCTAGGTATAGGTAAGATATTTGTTAATAGTGTTCAAAGTGCAATGAAAGTAGAAGCAGCTATTCAACAAATAACTCGTACAATGGGCGAGAGTACTAATCAATTCTTAAAATGGTCGAAGGCCAATGCGCTGGCATTTAATATGTCACAAAGTGATGCAATGAATTATGGAGCTATTTTCTCTAATTTAGTAAGTACATTCAGTAATGGTACTCAACAAACTTTACAATATACTACTGATTTACTTAAAGCATCTTCTATTATCGCTTCTGGAACAGGCAGAACTATGGAAGATGTAATGGAGCGTATTAGATCTGGTTTACTAGGTAATACAGAAGCTATTGAAGATTTGGGAGTTAATGTAAATGTTGCTATGCTACAGAGTACAGAAGCATTTAAAAGATTTGCTAATGGCAAGTCGTGGGACCAATTATCTTTCCAAACACAACAACAAATTAGATTAATGGCAATATTAGAGCAAACAAGCAATAAGTTTGGTGGAGAAGTATTTAGCAATACAAACTCTAGCCTACAACAATTTGTGGCAGTTCTTAAAGATGTTGCTTTAAATATAGGAAATGCTTTCTTACCTATTATGAATGTAGTAATGCCTATTTTAACTAACTTTGCTATGGGACTAAGAACTGTAACAGGATATGTTGCAGCATTTATGCAAACGCTATTCGGATATAAGCTATCTAATAAAACTGGTATTGGAGGAGCGACAGGACAAGTTAATGCATTAGGTAATGCTGCTACTAAAACTGGAGAAAAAGCCAAGAAAGCACAAAAAGAAGTAAATAGACTTCTAGGTGGATTTGATGAAATAAATGTATTAAGTAAAAATAGCAATTCTGATAGTGGAGGTAGTGGAACGAATACACCGACAACTGGTGTAGGAGTATTAGACTTTAGCAATGCTGAAATACTTGAACCAGATACAAGCGGTTTAGAATCTGCAGTTGCTAAGTTTAAGACAATATTTGCTCCAGTTGTAGAGAGTTTTGAAAATTTAAAGGCAGCAGTTAAGCCTTTAGTTGATAATATAGGTACTATTTTAATATGGTTTTGGGATAATATTTTAGCACCATTTGCTACATGGACTATAAGCAAAGTAATGCCAGAGTTTTTTAATATATTGGCTGGTGTATTTAAAATACTAAATCCTATTTTAGAAGTATTTATGGATTTAGGAGCTTGGTTATGGGAGAGCTTCTTACAGCCTATTGCTAGTTGGACTGGTGGAGTTATAGTTAGTGTTTTAGGAGGAATAGCAGATGCCTTAAATTCTATAAGCAACTGGATGAAAGAGCATAAAACAATTGTAAAAGGTATAACAATTGTTGTAACTTCATTTTTTGCAGCATGGAAGCTAACAGAACTTATGGGATTTATTCAAATGAGTGGAGGTATAGCAGGAGCATTTGCAAAAATTACAAGAGCAATAAAAGCGTGTACATTAGCGAAGGTAATAGATAAAGCAGAAACTATGTATTTAACTGCATTATATGCAAAAGACTTTATAGTTTCAGTAGCAAAAGGGACAGTCGAATTAATTAAACAAGCAGGTCAATGGACTATAAACACAGGATTAAAAATAGCAAATACAGCAGCACAAGTTACAATGAATGTTGCTACTGGTGCATGGAATGTTATATGTGGTATTGCTACAGCTGCTACAAGTGCATTTGGAGCGGCAATATCTTTTTTAACTAGTCCTATAGGCTTAGTTATTATAGCAATAGGAGCAGTTATTGCTATAGGTGTGTTACTTGTAAAGCACTGGGATGAAGTTAAAGAAAAATGTGGCCAAGTATGGGATTGGATTAAAGACAAGTTCAATCAATTTAAAGAATGGCTTGGAGGAGTATTTGCTACTGATTGGAGCGAAAAGTTTGGTTTCTTAGGAGATATACTAAATGCATATCTAACTAATGTAAAGAATGTTCTAGATGGAGTTAAAAGATTCTTCAGCGGTATTATTGATTTTATAGCTGGTGTATTTACAGGTAACTGGGATAGGGCTTGGAAAGGTGTTAAAAACATATTTAAAGGAATATGGGATAGCTTTACTGGAATAGCTAAAGCACCTATAAATATGATTATCGGACTTATTAATGGAATGATAAGTGCAATTAATGTAGCTATTAGAGGAATAAACAAGTTGAGTTGGGAGGTCCCTAGTTGGGTACCAATTATAGGTGGAGAAACTTGGGGATTCGATATACCACAGCTTGGAAAAGTTCCATACCTAGCTAAAGGTGGTATTGTAGATAGTGCTACTCTTGCAGTAATAGGAGAACGAGGTAAAGAAGCCGTAATGCCTTTAGAAAATAATACAGGGTGGATTAGTCTATTAGCAGATAAATTAGCTTCTAGAATGCCACAAGGAGGAAATTCTTCATATCCAAGTGGTCCTTTATCAATAATATTAGAGATTAGTGGAACGGAACTTGGAAGAGTAGTTATAGACAATATGAATAAGCTATTTAGACAAGAAGGAAAAATTTTATTAGATTTATAGGAGGTAGTTATAGATGATAAAGATTAATGGAGTGGCTATAGCTACTCCTAAGATTTATGAAGCTACAGTTAGTGATTTAGATGGTGAATCTAATAGAAATGCTGCTGGACAGCTTATTAGAGATAGAATAGCAGTAAAAAGAAAATTAAATCTTGAGTGGGGACCATTATCCCAAAGTGAAATAGCTCCGATACTAAATGCTGTATCTGGAGTTTTTTTTACGGTTACTTTTCCAGATCCACAATTAGGAATTATAACCAAAACTATGTACGTAGGAGATAGAACTGCTCCAGCATATCAGTATATTGATGAAGAGGTTAAGTGGAGTGGATTAAAACTTAATTTAATAGAAAAGTAGGAGGTGGTTAGATGTATAGTGTTAGTCCTATTTATTTAAATAAAATTAAAGAACCAACAAGAACAGTAGCTATTAAAGTCATTATAGGAGATAGAATACTAGATAATACAGAGGTCCAAAGCCTTAATGTAGAATATACCTTTGGTAATAACGGAATACCAGCTATAGGGGGAGTAACATCTTCAAAGCTTAGCTTAGAGCTATTAAGGATAGGGAATACACCTTCTTACTTTACTACTCAAACCATTAAACCATCTGTAGCAATAGATGATGGAATAGGTAATTTAATGTGGGTACCATTAGGAACATTTTATCCTAATCCGGATTCTATAAAAAGGACAGATAATAAGGTTAGTATAGAATGCTTTGATATTATAGAGAACTATAGCAATGTTAAGTATGAATCTGGTCTAAAATATCCTACATCAGTTACTAATGTAGTTAATGAACTAAAGAATAAATACAAGGTGATATTTAAAGATGCAGTATTACCAAACGTAAATGTTAAAGTGTTGCCTACTGGTTCTATAAGGGATGCACTTATGATTATTGCAGAGCTATTGACTGCTAATTGCTTAGTAAATAGAGATAATGAAATAGAATTTAGAAGTTTTAATACAGTAGAGTTTGATTTAGATACAAACAATTATATAGATTTTACTTTAAAGAGTGATAGTAATATTAAAATATCTAAGCTTATATGCAAAAAAGGTGAAGATATATTTCAATGTGGGGATGATACAGGAGCGACATTAGAGTTTGAGAACGAAAGTATTTCTTCTAATGCAGAACTAAAAGTAATTTATGATAGAATGTTTCCTTTTACTTATCCATCTTATGACTTAAAGGTACAGGGAATGCCACATTTGGAATGTGGAGATATCGTAAAGCTAACAGATAAAAAAAGTGTTTTAAGATCAATTCCAATTGGAGTTCACAAACTTAGTTTTAATGGAGGACTAATTTCTAATATTAGTGTAAATGTACCTAGTACAAATAATAGTGTAGGATCTACAGGAAATAAATCAATAAGTCAAACTGCAAATACTGCTTTAATTAATTCAATAAAGGCTAATGAAATACTAGCAGGTAATATTACTGCTGATAATTTAGCTGCTA
>OIFD01000047.1_pt1 | contig 128079 bp, 137 predicted proteins | sample 1582021 | NCBI WGS metagenome assembly OIFD01 (sample SAMN07501059, study PRJEB24779) | human gut metagenome | isolation source: stool | host: human infant | place: USA: Pittsburgh, PA | reverse complement strand
TCTTCAAAATAGATTTTCTCTTTTTGCTCTTTTCTTTTTTCGTATCTTTCATCAGCCGTAGAATAAATTCTATAGACCGATTTTTCTATAGCCCTATTTTTCTTAATATAATCTAATAGGCTATAAAACATTTTTACTAATGCAAAAAACAATATAAACTTAAATAAAGAAACTATTGACATTGTTTTTCCCATCCCCTCCTTTTTTCATAATAGATACAAAAAAGTATCTATCAAAAACATAATTAATGTTTCTCATAGATACTTTCTTACAATAAAAAAGTGTCCCCAGGGGACACAGTTTTTATTAATAATGTTTTATAGAATAAATTAAAAAACATTGACTATTTATTAGAACCTTTAATTTTTTTACTTAAGTAATATATATTAGTTATTGTTACCAAAACTAATATAGCTGAGATTATTGAAGCTACCCAAAAGTCAAGTTTCCAATAAAAAATTATGATGCCAATAACATATAACGGCCAAACTTTTTTTAATCTCTTATATTTTTCCAAATCTGAAAGTTTATAATAAGACGAAAGTTTCATCTATACCTCCTAAATTATCTTGGTCTAATTGGATCAAACCAACCACCATCATTTGGTCCACATAATATACGCCCATTTAATGACGATTCGTAAAAAGTTATATCCTTATTAATACATTTTTTATAATAAACATTATCATAGCTTGACCAATATTTTTCTTTACTTTGATATTGAACAAATGAAAAATAAATATTTTCTGCATCAGCTGTTATAGCCCCTGCAATTGTTGCTGCCCATCCAGCTGCACTTCCACCTGAAACAAATCCAGCAATTGCAGCGGATAATAATATAACAGAACCTTTCCAAGGAATCTTTCCTGTAACTTTTGCTCCTGTGCTCCAATCAACAGTAGCAAAAGTTGATACTTCATTTGATATTTCTTTTACATTGAATTGTATTTCTTCCCCATCTATAGTCATTATCATGGATTTATAGTTCATAGAAAGAGAATGCGTACTTCCTGATTCATCAATTACACTCCAATTCCTAATAAAAGATTCTTTTGATGGAAGCTCTATTATATTTTTATTAATATCTTCATTAGAAGATATTTCCAAAACGCTTCCATTAGGATTTAATTCTACAGCTGATGCTTTATAAGCTGGTAGAACTAAAGAATTTGCCATTGTTAGTGCTAGAACATAGGAAATAAGTTTTGTTTTTTTCATAATAATCACTCCTAAACAAATAATATCTATTAAATTCTATAAATGGATATTTTTATAATAAAATTCTCTTTTTTCCCACGTCAACCTTATTATAATATTAGTTTAAAATCTTACACTTTTTTTGTTAAATTTAGCACCTTTTTATTATAAATTCATTTTTTTATAATAAAAATATCAGATGAATAATGACGTTGTGCCTAAAAGTTATTATTCAATGTTCACTTGCATATATAAGAAAACAACACTAAAAAAGATAAGTTCCCCCTTGGTACTTATCTTTTTTTATTTCTACATAACATTTCACTTCTACTATCTACTTTATTATTACTTTATAATATATTAGAATTGCAACAAAAAATACTGTAAATTCATTTTTGAATAATACAGTATTTTTATCATATTTTTAGTTTTCTTCTCTTTATTTCTTAAATAATCTAATCAATAAACTAGAATTTATTGAAAACAATTAATCTTTATTTATTTCATTACTTTTTATAATGTTCTTCCCAATATTTTCTTGCATACGCTCCTGAACCTTCTGGCATTTGAAATTCGCACTGTCCTTGTTTTTGATATTGAACTATTCTTTGAAGTTCGGCAAAGGCAAGACGATGAGCAGCTTTTGAAAAAGAAGTATCATGGTAATCAATTTTATCAAGTATTCTTACTTTAATTTCATAGTTATCATTAAGATATTCATTAATTTTTTGTGGAACTAGTTTTGAATAATTATTATTTAAGTACAGATAAACGTGACCATTACTAGAACCTAACAGTCTATATGCTATGTTAGTCGCTTTTCCTATATAGAAACAATATTCTTCATCTTCTTTAATTGCAAAAAATCCATATACACCGACAATATTTTCATCCTCCAATAAATCAGTAGGAATATGGATTCCTCGTTCTTTTGCTTCATCAATCTTTTGTTTTAATGTCTTTCCCATAATCTACTCCTCAAATTCTAATTTATCTATCTGTAACTTAATATTATTATAACAACTTTATTCAATACTGTATTATTCAATTTTTAAAAAACATTTCTGTCGCACTTTATACATATTTCAGACAAAAAAATGCCGCATATTCTTTTTCGAATAATGCGGTGTTATTGCTACTCTTATTTCACAAGATATTTAGATTGTTCAAATGTTATAACTACATCCCCTTATCCAACTATTCCTATTGTTTATCAGGCTCAATGTTGCGTAAGTAGAATTTATAATTATAAGGAAGCTTCATTACCAATTCTATATGCATCTCATTATCAAGAATCATAACTTTGCTAGGAGTATCATTAAGTAGAATTACTCCTATATCAACATTAGTCTTATTATCAAAACTATAAAGACCTACTTTATAAGTATCAGAAATAACTGGCATCTTTTTTCACTATAAACTGTACTTACACTAACATTGTTAGACGATATTATAAATATCATTACTACCATTAAAAAAATATCTTTTTACAATGAATTTTCTTCTTTCTTTTTATTAGATTGTATCAATTTTATATTGATACAGCTCTTTATATATTTAAGCTGCTAATAATTTAGGAAATCTGATTACTTGCACGCTTAAAATAATAAAAAGCTAGAACTAAACTTATAATTTTATTTCCCCACTCATCCAACCAGGACCTTGACGACATTGATCTGCACAAGTTGTTGTACAACCTACACAACTTAAATAACAGGTTTCTGCACACCCTCTATCACAACCCCCTGCACATCCTGTACAAAACCAATCGCATGCAACGCAAAGTGGAGATATCCCACTATTTGTACTTGCATTATTTTTAACATCAAACATACAATTACCTCCTCATTAAATATTGTTTATTTTCCACTTATTTAATTAACTCTTCAATAATAGCATTAGGATTAATAATCCTAAATCTTTGTTTACCATACTCTTCCGAAACACTCTCTGCTTCATAAGCAGTTTTGTCAGCTACTTCAAGAAACTTTTCAAAAGTTATACTATTATCAGCTTGACATGCCAAGGCATATAATCCTGCAACATAAGGAACTATAGAACTTCTGCCTCCCCATGAATCATAAGCATATTTATCTTCTCCTAAAAAAGAAGCATAGGTTTTTTTATCCGTTGGAACATATAAAGTGTCATCAGGAGTATTCGTATAAAAATATGGCTTATAATTATTAAAATCATTAACATCTCCATAAGATATCCTTGTTAAACTTTGAAACTTATTAATCTTATTTCCTGGTATTAGGCATAACACCTCAATGTTATTTTCTTCCGCTTTTCTTATAGCCTCCTCTAATTCTACAGAACCTTTTATTATTTTACCATCTTCAGTATACTTACTTGAATAACCACTAGAAAATGAAATAACTCTAATTTTATTATCTAATGTTTTATTCAATTCAATAATATTTAAAATATCTTCAGCTGCATGAGTAAAATCTTGTTCTTTTGTTTCATAATCATAACAATCCTCAGCTACGAAATAAAGGTCAGCATTAGGGGCAACGCCTACATTCTTTCCTACTGCAATTGAAGCCATTTCTACTCCATGCATACTAGCAACTTCTTTTTCTTTAGAAAAGGCTTTATAAAATTTTAGGTTATCCTTTATCTCTACGTGGTCTACTAGTAATGTTTGATCTATCATAGCTATACCTACACCAGCACCATTATAACCTTTATCATGCACTTTTTGTAAGTTTAACTTCTTTTCTTTTCCTTCTTCCAAAAGTTTTTGGGGGTCAAAACCTTTAGGTAAATATTTGGGCCACTCCGTTAAATCATCAAAATTCATAAAATCATTTAAATCAGATAATGATAACCTATTTAGATATTGGCTGTCCACTTTAGTAGTCCTTAAATCTATAATTCCATAGATATCTTTTCCGTATTTAATATTATCAGTTCTTTCATTTTGGCCTTTTTGCATTAATGTAAGATTATTCTTTGGATGATTTTGAATATACCCCTTTTGCCAAACATCTTCACTAGAACATGATATTAACAAACATGCTACTAATATCAAAATTGAAATTCGTTTTTTAGATAATATCTTTTTCATAACAACCATCCTCACTGATAATTTTTTGCCTGCATTTTATACATTTTATAATACTTACCCTGTAAGCTCATTAATGATTCATGGCTCCCACTTTCTACAATACATCCCTTTTCTACATAAAATATTCGATCTACATTTTTTATATTTGTTAATCTATGAGAAATTAGTATAATTGTCTTGTCTTTTATAGAATTTAGTGTCATATCAAAAATTCTTTGCTCAGCGATTGGATCTAAGGCACTTGAAGGTTCATCTAAAATAACAATATTACATCTTTTTGCGTATATTCTAGCTATCGCTATTGCCTGCATTTCTCCACCTGAAAAGAATGTTCCAGATTCATCGTATTCATTAGAATATTTAGTATATATACCATTAGGTAATGATTTAACCTTTTCATATAATCCAACCTTTTTTAATGCATTCCAAACAGTTTCTTCATCTACTTCCTTATTTCTAATAGGTCTCATTAAAATATTCTCTAAAATAGAAATTGAAAGCAATTGATAGTCCTGGAAAATTATCCCTATATTATCTCTCAATGATTCTATATCATATTTTTTTATACTTAAATTATCTAAAAATACGTCTCCTTTATCTACATCATACAGTCTTGTTATTATTTTTATTAATGTTGATTTACCTGAACCATTTTCTCCTACAAACGCCACTTTTTCATTAGCTTTTATTTCTAGGTTCACATCATACAATGTCTTTCTTCCGCTACTTGGATAGGAAAATGAAACATCCTTAAACCGAATACTTTTTCCATCCTTTACACGAATTGAATTACTCTCATTCTTTATACTAGGTTCATAACACATAAAATTTAAAAAGTTTTCAATATAAAGACTATGTGCATAAAGTTGCGGAAATACTTGAAAAAGGTTTGTAATTTGTGATGTTAATTGACCTATACTTGAAGTTAATGCAAAATAATCCGAAACTTTCAAAACTCCTTTAACAACCCTATATGCAATATATAGAGTTGTTAAAAGTGAAATCATATTGGAATATATCCCTTGTGCTATAAGTTGCTTTGCAAAAATTTTTGCAAACTTATATGTTATATCAAGCATTTTATCAACTGCATTATTAAATGTCTTCCTAATTACCTCCGAAAGTTTTATAAACAATCTCAATTCTTTTGCGAATGAATTCAAATAAAATACTCTTTGAGCATATCCTTGCTCCCTTGAAGGCTTTAACCGTTCTTCATAATACTCATGTTGTCTTTTTGAATTTCTAACAGTAAAATACATATTAATAGCTACATTTATAAATACAATTATAAATAAAAATGGATCTAAAACCGAAATTAATACTGAGAAACTAGTAATTCCAAAAATACTCCCTATGAATGTAGTAAATGTCTGTAATACATCCAATGCTCTTTTATCAGATTGTTCTACAGCCATTGTAAAATCAGAAAAAAATTTAGTATCTTCATAGCATTTATAATCTATCCTTGTAGCTTGAGTAAATATCTCATTTAACATGCCTTTACTTAATAGTTGTGTATTTCTCGGCATAATATATTGATTTAGATATGTTGTGATAGTCGTAATTAACATATTAAATATAAAAATTGCTATTGCCATAAAAAAAATACCTCTATACGCTCCTTTATATGTTAAAGAATCAACAACATATTTAGTATATAGAATTCCTATAACAGATGTAATATTTATAAATAATGATTGTATAATAGATATAAATATATGGCTTGGACAATATTTGTATATATACTTAATCATTATTAAGTTTTTTCTTAAAATGTTAATCACAGTCCATCATCCTTCCTTAAAAGTGAAAGCATAATTGATATTCATTAAAAACCAACTTTATCAGACATCCAACCAGGTCCCCTACTACATGTATTCGCACATGCTTCTGTACAAGAAGCTGAACATCCACTAACACATGATGTACATCCCCCACCACATGACGTTGCACATGATCCTACACACCCCTTACAACCACTACACTCTCCAACACATGATGTATAACATGCACCCAAACAAGAAGTCAAACATGACAAAGAACAGTTTCCACCACAAGAAGATACACAAGAAAAATCACAAGCAAAACATGCTGCAGGTACTGCCTGAGAATTTGAATTTTTAGTAGAATACATATAATCTCCTCCATCCATAGATAATTTTATTAAGTTTGACATTTTAAAAGCGCCATTAATTTACTTAAACATATACTATATTAAGTTATTACTTAATTATATTTAGCTATATAAAAATTATTTAAATACAAGTTCTACTCCAAATCAGTAATATAAATTTCTAATACTTGTTAGGAAATAACTCTAATGTTTCCTGTTGCAAAGTCAACCGCCCAATTATTTCCATCCCATGAATATTTATGTTTCATGTTTTCCCACCATTTGTTGAATTCCTTAATAGTTTTTGTATAGTCCTTCATAAGTTTTTCATAAAGCCTTTCATTATCTGGATCAATACATTTCAATAAATTTTCAAATGCCACTTTCTTTTCATTTAATTCTTCTATTTCTTCTAATTCATCCTTGTTTAATTGATAAATTACCCTATCCATAAATTTTCCTCTCCTTTATCTTAATTTTCTGATTTGTAATAGCCTTGCATAGCTTGCGTTTCTTCAAAAAAATCCTTAATAGGATCAAGTGCTTTAGGTTCTTCAAAGTCATATGAAACTGTATAATCTTTTGATTCATTAATCAATTCATAACTTATTTTCCTCTCCAATGATGCTTTTTTACACTGAAAAGATGGTGATACATTTACCTCTCGAGTTATATTCTCATTTAAATATATACAGTTCATACATTGATAATTTCTACAGTTTCTACATAACGGACTATTTTCTATCTTAAATAAATGACTATTCTTCAATTCACTTAGGCCAGTATTTAAGTTTCCAACTGGATTTTTCTTGCACGAATAATATAAAGGACATATATAGATACTTCCGTTTGGAGCTAATGTAACACTTCTATCTCCAGCTTTACAATTATCATGCTCATCTAAGAAGAAATTATCTGTAAGTATATTCAACTGTTTAGATTTGTTTGTTCTTTTGTTCTCATTTAACAGTGTTACTTTTACTTTTTTTAATTCATTTTCATATACAGAAAAATCAAATTTTCCCGTTAAATCCTGGACTACCACATTTATCCTATCTGTTTTCTTTATTAGTACTTTTACTAAATCATCCAGTTTATTAATCCTTGATTCACCTATCAATAATATTGAATTTTTAAGATTACTTATCGGAAGATAAACATCCTCTTCGTTAAAAACAAATAATCGTTTTTTTAATTTATTAGACTCTTTATAAAATTTTGCAGAAATAATATGTTCAATCGTATATTCTTTTAAAAAATCAAATTCCTCATAATCAAACTTATCATTAGAATGAATAAAAACAGGTGAAAGAAAATTATCTCTTGCATACATTAAACCTTTTTCTAATATGTCTTTTCCCATAACTTCTCTGTTAATCAAATTAGGATTAACCATAGTACAGAAACTTGTATAATTACTATCTAGTAAAAAATACATCTTCTTCCTTTCATGTGTAGCTTCTCTTTCGATACCATATTCATTTAATAATCTACTAAAATAGTAATCATTTGCTCTTACCCTAGCTTTATGCATCTTACATATATATTTTGCTCTACTAAAATTTGTTGCAGTTTCTGCTTCATCGTAATTAAACCCTTGACAAAATCCACATCCTCCAGCGACTTCACAATTCAAACATTCATCATCACTTTGAATTGAGTTCATCGCAGTCATAAATGGTCTAACTTTCTCCATATCTATTCCAGTTTCTATATTTCCTATAGTCCATTCCTTTTTATTATTAAGTGAATAATCCTTATACCTAATACATGGAAACAACTTCCCATCTGGTCCAATTGCAATCATCTTTCCAGCTCCACAATAAGTTCTTTTTTTGTCTTCTACGTTATAGTAACCTCCAATACCTTCATCAAAAAGACTACACTTAAATTTATCAAATAGCTCATTATCTATTACATAATCAGCCAATTCAATTAATTGATTTTCAAATAATTTATCATCACCATCTCTCCACACATTTTCGAAAACAACATTTGCGGAAATTTCAGTTATACCTAAATTATATAAATTTATAATACTATCTTTTAAATATTCTAAGTCATCACTAGCAAAAGTAACTTTTGTAGCAGGAAAAAAGTGTTTCAACCACTCGGGTATAGATTTTACAATTGTATCATAAGATCCATTCCCATTAGCAAAAACCCTATTTAAATCATGCTTTTCCTTTGTTCCATCTAATGTAATTCCTAAAGAAAGTTTGCCCAAATTTTTTTTAATATAATTTTGAATTTTTTCGTCACTATAATTTACCCCATTAGAGCAAATACTAATTCTATAATTCCATGACCACTTGTCGTCCATTAGAAATGTTTTTATTTTAAAATAATCTGTTATTTTATCAATTAGATCAATCTCAAGCAACGGCTCTCCACCAATAAATTCAATAATAACTGCATCTTTCCTTTCCAATTTGTCTGTAAATAAATAATCAATGAATCTTTTCGCAACATCAAAACTCATTTTCTTATTTGATGATTTATGGGTTATATAACAATATTTACATCTTAAATTACAATCCTCAGTTACAATAAATGTTATAGTTTGTGCATCACCATTCTTCCAAGTAGATATACTTTTCCCAAATTGTATTTCTTTTGTATCCATTTATATCTTCCCCCTTTTGCATTCTTCTGATTAATTATTCTTATTGATAACCCACATAAGATACTTGCTATTTTTTCCAATAATCTTTCTTTAATTATACCTTTTTATGTTTTTTCTGTAAATAATTAATTTTAATGTTAATTAATATAAACTTAATAGAACAAACAATCATTATTGATAATTCTTCTGAATACTGCATTTTATACTTTTTAATATATATACTAAAATCTAAACTATAATAATAGTTTTTAGTACTGGAAATATATAAATTTTCATCAATATATATTTGAGCTATAATATACAGTAAAAGAACCTAACTCTTTTATTAACTCAGATAAATAATGATAGATTTTTTTATAAATCTCTTTTATAATTTTATATATAAAAAGTGTCCCAGGGGGGACATCTTTTCAAGTTAAATTCTATAATAATAATCTTTATCTCTATACTAACTATCCAACTTTAGTAGTTCCATCAAAAACTTTATGATATATAAATTCCTTCTTTTCTTCATCATAACCTTTTATATTTGTTATTTCTGCTAATTTAAACTCCTTACAGTATCCTACTGTTATATCCATATGTTTAAACATACTACATAGCTCTTCCTTACTATATCTACTTTCCCAAGTCATATAATCAATCAATTTATCCATAGCTTCAATAGCACTGTTACCATGAACACTTGCCATACATTGATGTCCAGTATTTGCAGCTACCATTAAATACATAGCTTCTCCACCTTTAATTTCACCTATTATAAACCAATCTAGGTCTATCAGTAATCCATTAACGGCTAAATCTTTTAATAAATACTGTATCTTTCCCTCACCTTTATTAGTTACAACATGTTGAAATATCATCTCTGGATGAGTATTAGAAAATAACTCATCATTTTCTTGTATAGTTAACCCAGACTTTTGATGAGAAATTTGATCTATTAAATAATTCATCATTGTTGTCTTTCCACTTGCTCCTTTACCAGTGAACAGTATCAAATTTCCTTCTTCAAGCTTTTTTATTAGATAATCATTTTGTTCATTAGTAAATAATCCAAGTTGTATCAACTGTTCTTTTGTATATTTCTTTTTAGGAATTTTTCTTATTTGAAGCAATGGTAAATCATTAGAATTTATATACTCTGTACTTATATTAAATCTCAATCTAAATTTATCATTACTATCTTTATCAAGAAAAGTTTGCATAGCATTTATTCGAGATAGATTTATTTCATTAGTTGCTGCAACCACCTTTATAAACTTTTTATAATCATCATTATCTTTAAATTTAATGTTTGTAGATTCTCTTTTACCATTTCTCTTTATTCTTATGTTATTAAAAGATAATACCTTTATATCAGATATACTTTCATCATTTATAAGTTCTTCTAAAATCTGATATCCTTCTGTAGATTTTATAAATCTATCCGTTAATTCTTCTGCTTCTTTATCCTTTAAACCTTTTCCAGTAAAAAACCTTTTTACTGATTTTCTAAATTCTTCAGTTGACTTTATCTTTCTTTTCCACTTATTTAAATCTCCAGCTTTTACAGTAGTAAAGTGTTCTACACAATCATCATAAATTTTATCAAAATTAACATTTGATTCTTTTAATTCTGTTGATAGCTCACTATAATTATTTATTTTATTTTTAAATAGACCCATTTATCTACTTCCTCCTTGCTAAGTAAAAAAAGATGTCCCCGGGGGACACCTTTTATAAAAACTTACAATGACCAAATTAAGATTTGCTTGTAATCCCATCATTAATTAGTCCTATAAGATTTTTTATTTATTATCATCTAATTCAAGTAATCTTTTCTTCAATGAAAGCCTATCTTTTAAGGCTAAACCTCCTAATATTACTGCTCCTATGTATACAACATACATTGCATAATTATTATTACTAAGGAGATACGAAACTCCAGCTAATGCCACAAGTCCTACTATATAACCAGTATTTTTCTTGTTATAATCCTCAATAACCTTCATTTGCTCTTGATTTAATCCATCTAAATTATACTTTTTCATAACATATTGACTTTTCATTTTATCTTCCTCCTAAATTTATATATAAATTTTATTTTAATGTCTCCGGGGGACACTTTTTATAATTCCATTTTTAACTGTTTTACTTCATATCCTTTTATATTCTTACAACGCCAATTTTCAATATCTTCTATTGTGGTATTAAAATACCATTGTGGATTATAATATGGAACTGCTCCATATATTCCTGGCATTATCTTCTCAGCTTTCCTATATGCTATCTTTATAAAACCTGTTTCCTCCATCTTTTTCTTTTGATATTTATTTATTCCGAATTTATTAGTACATCTACTTGGATGTATTCCATAAGCTATATCTTTAAACTCATTATAAATATCTAAATAAGTAACACCTTGGTTTAATAGCTTGTCCAATATTTCTAATCTTGATTCTTTTCTATTAGCTTCTATTCCAACTTTACTAGCAAATTCTAATATTCTTTCCTTGATAATGTTTATGTTTTGCTTAATAGTAAACTCTATTTTTGTTTGTTCTTCTATATATTCTAAAAATCTTTCTTCTGCACTTTTATGGCAGTTATCTTTATCTGTAAGACAATTCAAACATCTAAATGCTGAACAAAATTCACATTTTGTTTTATCCTTCTCGCAATTAGATATATCCCTGCATCTGAAATTACACTTCATGCCTTGCACCTCCTTGTTTGATTGATAGCATTTTTATTTAATTAAAATAATGGTGCATTGGAATATCCAATACACCAAATCTATATAAATACACCTTTTAGATGTAATCATAGGGGACAATACCAAAACTAACTAATAAGCTTAGCTTCTTCTCCTTCTCTTTCAATCTTATCTGATATATCAAATTTCCTTCCATCTTCTTGTCCTAATTTAAAAGCATTTGAATGTTTATAAAACTTTTTACTTACATTAACTGTTCCAAAATCTTTTGAGAACTCTTTATATTTATCTATTACTATTTGATCCTTCTGTATCACTAAGCCCCATTCACTATTATTTCTAATTTGTTCATTAAATCTTTCCTTTAATCCAGCAATAAAACCTAGTGCATAATCATCTTTAATTCCTTTAAAGTATTTTCTTCTTCTATCTTGTTTCATTCTTTTAACAAGCTTATCTCCTTCTGTATTAATGCACTTTGAAGCATATGCAAACATTATGTTACAGATAACAACATCATCTTCTTTGCCATAAAAGCAAATACTACGTACTTTACTTCTATAATTGCAACTTGTTTGTAAATACATATAACAACTAAAATTATCCGAAATTACTTGTGCTAAATTAGATTTCCAACTCTGCCCTCTAAAACGTTGTTCTGTATTGAAGCTATCAACTTTAATATTTTTACTAGAATATACTTCAATATCCTTTATAGATAACTTGTATTTTATTAAAAGTTGTTGAGCCTTTAACATTGCATTTTGTGCTTCATTATCATTAGAACTTTTACTTAATGCTAATAACTTCTGTATCTTTAAAATTATATCTTCCACCATCTCACCTCTTTATCTTAATATTTCATATATCTTAAACTTATAAATCCAGCCAATTTGCTATATACTTTCCAAACGCACTGTATATAATTAATAAATTTAATCCTCCAAGTATAATTGGTGAAATTAATATTAATATTTTTAGTAATTTACTTTCTTCTTCTCTATTTTCTAAAATTAACTTTTTTAATTTAAAATAAATAAAAGACGGTAAACTTAAAAACGTTATAAATATAAATCCTATTACTGGAACAAATATTATTGCTCCTATTAACCAAAACATATCTACCATACTAACTTACTAAACCCATGCTTATTTTTAATGCTTTCTCTACTGCTCTTAATTCTCTAAAATCTAAGCTATCAACTTTAGTTAATAAATCCTTTTTATCTAAAGTTGCTATCTGCTCAAGCATTATAACCGATTCATTCTTTAATCCATCTTTCTTTATTTTCACATGAGTTGGTATATTGGCTTTATTTATTTGAGACGTTATTTTAGCAACAATAACTGTTGAAGCATATCTATTTCCAATATCATTCTGTAATATTAATACAGGTCTTGTACCACCCTGAACTGAACTTTTTCCTTGTGGTTTAGGGAACTTTCCATAAAAAATATCTCCTCTATATACTTCATTCATAAAAATATCTCCTTTCATCTTAATTTTCCCATCCTAATAACTTCTTTTCTAAAGAATCATAATCATATGACCTTGGTGTAAAGTTATTAAAACTGTTATATCTAATAGTGTTAATTCCATTACTTTGGCTACTAAGCTTATTAATTTGATTGTGATTATTAGGGTTATTATATATAGTTACTAGTATTTTATATAACTCTATATCACTCTTATCTGTATATGTGCTTACTATCAAAACTGACCTTTCAAGCCTGTCCATCTCTAACGTACTAATTATCTTTCTTTGTTTTTTATTTAGCTTAATATCCAACATTTCTTCTACATATTCAACCTTCTTATTAGTCAATTCTTCTTCCAGACTATCCTCCTTCTCACATTTATCGTTATGTATATTTTCTCTAGTAGAAATAATATCCATGTAATCTTTGTTAGTATTCTCCAAGCTAATCTTTGTATTTGTATCACACTCTGATGTAGGGTATGTTACATTCTGTTGTAAGATACCTTTCATTTTATTGTCAGATATATTACATTCTATTGTATCGTTATTGTTTAAACCCTCATGTTCACTAAGTTTATCTAAATTACAATTTTTATCTTTCTCTGATTCTCCATCTGAATTATTAGGGGTGTTACATTCTATTGTAGGATACCCTACATTCACGCTTCTATTTACTCCAGTTATTTTTTTTAACTCTTCAATAACTGGTTCAACAAACATAACATTCGGTAATGTCCTATCACCAGCTTTTATCGTTCTAAACTCTACTGTAATAATTCCTTTTTCTTTCAAATAATCACAAGCCAATTTTGCTTGTCTTTTACTTAGTCCAAATCTTTCTCCTAATGCTTCATATGTTTTTTGAAGCTTATCTTTTTTAAATTTCTTTTTATATCCTAATACTGCTCCAGTAGATTCATCTCTTATCTCTACAGGTCGATACCAATATACTATTTCAGATAAAATCATTACCGCATTTAAATTTGTTTTCCCATTTTCGTATTTTAAATTTTCTATCCAACCACTATCTATTAAATTTCCTTCTAAGGATATATCTTTCATTTTCATGTAAATTTCCATACTAGCCTCCCATATTTAAGAAAAATTAATGTAGAAGATTTACTCTTCTACATTTCTAACTAACTTTATATGTTTTTATCTTCTTAGTAACTCTATGTATTATTTCAAATATTTCTGAATTATCCTTTATAACTTGCCAGTTATTCGGATTTAATCTTTTCTCTCTTATACGTTTCTTTTGATTCATAGTTGGATTCTTTGGATTCTTCATCTATACCACTCCCTTTATACCTACAAATGTTTTTTGATATTCTCTTAATCCCTCATTAATTGAAATTCTAGGGGTATCCTCCGTATAGCAAACCTCACTCTTTTTTAATACCAGGTCACCTTTACTATTTTGAGTGTATATAGAAGGGTTCGTTTTTACGAAATTTCTACTAGTCATAAATCCATTTACTTCACGTTTTAACGCTCTATCTATTGCTTTCCTTCTATCTCGCTCTAATTCATGCTGATTTTTTAGTTCTTTAAAATTTCTTTGTATACACTTACGAACACTTTCAGGTTTCCAATTAAAAACTTTTGCAATTTCAATATAGTTATATCCTTTTAAATACAATCTCTCTATTTTCTCTTTGTCTAACTTCAAAATAATATCCTCCTAAAAAAGAATATAGTTTTCCCCAACCCATAGAGTGGGACACTCTTTATTATCAAATAATTTTTTAACATAAATTTAATATTTTTATTTTCTTAGATACACAAGAAAAAAAACCAATATTAACAATTTATCCCTTAATTCCTCTATCGATTAAGAGATTATCATTAATATTGGTTCAAAACAAATCCTTTATTTATTCATTTTAGGTGTTCTCCTCATTGAATTAAAGTTATATTATTATTCTATGAACTAAATATTTAACTTCTAATAGAAATTTATTTTATCAACATTAATTTTTCTATCATAAGATAAAATATAGAATATTTATTAAGGAACTTTAAGATGAAAACATTAGTTGCAATTTTTTCTGTTACAATAACAATCGCTTGTTGCTTAACTAGTCTTTACTTAAAAAACAAATTAAAATAAATAATAATATTTTTAAAAGATAAATTATTAATATTATTTTTCTTTTAAAAGAATATATATTCCTAATTCTTAAAATTAAAAGGAGAAAGTGATCCTCACCTTCTCCTAAACAAAATTACTTTTTATTCACAGCTCTTTGTAAATTATCCACCAAATTTATTAGTTATTCACAAGATAACTTTTGATTAGTTCATTTCTTTTTTAGATAACTTTTCTAAATCCCCAATTATAACATTAAGCATATCTAACTTTGCTTTAGCAAAATCATTTTCTGGCAACCATTCTATTCCCATCTCTAAGCATCTTTTAGTTTCATTGTATTCACTTATTAATTTATTTAATTCTTCTCTCATAATACTATCCTCCTACTCAACTGTTACTGACTTGGCTAAATTTCTTGGCTTATCAATATCACAACCTTTTTCCTTTGCTGTATAGTAAGCTAATAATTGCAACGCTACTACAGCCAAAACTGGAGCTACTATATCTGATATTTGGGGAATCCTAATTTCATAATCAAATACCGATTTATCAAGTTCTTCTCCATGGTATCCTAACCCAATTATATTAGCACCTCTTGCTTTTACTTCAACCATATTACTTACCATCTTGTCCTTAAGATCACCTTGAGTAAATAATCCTATTACTTTTGTACCTGGTTCAATTAAAGCTATTGTTCCATGCTTTAATTCCCCACCTGCATAAGCCTCACAATGAATATAAGATATCTCTTTTAGTTTTAGAGATCCTTCTAAAGCTAATGCATAGTCCATACCTCTTCCTAAGAAGAACAAATCTTCTTCTTTAGCTAACAATCTAGCTATATCTTCTATATTCTCTTTTTCCTCTAAAAGTTTTTCAATTCTATCTGGTAATATTAATAAAGCCCTTACAATTTCTTTTTCCTTTGTTTCTTCTAAAATTCCTTTTATCTTTCCAAAGTATAGAGCTAATAAATGCATAACTACAACTTGTGTTGTATATGCCTTAGTAGATGCAACTGCTATTTCTGGTCCTGCCATTGTATAAATTACATCATTTGCTTCTCTCGAAATTGTACTTCCTACTACATTTGTTATTGCTAAAGTCCTTGCCCCTATCCTATTACAGTCTCTTAATGCAGCTAATGTATCTGCAGTTTCTCCTGACTGACTTACTATAATCACTAAAGATTTCTCTGTTACAAGTGGATTTCTATATCTGAATTCAGATGCTATATCTACTTCAACAGGAATCTTTGCCATTCTTTCAATTAATGTTTTTCCCATTAATCCTGCATGATATGCAGTACCACAGGCTACTATAAACACTCTATCTACATTATCCAAATCCTGTTTAGATAATTTAAAGTCATCAAAAAAGACACCATTCTCTATTGATACTCTAGAAGATATAGTGTCCTTAATAGCTTTGGGTTGTTCATGAATTTCTTTTAACATGAATGAATCATATCCACCCTTTTCAGCAGCATCCTCACTCCATGTTACTTTATAAATGTTCTTATCTATTCTTTCTCCATTTGCACTTAAAATAGAAACTCCGTTTCTATCCATAACTACAAATTCATTATCATCTAAAAGATATACATCTCTTGTATACTTAATTACTGCTGGAATATCTGAAGCAATAAAATTTTCTCCATTTCCTAATCCTACAATTAGTGGACTATCTTTTCTTACTGCTATTAGCTTGTCTTGTTCATCTCCACAAACCACTCCTAAAGCGTAACTTCCTTCCAGCTTCTTAGTAGCTTTTACAACAGCCTCAAAAAGATTTCCTTCATAATAATAGTGAATTAAATTTGGAACCACCTCAGTATCAGTTTCAGAAAAGAATTCATACCCTTCTGATATTAACCACTTTCTAAGTTCAAGGTAATTTTCAATAATTCCATTATGAACTACTGCTATATCTCCTTTTGAGCTTTTATGTGGATGAGAGTTTCTATCTGATGGTTCTCCATGAGTAGCCCATCTAGTATGACCAATTCCTATAGTACCTTCTGAACTTTTACTTTTTAAAGCTCCTTCTAGATTTGAAAGTCTTCCCTTCTGCTTAGCAAGAGATATACTTGTCCCATCTAAAACTGCAATACCTGCTGAATCATACCCTCTATACTCAAGTTTTGATAATCCATCTATTAAGAAAGATTTTGCTCCTTTATTTCCTACATATCCAACTATTCCGCACATATTTTTTCTTCCTTCCTTTTGTATCCTATATTTAATTGTCATCTTCTGTTAAGACTTCTCCTAGCAAAATCATAAAAGGGTATAATAATCCTAGGACTCAAAAGCCATAACCTTGAAGGCTTTAACACCAAACTGGATTTGTGCTACGAATTGCTCCATAGTTTTGCCAGTTGTTTACGGTAGTGCGATACCGTGGGGCACCCGCCGAAAAGTTTCGATACTCCCCAACCTCGTCAACTATATAAAATATAGTTCTGGCGCTTTTATTTATCTTTAATTATCTTATTATCTATAAAATCACTTCCATTCATTAATATTTTACACCCTATTGAAATTTTATCATATTTTTAAAGTTTGTCTATAGTAATATTGTATAAAATTGCATTTATTTTTGTGACAATTTAATTTCTTTTAGTTATTTTTATAGATGTCTAGACCTCTATTTAACTATGTAACTAGTTTCCATCGTATTTGCCACCAGGTTTATTTAAGAATAATTATTCATTTATATCGTATTATTATTCATTTATTCTTTTGTATATTTCCCAATTCTTTTACTAATCCTAATACTGTTAATAATTTTATTTAGGAGGTATTTATATGCAACTTACACCTGGAGAATTACATAATTTAAGCGAATTAATGATGAGCTGTGTAAACACAATTACAAATATGGCTATGTTTAAGGAAAAAGCTATGGATCCTGAATTAAAGGCTATTTTTGAAAGTCAATTCGCAGCTCATGTTCAAGACTATAATATGAAGGTTAAATTTGTTAAAGAAGCAAATGGTCCCTCTGAAAAACTAAATGTTCCACCATTAAATAAAACACTAGTAGATTTTACAACTTCCCCTATACCACCGGTTCCGGTAACACCTAACACTAGCATTCAACAATTTAATGATAGAGAGATGGCTACAGCATATCTTTTAACTTTAAAAAGAGCAGGCAGAGAGTATGCTTGGAGTGCCATGGAGGCCGGTAATCCTACTTTAAGAGAATTTTTAACAGATGCTTTTACAATGGCATGTAATCACGCTTATGAAGTTTGGGAGTGGATGGTTAAAAAGGGATTCTATCCATTATCTCCTGCCCCTCAACCTTTAATAGATGCTACTGCTTCATTCTTTAATGAAGTTTCTCAACAATAGCAAAAGCTCAAGGTTAAAACCTTGAGCTTCACTTATTATATAACTAATAACTTATAAATTTACTTTCTGAAAAATCAACTCTTCTTTTTGCTTTCTAGTTAGTCGCTTTATTTCATACTCTCTTTTCATAGCTCCACTTTTATCTTCAAATTCTTCATAATAAACTAATTCTAAGGGACCTCTTCCCTTAGTATACTTAGCTCCCCTTCCACTACAATGGTCCTTAAACCTTTTTTCCAAATTATTAGTCCAACCTGTATATAAAGAATCATCGCCACATTTTAATATATAAACATAATTCATAAACTCACCCTATCTAAAACTTATAAATCAAGTATAAAAGAAAATAAGAAAAATTTAAAGAACCCGTTTATTCTCCAAGTATTTTCACTAAAAAAGAGCAAGACGTTTATTTCACACCTTACTCTTTGAAATTATATTTAATTCTGAAATCTTATCTTAATAATATTAGTTTCTTAAAGAGTTCTTTATAATGCTATACTGCTGTTCCCTCTTCTTTTTCAAATTGTGAATTATATAATTTAGAATAGAATCCACCCTTAGCTAATAGCTCTTCATGGTTTCCTTGCTCAACTATATCCCCTTGATTCATAACTAAAATCAAATCAGCATCACGTATTGTCGATAATCTATGAGCTATAACAAAGCTAGTTCTTCCTTCCATCAAGTTATCCATAGCCTTTTGAATTAATACCTCTGTTCTTGTATCAACTGAACTTGTAGCTTCATCAAGTATTAAGATCTTAGGGTCAGCAAGTATCGCCCTTGCAATTGTTAGTAATTGCTTTTGCCCTTGAGATACATTGCTTGCTTCTTCATTAAGTTCCATGTTGTATCCATCAGGTAATGTCTTAACAAAATGATGAACATGAGCCGCCTTAGCTGCTTCAATCACCTCTTCATCAGTTGCATCTAATCTACCATATCTAATGTTTTCCTTGATACTTCCATTAAATAACCAAGTATCTTGAAGTACCATACCAAACATTTCTCTTAATTCACTTCTATTAAAGTCTTTTATATTATGACCATCTATTAAAATCTCACCACTATTTACATCGTAGAATCTCATAAGAAGTTTAACCATAGTAGTTTTACCAGCACCAGTTGGTCCAACAATTGCAACCTTTTGCCCCGGCTTTACATGAGCTGTAAAGTCATTAATAATTGTCTTATTTGAATTGTATCCAAAATGAACATTATTAAAGTCCACTCTACCCTCTAAACCTTCTATACGAACTGGATTATCAACTGTTTGGTCTTCCTCTTCCTCATCTAAGAATTCAAATACTCTTTCAGCAGCAGCTGCTGTAGATTGTAAAAGGTTAGTAACTTGAGCTACTTGTGTTATAGGCTGAGTAAAGTTTCTTATATACATAATAAATGATTGTATATCACCAACTTCAATAGTTTTCTTAATAGTTAAGAAGCCTCCAAGTATAGCAACTGCAACATATCCTAAATTACCAATAAACATCATCATAGGTTGCATAATTCCTGATAAGAATTGTGATTTCCAAGCTGATCCATATAATTGATTATTTAACTCATCAAATTCTTTTACAGCTTTTTCTTCACCATTAAAAGCCTTAACTATAGTATGGCCACCATATAATTCTTCAACTTGACCATTAACATTTCCTAAATACTTTTGTTGATCTTTAAAGTATTTTTGTGACTTTTTAACTATACCCATTATTAGTCCCATTGATAATGGTAACATTAGTAAAGCAACAAGAGTCATTTGCCAACTTATTGATAACATCATTATTAATGCACCAATTATCATTGTTACAGAAGTAATAAGCTGATTCATACTTTGATTTAAGCTTTGCCCTAGGGTATCTATATCATTTGTAAATCTTGATAAAACCTCTCCATGAGTCTTCGTATCAAAGTACTTCATTGGCATTCTATTTATCTTTTCTGATAAATCTTTTCTAAGGTTATAACATATTTTTTGTGTTATTCCACTCATTATTATCCCTTGAATAAATGAGAATATAGCACTAATAACATATAATCCTATTAGGAATAAAAGTATTTGACCTACTCTATCAAAGTTTATTCCTCCACCTTCTACTCCGGTTACCTTTTCCACTAATCCATTAAATATTTCTGTAGTTGCTTCACCTGAAATCTTAGGTCCAACTATTGAGAACGCAGCACTTCCAAATGCAAAAATCACAATACCAATTAAAGCAACTTTAAAGTCTGCAATATATTTTAAAAGCTTTTTCATTGTGCCCTTAAAGTCTTTTGCCTTTTCTCCGCCACGCATTCCTGCCATAGGACCGTGTCCACCAAATCCTCTTTTCATTCCGCCACTTTTATTATTGCTCATTTTCTAGCTCCTCCTTTGAAAGTTGTGATAAAGCTATTTGCTTATAAACTTCACAGTTCTTTAGAAGCTCATTATGAGTTCCTTTTCCAACTACTTTTCCTTCATCTAAAACAATAATTTGATCTGCATGTAAAATAGTACTTATTCTTTGCGCAACTATTAACACTGTACTATCACTTGTTTCTTGCTTAAGTGCCTTACGTAATGCTGAATCAGTCTTAAAATCTAAAGCAGAAAAACTATCATCAAATATATAAATTTCTGGATTCTTAGCTATTGCTCTTGCAATAGAAAGTCTTTGTTTTTGTCCACCAGATACATTTGTACCACCTTGAGAAATTTCAGTTTCAAATCTTTCAGGTTTTGAAGAAATAAACTCCATTGCCTGTGCTATTTCAGCAGCCCTTACAATCTCTACATCAGTAGCTTCTTCTCTCCCATATCTTAAATTTGAATCTATTGTTCCAGAGAATAATATACCCTTTTGAGGAACATATCCTATCTTCTCTCTTAAGTCATGTTGAGATACATTTCTAACGTCTACACCATCAACCTTAATACTACCTTCTGTCACATCATAAAAACGTGGTATTAAGTTAATCAGTGTTGATTTACCACTACCTGTGCTACCAATAAAAGCTGTTGTCTCTCCTGGTTTTGCAACAAATGATATATCGCTTAGAACATCTTCTTCAGCATTAGGATACTTAAACGATACATTATTAAATTCAATATATCCCTTTTTATCTTCTTTAAAGTTTTCTGTTTGTTCTTTATCTTCTATTATTAAATCTGTAGATATTACTTCATCAACACGTTGCACACAAACAGCTGCTCTTGGAAGCATTATTGATATTGCAGATATCATTAAGAATGACATTATTATTTGCATTGTATATTGAATAAATGCCATCATATCCCCAACTTGCATTGCTCCTGAATCTACTCCATGTGCACCATTCCACATTATAAGAACGCTAATTCCATTCATAACAAGCATCATAGCTGGCATCATACAAGCCATTACTCTATTTACAAATATATTTGTCTTTGTTAAGTCTAAGTTTGCTTTATCAAATCTCTTTTCTTCATACTTTTGAGTACTAAATGCACGTATAACAGGTATACCAGTTAATATTTCACGTGTTACTAAGTTAACTCTATCCACTAATTTTTGAACAACCTTGAACTTAGGCATTACAACAATAAATAAAATCATTACTAATGAAAGTATTGCTATTACTGCTACTGCTATAATCCAAGTCATTGATGTATTAGTCTTAGTTACCTTTATTATTCCTCCTATTGCTATAATAGGTGAATAAATAACTACTCTTAACATCATTACCATTAGCATCTGAACCTGTTGAATATCGTTTGTGCTACGTGTAATTAATGATGCTGTAGAGAATTTATCCATCTCTGTATTAGAAAATGACATTACCTTATTAAAGACTTTACTTCTTAAATTTTTACCTAGAGTAGCTGCTACTCTAGCCCCTAGGAACCCAACAACTATAGTTGCTAATGCACTTAATAATGCAATTCCTAACATCTTAGCTCCAGCTAAAAACATATAATTTGTTTGAAGCTTATCTGTGTCAATTCCTAAGTTTTTATATTCTCCTTTTACATAAGAAATAGCACTTTGTGTTATTATGCTATCTGGCATATCACTAAACTTTTCATCAATAGTTTTTCTCATTTCTGATAATTCTTCTTCTGGCATTAATGAAAATACTTGGAACACATCTACGTCACCATTTTGAATCATTTGAGGTGGTAGATTAGCCATCATTTGTTCCTTCATCTTTTTAGTTTCTTTACTATCACTTTCAAACCCCTCTACTATTAACATAGGTTTGCCAAAAATATTACTTAACTCTTCTATAGTTTTTTTATCTTTTGTATTAAGTTCATATATAGGCTCATCCCCTGTTAAATCTTTATCTGAAAGAGATGCCTTATCTAAATGATTATAATTGCTTAACACTGTATTCTTATCACTTTCATTCATAAAAAGCATAAGCTTATTCATTTCAGTAGCTCTTATTACATCTGGAACAGGATTTTCAACTCCTCCTTGTTGTATACCAATATTAACTACCTTAGAAGTATAATCTGGTAAGGATAAATCACATACTGCTTGCCCTATTAAGAATAGAACTATTACTAAAATTGGTACAATTGATTTCTTTAAATACTTTAAAAGCTTTAGCATATCCTTTCTCCTTTCTCTGTCTACTTATGATGATTACAAAAACTTATATTTTTATCTTTTCCGCAAGCTTCCTCTAAATTTTCTCTTAACTGCATCATTAATCTTCGAAGTAGTAACTTCTCTTCAACTGTAAAGTTTCTAAAAGCCTCTTCCTCTATTTGCTCATGTACAGTTTTTAATTTTGAACAAATTTCTTTTCCTGCATCTGTAATAAAAATTCTTGAAATCCTTTGATCTTTCTCATCCTGCTCTCTTTTTATTAAACCAGTCTTCTCCATTCTCTTAATCATCACAGCCATTGTAGATGCTTTAACATTAAGATTTTCTGATAATTCTCTCTGACTCTGACCATTCTTCTTATTTAAAGAAAATAATAATGGCGGCTGTCCTGGATACAAACCAGTTTCTTCAAGTAATGAATGAGTTCTTATAAAATGAAGTCGCATAACCTGAGAAAAAACATATCTCAAAGATTCTTCATCATCTATGTTTTTGTTCATAATTAGCCCTCCTTTAATTAGTCGACTAACTATTATAATAATGCATAATATTTTATCATTCAATATTTTGTGCGCTATTTAATAAATTCTTCATAAAATAATTATTAGCCGACTAATCTTTGTAAACAATATCATCTATTATATTACTTAATTAATAACCAAAAAGCACAAGTATTTACATTATTAACTTTTTCGTTAAATATTAAAAGACTATATCAACCAAAATTGATATAGTCTAAAAAATGTTAATATAAATAATCCCACTAATATCCTGGGGAGAGTTGCTGTTACACAATTCAGTGGATATTAGTGGGATTTTAGCGTTTTTTTAAAGTAGTTATTAATCCAGCTTCTTATTAATCCAAGTCATCATTTCTCTTAATTCAGAGCCAACCTTTTCTATTGGATGTTCTGCTTCCATTCTTCTCTTAGCATTGAAGTTTGGTCTTCCAACTTGGTTTTCCATTAGCCAGTTTCTTGCGAAAGTTCCATCTTGAATCTCAGTAAGAACTTTCTTCATTTCTTTCTTAGTATCTTCAGTGATTATTCTATTACCTATCATGTAATCACCATATTCAGCAGTATCAGAGATAGAATATCTCATTGTTGCCATACCACCTTGATACATTAAATCTACTATTAATTTCATTTCATGCATACATTCAAAATAAGCATTTTCTGGAGCATATCCAGCTTCTACTAGAGTTTCAAATCCAGCTTTGATTAAGGCTGTTACACCTCCACAAAGAACTGCTTGTTCACCAAATAAATCTGTTTCAGTTTCATCTTTAAATGTAGTTTCAAGCACTCCTGATCTAGCACCACCAATAGCATTTGAATATGCTAAAGCAATATCCTTAGCATTTCCACTTGGATCTTGATGTACAGCTACTAAACATGGTACTCCTGACCCTTCTGTATATGTTCTTCTAACCATATGTCCTGGTCCCTTTGGAGCAACCATAAATACATCAACATCTTTAGGTGCAACTATTTGACCAAAGTTTATATTAAATCCATGAGCAAATGCTAAAGCATTTCCTGCTTCTAAATATGGAGCAACTTGTTCTTTATATATAGCAGCTTGTTTTTCATCTGGAATAAGCATCATTACTATATCAGCCGCTTTAACAGCCTCTGGTACTGTAGCAACTTGTAATCCATCATTTTCTGCTACCTTCCAAGACTTACTTCCTTCATATAAACCAACTATAACATCTATTCCACTATCATGTAGGTTTAATGCATGAGCATGTCCTTGGCTACCATAACCAATTATTGCAACCTTCTTTCCTTTTAAATAATCTAGGTTTGTGTCTTTTTCATAATACATTTTTACCATTTTTTATTCCTCCTAATATTTATTGAATATCTTCCTCGCTTATTATTTGATTAATTGGTGCACCTGGTGCAACCATAGGAAATACCTTTTTGTCATTATCTATTACGTAATCTATAACTACAGGTCCCTTTGACTTCAAAGCTTTTTCTAAAATACCCTCTAACTCATCCTTTTTAGTTACTCTATAACCTTCTGCTCCAAAAGCTTCTGCAAGCTTAACTAAATCTGTCTTTCTATCTAATGTAGTATTAGAATATCTTCCATCAAAGAATAATGTTTGCCACTGTCTTACCATACCTAAAACATTGTTATTCATAATCACTATAACTATTGGCAAATTATTTTTAACTGCTGTTGCTAACTCATTACAATTCATCATGAAGCTACCATCACCAGCAATATTAATAACTCTACAATCTGGTTTACCAAGTTGTGCACCAATTGAAGCACCCAACCCAAATCCCATAGTTCCAAGACCTCCAGAAGTTATCAATCTTCTAGGAGCATTAAAATCAAAATATTGAGCTGTCCACATTTGATGTTGTCCTACTTCTGTAGATATAATTAAGTTACCTTGATTCAACTTGTTTAATATTTCAAAAAAATACTGTGGAGTTAACTTCTCCTCTTCTTCCTTCTTATAAGCAGTTAATGTTTTTAAATATTCAACATGCTCTAACCACTCTTTATTCTTCTTTTCATCTATATGTGGTAAAATTCTTTGAAGCACTAACTTCAAGTCACCAACTACTGATAAATCAACCTTTATATTTTTATTTATTTCAGCTGGGTCTACATCTATATGAAGAATTTTTGCATTGCTTAAATTTTCCGGATTAGATATTACTCTATCAGAGAATCTTGCTCCTAGCGCAATAAATAAGTCACACTTTGTAGCGCTTATATTTGAAGCTTTTGTGCCATGCATCCCTATCATTCCAGTTAATAACGGATGTCCCTTAGGAACAACTCCAATACCCATCAAAGAATTACATATAGGCGAGTTAATCTTTTCTACTAGCTCAATAACCTCTTCACTAGCGTCTGAAGTAATAGCTCCTCCCCCTACACATATAAATGGCTTCTTAGAATTATTAATTAATTCAATAGCTTCATTAACTTTATCTTCATAAATTAATTTTTCTTTTCTTGCTACTTCTAATGGTTCTAACTTTTTGTATTCTACTTTTTCTACTTGAATATTCTTTGGAATATCAATTAAAACAGGTCCCGGCCTTCCCTCTTTAGCTATATAAAATGCTTTCTTTATAACCTCTTGAAGATCATTTATATCCTTAACTATATAATTGTGTTTAGTAATAGGCATTGTTATTCCTGTTATATCCACCTCTTGAAAACTATCTTTACCTAATAAACTCATAGGAACATTCCCAGTTATCGCTACCATAGGGATAGAATCCATATAAGCTGTGGCTATACCTGTTACTAAGTTTGTTGCACCTGGTCCAGAGGTTGCAATACATACTCCCACCTTTCCAGTAGCTCTTGCATATCCATCTGCAGCATGAGCAGCCCCCTGCTCATGACAAGTTAAAATATGACGTATTTTATCTTGGTACTTATATAACGAATCATACAAATTAATAACTTGTCCACCTGGATAACCAAATACAATATCTACACCCTCATCTATAAGTGATTGAACAACTATATCTGACCCTGTTAAAATCATCCCGCCCCCTCCTTACCATAATTTTTTTTATTTAAATACAGCTCCAGTACTTGCAGAACTTACTAATTTAGCATATCTTGCTAAATATCCTTCAGTAACCTTTGGTTCTACTGGCTTTAATCTTTTTCTTCTTCCTTCTAACTCCTCATCAGAAACCTCTAGTTCTAGTTTTCCTGCATTTATATCAATTGATATAATATCCCCCTCTTCAACTAAAGCTATTACTCCACTTTCAGCTGCTTCAGGTGATACATGTCCTATTGAAGCTCCTTTAGTTGCCCCACTAAATCTACCATCTGTTATTAAAGCAACTTCCTTATCTAGTCCCATTCCAGCAATTGCTGATGTTGGTGATAGCATTTCTCTCATACCTGGACCACCCTTTGGTCCTTCGTATCTAATAACAATAACATCTCCAACTTTTATTTGTTTTCCCATAATAGCTTCTATTGCCTCTTCTTCTGAGTCATACACTCTTGCTGGTCCTTTATGTTTTAACATCTCTTTTGCAACTGCTGATCTTTTTACAACTGCCCCATCTTTAGCAAGGTTTCCTCTTAAAATAGCAATACCACCTGTTTCACTATATGGCTCTTCTATTGGCCTAACAATTGAATAATCTTTGACCTTCTTACCTTCTATATTTTCACCTTGAGTTTTACCTGTAGCAGTAATGCAATTTAAATGAATAATATTTTTCTTAGATAATTCATTTAAAACTGCTCCAATTCCCCCTGCATAATAAAGATCTATAATATGCGTTTGTGATGCTGGTGCAAGGTGACAAAGATTAGGTGTTCTACTAGAAACCTCATTTATAATATCAAGATTTATTGGTAATTTTGCTTCATTTGCTATAGCAGTTAAATGCAATACAGAGTTTGACGAACAACCAAGCGCCATATCGCAGGCTAATGCATTTTCAATAGCTTTTTCAGTTACTATATCTCTTGGTTTTATATCTTTTTCTAAAAGATTCATTACTGCCATACCAGCTTGCTTTGCTAATCTAATTCTTTCTGAATAAACAGCAGGTATTGTACCATTTCCAGGCAAAGCTAATCCTAATACTTCTGCCAAGCAATTCATTGAATTTGCTGTGAACATTCCTGAACACGAGCCGCAAGTTGGACATGCATTATCTTCTAGCTCCTTTAAATCTCCCTCAAGCATTGTTCCATTTTCATATGCTCCTACAGCTTCAAATACAGTTGTTAAAGAAACATCTGTATCTTTAAACTTTCCTGGTAGCATTGGACCTCCACTAACAATTACAGCTGGAATATTTAATCTCAACGCTGCCATCATCATACCTGGAACAATCTTATCACAATTAGGTATTAACACTAATGCATCGAATCCATGAGCTTTAACCATACACTCAATTGTGTCTGCAATAAGCTCCCTAGTTACTAAAGAATACTTCATTCCTTCATGTCCCATAGCAATTCCATCGCAAACTCCTATAGTTGGAAATACTAGTGGAGTTCCACCTGACATAAGTACTCCTTTTTTTACACCTTCAACAATTTGATCTAAATGCACATGCCCTGGAATAATATCATTTTGTGAGGTTACTACTCCTATTAGAGGTCTCTCTAATTCTTCTTCAGTAAGACCTGCCGCTTTGAATAGTGACCTGTGCGGAGCCCTTTGAGGACCTTTTTTTACAACGTCACTTCTCATATTTTACATCCCCTTTTCTATCTCACTTAAAACTAACTTTGTCATTTCTTCAGTACCAACAAGTTTCATACCTTCACTCATTATGTCTCCTGTTCTATATCCTGATTCTAAAACTCTTAAAACAGCCTTATCTATTAATGCAGCCTCATCGTCTAGTTTAAATGTGTGCTTAAGCATCATACTTCCTGAAAGTATTGTAGCAAGAGGATTTGCAATTCCTTTACCTGCAATATCAGGTGCACTTCCATGTATAGGTTCATACATACCAAAACTATTTTTCCCTAATGATGCTGATGGAAGCATACCAATAGATCCTGTTACCATACTTGCTTCATCTGATAATATATCTCCAAACATATTTGAAGTAACTATTACATCAAATTGTCTTGGATCTCTTACCATTTGCATTGCTGCATTATCAATATATAAGTGATTTAATTCTACTTCCGGATAATCCTTAGCTACATCTTCCACAATTCTTCTCCATAACCTTGAGCTTTCAAGTATATTTGCTTTATCTACTGAAGTTACCTTCTTCTTTCTCTTCATTGCTGAGTCAAAAGCAATTTTAGCAATTCTTCTAACCTCTTCTTCGTTATATCTTTCAGTATCATATGCTGCAGGAATTCCATCTACAGTAGTTTGTCCTCTATCTCCAAAGTAAATTCCACCAGTTAATTCTCTTACCACAAGTACATCTATACCATCACCAATTATGCTTTCCTTTAATGGTGACGCATCTTTAAGTGGTGCATATAACAATGCTGGTCTTAAGTTACAATAAAGTCCAAGCCCACCTCTTAAACCTAACAAAGCTTGTTCAGGCCTTACTTTAGCTGTTGGATTATCCCACTTTGGCCCTCCTACTGCCCCCAGTAATACAGCATCGCTTTTCTTACATGCATCTATTGTTTCTTGAGGTAAAGGATTGCCTGTTTTATCTATTGCACATCCCCCTGCCAATAAATATTCACAATCAAATCTATGACCAAATTTTTCTCCTACTGCATTTAAAACTTTAATAGTTGATTCTACTACCTCCGGTCCAATACCATCTCCAGGTATAACTGCTATATGATATTTCATTTTTTTAACCCCCAATTTATTTATTTCTTATATATCCAATTAATCCGTCATTATCTATTATATTTTGCATAAACTCTGGGAATGGTTCTCCCTTATATTCTTCATTCTTAGTTAGGTTTTTAATTACTCCTGTAGAGAAGTCAACCTCTAGCTTATCTCCATTATCTATTGCCTTAACAGCCTCATCACATTCTAAAATAGGTAATCCTATATTAATGGCATTTCTGTAGAATATTCTTGCAAAAGTTGAAGCTATTACACAGCTAACCCCTGCTGCCTTTATAGCTATAGGTGCATGTTCTCGTGAAGATCCACAACCAAAATTTTTATTTGCTACAATAAAATCTCCATCTTCCACATTCTTAACAAACTCTTTATCTATATCTTCCATACAGTGTGCAGCAAGTTCTTTATGCACTGAAGTATTTAAATATCTTGCTGGAATTATTACATCTGTATCTACATTATCGCCATACTTAAAAACTTTTCCTGTTACTTTCATTTCAAACTCCCCCTTATACTAACTCTGGATCTGTAATCTTTCCTGTTATTGCAGATGCAGCTGCCACAGCTGGACTTGCTAGATAAACTTCTGATTCTACATGACCCATTCTTCCTACAAAGTTTCTATTAGTTGTTGAAACAGCCCTTTCACCAGCTGCTAGGATTCCCATATGACCACCTAAACATGGACCACATGTTGGAGTTGAAACTACAGCTCCTGCTTCTACTAAATCTTTTATAATTCCTTCTTCTAATGCTTGAAGATATATTTTTTGAGTTCCCGGGAACACTATGCATCTTATTCCCTTCTTAACTTTCTTACCTTTCATTATGTCTCTTGCTACTCTTAAATCTGACATTCTACCATTTGTACAAGACCCTATAACTACTTGATCTATATTTACATCTCCCACATTATCTATAGTTCTTGTGTTATCTGGTAAATGAGGGAAAGAAATTGTTGGTCTTAAAGTACTTAAATCAATTTCATAAACCTCATCATATTCTGCATCACTATCAGCTTCATACTTTTTCCATTCCCTTGAAGCATGCTCTTTTAAATATTCTTCTGTTTTTTCATCTACAGGAAAAATTCCGTTTTTTCCACCTGCCTCAATAGCCATATTAGCCATTGTAAATCTATCATCCATAGAAAGATATTCTAATCCATCTCCTACAAATTCCATTGATTTATATAAAGCACCATCTACACCTATCATTCCAATGATATGTAAGATAATATCCTTACCGCTTACCCATTTAGCTGGTTTATTCTTCAACACAAATTTAATCGCCGATGGAACCTTAAACCAACATTGTCCTGTAGCCATTCCAGCTGCCATATCTGTAGAACCAATTCCTGTTGAAAATGCTCCTAATGCACCATAAGTACAAGTGTGAGAATCTGCACCAATTACTACATCTCCTGCTACAGCTAGTCCTTTTTCAGGAATTAAACAATGCTCTATCCCCATTTCACCAACCTCAAAGAAATTTTCAATTTCCTTTTCTTTAGCAAATTCTCTTATATATTTAACTTGTTCTGCAGCCTTTATATCCTTATTCGGAGTAAAGTGGTCTGGAACAATAGCTATTTGGCTCTTGCTAAATACTTTATCAACACCAAATTTCTTAAACTCTGTTACTGCAACTGGTGTTGTGATATCATTACCTAACACTAAATCAAGTTTAGCTTCAATTAATTGTCCTGCCTTTACACTATCTAATCCTGCATGTGCTGCTAATATTTTTTGTGTCATTGTCATTCCCATTTGTAAATCATCCCCCTTAAAAATATGTTCTTGCTTTTCTTTCAATATCTTTTATAAGCTTATATTCAATAGAATCCACTAGAGCTATCCAACTTGCTTGAATTACATCTCTTGACACCCCAACTGTACTCCAATTTTCTACCCCATCAGTAGACTCTATTAATACTCTTACTTTTGCGCCTGTAGCACTCTCAGAATCTAAAACCCTTACTTTATAGTCAACAAGCCTTACATCTTGTAATTGTGGATAGAATACATCTAATGCTTTTCTTAAAGCTTTGTCTAATGCATTTACAGGCCCATCACCTATTGCTGCATTCATCTCTTCTTTCCCATCAACTGTTATATTTATCATTACAGAAGAACTAAACTCTTTATCCCAAGAAGGTTGTTCTGAAAATACTTTAAAGTAATTCAACTTAAAGAACGGTTTATATTTTCCTATAATTTTTCTCATTACCAGTTCTACAGTACCCTCAGCACCTTCAAATTGATATCCTTCATATTCTAATTCCTTCAATTTATTTGTAATCTTCTTAACTTCTTCACTATCTTTAGATATATTAGGAAATATCTTTTGAACTTCTGAATATACAGTACTTTTACCACTAACTTCAGATATCAAAAATCTTCTCTTATTTCCTACTAACTCTGGTTTAATATGTTCATAAGACTTAGGTGCCTTACAAACAGCATCTATATGCATTCCTCCCTTATGAGCAAAGGCTGATCCTCCTACATAAGGTGCTTCATCTTGTAATGTTATATTTGAAATTTCAGCTATGAATCTAGCAACGGTTGTAAGTTTAGAAAGGTTATTATCATCAATAACCCTATAACCCATTTTCAACTTTAATGTTGGGATGATTGTACTTAGATTTGCATTACCACATCTTTCACCTATACCAATGAAAGTTCCTTGAATTTGATTAGCCCCAACTTGTGCTGCCACGATTGAATTAGCTACCGCCATCCCCATATCATCATGACAATGTATACCTACGTTGCCCCCTATTATATTTACTACCTCTTTAGTAATATTTCTTATCTCGTCTGGTAAAGTTCCCCCATTTGTATCACATAAAACTACTGATTTTGCCCCCGCTTCAGCAGCTATCTTTACTGTTGAAATTGCATACTCTTTATTTTGCTTATATCCGTCAAAAAAATGTTCTGCATCAAATATCACTTCTTTATTTTTACTTACCAGATATTTAATTGTGTCCCCAATCATATTTAAATTCTCATCTAGAGATGTTTTTAATATTTCCTTCACTTGGAAGTCCCATGACTTACCGAATATAGTAACGACTGAAGTTTCAGCCAACAATAAATTTTTTATATTTTTATCTTCACCTACTTCGGTATTAGGTCTTCTAGTAGAACCAAAAGCCACTATTTTAGAATTCTTAAGTCTTTCGCCCTTTAATCTCTTAAAAAACTCCATATCTTTAGGGTTAGATCCTGGATTTCCAGCCTCAATATAGGTAACTTCTAAATCATCTAGTACCCTAACTATTTTTAACTTATCCTCTAGAGAGAAAGATATTCCTTGACCTTGTGCCCCATCTCTCAAGGTGGAATCAAATATATCAATCTTTCTCTGCCCCATATATAATGCCCCCTTTATTTATTGCTAATTAATGATTCCTTATATTTTTGTCCCCTCTTTCAAGAGCTGTTACCCCTGTTCTTACCAACTCTTGTATTCCATACTCTTCCATAAGTTTTATTAATGCTGTTATCTTACTCTCGTCACCTGTTAATTCTATAGTTAGAGTATCTACTGACACATCAATAATCTTACTTCTAAAAATAGTAACTATTTCATTAATTGCCGCTCTCTTTTCAGCATCTGCTTTAACTTTAATCAAAACAAGTTCTCTATACACAGAATTTCCGCTTTTTAAGTCGATGACCTTGATTACATCCTCAAGCTTATCTAATTGTTTTTTCACTTGTTCTAAAGTGTCATTGTCCCCAACTATCGCAATAGTCATCCTTGAGATTTTTTCATCTTCTGTTCTTCCTACAGTTAGACTATCTATGTTATAGCCTCTCCTTGAAAATAATCCAGAAACTCTACTTAAAACTCCTGATGAGTTTTTTACCAAAACAGATAACACATGCCTTTGTTCCATATAGCCTCCTCCTTATTAAAATATATCCCCAATAATACTAGATAAAAGGTATAAAAATACCCACCCTTAATGATATGAACCATAAGAGGTGGGATAAAAATCCGCCTGAAATATAATATCACTAGGTTCCAACAAACCCTTGCATATAACGGATGCACACCGGATATCGCTTACTCATTCTAAAAGAACTTTCTGGATTCAGCTCTGGAGTGATAATTATTTAAATAAAGTATCGATTCGCACCTACCATCGACTCTCTGAAACCTTCTTGCTTAAATAAACGTCTCCTTCATAGCGATTAATTTCCATAAATGTTTTGTTGATAAAATTTTACTATTTCGTCCATGTATTGTCAATGAATCAAATTTACTTTTATAAATTTGTTAGTGAAATCCTATTCTTATTTTATCTTTTAAGATTTCTTTAGATATAATTAATTGTTTTTTGACAATTCATCAATTAATCACATACTTATTTGTATTATAGTTAAATATTTATATATCTTTTTTATTATAATATTATTACTTTTGCAACTTTATTACCATTTAGTTAAACTTCTTTTCTGATTTTGTTAAATCTGCTATATAGTCAAACTTTCTATCAAAGCAATACAATAAAAAACCGTACTTCATTTAATCATAAAGCACAGTTTACAATTCTACTTATTTAACTTTTTTACTTACTACTCTTCTCTTCAATCATATTAGCTAAATTATGGGCTAATTCATCAATTTCAGTTTGATTTTCTCCCTCTAGCATCACTCTTACTAAAGGTTCTGTTCCTGAAGGCCTTATTAAAACTCTTCCTTTTCCATGTAATAATTCTTCTATTCTATTTATTTCATCTTGTATTTCTTTATCTTCCAAATAAATATTTTTCTTATTGTTAGGTACAGTTGCATTAGCTAACACTTGAGGAAGTTCTTTCATTATTGAACAAAGTTCACTTAATGTCTTTCCTTCTTTCTTAACTATTGATGCTATTTGAAGAGCCGTAACTAAGCCATCTCCAGTTGTATTGTAATCTAAGAATATAATATGTCCAGATTGTTCTCCACCTAAAACATATTTTCCTTTAATCATTTCTTCTAATACATATCTGTCTCCAACCTTAGTTTTTAATGTATTCATTCCTAATTCATTGCATGCAATATCTAATCCTAAATTACTCATTACTGTAACTACTAAAGTATTGTCTTTCAATCTATTAATTTCCTTTAAGTGCTTTCCACATATAGCAAGGATGAAATCACCATTTATTAAATTTCCTTTTTCATCTACTGCTAAGCATCTATCTGCATCTCCATCAAATGCAAATCCTATATCGCATCCCTTTTTAACTACATACTCCATTAATTCTTCTGGATGTGTAGAGCCACATTTCTCATTAATGTTAGTCCCATCCGGATTATCATTTATTACATATACATCTGCACCTAATTCCCTAAATGCTCTAACTGATGACATATATGAAGCTCCATTTGCACAATCTAAAGCAACCTTTAAGCCATTTAATTTAAACGGTATAGTATTTTTCGCAAACTCTATATAATCGTCTAATGCTCCAACTTCTATTATTTCTCTTCCTAATTGTGTTCCTACAGGACTTGGAACACCTTCAAAATCACTTTCAATAACTCTTTGAATTTCATCTTCTAATTCATCAGATAATTTATATCCCTTATCATCAAAGAACTTTATTCCATTATACTCAACAGGATTATGTGATGCTGAAATCATTACCCCTGCATCTGCTCCATATTCTCTAGTTAAATGTGCTACTGCTGGTGTTGGTACTACTCCTAAAACAACTGCTTCAGCTCCTACTGATAGTATTCCTGCAACTAAAGCTGCTTCTAACATATCCCCTGATATTCTTGTATCTTTACCTACTAATATCTTTGGCTTATGTGCACCCTCAGTTAAAACATACGCACCAGCTCTTCCTAAATTATAAGCTAGCCTTGCATCCAATTCAGTATTTGCAATACCTCTTACTCCGTCTGTTCCAAACATTCTACTCATAATTTACCTCTTTTCATTAAAAGTACTCTAATTTCTTAAGTTTCTATAATTTAGTATAATCATTGCCCTCAATATTGGCAACACTATTCCTCGTCTTTTCTTATTCTTTCAAGTAATAAACTATAGCCATCGCTACCATAATTTAAACATCTATTTACCCTACTTATAGTAGCAGTACTTGCTCCTGTTATTTCAACTATCTCTGTATATGTCTTTTTTTCATTTAACAGCTTAGCCACATGCATTCTTTGTGCTAAGGATTTTACTTCATTTATGGTTGCAACATCCTCAAAAAAATTATAACACTCTTCTAAATTTTCAAGTTTGAGTATAGCTTCAAAAAACAAATCCATCTCTTTACTTTTTATCTTTGAGTTTATCTCACTCATTTTATTCACTCCTTAGAATAATATACTAGTTAATTATACTCTAAGCTTTTACAATTCACAACTTCATATAGTTAAAGCAAGATTTATTTTATACTTCTGTATTCCTACTGCCCTCTGGATTAGCTAAAGAGTTTAATCCTTCTAACCTTAAATCTTGATAAATACTCATCGTTGGTAATAACCATACCTCTCCTGTTCCACTATATACATTTAATAACCCTTCACCATTAGTAACACTTCCTATTAAAGAAGATGATTTTTCTACAGTAAACTTAATATTACTAGTTCTTAATACAGCAAAATTACCATCTACCTTTAAGGTATCATTAAATAATTTACATTTAAAAATTTCTGACTCCGGTACAGGAATCTCTAATACAACTATTCCACTTCCAGAAATACTTGTTTGATATATTCCTTCATTTCCGAATAACATTGAAGAAACACTTTTTTGCATGGCTGCCCCAACTTCAACATCTTCTTCACAAGCATAAAACAATCCATCATCAACTATAATTTCTTCATCTTCTAATTCTATTAAGGCAAAATGTCCAAATGACGGCTCTAAAAATATTTCACCTGTTCCTTCATAGGTTGGTTTAAACATAGTTTCACCTGTCAACTTACTATTTAAAAACTTTTTCCCTAATCCAACTACTCCACCTGTTTTAGTCTTTATTTCTATTTCACCCTTCATATAACTTAACGCGCCTGATTCAAGCTTTACTGAACTATCCTCAAGAATAATTCTAACTTGTCTCAGCTTTATTCCACTGTCATTCATTATTTGTAATCCAAGAGCTGTTCCAACATCTGTTGCTCCTTCTAAACGATCAAATTCTAAAATCTGAAACTTCGAATCATTTCTCATCTCTGATAACATAGTCAATTTGTTTTGAATATTCATAGATGTTCTCATAAACTCACCTCAATATTTTTTATCTTAATTTTATCACAAATTTATTCATTGTATTATTAACGAATAAATTATTTCTAATTAGAATTTATCTCGTCAAAATCCGTTCAACACCGCATTTTTACTATTACTTCTTAACTTCTTAAGTTTTTAAGTTCTTAAAAACAAAAAGAAGCTCGTTTAAAACAAGCTTCTTCTATAAGTAATAATTTATTTTAGTAAACCTTCGCCTCTTCTTCCCCACTAAGAACTCTTATAGCTCCTTGTGCTAAAGCAAGTAATTCATCTTCACCTGGATAAATTGTTATTCCAGCTATCCATCCAGCTCTTTTCTTTATAGCTTCAGTAACTACTGGAGAATATGCTATTCCTCCTGTTAAAACTATTTGGTCAACCTTACCTTCTAAGACAGTTGCCATAGCTCCAATATCTTTTCCAACTTGATAAATAAACGCACTAAATAACTCCTTTGCTTCTTCACTGCCTTCATCTATCATTTTTAATACATCTCTCATATCGTTAGTGTTAGCATATGCATTTAATCCACCATTACCAACTAACTTGCTATAAACCTCTTTTTCAGTATACTTACCGCTAAAACAAAGCTTAACTAAATCTCCAGCTGGTACTGTACCTGCTCTTTCTGGAGAAAAAGCTCCTTCTCCATCTAATGCATTATTTACATCCACAACTCTACCATGGTTATGAGCCCCAACAGAAACTCCTCCACCCATGTGTACAACTATAAGATTTAGATTTTCATATCCTTTTCCACTTTCTTTTCCATATCTCTTTGCTACAGCTTTTTGATTTAAAGCATGGAATTTTGACTTTCTTGGTAGTTCTGGAACACCTGAATATCTTGCTATATCTTCTAATTCATCAACAACAACTGGATCAACTATAAACGCTGGTACTCCTATTTCTTTTGCTATTTCATTAGATAATATTCCACCTAAGTTGGAAGCGTGTTGTCCTTGAACTCCAACCTTTAAGTCTTCTAATAATTCTTCAGTTACAGCATAAGTACCACCTGGAATTGGCTTAAGCATTCCCCCTCTACCTACTACTGCATCTAAAGTCTTTATATCAAAGTTCTTTTCTTTTAGAACATTTAAAATAACTTCTTTTCTAAACCCTCTTTGCGCATATATGCTATCATATTTTGCTATTTCTTCTGTTGAGTGTCTAAGAGTTTCTTCAAATAATTCCTTTTCATCTTCATACACTCCAATTTTAGTTGAAGTTGAGCCTGGATTTATAATTAATAATTTGTATGACATACCATAACCTCCATTAATTCTCTTGATTATTTAATAGATTCAGCTACAACAGCTGCTAAAGCTATTGAGTTAACCTTTGTTTCAAAGCTATCTGCTCTTGAAGTTAATATAACTGGTGCTGAAGTACCAACAAGTATTCCACCATTTCTGCTATTAGATGTATAAGTTAAAGTTTTATACATTACATTTGCAGTTTCTATATTAGGAAGCATTATAACATCAGCTTTTCCTGCAACTGGTCCTGTTATTCCTTTATGATGAGCAGCTTCTTCTGATAATGCATTATCTAAAGCTAATGGTCCATCTACTACACATCCCTTTATTTGTCCTCTATCATTCATCTTTGATAATAATGAAGCATCTATTGTAGCTGGCATATCTGGATTTACCACTTCAACCGCACAAACTGGAGCTACTTTTGGACATTCTATTCCACATGCATGTGCAACACTAACAGAGTTTTGTACTATTTGTACTTTAGCCTTTAAATCAGGATAAGTATTAAATGCAGCATCAGTTAAGAATATTAACCTATCAAATCCTTCAATTTCAAACACTGATACATGAGACATTACCTTTCCTGTTCTTAATCCAACTTCTTTATTTAAAACACTTCTTAAAAAAGTAGCTGTATCTACTAACCCCTTCATTACCATATCAGCTCTGCCACTAGATACTAGTTGGATTGCAAATAATGCAGCTTTTTTTACATCTGGTTCATGAATAACTTCAAATTGAGTTATATCCATACCTATTGAATCAGCTATTTCTTTAATCTTATTTTTATCTCCTACTAAAATCGCATCAGCAATTCCTTGTTCCTTAGCAGCTTTAATAGCTTCTAATACTGGTTCATCTTGTGCTACTGCAACAGAAACCTTTTTTCTTTTGCACTCTTTTACCCTTGATAATAAATCATCAAAATTCTTACTCATTTTACACACCTCTTATACTCTTTATCTATATTTTTAATTATTTACAAGTTAAACAACATAAAACTATGTTAAATTTATAACATTCATAGTTATACTTATCCATAGATATTAATTCCATTGTAACAAAAAATATCCTGAAAACCGAAGTTTTCAGAATATTTCATTAAATTTCTTTATATTTACCTATAATTTTCTCAGCAACCTTAATTCCGTCTACTGCAGCTGATATTATTCCTCCTGCAAAACCCGCTCCTTCTCCACAAGGATATAATCCTGATGTATTTATACTTTCTAAATTCTCATTTCTTGACATTCTTACAGGTGCTGATGTTCTAGTCTCTATACCTGTAAGTACTGCATCATTCATTCCATATCCTTTTATTCTAGTATCAAATTTAGTTATACCATCTTTTAGAGAATCAACCACATAATTAGGTAAACATTCTCTTAAATCCCTAAATTCAAATCCTGGTTTATATGATGGTGTCACACAGCCTAATTTTTTACTTACTTCATCCTTCATAAAGTCTCCAACTAGTTGAATCGGTGCCTTATAGCCACCGCCACCTAAATTATATGCTAAACTTTCATAATATCTTTGAAACTCCATACCTTTAAGCGGTGAATCTCCATAAAAATCGTCAGGTCCAACAGTTACAACTAATGCAGAGTTTGCATTTTCTAAATCTCTTGCATGATAACTCATTCCATTAGAAACTAATCTATTCTCCTCTGAAGCAGCTGCTACAACCACTCCTCCAGGACACATACAGAAAGAATATATTCCTCTTCCTGTTTTTTCACTTTGATAAGCTAACCTATAATCTGCTGCCTTTAATCTAGGATGACCAGCATACCTACCATACTGACTTTCATCAATCATATTTTGTGGATGTTCAATTCTTACACCTACTGCAAAAGCCTTAGGTTGCATAAAAACTCCTTCTCTAAATAACATTTCATATGTATCTCTTGAACTATGTCCTATTGCTAAAATCAATGCTTCACAAGGAATCTCTTCACCATTTACAATAATGCTCTTTAACTCTCCATCCTTGATATTTACCTTTTCTAACTTTGAGTTAAATTTAACTTTTCCACCTAACCTAATAATTTCTTTTCTTATATTTTTAACTACTCCCTTTAATAAGTCTGTGCCTACGTGTGGCTTCCCAGAATATATTATTTCATCTGGCGCTCCTGCTTTCACTAGTTCTTCTAAAACATATCCACATCTATTGTCTTTTATTCTAGTAGTAAGTTTACCATCTGAAAATGCTCCTGCTCCACCTTCTCCAAACTGTACATTTGATTCTAGATTTAGCTTACAATTCCCCATCCAAAATTCCTCTACAGTTTTTGTTCTAGAATCTACATCTTCTCCTCTTTCAATTACAATAGGATTATATCCGTATTGAGCTAGTCTTAATGCAGAAAATATACCGGCTGGTCCAAATCCAACTACTACAGGCCTATGTTCTAATACTACATTTCCCGATTCAACCTTAACTTCTTCTATGTTATCCTCAATTTTTATATCTTTATCTTTTAGTTTAGATACTATTCTCTTTTCTCCATTACAACTTATATCTATAGAATAATTAAATTTTATATTGTCTTTTTTACGAGCATCAACACTTTCTTTTAAAATTTTAAACTTGAAAATATCTGATTCATTTATTCTAAGTTTTTTAGCTACTTTTCCCTTTAAATTCTCCAATGGTTCTTCTATACTTAAGCTTATATTATTAACTCTAATTGTCATATTCTCACCTTTTCTTATTAGATATCTTTTATTTCCTACTATAACAAAAAAAAAGTGGCTACGCCACTTTTTTAATTGGAAGAATTAATAGTTTTTACTGCAATGTCGTTATAACTACCGTAACCTTTCCACTATTTGTTTTTATGGATACATCCTGTCTATCAATTCCTACTAAAGTTGCTTTCCACTCAATTTCATGATTTCCTTCAACTAATCCGCCAACACTTGCTTCAACTTTAATATTATCAGCTTTTATTGATAATAAAGCTTCTTTTGTCCCTTCTAATACCACCTTTACTGTGTTAGGTGTATACTCATGACTTGTATCAACTCCAATATAATCCACCTTAACATCAAAGCTTTTAGTTACTGGAATCTCATCCTTTATCTTCAAGTTAACAGTTACATACTGCTCATCTAAACTTACTGTTATTCCCTCCGGTATTGATAACTTCAAGTTTACATCTTTACTAGATACTATATCAGATAAATTTAACGGCTCTGTTTCTATATATTTAATATTTTCAACATCCTTAGGATTACCAATAATACTTACTTTACTCTTTGATAATGTTTCCTTCTCTATACTTAATCCATTTTTTAATGAACCTGTATATTTAACTTTTATAGGAACTTCCGTTCCTTTTCCCACCTGCATTTTTAACGTTCCTTTTGACCTATCTAAATTTACACCTTTTACCACAATTCCTTCACTATCTATAGGAATCAACTCATATTCACTTTCAAAGTCTTCTGATATATCTTTAGTCTCTCCAATTAAGGCTACTGATTCTACCTTTGAAACTGCACTTTCAGGACCATAAATCTTAACACTTTGTGGCGTAAATTCTACAGCTCTTTCTACGAAACCTTCTTTAAAAAATGTATCTACTTTAGATACAACATTAACATACTTTTCGGTATACTCTTCTACATTAATTTTTATTGATAATACTCCAGTATTCATTACATTTACATCTTGCGGATAATTAACCACTCTTACTGGAACATTATTTTCACCCTTCTTTAATACATAAGTTCCTAAGTCAGCTGTAACTTTAAAGTCAGCTACTTTGGCAGAATAAACCGCATTTGCAGGTCCCTCTACCCTTAAATTAACAGTAAAGTTTTGATTAGGGGATAATGCCAAATTAGATTCTCTTAGTACCTCTGAATTAATTATATCTACAGGTATATCTTTTATTTCTGAAGATTTATTAGGATTTTCTATGCTAGTTACATAAAGCCATAGACAAAAAGCTAATAAAACGCAAACTAATTGTACTACGCCTCTTTTTTCATTCCCTTTATCCATGTTTTCACCTTCTCTCCAGCACTTTTTACTCTTTTAGCATCTCTGTTTTCCATTATTTTCAAAAGTATAGTTTTTAATTTTTCCTTATCATAATTTCTAGTCAATCTACCATTAACAGCTAATGAAATAACTCCTGTTTCTTCAGATACTACTATAACTAATGCATCTGAATTCTCTGACAGCCCCATTGCGGCTCTATGTCTAGTTCCAAGCTTCTTATTTATGCTATTATTATTTGTTAACGGCAAAACACATCCTGAAGCATGAATTCTATTTCTTCTAATTATTGTTGCTCCATCATGCAATGGAGTATTTACAACAAATATATTTTCTAAAAGATTTGCACTAACCTGTGCATCTATAAGTGTTCCTGAGGATATAATCTCTCCTAGACCTGTTCCTTGCTCTATAGCTATTAATGCTCCAGTCTTAGTAGCTGCAAGATTCTCCACAGCTGTTACTATCTCATTTACTACTTCGTTTCTATACTCAATGGGCTGACCATAATGTATATCTTCAAATGTACTCCTACCTAAATGCTCTAATACCCTTCTAATTTCAGGTTGAAATATTATAATCATAGCTAAAACACCAATAGTAAGTGTTTTGTTTAATATAAAATTCAATGTATCCAACCTTAAAAATAGACTTATTGGAATAAGAGCAAATATGAATACAGTACCTTTTAATAATTGCTCTGCTCTTGTTTCCTTTATCAACATATATCCCTTATAAAAAATAAAAGATACAACTAGTATATCTAAAATAGACCAAATGGTAATATTTTTCACCGTATTAATTATTAATGTTCCTATTTCATTCATTGGTCTCACCCCTCTTCTTAATCACTATTTAAATTATACACTAATTTACCAATTCTTAATATAATCGAGATTACAAAATTATGATTTTTTTTAATTAATCATACTATTTTACATAAATAAATAATATAAATCTTATATAGAACATTTATATCCGTAAAAGGAGGGATAAAAAATATGAAACTAGATAAACTTAACATCAATAAAAAATATATTATTGCAATCATATGTATAATCTTACTCCCTATTGTTATTTTATGCGTAATTAAATTAACACCAAGTAATAGAAATATATCTCAATTAAATAACATAGGAAAAAAAATAGAATCTTGTAACAAAAAACTAAAAGATTGTTTAGATGATAATGGTATAAATTCTGATACCACAAAAGAGACATTAACTAATGAATTAATAGAATTATCAAATATCCAATCTACTTTAGATTCAGCTAATGTATTAGACCAAAATAAAGAATTAAAAACAAAATTATCTGAAACACTTGAATATAATATAAATCTATACCAATTAACATTATCAATTATAAAAAATCCTAATTCTACGGAAATATTACAAACATACAATGAATATACCCAAACATATGAATTACTTAAAAACAATTATGATACACTACATTTATTAGGACTAGATATAGAGTTTCCTTCAGAAGCAGATGAATTTTTTACAACATCCACTACATTTATCAATACCTTAATAAAGCTCAATAGAGAAAATGATATAAAAATAAGTCAAAAAAGTACTTATATACTAAATCTTGAAGAATGCATAGAAGTTCTAAATTCTATTAACGAAGATTTACGTCCTGCTCTAAATAAAATTAGAGAAGATGGTCGTTCTCTTGATAATCTACTTAAAGACGTAAAGGATAAGAGAAGTAAATTTAATGAATTAAAAAGCAAAACTTATTCATTTAGCATTCCTGAAAACGGAAATGAATGTTATCAAGTACTTCAAGACACATTAAACTACTATGAACTATATATAACTTCTCTTGAACATTCCATAGTAGTAGAAAAAACATCTAACGAAAAAGATAAGGATGATAATATAGATATAAACTATGAAAATAGTTTTGAAAAATATGAAGACTTTACTGATAGCTTAAAAGATTTAAAATCTGAGTTGGATAATTTTAATAATAAATAAGTATAAATAATCTTCTTTTGGCAATACTAACACTTGACTGGGTTAGAAAAAGGAGGTTATTTATGAAAAAATTTATGTGCCAATTTACTCTTTGCTTAGCTCTTCTCAGTTTGTTTTGCTCAGCAATCCCAGCTAAAGCAATAGTAATGGGTAACACTTCTAGTTATGACATTACACTAGAGGAAATTAATATAGTAAATAAATTAAATAATATAAATACAGAAGAAACAGTGGAAGTTTTTAATCATGGTCAGGAAAAGATATATATAACACAATGTGATATAGATCTAATGGCTAAACTCGTTTATGCAGAAAGTAGAGGGGAACCTTTCGAAGGAAAAGTAGCTGTAGCATCTGTTGTGCTAAATAGATTACTTAATCCAGGTTTCCCAAATAGTATTGAAGGTGTTATATTTCAAACTAATGCATTTTCTTGCGTTAGAAATAGAGATATTAAAGCTAATCCAGATCAAAGTTGTTATGATGCTGTCTATGAAGCTATTAATGGTACGGATCCAACAAATGAAGCGCTTTACTTCTATAATCCTGCCATAGCTACCTGCTCATGGATGAAACAAACACAAAAAAAAGATACCAAATCAATTGGTAATCACGTATTTTTCAAATGTTAAAAAGAGGGCTTTATACCCCTCTTTTTTTATTCAAAAATACCTTTTTTAATTACTGCTCTGTTTTCTATTAAAGGCTCTCCCTTTCCATACACATCAATAACTGTCAATTCATTTTTATCTACTAATACAAAATCCGCATCTTTTTTAGACTCTATTCTCCCTTTTAAATCTAACTTTAATACATCTGCAATATTAGATGTTATAACCTTAATTGCACTTTCTATAGGTACTTTATGCTCTTGTATTGCAATTTTTACCTCTTCATATAAACTAAAAACAGAACATATTCCCATACCACTTAAGTTTCCTTCACTATCAAATTTAGGTAAACTTCCATTTCCATCTGACGAAAATGTTATTCTATTTAAATCTGCCCCTAAATCATAGGCCATCTTTAATCCCTTACTTGCTCTTACTTCCCCTTCTTCCATATTATCCGGATCACAACTTGTAGTTAAATCTATGAATCCACCTTCTTTAACCAGTTTAATCCCTTCATTAAATAAATCTATATTTCTATTTATGTGAGTTGGTAATAATTGAGATACAGGGATTTCTGTATTTTCTTTTAACTTAAAAATCATATTCAACTTATCACTACCATCTCCAACATGTATATTCACTACTCCAGCTTTATTAGACAATAACCCCGCAACCCTTGATTGAGAAACAACTCTTGTAAACTCTTCAAAAGCTGGTTGAGAACTTCTATTATCTGATATGGCGACTTCACCAACACCAATATATTTATCAATTAACATTATATCTTCTTTAATGCTATTAGTAACTGTTTTTACAGGAATAGAATATGATCCAGTATAGCAATAGCTTGTTATTCCTTCTATTTCAAGAGCTCTAGCTTTTGCTAATAAAGCTCTTCCATCTCTACATACATCATCTGTGCCTAAACAACCTACTACTGTTGTAATACCCGCCTTGGTTAAATCTGTAAACTTAATTTCTGGTGTTCTCGATGAAAATCCATTTTCTCCTCCTCCACCTAGTATATGTACATGAGCATCTATAAATCCAGGAAACATCAATTTACCTTTTCCCTCAATTATCTTTATCTCTATAAAATCACTAGGTATATTTATTTCATCATATATTCCTTCAAACTTGTTTCCTACCACAACTACATTCTTCTTACCTAAATATTCAGGCGAATATACTTCTACATCCCTTATTACAGTTATCACAAAGACACATCCCTTCTAATTAAGCTCTAAGATATTCTGTATATTTTTATTATAATAAATAGATTTTGAGTAGCTCTTTTTCAACTTCTTCGCATAGTAAATACTTTTATTAATATCTTTTTCCTTATACATTAATGCTAATTCATACAATACTTCTTCAATATATTCTCCTTTAGAAAACAACTTCTCATATTCTTCATAAAACTTTATTGACTCATCAACATTATTTAATTTTGCTTCAATTACTGCATTAAAAAACAATATATGTGGATATAAATAATTTTCTCTTCCATATATGTAAGCTAAATTCATATCACTTTTTGCGCTCTCATATTTTTTATTATTATAAGATTCCATTCCTCTTTTGTATAAGTAATCAGCACTATTAGCTTCTAAGGCTTCTTTGCCCTTATAATAAAATACTTGTTCTTCTTTGCTTAGGTTCTCTAACCTTACTTTACTAATTATATTATGTAATTCTATATAATTTTTTTCATCTATGTATTTATCTATTTTACTAAAGTCTACAGAACTCTCTTCTTTATTATCTTCTTTTTTAGTATCTTCATTCATATTATTATCATTAAAATACTGCTTGTCTACATTTTCCTGCTGTTTTGCAGAAGATGCATATAAGCTGCTTATTAAAGGTATCGCAATAATTATTAATATAATTCCTATAAAAATTATAACTTTCTTCAAATCTAATAAATTATTGGCCACATTCACTTTTTCATTACTATATGACTCTATACTCTTTTTTATATTATTTGCCTCATTATTAAACCTATCTATTTCTAGAGCTTTTATTAAGTAATATGAACTTAAAACATACTCACATTTTTTTAAATAGCACTTTGCTAAAGAGAGATTTACATTTAATGAATTAAAATCACTTTCTCTACATTTCATAAAACTCTCTATAGCTTCATCTATTTCTAATCTAGCTAAATGTTTTTCTCCCTTATTAAATAATTTCACTCTATTATAATCAGCTTTGCTATCTTGAATATAATTTTTTGCAATTTTATCATCATTAAAATCCCAATTAATCTTCCAAGTAGCAACTGCCTCATCTAAATTTCCTTTTAAATATAGTAAAAGTCCTTTTAAATTCAACGCAGCAGAATTTCTTAAATTTAAACTTATTGCCTCTTCACACTGTAATAATGCTTTCTCAAGCTTTCCTTCTTCATAATATTTAATTGCCTTTGAATATAATTTATTGTTATTCTTTTGTTTCATTTAAATAATCCCCCAAAATATAATTCCTAATAAACCTGCTAATACTATTATAACTATAGGATGAATCTTTTTAGAGAATAAACATCCTCCTACAATCAAAGTAACTATAATAGATTTCACATCTACATATGCATCTTTAGCTAATGATATAAATGCATTTATTATTAACGCAATAAGAACAGGCCTCATTCCCAAAAGTGCTGCCTTTAAATATTTAGATTCTTTAAACTTATCTATAGCCTTAGATGCAATAGATACAAGTATAAAGGAAATCACCGTTATTCCTAATGTAGCCAAAATACTTCCTACTACTCCACCAACTTTATATCCTACAAAAGTTGCTGAATTAACTGACACTGGTCCTGGTGTCATTTGAGATATCCCTATTATATCTACAAATTCACTGCTGCTTAACCACTGATGTTTTTCAATAATTTCTCTTTGCATAAATGGTATCATTGCATAGCCACCACCAAAGCTAAACAAACCTATCTTAAAGAATGTGAATAATAATTTTAATAGGATATCCATCATCCCACCTTCTCTCTAAGAAATACCATACCATAAATAGCTGAACAAATAATAACTATAACAGGATGAATATCAAATACTACTAATGCAATTAAAGCTATAATTCCAACTATTAAATTAGATATATTTTTATTTACACCTTTTAATAAGCTTACTACACCAGCTAAAACTAACATAGGTACTGCAGCTGTAATCCCACTAAATATTAAATTTACATAGTAATTATCTCTAAATTGCATAAATACTGTAGCTACAAATAATATTATCATAAAAGACGGTAACGTTACTCCTAATATTGCAATTATACCTCCTATCACACCTCCTAATTTATATCCTATAAATGTTGAGCAATTGATAGCCAAAGCTCCCGGAAAGCTCTGAGATATAACTAACATATCCATAAATTCTTCTTTTTCTATCCACTTATTTTTATTAACAACTTCTTCTTCAATAAGCGGAATCATAGCATATCCACCACCAAATGTAAATGCTCCAATTTTAAAAAAAGAAAAGAACATTTTTAATAACTTTTCCATATTGCTATATAATCTCCTTATTTTTCAACTTATATTCTATCATATAAATATTGTGTGCTTATAATAGATTTTATATTTATATTTTATAAAATAAAAGGTGTTGCTATTCGACAACACCTTTATTCTAAAACTTAATATTCCTATAACCTTCTTTTTCATATATGTAATATAAATCCAAAACATTTTCTATTTTATCAACTGTAGGATAACTTTGCAAAAAAAAAAACACTCGCCATATGCGAGTGTTTTTATATTATTCTTGATCTAATATTATCTTTTTAGCATTTAAAATTGATGTAGCACTCATTGAGAACTCATCTAATCCATATTCTACCAATGTTGGAATAGCAGCTTCATCTCCTGCCATTTCTCCACACATTCCTACCCACTTACCATGCTTATGTGCACCATCGATAGTCATCTTTATTAATCTTAATACTGCTGGATGCATTGGGTTGTATAGGTATGATACCTTTTCACTCATTCTGTCAGCAGCTAATGTGTATTGTATTAAGTCATTTGTTCCTATTGAGAAGAAATCAACATGCTTAGCTAATTCGTCAGCATATACTGCTGCAGCTGGGATTTCAACCATGATACCCCATTGGATTGAATCTGAATATTCTTTTCCTTCTGCTCTTAATTCAGCTTTACATTCTTCAACAACAGCCTTAGCATTTTGGAATTCTTCTAATCCAGAAATCATTGGGAACATTACGCATAAGTTTCCGTAAACAGAAGCTCTTAATAATGCTCTTAATTGAACCTTGAATATTTCTTTTCTATCTAAGCAAAGTCTTATTGCTCTATATCCTAAGAATGGGTTCATTTCTTCTGGTAATGGTAAGTATGGTAAAGTTTTATCTCCACCGATATCTAATGTTCTGATAACAACTTGCTTACCTTCCATTTTTTCAAGAACGAACTTGTAACTTTCATATTGTTCTTCTTCAGTTGGAGCATTGTCTCTATCCATATATAAGAATTCTGTTCTGAATAGACCAACACCATCTCCACCATTAGCAATAACGCCAAGTACATCCTCTGGTTGACCTATGTTACCACAAACTTCTACTCTCTTTCCTGATTTAGTAGTAGTCTTAACATCTATTAACTTCTTTAATTCTTCTTGTTCTTCTTTGAACTTTTCTTTCTTAGCTTCATATTCAGCTATTACATCTTCTGATGGATTTATTATTACATCACCTGTAATACCATCTACTATTATCTTATCTCCAGTTTTAACAGCTGAAGTAATATCTCCTAATCCTAAAACTGCTGGAATTTCTAATGTTCTTGCCATAATAGCAGCATGAGAAGTTCTTCCACCTATGTTTGTAATAAAACCTACAACTTTACTTCTATCTAATTGAGCAGTGTCTGATGGAGTTAAATCATGAGCAACTACTACAGTATTAGCTTCAGTTATAGCAAATGCATCTGCACTCTTACCAGCTAAGTTAGCAATTATTCTCTTAGATACATCTTTAATATCAGCAGCTCTTTCTCTCATATATGCATCTTCCATTGATTCAAAGATTGATACAAACATATTAGTAACATTGTCTACAGCTTTCATAGCATTTATACTATTTGACTCAATCTCCATAGCCATAGCCCCTGTAAATTCTGGGTCATCTAATAATGTTATATGAGCCTCAAATACAGCAGCCTTTTCTTCTCCCATTTCTGCAGCAGCTTTTTCTTTAATCTTTTCTAATTGAGCTCTTGAAGCATCTAAAGATTTTTGTAAAGCTTCTTTTTCAACAGCTACATCTGTAACTTTTTGATCTGTTATAACTATTTCTTCATGTTCTTGTAAAAATACAGTTCCTATTGCATAACCTTTTGAAGCAGCAATACCTTTTTTCATAATTAATGATCCTCCTCAAACTATATATTCCACTAATTTAACCATCTCACAACTCTTATTTAAATATATTAATACCCTATAGTAAACCTTTTACATTATAAATGCAACTATTATTTATTATAACATATTTTCAAAACATGTTAACACCTATTATTTAATTTCTTTCTTTTTTAACATTTCGCATAAAAACTTTTAATATAATTAAATTTTACCCTAATACAATCTTTATAAGTCATCTATCAGGGTGGCAGCTTTTGCATATGCTGTAGATTTTGCTTCAAAAAAGTCTGTTTTAACCGAATTAGCATCTGCTAATACATCTACCCACAATGCAGGATTTTCATCATACCCATCATATATTTTAGGTAATCCTATAGCGCTTAATCTTAAATTTCCTAAATACTTAATATAATCTTCTATCAACTTTTTGTTTATTCCTTGTATGTTATCACCTATTACATAATGTCCCCAAGCGATCTCATTTTTAACACCTTTCTTCATCATATCTACTAGTTCTTTTTTTAAATCATCATTAAATAACCCTGGTTCTTCTTTCTGAAGTTCTTTAATTATATTTCTAAATAGCCACAAATGAGTATTCTCATCTCTATTTATATATCTAATTTCCTGTGCAGATCCAGGCATCTTACCATTTCTCTCTAAATTATAAAAGAACATAAATCCAGAGTAGAAGTATATACCCTCTAATATATAATTAGCCATAATTGTCTTCACTAAATTATACTTGTTAGGCTCTCTTAAAAAGTTATTATATAATTCCCCTATAAATTTATTTCTTTCTAATAATATTTTATCATCTTTCCATTGATATAATATTTCATTTCTCTTCTCAGGAGAGCATATTGTATCTAACATGTAGCTATAACTTTGTGAATGAACAGCTTCTTGAAATGCTTGAATTGTCAAACATAGATTAACTTCGCTTGCTGTAATATAGTTTGATATATTACTTAAATTTGCAGTTTGAATTGAATCTAAAAATATTAAAAATGATAATATTTTATCGTATGCACTTCTCTCTGCCTCATTCAATTTAAAATAATCCTTTAAATCTTGTGATAAGTTAATTTCTTCTGGTATCCAAAAGTTATTCATAGCCTGCCTATACCAATCACTAACCCATCCATACTTCATATTATTAAAATCATTTAAGTTAGTAGTATTTCCGTTAATCATTCTTTTTTTACTAACTTCAATATCTCCAAACTCATTAAATAATGGTTTTCTATTTATTTTCATAACATTCACCCTCTAAAATTTTTATGCAGAACAACTTTCACAATCTCCTACTGTCAAAGATTTACTTCTAACATAATAAATTGATTTAACTCCACATTTATTAGCTTCAATATAAAGATTCATTATACCTCTCATTGTATAATTTGTTGTTATATATAAATTAAATGATTGCCCTTGGTCAATATGTCTTTGTCTTATTCCATTTATTTTAACGCACCATTCTTGATCTATATTATAAGCAGAATTATAATACCAATAATTATCATCACATAACTGTGGTGCAGTTTTCGGCACTATACTTCCTTTCTTTTCTTCTAAGAAAAATCTAGACATTATGGGATCAACACCTTCACTTGTACCAGCGATTGTAGCTGTAGAACCATTTGGGGCCACTGCCATAATATATCCATTTCTTATCCCATACTTATTAATATCTTTTTTTAAGGAATTCCATTCATCAGAATCATATCTTCTTAAGTCAAAATAATCTCCACTTTGCCAATCTGAGCCTTGAAATTCTGAATATCTTCCCTTTTCTTTAGCTATCTCCATACTTGCCTTAATTGCATAATAATTTATTTTCTCATATACCTTATCAGCAAAATCTAAATGTTCATCTGATGTCCAATGGATTCTATTATTTACAAGCATATGATGATATCCACTTGTTCCCAATCCTATAGCTCTATACTTTTTATTAGTAATATCAGCAAAAGGTACAGAATAATAATTCAAATCTATAACATTGTCCATTGCTCTAATTTGAGTTTCTACTACATAATCTAGTTCCTTATCATTAAGTACATCTACATTTCCTAGAACTATAGAAGATAAATTGCACACTACAAAATCTCCTGACTTAGTTCTTTCTACAACAATTTTATCTCCATTTTCGTCAACTATCTCTGATTTCCTTATTTCCATAGGACTCATATTTTGCATTATTTCTGTGCATAAATTAGATGAATATATCATTCCCTTATGCTTGTTAGGATTCATCCTATTTACAGTATCTCTATAAAATGCAAATGGTGTTCCTGTTTCTGCCGCACTCTTAATTATTAACCTTACTATATCTTTTACAGACATTACTCTCTTTTCTATTCTGCAATCATTAACACAATCATAATATCTTTCTTCCCACTCTTCTCCATAAAAATCCTCTAATGAATATCCTTTTACAGTTCTTATTTCATGTGGGCACATCATATACCAATTAGCATCAATATCAGTTTCTGCTAATCTCCAAAATAATTCTGGATAACATAGTCCTGGGAAAATATCATGTGCTTTTTTTCTATCATCACCATTATTTGTTCTTAATTGAAGAAATTCAGGCAAATCCTTATGCCATGCATCTAACCAAATAGCTACTGAACCATTTCTAACTCCTAGCTGGTCTACTGCTATAGCTGTATCATTAAATAGTTTTATCCAAGGTATTATTCCTCCTGATGCTCCTTTAAAGCCTCTTATAGCAGATCCTAATGCTCTTACCTTACCTATATATATGCCCATGCCACCACCAAATTTTGATACCTCTGCAAAATTATCAAGAGATTTATATATACCCTTCAAGCTATCATCAACAGTATCAATAAAACATGAACTTAATTGATAGAAAGGTTTTCTTGCATTTGACATAGTTGGAGTTGCCATAGTTGCTTTTAATGAACTTAATACATCATAAAATCTTATAGCCCAATTTACTCTATTCTCTTTCTCTTCAGGAATAGCTAAGTGCATAGCAATTCCCATAAACATTTGTTGTGGTAATTCAACAACCTCTCTATCATAGTTATGAACAAGATATCTCTTACTTAACAAGCTTATCCCACTATATGTAAATAAAAAATCTCTTTCAGGCTTTATCACATTCTCTAATTCTTTAACTTCCTCTTCTGTATAATTTTCCAATATATATTTCCCGTATAAACCTTCCTCAGTTAACTCCTCAATAAATTTATACAAGCCCGAATATAATCCAGATTCGCTATTTATTCCTCTTATTTTCTTAACTTCATCATAAAGCTTAAGAGTATATAATCTAGCCGAAACATATTGCCACTTTGGTTCCATCTCCGTAGTTAACTCTAATGATACTTGAATGATACATTCCATAAGCTGTTTATCATTCATCTTAGGTGTTATAATATGCTCTAAAGCTTCTTTTAACCTATCTAGGGTATATATTCCCTCGTTATCTTTAATTGCTAAAAGCCCTTCTCTACATAACTTCTCTATCTTTTCCAACTCGACCCCTCCACTATATATAGTATTCTTTTTAATCATTTCCTAATTACAGTACAATATATAGTACATTATAATTTTTATAAATAAGTATGTAAAATTCTATATACTCCTTTTCTGGTCAAAAATTATATCTTTTTATCATTTTACTCCATATTACTTCACTTACCTGTAATGATTATTAATAAATAAATCCTATTACTCCAAGAACAAAAAAATAGATCTAGGCTTATCCTAGATCTACTTCATTCTCTTTATTTAAAGGTAAATATATAAATATTTTAAACATATCTCCCTCTCTTGTTATATATACTTTCCCATCATGTAATTCAATTATACTTTTAGTTATAGCCAATCCTAGTCCTGACCCCTCTATTCTAGAATTTCTAGAAGAATCTCCCCTTGCAAATCTCTCAAATATCTCCTTATTATCAAAGTTCATTTCATAATTAGATATATTCTTAAAAGAAAGAACAATGTATCCATCCTTTTCTCTAATATCTACATATACTCTAGTCCCCTCTAATGAATACTTCATAGCATTTATTATGATATTCTCTATTGCTCGTGAAATCAACTTTCCATCAAGGTCAATATATACCTCTTCTCTATAGCTATCAACCTTAAATTCTATATTTTTGCTTTCATATATATAATAATATTCTCCTATTGTTTGATGAATAAGGGAAACTACATCAATATTATCCTTAAACAATTCCATCTTTCCACTATTAATCTTAGACATCTCAAACAAATCATCAATTAAAACCTTCAACTTCTTAGCTTTCTTTTCAACAATAGCTAGATAATCTTCCTTCTCATCTTTAGTTATATCTTGTCTTAAAATATTTACATAATTTATTATAGATGTCAATGGTGTTCTTAAATCATGGGATACATTAGAAATAAGTTCTGTTTTTAACTTTTCATTTTTCAATGCATCTTCTACCGCAATGCTATATCCTTCTTTTATTTTACTTATATTATTAAGTAATTCTCTAACCTCTGGACTACATTGATCTTTAATTTCATATTTTATATTTCCATCTTCGGATTTTTTAATAGCTTCATTCACCTTAATTATCTCAATAGATTTCTTTAATGAATAAGTTATTCCTATCAAAGGTAATAACATTATAAAGAAACTCCCCTTAAATGGATACATAGAAAAAAACTTAGCTAATATATTATTCTCATACCCACCATTTACTGCTAATAAGTATAAATATACTATAAAAAATAGTGATAGGCTGCTGAAAGTTATCATTAAAGTCCTTCTAGTTTCCTTATAAGCAACTCCATACTTAAGTACAAATATTACGCTTTTTACAAAATTCCCTCTTAATTCAACTTTACCTCTACTTCTTATAAATACAAATATTATTTTTATAAACATGAATATAGCAATAAAAATAATTATGAAGTTTAAAATAGCAATCTTTAAATTATTAATGTTTGTATATCTATTTATATCCGAATAATAATACTCCTGAAAGTTTGATAATATACTACTATTATATACTAAGTTCTCTTCGGAAATATTCTCGTTATCACTTATCTTAAGCATTTCACGTCCTTTATACTTACTATATAAATAATCCTGTATATCCTGCTCTGTTAATCCATTGCTTACACTTAACGTCTCACTAAAATCATTGGTTATAATAGAATTATCTCTCTTGTCTCGTATAATGAAATATAGCTTACTATCACTTGAATCTATATCACTACCCTCATAGGAGTTGTTAATAAAGTATGCTTTTAAAACATCTTCTCTATTTTTGTCATTATAATATAATTCTTCTAATCCAAATGTATTATTATAGATATACTTTTGAAGTCCTTTTACTTCATCTAAAAATGTCTGCTTATAAAATCCCTTAGGATTTATAGTTGCTTGCATAGCTGATAAATTCTTCGAAGAATATCTAGTAAATACGTCTTTATATACCTCAACTTCAAAAAATATACAAGTAAGTGCTACTATTAATATTTCAATCATCCATATATGATTGAAATAGCTCTTAATTTTCTTTTTCAATTTTGTAGCCAATACCCCACACCACCTTAATATACTCTGGCTCCTTTGTATTTAATTCTATTTTCTCTCTTATTCTTCTTATATGAACAGTGACTGTATTCTCACTTTTATAAAACGGCTCTTCCCAAACCTTTTCATATATTTCTTTTATTGAAAAAACTCGACCTAAATTTGAAGCCAATAAAAGCAATATTTTATACTCTGTTGCTGTAGCTTTTATCTCTTCTCCTCTTACAGTTATTTTTTTAAGCAAAGTATCTATTTCTAAGTCCTTTACCTTTATAACTGAACTTTCTTCTATACTCAAAGGTTTTTCATATCTTCTTAATTGAGACTTAACCCTCGCTACTAACTCTAAATTGTTAAATGGCTTTGTTATGTAATCATCAGCACCTACATTTAATCCTAAAATTTTATCAGAATCTTCTCCTTTTGCTGATAACATTATTATAGGAATATTCTTGCTTTCCCTAATTTTTAAGCATGTCTTTATTCCATCTAATTTAGGCATCATTACATCTAATATAATTAAATGTATTTGCTTACCCTCTAATATATCTAAAGCCTCTAAACCATCTTCAGCCTTTATTACATTTAACTTTTCTCCTCTAAGATATATTTCAATGGCATCCCTAATTTCTTTTTCATCGTCTACAACCAAAACATTATACACACCAATTGCCCCCTTAAACTTATATATTTAAATTATATCCTATTCTTATTAAATCATATCTTTACTAATCCTTTATTAAGTTTTTATTACTTTCCTTCTTCTATAGTATATTCATTATTTTCAAAGTAAAAAGTATTACTTTGCTTATTATCTATCTTAAATTTTGCTATAACAATTATAGCAATAATTATTAGTATAATAAGTAAAATCTTTTTATTTTCCTTACTTCCTGGCAAATTTATTCTACTCATAACTATCACCTCTATTCATAATTTTACTATAATTTTAACAGTAAAGTGTTTTATTTCTCTTTTTCTTTATATATAATGGACAGGGAGTATAAATCAAATGATTAATTTTTTAATTTAGGGGTTTTTTTATGGAAATTATAAAAAATAACAAAAGCTTTATTTTAGATGTAATTATTATTTTTATTGGTTGCTTTATAGCATCTTTAGGTATTAACTTGTTTTTGAGTCATGCTCAATTATTAAGTGGTGGTGCTACAGGTATTGCACTTATTTTAGAATACATGTGGAATATCTCCTCTGGTATTACTCTTTTTATTTTAAATATCCCACTTTTTATATTAAGTTATAAAAAATTAAGTAAAGATTTTACCATTTATTCTGCCGTAGGTATGGTTTCATTATCAACGTCACTAATCATTACTAAGCAATTTTCTTCATATATAAAAGTAAATGATATGCTTCTTTACTGTATTTACGGAGGGATTTTATGCGGAATAGGTTACGGACTTGTTTTTTTGCGTAATGGCTCTGCTGGTGGTACAGATATAATAACCATGCTAATTAGAAAAAAATATTCTAATTTTAATATAGGAGCAGTTAACTTTGCTATAAATTTAATAATAGTAACTATAGGAGCTATAATATTTGGTATTCCTAGAGCTTTATATACATTAATATCAATGTTTATTCAAGGTCTTGTATTGGACCAAGTTATAAGAGGTTTCTCAAGTAAAAAGTTAATGATGATACTAACTGAAAAAGAAGAAGAAATTATTAAATATATAATAGCTGATATGCATAGAGGGGTCACTACTCTTCCTGCAAGAGGAGAGTTTACAGATCAAGACAAGAGAATGTTATACTGTCTAGTTACCTCTAGGCAGATGATTACTTTAAAAAACAGAATATTATCATGCGACCCCAAAGCTTTTATTAGTATCTTAGACGTTTCTGAAGTTAAAGGGCGTGGATTCCAAAACCTATAATAAAAAGCCAGATATTTTATCTGGCTTTTTTGCTATCTAAATATTTCTTTTGTCCAATTTCATATAAATTGTTTCCTTCAGTATCTACTATAACAACCAATGGCATATCTTTAACTTCAATTTTTCTAATAGCTTCTGCACCTAAATCGTTATATGCTATTATTTCTGAACTAATAATACTCTTACCTATTAATGCTCCTGCTCCTCCAATAGCACCAAAGTAAATCCCCTTATTTCTTATAATTGCATTTATTACCTCTTCACTTCTTGAACCTTTTCCTATCATTCCTTTAAGACCTAAATCTAAAAGTATTGGAGCATATGGATCCATTCTATAACTAGTAGTTGGCCCTGCTGAACCAATAACTTCCCCAGGCTTTGCTGGAGTAGGTCCAACATAATAAATTATTTCATCTTTGATATTGAAAGGCAACTCCTCTCCCATATCTACTAATTCTATTAATCTTTTATGGGCTGCATCCCTTGCAGTATAAATTGTACCTGATAATAATATAGTATCTCCAGCCTTTAAGCTTTTTGCTTTTTCTTCAGTTAATGGTGTTTTTAAATTTATTTCCATAATTACCTCCTATAATATTATCTCTTTATGCCTTGTAGCATGACAATTTATATTTACTGCAACAGGTAATCCTGCTATGTGGGTAGGGTAAGTTTCTATATTCAATCCAATGGCTGTTGTTCTTCCACCAAAACCTTGTGGTCCTATACCTAACTTATTAACTTTTTCTAAAAGTTCAATTTCAAGATCTTTATAAAATTCATTTTTATTTCTTTCATTTATTGGTCTAATTAATGCCTTCTTAGCCAAATATGCAGCCTTATCAAAAGTACCACCAATTCCAACTCCAATAACCATAGGGGGACATGGGTTAGGTCCAGCTTGCTTAACTGTATCTAAAATAAACTTTTTAACACCTTCTAAACCGTCAGCTGGTTTTAACATTGCTATTTTACTCATGTTTTCAGAGCCAAACCCTTTAGGTGCCAAAGTAATTTTGACCTTATCCCCTTTTACTAGATTATAGTATATTACAGCTGGAGTATTATCTTTAGTATTTATTCTATCTATAGGGTCTTTCACTACTGACTTCCTTAAAAATCCCTCATCATATCCTTTTCTTACCCCTTCATTAATTGCATCTTCAAGTAATCCCCCAACAAAATGAACATCTTGTCCAACTTCTATAAAAATACAAGCCATTCCAGTATCTTGGCATATTGGGACATTCTCATTAGCAGCTATATCTGCATTTAATAAAATTTTATCTAATACATCCTCAGCTATCATGAATGGTTCCTCTTCTTTAAATTTATTTAAAGCATCTTTTATATCATCACTTATATAATAATTTGCATCAATACATAATTGTTTAACTACATTTTCTATTTCTCTTACATTTATCTCTCTCATAAACTTCACCTCTACCTCTAATATAATTTACATCCATATTATACTAATAGTTCATTTACTTTTCAATTACTTGCAAAATTCGTAATAAAAAAGAAGGTGCATACAAACACCTTCTTTCTTCTACATATTTCCCCGGAAATTTATTTTATTTCATCAAAATATTTATTTATTCCAATTGTTATTCCCTCTACAATTTGATTTTGATGGCTTTCGCTTTTTAACCTTTGTTCTTCTTCATTATTTGATAAAAAACCACATTCTACTATTAAACAAGCACCATCATATTTATCTCTTAATATCTTATATTGTTCTTTTGCGGCCTTTTCTAATCTCTTGTTATTATCTTTTACTACTTCTTTTAAGGAACCTTGTACATACTTTGCTAATTTCATACTTTTTTCGTTACTTGCATACCATACTTGAGCTCCAAAACATTTTTCACTATTAAACTTATTTTGATGTATTGAAATGAAAATATCACATTTAGTTTCTATCTTCATTTTACATCTAGCCTCTAAATCTTTTACCTTTTTAGGAGATAATTCTTTATCTTCCTCCCTAGTCATGTATACCTTATATCCTTCTTTTTCAAGTTTTTCTTTTAATCTTTTACTAATTTGAAGATTTATATCTTTTTCAATAGTTCCATTTCTTGATTGTGCACCACCATCAATGCCACCGTGACCAGCATCTATAAGTACAATGCCTTTTGATACTTCTTCTGCCATAACAGGTACTTTTATCATTAATAATGCTATAAACACTGCCACTATTATTCGTCTTACTTTCATAGTGCATCCTCCATTCAAACTTATTATCACAAAGTTATTATGTGATTAATTTGTCCATTTATTCAAAGAAAAAATCCCCCATAAATTATGGGGGATTAAACTATGCTGAATAATTTTCAATAACACTCTCTGCTATATTTGTTGAATGGTCTCCAATTCTTTCAAAATTACTTATTAAATCTAAGAATATGGCACCTGCATATGCATTACATTTTCCATCATATAGTCTCTTAATATGTTTATCTCTAAATTTCTTTTGCGAAGAATTTATTCTTGATTCTATAGCTCTTATACTTCTAGCTTTTTCCACATCTCTATTAGCATAACTTTCTATAGAAATCTCTAACGCATTTACTGTATAATTATATATCTCATATAGCTCTTCCATTGCATCTGAACTATATGATAAATCTCTATTAATTCTTTGAGAGGCTAAATCTGCTACATTTTCAGCATGATCTCCAATTCTCTCTATATCGTTTATTACATGGAAAGTAGATGCAACAATATCTTTCTCTCTATCTGACATTTCACATTTAGCAAGCTTTACTAAGTATGTAGTTATTGATTCTTCTAAGATATTAATTATCTTCTCATTCTCATATACCTTTTCAACTAACTTTTCATCTTGATTAGAGAATGCATCCATAGATAATTCTAAATTCTTTTTAGCCTTATTAGCCATTCTTATAGTTTCTTTTATAACTTGCCCTGCTGCTATTACAGGTGTTTCTAATAATCTATCATCTATATATTTAGGTCCAGCCTTTTCTTCCTCGTCTTCACCAGGAATGATTTTATTAACTATTACAATTAAGTATTTGCTAAATGGAAGTAATAACATTGTATTTACAATATTAAATACTGTATGTGCATTAGCTATTTGTCTGCTAACATCTGGGCTCATCTTAGTTACTGCTACTCCTAGCAATCCTAAGAATGGTAAGAATATTATTGTTCCCACTATATTAAATATCAAGTGTATTGCTGCAGCCTTATGCGCAGTTTTATTTGCACCAATACTCGCAATGATAGCAGTAATACATGTTCCTATATTACATCCAAATATTATTGGTAAGGCAACCTGTATGTTAATAGCACCAGCTGTAGCCAATGCAACTAATATACCTGTAGTGGCAGATGAACTTTGTAATATTGCTGTTATAGTAGCACCTGCAATTACTCCTATAAGCCAGTTATCTCCTATAGTTACTATTAACTGCTCAAATACTGGTGAACTAGTTAAAGGTTTCATTGCACCACTCATTATTCCCATTCCAGTAAATAAGATACCAAAACCTAATACTATATTACCAATATCTTTTCTTTTTTTACCTCTTGCAAACATAACCATTATTGTTCCTAAAAATACAAATAACGGCGCTATTTGATCTAGTTTAAATGATACAAGCTGAGCAGTTATTGTTGTCCCTATATTGGCACCCATAATTATACCTGTAGCTTGTGTTAAATTCATTAAACCTGCATTAACAAATCCAACAACCATTACTGTTGTTGCACTACTACTTTGAATTACAGCAGTAACAATAGCACCAACAAGAACAGCCTTTATTGGGTTGCTAGTTACTTTTTCAAGAATCTTTTTTAATCCATCCCCAGCTGCATTTTCTAGACCATCTCCCATTAACTTCATACCATAAATAAATAGTCCAAGACCACCCATTAACTTCATAATTATCATTATTGTTGATTCCAAGGTTCTTCTCCTCCAACTCTTCTAGCATTACATAACCTAGTTTACTTTATTTTTTACCTTTTGTTAATATAATATAAATACTTTTAACATGAATTTAATAAACCTTTTTTTACCATATTTCTCAATAAAAAAGAGATGTAAAGCCTCTCTTTTGAATATTCCATACTATGTCTTTGAGAATTTGAGTTTATGTAATTTCAATGACTTGTATATACTCTGTTAGTTATATGTCACTTATAGTAATGTTCTGAACTGTGAGCAAAATGCCTTTTTATTATTGTTCTTTTTAAATATTTCTTCTAATTTTCTTTTTCCAGTATCACGCACTTCTGGAGTATACCTAATTTGATGGACACATAGAAACTACTTATAATATATATTAAGAAGGATGTATTTATTTAATGAATACTAAAGAAAGATTTACTAAACAATTCAAGGAATATTTTACATTTATGTTATATAATTAAAATGTGAACTTCTATTATAAGGAGAATATAGCATTAGTATCATTTTTTGGCTTCTATTAATTATTTTATGTCAATTATACCTTTTAATTGATAGTATAAAAGAAAAAAGGATTAATTATTTCCATGTTTTTCACTTGATTTTTTATATTTTCATATTAATTTATTATTTGTATAATAACAATGAAATTCCTTACAAGTTACAACCATTTATAGCTGTTGACATGGTTATTATGAACATATATTCCACAATTAAAAGTTCTTCTGTCAAAAAAAGCTAAGGATTAAGTCCTTAGCTTTTTTAATACTTATTAATTTAAATATAAATAAACCCCACAAACATTTGGTTTGTGGGGTTTTGAAAAACTCTTGTATTATCTCTTTGAGAATTGTGGAGCTCTTCTTGCTTTCTTAAGACCGTATTTCTTTCTTTCCTTCATTCTTGGATCTCTTGTTAAGAATCCAGCCTTCTTTAATTCTGGCTTTAAAGCTTCATCAGCTTTAACTAAAGCTCTTGTAATTCCGTGTCTGATAGCTCCAGCTTGACCTGTAAATCCTCCACCATGAACATTTACTAAAACGTCAAGTTTATCCTTAGTTCCTGTTAAAACTAATGGTTGGTTAACTATTACTCTCAATGTTTCTAAACCAAAGTAATTTTCGATATCTCTTTTATTAACAACAACCTTACCACTTCCTGGTACAAGTCTTACTCTTGCAACTGATTTCTTTCTTCTTCCAGTACCCATGTATTGAACTTTTGCCATTTCTATTCCTCCTCCCGAGCTTGTATTAGTACTTTAATTCAAGCACTTCTGGTTTTTGAGCTGAATGATTGTGTTCAGCGCCTCTATATACTTTTAACTTAGTTAGCATCTTTCTTCCTAAAACACCACTTGGAAGCATTCTTCTAACTGCTTCTTCAAAAGCGAATTCAGGTTTCTTATCTAGTACTTCTCTATATGGAGTTTCCTTTAATCCGCCTGGATATAGGCTGTGCTTTCTCATTAATTTTTGATCTAACTTCTTACCAGTTAAAACAACCTTTTCTGCATTAATAACGATAACGAAATCTCCGCAGTCAACATTTGGAGTAAATGTTGGCTTATTCTTTCCTCTTAATATTGAAGCAACTTGGCTTGCTACTCTTCCTAGTGGCTTTCCAGCTGCATCTACAACATACCATTTTCTTTCAACTTCTTGTGCTTTCGCAATGTATGATTTCATCTCTTTCCCTCCCTGAACTTACATTTTAGCTTCACTCTTTAAAGTTACCGCATTTATGTCAAGACCCGGGGCTAGTGGATCTTATATACATAAATATTCTAACAAACAATATTATTATAATACACGCTTACGGGCGTGTCAACATTATTTATATCTTTTTTTATTAATAAAAAACTTTTTCTAATACTAATCCATTAGGTGGTACGCAAGGTCCTGCCTTACTTCTATCTCCGTTTCTTATTATACTTTCTATATCTTCTGGTTTTATTTTTCCTTTTCCAACTTCAATTAAGGTACCTACTATAATTCTTACCATATTATAAAGAAATCCATCTGCACTAATAAATATCTTTAGAACATCACCCTTTAACTCTAGTTCTAATCCACTTATTGTTCTTACTGAAGTCTTTACAGAACTTCCATTAGTTTTAAAAGCCTTAAAGTCATGCTTACCTAAAAAATATTTTGCAGCATCTTTCATTAGATTATAATTTAATTCATCTCTAACTTGATATACATAACTTCTTCCTAAGCATACTTTTTCATATCTATTTACTAATGTATAACAGTAAGTTTTACCTTTACTATCATATCTTGAATGAAAGTTCTTATCAACTTCTTCAGATTTAATTATTCCTATATCATCTGGTAATTTAGTATTAATAGCTTCTCTAAATTTATCAGCTGGAATTTTACTATTAGTAATGAAGTTTGCAACCATACCTTTAGCATGAACCCCAGCATCAGTTCTAGAACTTCCTATTAATTCAACCTCTTCACCTGTAAGTAACTTAATTGCTTCTTCAATGCACTGTTGAATGGTTCTGTTATTCTTTTGCTTCTGCCATCCCCCATAGCTTGTTCCATCATATTCTATAGTTAACTTTATATTTCTCATAGATTTCTACACCCTACAAAACAAATCTTATTATAAAGCTTCCAATAAATAAAACAGAAAAAATTCCAAAAGCTATAATATCTACAGAACCAAACTGCAATTCTTTCATTCTAGTTCTCCCAGCACCACCTCTATAGCATCTAGCTTCCATTGCCATAGCTAATTCATCAGCTCTTCTAAAAGAACTTATAAATAAAGGAACTAATAAAGGTATTAAACTCTTAGCTTTTTCAATAATGTTTCCTGTCTCAAAATCTGCACCTCTTGCTTTTTGAGCCTTCATTATTTTGTCTGTCTCTTCTGTTAATGTAGGAATAAATCTCAAAGCAATAGTCATCATCATTGCTAGTTCATGTGCTATTTCTTTTCCAATAGGTCTTAATAACCTTTCTATTCCATCTGTTAATTCTATAGGAGATGTTGTAAGAGTTAGCAATGAAGTTCCAGTAATTAAAAATACCAACCTCAAGGCCATAAATGCAGCTGTTCTCAATCCTTCTAAATATATATTAATAAACCCCAACTCAAATACTAATGTATCAGCAGTACCTTTTATCATAAATATATTTAATGCAGCAGTTAATATTATTAAAAATAAAATCGGCTTTAATCCTTTAAAAATAAATTTAACTGGAATTTTAGCATTTGCTATTATAGCTCCTAAGAAGGAAATTACTAAAATATATCCAACAAACTTATTTATTATAAATAAAGAAGCAATGAATAATATAGCTATTATTATTTTTGTTCTCGGATCTAATTTGTGTGTAAATGATTCACCAGGTATATACTGTCCAATAGTTATATCCTTTAACATAATTCCACCTCCTTAGTTATTCTTGTTAAGAAGCTTAATTATTTCTTCTTTGGCTTGTTTTATTGTATAAATACCATCTGATACATCAAATCCCAATGATTTTAGCTTCAACATTAAATATGTTACCTGTGGCACTGCTAATCCAATACTCTCTAATTTCTCTACTTCTTTAAATACAGTATCAATAGGACCCTGTAACTCTACACTTCCATTATTCATCACTATAACTTTATCAGCAATATTGGCTACATCCTCCATGCTATGACTAACAAGTATTATAGTCATTCCATAGTTATCATGTAACTTTTTAATCTGAGTTAATATATCATCTCTTCCCTTTGGATCCAAACCAGCTGTAGGTTCATCAAGAATTAATGTTTTAGGATTCATTGCAATTACTCCAGCTATTGCTACCCTTCTTTTTTGTCCACCACTTAAATCAAATGGTGATTTATCTTTATACTCATTATAATCCAATCCTACCATTTCCATAGCTTTAACTACTCTTTGATGTATTTCTTCATCAGATAACCCAAGATTTTTGGGTCCAAATTCAATATCTTTTTCTATTGTTTCTTCAAATAACTGATATTCTGAATATTGAAATACTAAACCAACCTTTTTTCTGATATCTACTAACTTTACATTTTTCTCCGTTATATCTATATCATCAATATATATTTTCCCTTTTGTAGGAGATAACAATCCATTTAAATGTTGTATTAAAGTTGATTTTCCTGAACCTGTATGCCCAATCAAAGCTACAAAATCATTATCATTTATTGTTAAATTAATGTCCTTTAAAGCAACTTTCTCAAAGGGACTTCCAGGCATATAAATGTGTGTTAAACTTTCTATTTTAATTGACATATTGCATCCACCATCTCATCTATATTTAAAATTTCAGTACTTATATCTATACCTTCTTTTCTCAATTCATAAGCTAACTCAGTAACTTGCGGAACATCTAATCCTATTTTTTTCATAACATCAACTTTAGAAAATACTTCTCTAGGTGTTCCTTCCATCCTAATTTGGCCATCATCAACAACTATAATTCTATCAGCTTGTGCTGCTTCATCCATATAATGAGTTATTAACACTATAGTAATATTGTGCTGTTTATTTAACTCTTTAATGTTGTTTATAACTTCTTTTCTACCACTAGGGTCTAACATTGCAGTAGGCTCATCAAATACAATACAATCAGGTTGCATAGCTAAAACTCCTGCTATGGCAACTCTTTGCTTTTGCCCACCAGATAATAAATGTGGAGCATGTCTCTTATACTCACTCATCCCAACCTTAGCAAGACTATCATCAACGCGCTTTCTTATCTCCTTAGGATCTACCCCTAAATTTTCAGGACCAAAAGCTACATCTTCTTCAACTATTGTTGCTACAAGTTGATTGTCTGGGTTTTGAAAAACCATTCCTGCTTTGCTTCTAATATCCCATAAGTTTTGCTGATCTTTTGTATCCATCCCATCCACTAATACAGTACCCGATGAAGGTGTTAACAATGCATTAATATGTTTTGCAATAGTTGATTTTCCAGACCCATTATGTCCTAGCACTACTACAAATTCACCTTTAGATACTTTTAAATTAACCCCTTTAATTACCACCTTACCCTCTTGTTCTTCAGTTGATGCATATTTAAAGGTTACATTATCTATGTCTATCATAAAGTTATCCATATACTACCTCCTATTTAACATATATCTTTAGACTATATAGAACATTCTTTATACTCTAAAAATATATTTTTATATTACAAAATGGGGACTAAGTATCAACTTAATCCCCTTATTATTATACTAATTCAAGTATAACTATTTCAGCTCCGTCCCCTCTTCTAGGACCTTTCTTATACATTCTTGTATATCCACCGTTTCTTTCAGCGTATTGTGGAGCTATATTATCAAAAAGATTCTTTACAACAGCTTCTTCTTGTACAAAAGCTAGAACTTGTCTTCTTGAATGTAAATCACCCTTCTTCGCAAGAGTAATCATTTTTTCAGCAAGGCTTCTTGCTTCTTTAGCTCTAGTTTCAGTTGTTTCAATCTTACCGTATTTTAAGAAACTTGTTACAAGACTTCTTAGCATAGCTCTTCTTTGGTCAGTAGGACGACCTAACTTACGATAACCTGCCATGGATTTACCTCCTTACTCATCGTTTAGTCTTAAACCTAAGCCTAGTTCTTTTAATTTTCTTTCAACTTCTTCAAGAGATTTCTTTCCTAAATTTCTTACTTTCATCATATCATCCATTGACTTTGATGCAAGTTCTTGAACTGTATTAATTCCAGCTCTCTTTAAACAGTTATAAGATCTAACTGATAAATCTAGCTCTTCTACAGTCATCTCTAGTACTTTCTCTTTTTTATCCTCTTCTTTTTCTATCATAATTTCAACATCATTCGTATTGTCAGTTAATGACATGAATAACTTGAAATGTTCTATAAGAATTTTAGCTGATAAGCTTATAGCCTCATCAATCTTAATTGTACCATTAGTCCAGATTTCTAAAGTTAACTTATCATAGTCAGTAATTTGACCAACTCTAGTATTTTCAACTGTAAAGTTAACTCTCTTAACTGGTGTGTATATTGAGTCTACAGCAATAGCGGATATTGGTAAATCTTCACTCTTATTTTTATTTTGAGTAACATATCCTCTACCTTTGTTTACTGTTAGTTCCATATAAAGTCTTCCGTTTTCATCAAGCGTTGCAATATGTAAATCCTTATTAACAACCTCTACATCACCGTCAGTCTTTATATCTGCTCCTGTTACAACCCCAGGACCTTTTGCATCTATATAAATTGTCTTTTGACCTTCACCATTCATTCTCAAAGCTAAAGCTTTAATGTTAAGAATTAATTCTGTAACATCCTCTTTAACTCCAGTAACTGTTGAGAACTCATGAAGAACTCCATCAATTTTAACTGATGTTGTTGCAGCACCTGGTAAAGATGATAATAAAATTCTTCTAAGAGCATTACCTAAAGTAATTCCGTATCCTCTTTCAAGTGGTTCTACTACGTATTTACCGTAAGTACCATCTTCGTTTGATTCTACACACTCAATTATTGGCTTTTCAATCTCTAACATACACAAACCCTCCTTATATTTAAAATGGCAACCTTATTTTGAGGGCAACTGATTCTCATATTTGTAATCATACGAAATGTATGATTAACAAATATTAATATACTACTTGCTGTATAACTCGACGATAAGCGTTTCATTAACAGGAACGTCAATATCTTCTCTTGTTGGTTCAGCAACTACTTTGCCTTCGTAGTTTTCGATATTTGCTTCTAACCATTTTGGTAAAGTCTTTGGATTTTCAACGAAAGTCTTGAACTTTTCGCTTCCTCTACTCTTTTCACAAACAGTTATTACATCATTTACACAAACTTTGTATGATGGAATATCTACTTTCTTTCCATTTACTAAGAAATGTCCATGAGTTACTAGTTGTCTAGCTTCATTTCTTGATGCACCATATCCTAATCTATATGCTACGTTATCAAGTCTTAATTCTAATAACTTTAATAAGTTTTCACCAGTAATTCCTTTTATGTGTTCAGCCTTTTCATAGTAATTTCTGAATTGGCTTTCTAAAACTCCGTATATTCTCTTAGCTTTTTGCTTTTCTCTTAATTGAATTCCGTAGTTTGATAACTTCTTCTTGCTAGCTCCATGTTGTCCTGGCGCATAGCTTCTTCTTGCAAAAGCGCATTTATCTGTATAACATCTATCCCCTTTAAGGAACAGTTTCATACCTTCTCTTCTACATAATCTACATGTAGCTCCAGTATATCTTGCCATTAATTACACCTCCTATGATGGTTAATACTAGACTCTTCTTCTTTTTGGTGGTCTACATCCATTATGAGGGATAGGAGTAACGTCTTTAATTAAAGTTACTTCTAATCCTGCTGCTTGTAGGGATCTTATAGCTGCTTCTCTACCTGCACCTGGTCCCTTTACATATACTTCGATGCTCTTTAATCCATGCTCCATCGCTGCCTTAGCTGCTGTTTCAGCTGCCATTTGCGCTGCGAAAGGAGTACTCTTTCTTGAACCTCTAAATCCTAGAGCTCCAGCACTTGACCATGATAAAGCATTTCCTGCTGCATCCGTTAAAGTAACTATTGAGTTATTGAAAGTTGACTTGATGTGTGCAGCACCATGCTCAACGTTTTTTCTTTCTTTTCTTCTTCTAGTCTTTTTAACTTTTTGAGCTGCCATTATCTTCCCTCCTTATTACTTCTTCTTATTAGCGATAGTCTTCTTAGGACCTTTTCTTGTTCTCGCATTAGTCTTAGTTTTTTGTCCTCTAACTGGAAGACCTTTTCTATGTCTAATTCCTCTGTAGCATCCGATTTCTTGTAATCTCTTAATGTTTAAAGCAACTTCTCTTCTTAAATCACCTTCAACATTCATTTCTTTTATAAATGTTCTAATTGCATTAACTTCATCTTCAGTTAAATCTTTAACTCTTGTATCCGGATTTATTCCAGTTTCAGCTAAAATCTTTTGAGATGTTGCTAAACCAATTCCGAATATATATGTTAGACCTATTTCAACTCTTTTTTCTCTTGGTAGGTCAATACCTGCTATTCTTGCCATTAAAATTTACACCTCCTGGTAATTAAAATGCCTTAAAAAATAGATTCTATAGTAATTTAATATATATAATAAAGTTTAGGTCATTAGTGATATTTTCACTAATGCAGCCGCTCCTAAAACCTAATTATTAGATTATTGACTATATAATCATATTTGACTTTACTAAAAAAGTCAATAAATTTTAAATGCCTAATTTGTATTTTTTGTCTAATATTATTTTATATTAGCCTTGTTTTTGCTTGTGCTTTGGATTTTCACAGATTACCATTACTCTTCCTTTTCTTCTTATGATCTTGCACTTTTCGCAAATAGGCTTAACTGATGGTCTTACTTTCATAGCTAACCCTCCTTGTATTAGTAACAGTAGATTTTATACTGCTTTATTTTGCTCTCCATGTAATTCTACCTCTACTTAAATCATATGGAGATAATTCTACTGTAACCTTATCTCCAGGCAGAATTCTTATGAAGTTCATTCTTAATTTGCCTGATATATGTGCTAGAATTGTGTGCCCACTTTCAAGTTCAACTTGGAACATAGCATTGGGTAATGATTCTAGAACAGTACCTTGCATTTCTATAACATCGTCTTTTGACATAAGGTAATCAACCCTCCTTAACAATGCCCTTTAATTTTAGAAGTCTCTTAATCTTTAAATCAGTACTTTTTTCATTTCTTAAAATCGATAATCTTACATCTTCATTTATATTACATATAATACTTAAATGCTTAAGATTCTTTTTCTTAGGATTATTTATAGTCTTAATATTACCATCGGCTACTAGTACGTATTCACTATTAATCTGATTAGTTATTATATATAAATGATTTTTATCTCTTCCAGCTTTTGATAGTACTACTTTTCCAATCAAGTCATTGTTTTGCAAATTCTTCACCTCGATGATTACCTTAGTATAAACCGTAACATTACGAATTTATAACTAAGCAACACTATTATTTTATTAGTGTTAATATTTCGGGCCCATCTGGTAAAATCGCAACAGTATTTTCATAATGTGCTGATAGTTTCCTATCTTTTGTAACAACAGTCCACCCATCAGATAGAGTTAGTACTTTGCAATCACCTACATTAACCATAGGTTCAATTGCTAATACCATTCCTTCTCTTAACTTTGGACCTCTACCCGGCATACCGAAATTGGGTACTTCAGGATCTTCGTGTAGATTTCTTCCGATTCCATGACCTACGAAATCTCTTACAACTGAGAAACCTGAATGTTCAACATACGTTTGAATTGCATGTGAAATATCTGTTAGTCTGTTTCCTATATGAGCAAATTTAACTCCCTCAAAAAAACAATCTTTCGTAACTTCAATTAACTTTTGTGCTTCTTGTGAAACATTTCCTACTGAAAAAGTTCTTGCTGCATCTCCATGAAAACCTTCAAAAACAGCACCACAGTCTACACTTACAATATCGCCCTCAGTTAACTTATAGGCTCCTGGTATTCCATGAACTACTTGCTCATTGATTGATATACAAAGTGATGAAGGAAATCCATACAATCCCTTAAAAGAAGGTTTGGCTCCTTGTTTAATAATAAACTCCTCTGCTATCCTATCTAACTCCGCTGTAGTTATACCAGGTTTTATTTTTTCTTCTATTAATAATAATGTTTCTGCTACTATTCGGCCTGATTTCCTCATATAGTTAAGTTCATTATTATTCTTTATAATAATCACTAAACTGGCTCTCCTAATATAGTACAAATACTTTCAAACACTTCATTAATAGCTTTTGTACCATCTACTGTAGAAAGTAACTCTCTCTCTTTATAGAAATCAATTAGTGGTTGTGTTTGTCTCTCATATACATCAAGTCTTTCTTTTACTGTTTCTTCTGTATCATCTTTTCTTTGAACTACATCCGAACCACAAAGCTCACACTTGCCTTCAATCGGTGGATTAAATTTTATGTGATAACTTGCCCCACATGATGGACACACTCTTCTTCCTGTCATTCTTTCAAGTATAAAATCTCTAGGTACCTCTATACATAAAGCAGTATCTAAAGACTCTTTTCTCTTTTGTAAGAACTCTTGAAGAGCTTCTGCTTGGCTTACCGTTCTTGGGAAGCCATCTAATAAATATCCATTCTCACAATCATCATGTTGAAGTCTATCTTTTACCATATCTATTGTAACTTGATCAGGAACTAACTGACCATTATCAATATACTTTTTAGCTTCTATTCCAAGTGGAGTATTTTCCGAAATATTCTTTCTAAAAATATCTCCTGTTGAAATATGAGGAATTGAATATCTATTACTAATTGATTTTGCCTGTGTTCCTTTTCCTGCACCAGGAGGACCTAGTAATATAATCTTCACGGGCATCATCTCCATTTTATTTTCTATTTAAGAAATCCTTCATAATGACGCATCACCATTTGAGATTGTAACTGTCTTGAGAAGTCCATTGCTACTCCTATTACAATTAACACTGCTGTTGCACCAAATTGAATTCCTTTAAATGGTGTGTATTGTTCCACTAAAATAGGAGTTACTGCTAAAAATGCAGCAAACACACCACCTATAATTGATACTCTAGCTAATATTTTTTCAAAATATTCAGTTGTTTGCTCACCTGGTCTTATTCCAGGAACAAAACCTGCTGACTTATTTAGATTTTCAGCCATCTCATCTGGTTTTAAAGTAACTTCATTATAGAACCAAGTAAAGAATACTGTTAATAAAGCAAATATTACTGGATACATCCATGTCTTTTCATTAAAGATGCTGTAACTACTACCTATAATCCATTGTGAAACACTGCTGTTAGGGAAAAACTGAGCTATAGCTTTTGGAAATCCCATTACTGACATTGCAAATATAATTGCAATTACAGCTGCACTTATTATACTTAACGGAATATGTGTAGATTGTCCTTTCATAACTTTATTACCAACAGCTTTACCTGCATATTGTACTGGAATCTTTCTTTCAGCAAGACTAAAGAAAATAGATATTGCTAATAGAGCAATAACAGCTACTATAAATAAAGCTAATGCTACTTTATCTACTTCTAAACTTAAAACTTTACTAACTGTAAGTGGTAATCTAGAAATAATATTAACAAAAATTAATATTGATGTTCCATTACCAAATCCCTTAACTGTAATTTGATCTCCTAACCAAATACAGAATGTTGATCCAACAACAAGGGACATTATTACTATAACTAATTCTAAACTTGAACTAGATATCATTGCACCTTGTGAACCAAATGAAGCTACTGAACCAATAGCTAATATTATAGCAATTACAATAGCGACATAACGAGTAGCATTTTGTATTTTTTTTCTACCCTCTTGCCCCTCTTTAGATAGTTGCTCTAAAGATGGAATAGCTATTGTTAATAATTGCATTATAATTGATGCATTAATATATGGTGTTACACCTAATGCTAATATACTAAAGTTACTAAATGCTCCACCAGATATTAAATCATAGAAACCAAGTAACCCAGATTGAGTCATCTCTTGTATTCTTGATATAAATTCAGCATTGATTCCAGGAACAGGAATATGAGTTCCCATCCTGAAAATCGCTACTAAAAATATTGTCCAACAGAATTTTTTTCTCAATTCTGGAACCTTCCAGGCATTACGTAGGGTTGATAGCATATTAAATCACCTCAACTTTTCCTCCAGCTGCTTCGATCTTCTCTACTGCAGATTTTGAAAGTTTACATCCTTTTATAGTTAAGCTCTTTTCTAAGTTTCCGTTTCCAAGAATCTTAACTCCATCCATAACTTTACTTATTACTCTCTTCTCAAGTAATACTTCAGGAGTAACTTCAGTTCCGTTTTCAAATATATTTAATCTATCCACATTAATACTAACGATCTTCTTAGCAAATATATTTGTAAAACCTCTCTTTGGAAGTCTTCTGTAAAGAGGCATTTGACCTCCTTCAAAACCTGGTCTTACTCCACCGCCTGATCTAGCGTTTTGTCCTTTTTCACCTTTTCCGGCATTTCTACCTAAACCAGAACCAGTACCTCTACCAACTCTCTTAGGAGCCTTTTTGCTACCTGCTGCTGGCTTTAATTCATGAAGTTTCATTATCAGTACACCTCCTCTAAATTATACTTCTTCTACCTTTAGTAAATAGTCAATCTTCTTAATCATACCTTTTATTTGAGGAGTTTCCTCTTTTTCTACTGTTTTACCAATTTTCTTTAGTCCTAGGGCATTTGCAGTAGCGATATGGTCTTTCTTTCTACCTATTAAGCTCTTAACTAGAGTAACTCTTAACTTAGCCATCGCCAATTCCCTCCTAACCTAGAATCTCTTCAACAGATTTTCCTCTTAATTTAGCTATATCTTCAGCTGTTCTTAAGTTTGCTAATCCGTTGATAGTTGCATTTACCATGTTTCTTGGATTGTTTGAACCTAATGACTTAGCTCTAACATCCTTTAATCCTGCTAATTCAAGTACAGCTCTTGCAGGACCCCCAGCAATAACTCCTGTACCTTCTTTAGCTGGCATTATAAGAACTTTTCCTGTTCCGAAAGTTCCATATATTTCATGAGGAACAGTTGTTCCAACCATAGAAACTTTTACTAAGTTTTTCTTAGCATCTTCTATTCCCTTTTTGATTGCTACTGGAATTTCGATAGATTTTCCCATTCCAACTCCAACGTGTCCGTTTTCGTCACCAACAACAACTAGAGCGCTGAATCTGAAGTTTCTACCACCCTTAACAACCTTAGTAACTCTGTTTATATAAACAACCTTTTCTTTAAGGTCTAGTTGACTAGGATCGATTCTCATGTATTTCCCTCCTTATTTTTTAGAAATTTAATCCTGCTTCTCTAGCAGCTTCTGCTAATTGTTGTACTCTTCCGTGATATACATATCCACCTCTGTCGAACACAACATCTTTAATTCCTTTTTCTAATGCCTTCTTAGCTACTAGTTCTCCTACAAGTTTAGCACCTTCTTTGTTACCGCCCTTTGCAGAGAAGTCTTTTTCTAAGCTTGAAGCAGAAACTATAGTTACAGCATTTATATCATCAATTATTTGTGCATAAATATTTTTTTCACTTCTGTATACTGAAAGTCTTGGTCTTTCAGGAGTACCGAAAACTTTCTTACGAACTCTAAGGTGACGTTTTACTCTACTTGCTTTTTTGTCTACCTTCTTGAACATAAAGCTCACTCCTTTCTATTATTTCTTACCAGTTTTACCTTCTTTACGTCTGATTACTTCGCCTTCGAATTTAATTCCTTTACCCTTATATGGTTCTGGCTTTCTCCAACGTCTGATATCAGCCGCTTGTGCTCCAACAACTTGCTTATCTATACCTTTGATAACAACTTTTGTTGCAGCAGGAGTTTCGAAAGTAATTCCATTCATTGGTTCTATTTCAACTGGATGTGAGTATCCAAGGTTCATTACAAGTTTCTTTCCTTGTAGTTGAGCTCTATAACCAACACCTACTAATTCTAAAGTCTTTTGGTAACCTTCGTTAACTCCAATTACCATGTTATTAATAAGTGCTCTTGTTAATCCGTGAAGAGCTCTGTGCTCTTTTACATCACTAGGTCTAGTAACAACAACTTCGTTGTTTTCAACCACTATCTTAATGTCTTTGTGCATAGCATTTACTAGCTCACCTTTTGGTCCCTTAGCTGTAACAACATTATCTGCTGATACAGTTACAGTTACGCCAGCAGGAATAGCTATTGGTAATCTACCTACTCTTGACATAATTGCACCTCCTGTATTCTTCTCGTACAAACATATATTTAATCTATCTAGTTACTTCCTATATAAGATACTACCAAACGTAGCAAACTACTTCTCCGCCTAGTCCCATCTTTCTAGCTTCTCTATCAACCATTATTCCCTTAGAAGTTGATATAACAGCTATTCCTAATCCGTTTAACACCTTTGGAGTTTCATCTTTTTTACAGTAAACTCTTAATCCTGGCTTAGATATTCTCTTTATTCCAGTAATAACTCTTTCTTTGTTAGAACCGTATTTAAGAGATATTCTTAACATTGGTACAACACCATCATTGTACTCATCTATTTCTTTAATATATCCTTCTTGTAATAATATATTTGCTATTGCCTTCTTTACATTTGAAGAAGGTACTTCTACTACCTCATGTCTTACAGCATTTGCGTTTCTAATACGAGTTAGCAAATCTGCTATAGGATCTGTCATAACCATTTAATGTGCCTCCTTTCGCTCTATGAATCGATATTACCAGCTTGCTTTCTTGCATCCAGGGATTTGTCCCTTATAAGCAAGTTCTCTGAAACAAATACGGCATATACCGAACTTTTTAAGTACTGCATGTGGTCTACCACATATTCTACATCTTGTATAAGCTCTTGTTTTATATTTAGGTGTCTTATTCCACTTTTCAATAATAGCTTTACGTGCCACGACTTTCCCTCCTTATTATTGAGCGAATGGCATTCCAAGGAATCTTAATAATTCTCTTGCTTCTTCGTCAGTGTTAGCTGTAGTTACGAAGATTATATCCATTCCTCTCACTTTATCGATTTTATCGTACTCTATTTCTGGGAATATTAATTGCTCTTTAATTCCTAGTGAATAGTTTCCTCTTCCATCAAATGACTTGCTTGAAACACCTCTGAAGTCTCTAACTCTTGGTAGAGCGATTGCCATTAGCTTATCAGCAAATTCATACATCTTTGCTTTTCTTAATGTAACTTTACATCCTAATGGCATATTTTCTCTTATCTTAAAGTTAGCAACAGATTTCTTTGCTCTAGTTAATATTGGCTTTTGACCAGCTATTAATGTTAAATCATTAACTGCTGCTTCTAAAACCTTTTGATTTTCTTTAGCTTCTCCAACACCCATATTGATTACTATCTTTTCAAGTCTTGGAACTTCCATTATATTTTTATAACCAAACTTTTCAATCATAGCTGGTATAATTTCTTTTTCGTACTTTTCTTGAAGTCTTGTCATATTGATTTACCTCCTTTCAGATTCTAGAATGTTTCTCCGCACTTCTTGCAAACTCTTACCTTAGCTCCGTCTTCTAATAACTTATTGCTAATTCTAGTTGCACTCTTGCACTTTGTACAATATAACATAACCTTTGAGCTGTATATAGCAGCTTCCTTTTCTATAATAGCACTTTCGGCTTGATTTCTAGTAGCCTTTTGGTGCTTCTTAACTATGTTAACTCCTTTTACAAGAACCTTTCCTGTCTTAGGATATACTTTTAAAACTTCTCCAGTTTTTCCTTTGTCTTTTCCTGAAATAACTACAACTGTGTCGTTCTTTCTTACATGTACCTTCAAGTTAGCCACCTCCTCTATTATAGAACTTCAGGTGCTAATGATAAGATTTTATTAAATTCTTTATCTCTTAGCTCCCTAGCAACTGGTCCGAAGATACGAGTTCCTCTTGGTTGCTTATCATCTTTTATTATAACTGCAGCATTTTCATCAAACTTAATGTATGAACCATCTGCTCTTCTTAATCCTCTTACAGATCTAACTATAACAGCCTTTACTACGTCACCTTTTTTAACAACTCCGCCTGGTGTTGCACTTTTAACGCTAGCAACTATTACATCTCCAATGTTACCGAACTTTCTCTTAGATCCGCCTAAAACTCTGATACACATGATTTCTTTTGCACCTGAGTTATCTGCTACCTTTAGTAAGGTTTGTTGTTGTATCATTGAATTACCCTCCTTTCAGTCTTTAAAGCTTATTTTGCTTTTTCAACTATCTCAACAAGTCTCCATCTCTTATCTTTAGATAATGGTCTAGTCTCCATTATTAATACTCTATCATTTATTCTAGCTTCATTATTTTCATCATGAGCTTTAAACTTAGTAGTTCTGTTAACAGTCTTACCATATAACGGATGTCTTACCTTAGTTTCAACAGCAACTACGATAGTTTTATCCATTTTGTCAGAAACAACTCTACCAATTCTTTTCTTTCTTAGTGCTCTTTGTTCCATTTAAAGAATACCTCCTTCCGATTACTGTTGAACCTTTAGCTCTTCTTCTCTTAAGATGGTTTTTATTTGGGCTATAGATTTCTTAACTTCTCTTATTCTCATAGGATTTTCTAATTGTCCTGTAGCTAATTGGAATCTTAAGTTGAATAATTCAGCTTTTAAATCTCCTAATTTAGCTTGTAAATCTTGAGGATTATTTGCTCTTAATTCTTTTAATTCTCTAGCCTTCATTATTCTTCACCACCCATTTCCTCAAAATCTCTTCTTGTAACAAACTTTGTTTTTACAGGAAGTTTGTGTGATGCAAGTCTCATAGCTTCTCTTGCAACTTCTTCATTAACTCCTGATAACTCAAATAAAACTCTACCAGGCTTAACTACTGCTACCCAATATTCTGGTGAACCTTTACCTGAACCCATTCTTGTTTCAGCTGGTTTCTCAGTTACTGGCTTATCTGGGAAAATCTTTATCCAAAGTTTTCCTCCTCTTCTGATGTATCTATTTATAGCAATTCTGGCTGCCTCGATTTGATTACTTGTAATCCAACCACAACTAGTAGCTTGAATACCGAAATCTCCATAAGCAAGGAAATTTCCTCTTGTAGCTTTACCTTTCATTCTACCACGTTGTACCTTACGATGCTTTACTCTTTTAGGCATTAACATGATCTATTCCTCCTTTCTTACGCGTCAACTTCTTCCTTTTCAACTTTTTTAGTTGGAAGAACTTCTCCATTATAAACCCAAACCTTAACTCCGATCTTACCGTATGTTGTATCTGCTTCAGCAAATCCATAATCAATGTCTGCTCTTAAAGTTTGTAGTGGAATTGTTCCTTCGTGATATTGTTCTGTTCTAGCTATTTCTGCTCCTCCTAATCTTCCTGAACAAGCAGTCTTAACACCCTTTACTCCGTGTTTCATAGCTCTTTGAATTGTTTGCTTCATAGCTCTTCTGAATGAGATTCTCTTTTCTAATTGAGCAGCAATATTTTCTGCCATTAATTGAGCATCTGCTTCAGCATTCTTAACTTCAACAATGTTTATTAAAACATTCTTTCCGCCAATTAACTTATTTATCTTTTGCTTTAAGGCTTCGATTCCAGCTCCACCTTTTCCAATAACAACACCTGGCTTTGCAGTGTGTATGTTTAACTTAATTCTCTTAGCAGCTCTTTCTATTTCGATCTTTGAAATACCTGCTGAGAATAATTCTTTTTTTACATATTCTCTGATCTTGTTATCTTCAACTAAGTTATCAGCAAAGTCTTTTTTATTAGCATACCACTTTGCATCCCACTCTTTGATAACACCTACTCTAAGTCCGTGAGGATGTACTTTTTGACCCACTTATATTTCCCTCCTTCTTCTAAGCTCTTTCTTTAACAACTACAGTTATGTGGCTTGTTTTCTTAAGAATCTTAAACGCTTTACCATGGTCCATTGGTCTAAATCTCTTTAGTGTTGGACCTTGACCAACGTGTATTTCTGAAACATATAATTTGTCAGTATCTAATGCAAAATTATTTTCTGCATTTGCAACAGCTGATTTTAAAACTTTGTTAATAACTACTGCTGCTTCTCTTGGAGTGTATTGTAAAATAGCAAAAGCTTCTTTAACATCTTTTCCTCTTATTAAATCTGTAACTGCTCCTACCTTAATTGGAGACATTCTTACATACTTAGCTATAGCCTTAGCTTCCATATCTTGTTCCTCCTTTCCTGGCGCCTATACTATCTTTTAGACTTCTTATCTGTGTCCACGTGCCCTTTGAAAGTTCTAGTTAAAGCGAACTCTCCAAGCTTATGTCCAACCATATCTTCTGATACATATACAGGAACATGCTTTCTTCCATCGTGAACAGCTATTGTATGACCTATCATTTGTGGGAAAATTGTTGAACTTCTTGACCAAGTCTTTATAACCTTTTTCTCACCATTTGCATTCATTTCTTCAATCTTTTTAATTAATCCTTCATGGACAAAAGGTCCTTTTTTTGTTGATCTACTCACTTATATTGCCTCCCTTCACTAACCTTAGGCTGATAAGCCATGAAGAGAATAGGTTCTCTTCATATTACTTATCGTTTCTTCTCTTAATGATAAATCTATCAGAATACTTCTTATTCTTTCTAGTCTTGTATCCAAGTGCTGGTTTACCCCATGGAGTAACTGGACTTGGTCTACCGATTGGTGATCTACCTTCACCACCACCATGAGGGTGATCGCAAGGGTTCATTACAGAACCTCTAACAGTAGGTCTCCATCCCATGTGTCTCTTTCTACCTGCTTTACCTATATTAACTATATCATTAGTTGAGTTAGATACAGTTCCTACAGTAGCTCTACATTCGATTCTTACATATCTCATTTCACCTGAAGGTAATCTTAATGTAGCGTAGTCTCCTTCTTTAGCCATTAATTGAGCTGAAGCTCCTGCAGATCTAACTAATTGAGCTCCTTTTCCAGCTTGTAACTCTATGTTGTGAACAACTGTACCAACTGGTATATTCTTTAATGGAAGAGCATTACCTGCTTTGATATCTGCTTCTGGTCCTGATACAACTACATCTCCTACAGCTAAACCAGCTGGAGCTATTATGTATCTCTTTTCACCATCTGCATATACTACTAAAGCAATGTATGCCGATCTATTTGGATCGTATTCTATTGTAGCAACCTTTGCTGGAACACCATCCTTATTTCTCTTAAAATCAATTACTCTATACTTTCTCTTAGCACCGCCACCACGATGTCTAACAGTTATTTTACCTTGTGCATTTCTACCACCATTTTTCTTTAAAGAAACAAGAAGTGATTTTTCAGGTACATTTGTTGTAATTTCTTCAAATGTTGCCATTGTCATTTCTCTTCTTGAAGGGGTAGTTGGTTTAAACTTTTTAACTGCCATTTTGTTACCTCCTTCTTACAGCTTATCTGGTGTTTTACACCAATAAATCACCTTTATTTAACTATTGTAATCCTTCAAAGAATTCTATTCCCTTGCTATCTGCTGCAAGTGTTACAATAGCTTTCTTGTAGTCAGATCTCTTTCCTACATGTACGCCCATTCTCTTAGTTTTTCCCATAGTTCTTATAGTTTGAACGCTAGCAACTTTAACTCCAAACACTTCTTCAACAGCTCTCTTTATTTGAGACTTGTTTGAATTAATGTGAACTATGAAAGTGTACTTATTTTCTGCCATAGCTGTCATAGTCTTTTCAGTTATAACAGGCTTTCTTATTATATCATGGCTTGTTAACTTCATTATGCGTACACCTCCTCAATCTTTGATACAGCATCTTTAGTCATGATCACTTTTTCAAACTTTAGTAAATCATAAACATTGATGTTGTTTACAGGAATTACTGAAACTCCTTCAATATTTCTAGCTGACTTATAAACCACTTCGTTTGATTCAGCTGTTACTATTAATGTCTTATTAGCATTGAAAGCTTTTAGCATTTCTGCCATAGACTTAGTCTTGATTGCTTCAAATTCAAGATTTTCTAAAACGATCATCTCTTCATTTTGAACCTTACAAGTTAATGCAGACTTCATAGCTACTCTTCTCATGCTCTTTGGTACTGACATTCTGTAATCTCTTGGCTTTGGTGCAAAAACAACACCACCCTTAATCCATTGTGGAGCTCTTATAGAACCTTGTCTTGCTCTACCTGTTCCCTTTTGTCTCCAAGGCTTGATTCCGCCTCCTCTTACTTCAGCTCTTGTCTTAGCTGATTGAGTTCCTTGTCTCTTGTTTGCAAGTAATGCAACAACTACTTGGTGCATTGCATCCTTATTAACTTCAACTGCGAAAACATTATCGTTTAATTGAATTTCTCCAACTTGCTTTGCTTCTTTATTAAATAATCCTACTGTAGGCATCCTGTGCGTCCTCCTTTCTTACAGAAATTAAGCCTTAACTGTATTTCTAATAACTACTGTACCTTTATTAGGTCCTGGGATTCCACCCTTTATTAGTATTAAATTTTTTTCAGCTATAACTTTAACTACTTCTAAGTTTAATACTGTTGTATTAACAGCACCCATGTGACCTGGCATATGTTTATTCTTAAATGTTCTTGATGGATCTGATGATGCTCCCATTGAACCTACTGCTCTATGGAACTTAGAACCATGTGACATTGGTCCTCTTTGAGCATTCCATCTCTTAATTACACCTTGGAATCCCTTACCTTTAGAAATTCCTGATACATCAACCTTATCTCCTACCGCAAAAACGTCAGCCTTTATTTCTTGACCAACTTCATATTCGCTAGCATTTTCAAGTTTGAATTCTTTAAGTGTTCTTCTTAATGAAACTCCTGCTTTAGCAAAATGTCCCTTAGCTGGCTTGTTAACTAATTTTTCTCTTATTTCACCAAAACCAACTTGGATAGCTTCATACCCATCTTTTTCTGTTGTCTTCTTTTGAACAACAACACATGGACCTGCTTCTACTACTGTTACAGGAATCATCTTTCCATTTTCATTGAAAATTTGAGTCATTCCTATTTTCTTACCTATAATAGCTTTTTTCATTTTACTTACACCTCCCAAACTAATTAGCGGATTGTAACACAATCATAATAGTTCAATCTCTATTTAAAAGTTTTGCTATTAAAGCTTTATTTCGATATCTACACCTGCTGGTAGATTTAATCTCATTAATGCATCAACAGTCTTTGGTGATGGATTAACGATATCTATAAGTCTCTTGTGAGTTCTTATTTCGAACTGCTCTCTAGAGTCCTTGTATTTGTGAACTGCTCTTAATATTGTAACAACATCTTTTTCTGTTGGTAGTGGTACTGGACCAGCAACCTTAGCTCCTGTTGATTTAGCAGTTTCAACGATTTTTTCAGCTGATTGATCTAATATTGTGTGATCAAAAGCCTTTAATCTTATTCTTATTTTTTGTTTTGACATCTTGGTTTCCCTCCTTTTCATGTACGCTTTACTTCTAACGCACAACAGCGGTTATCTGTAAACTGTTCCTGGTGTTTCACACTTTTAAACAAATCTAACAGATTCCCTGTCGTCGGATTCTAGATCCAGACATACTCATCAAGAATTACCCGGAAGTCCGGCAACCTCTTGATTCATCGCTGTTTGCTCTGCAACTTCTTTATTATACTATTTTTCATTAATGTTTTCAAGTTTTTTAATTACATTATTTTTAATTTTTATTTGTATAATATTAACTGTTTTTTCATCTCAACTGTACTTTATTTTATATTCTTTTTTATTCACTTTCAAGCACTTTATTATGTATTTAATGCTTAATACTTATATATTATCCAAAGTTTAGTAATGTTATAATAAATAACTTCTCTTTATATAATAATTTTTCTATAAAGAAAGAGTAGAAGACGTCTCCTCTACTCTTTATAACCAAGTTTAAATTTAAACATTATATGATTCTAAAATTATTCTATTATGCTAGTAACAACACCTGAACCTACAGTTCTTCCACCTTCTCTGATCGCGAATCTTAAACCTTCGTCCATTGCTACTTGAGTTATTAATTCAACGTTCATATCGATGTGATCTCCAGGCATAACCATTTCCATACCTTCTGGTAATTTGATTGATCCTGTAACGTCTGTTGTTCTGAAGTAGAATTGTGGTCTGTATCCATCAAAGAATGGAGTATGTCTTCCACCTTCTTCTTTCTTAAGTACGTATACTTGACCTACGAACTTGCTGTGTGGGTGTACTGATCCAGTCTTAGCTAATACTTGACCTCTTTCGATATCAGTTCTTTGAACACCTCTTAATAATGCTCCAATGTTATCTCCAGCTTGCGCTTCGTCTAGTAACTTTCTGAACATTTCGATTCCTGTTACTACAGTCTTCATCTTTTCTTCTTTTAATCCTACTACTTCAACTTCGTCTCCAACATGTAGGATACCTCTTTCAACTCTTCCTGTTGCAACTGTTCCTCTACCAGTGATTGTAAATACATCTTCTACTGGCATTAAGAATGGCTTATCTGTTGCTCTTTCTGGAGTTGGAATGTAGCTATCTACTGCTTCCATTAATTCCATGATGCACTTAGTAGCTTCTTCATCTGTTGGGTTTTCTAATGCTTTTAATGCTGAACCAGTTATTACTGGAATGTCATCTCCTGGGAAGTTGTATTCGCTTAATAATTCTCTAACTTCCATTTCTACTAATTCAAGTAATTCTGGATCGTCTACCATATCTGCTTTGTTTAAGAATACTACGATATAGTCAACACCAACTCTTGATGCTAGTAGTATATGTTCTCTTGTTTGAGGCATTGGACCATCTGCTGCTGAACATACTAAGATAGCTCCATCCATTTGTGCAGCTCCTGTAATCATGTTCTTAACGTAGTCAGCGTGTCCTGGACAGTCAACGTGTGCATAGTGTCTGTTATCTGTTTGATATTCAACGTGTGCAGTGTTGATTGTGATTCCTCTTTCTTTTTCTTCTGGTGCCTTATCGATTTCTGCGTAATCGAATGCTTCAGCGAATCCTCTGTTTGCTAAAACTGTTGTGATTGCTGCTGTAAGTGTTGTCTTACCGTGGTCTACGTGACCGATTGTTCCAATATTTACGTGGGGTTTATTTCTCTCGAATTTTTCCTTTGCCATTGCAAATTCCTCCTTAAAATATATCAATAAATTTAAAGACTTTTTTCAGTCATTATTATAACCTATAAATATCACAATATCTATATTTATATTGTAGTTTACTTATAAATACTTATATTAATAAGTGTTTGGTGTTACCTTTATGTAACACCAAACAAACTATTTACTTCTATTTCCAGCGATTTGTTCTTGTATGCTCTTTGGAACTTCTTCGTAGTGATCGAATACCATTGCGTAAACACCTCTACCTTGAGTTCTTGATCTTAATGATGTTGCATAACCAAACATTTCAGCTAATGGAATAAATGCTCTAATTACTTGAGCTCCATTTACTGAATCCATACCTTCTAGTCTACCTCTTCTTGAGTTAACGTCACCTATAACGTCTCCCATGTATTCTTCAGGTACAGTTATTTCAACCTTCATCATTGGTTCTAATAATACTGGATCTGCTTTAGCCATAGCATTCTTAAATGCCATAGAACCAGCAATCTTAAACGCCATTTCTGAAGAATCGACTTCATGGTAAGATCCGTGTACTAACTTAACCTTAAAGTTAATAACATTGTATCCAGCTATGTTACCTGTTAAAGCTGCTTCTTGAATACCTGCATCGATTGCTGGAATGTATTCCTTTGGAATAGCTCCACCAACAACAGCATTTTCAAATGAATATTCTCCTTCAGTTGGTTCCATTTCAATTACAGCGTGACCGTATTGTCCTTTACCACCTGATTGCTTAGCATACTTAGCTTCAGCCTTAACAGCCTTCTTAATTGTTTCTTTATATGAAACTTGAGGTGCACCTACATTACACTCAACTTTGAATTCTCTTTGAAGTCTATCAACAATAATATCTAAGTGAAGTTCACCCATACCTGCGATAATTGTTTGACCAGTTTCTTGATCAGTCCAAGTCTTGAAAGTTGGATCTTCTTCTGCAAGCTTAGCTAATGCTAACCCCATCTTTTCTTGACCAGCTTTAGTCTTTGGTTCAATCGCAATGTTGATAACTGGTTCTGGGAATTCCATTGATTCAAGAATTATTGGATTATTTTCTGCACATAGAGTATCTCCAGTTGTAGTATTCTTTAATCCTATAATTGCTCCTAATTCACCAGCTTCTAGTGATTCAACTTCTTCTCTATGATTAGCATGCATTTTAACAAGTCTACCAATTCTTTCTTTCTTACCCTTAGTTGAGTTAAGAACGTAAGAACCACTTTCTATTATACCAGAGTAAATTCTAGCAAAAGCAAGCTTTCCTACGAATGGGTCAGTAGCAATCTTGAATGCTAATGCTGATAAAGGCGCTTCATCTGAAGCTTCTCTTGTAGCTGCTTCACCTTCTAAATTAGTACCTTCTACAGCAGGAATGTCTAGTGGAGATGGTAAGTATGCAACAACTCCATTAATCATTTCTTGAACACCTTTGTTTTTGTATGAAGAACCACAAATACAAGGATAAATTTCATTAGCTATTGTAGCTTTTCTTAAAGCAGCATGTAATTCATCTGCTGTTATTTCTTCACCCTCAAGGTATTTCATCATTAATTCTTCATCAGTTTCAGCTATTGCTTCTATCATAGCATTTCTGTATTCTTCAGCTTGATCTACTAAATCTGCTGGAATTTCTTCAGTTCTAACATCTTTTCCAAGATCGTCATAGAATAATATAGCCTTATTTGATATAAGATCTACCATTCCTTTAAATTGGTCTTCTGATCCTATTGGAATTTGTATTGGAACAGCGTTAGCCTTTAATCTATCTCTTACTGTTTGAACACATCTGAAGAAATCTGCTCCAGTCGCATCCATCTTATTTACATAAATCATTCTTGGTACGCCGTACTTATCTGCCTGTCTCCAAACAGTTTCAGTTTGAGGTTCAACCCCACTCTTAGCATCTAGAACAGTAACTGCTCCATCAAGTACTCTTAATGATCTTTCAACTTCTACTGTGAAGTCTACGTGACCTGGAGTATCAATGATATTTAATTCATGACCTTCCCAGAAACAAGTTGTTGCTGCAGAAGTAATTGTTATACCTCTTTCTTGTTCTTGAACCATCCAGTCCATTTGAGAAGCCCCTTCATGAGTTTCACCAATTTTGTGTGTTCTTCCTGTATAGAATAATATACGTTCTGTAGTTGTAGTCTTACCTGCATCTATATGGGCCATTATTCCGAAATTACGGAATTTTTCTAACGGATATTGTCTTGCCATTTAATTTCCTCCTCTCAACGAGTAATTATAAATTCTAGAAAACTGTTTTGGTAAAAGAACCAAAACAGTTTTTATATTAGTATCTGTAGTGAGCGAAAGCCTTATTAGCTTCTGCCATCTTGTGAGTATCTTCTCTCTTCTTAACAGCAGCACCAGTATTATTAGCTGCATCTAATAATTCTCCAGCTAATCTTTCTGCCATAAGCTTTTCTCCTCTTTTTCTAGCAGCAGCTAGTATCCATCTGATACCTAAAGTCTGTCTTCTTTCTGCTCTAACTTCTATTGGAACTTGATAAGTAGCTCCACCTATTCTTCTTGCTTTTACTTCTAGTAAAGGCATTACATTGTTCATAGCTTCTTCAAATACTTCTAATGCATCTTTACCAGTCTTTTGAGCCATAACTTCAAATGCATTGTAACATATTTTTTGAGCTACTCCCTTTTTACCATCTTCCATTATGTTGTTTATTAACTTAGTAACAACCTTTGAGTTGTACATTGGATCTGGTAATACATCTCTCTTTGCTATATGTCCTTTTCTTGGCACTTTTCTTCCCTCCTTAACATGATAATTTAAGTTCATCGGTACTCGGTACTATTTCGATACCGTAAAGTGCTAACTCCTTCATCTATATAAACTTAAGTTATAAATCTATGTAAATGCTGAAGATAAGCACTACAATTGGTTAAGAGACTATTTCTTCTTAGGTCTCTTAGCTCCATACTTTGATCTTCCTTGCATTCTGTTAGCTACACCAGCACAGTCTAATGCTCCTCTTACGATATGGTATCTAACACCAGGAAGGTCCTTTACTCTACCACCTCTTATAAGAACAACGCTATGTTCTTGTAAGTTGTGTCCTACACCACCAATGTATGCAGTAACTTCATATCCATTTGTAAGTCTTACTCTGGCAATCTTTCTTAACGCTGAGTTAGGCTTCTTTGGAGTAGTAGTCTTAACAACAGTACAAACACCTCTCTTTTGAGGACACTCCTTAAGTGCTGGAGCAGTTGAAGTTGTAACAGCTACTTTTCTTCCTTTTCTTACTAATTGGCTTATAGTTGGCATTCTTTCACCTCCTGAATTTTATTTATCTATTTAAATATAAAAAGATAAAACAAGTTAATTAAATTCATAAAGGCAAAGTAATAATTACTTTGCCTCCATGAAACATGTAGACAATCAAATCTATGTGAATCTAAAAATCACACATCTCGTATTTTATCATTTAAGCATACGCATGTCAATAAATTTGAATTGTATTATTCTACCTTTAATAAGCTGTCATCCATAGTTAAATCTTCTTCAACATCAAGCTTTACTGATCTGTATCTCATCATACCAGTTCCAGCTGGAATCAGCTTACCTATTATTACATTTTCCTTCAATCCAACAAGAGGATCAGTTTTACCCTTTATTGCAGCTTCTGTAAGTACTCTTGTTGTTTCTTGGAATGATGCTGCTGATAAGAAACTGTCAGTTGCAAGAGCAGCTTTAGTAATTCCTAATAGCGCTTGTTCTCCTGTAGCTTCTTCTCCACCAAACTCTCTTACCTTTTCATTTGCTTCTTCGAAGTCAAATATATCAATCATTGTTCCAGGTAATAGTTCAGTATCACCAGAATCTGTAACTTTAATCTTTCTAGTCATTTGTCTAACAACTACTTCTAAGTGCTTATCATTAATATCAACCCCTTGAAGTCTATAAACTTTTTGAACTTCACTAAGCAGATATCTTCTAGCACCATCTATACCCTTGATATTCATGATATCATGTGGGTTAACAGAACCTTCTGTAACTTCATCTCCAGCTTCTATAACATCATTATCGTTAACTTTTAGTCTTGATCCAAATGGAATATCATAGCTCTTTTCTTCGCCATCAGCTCCCATTACATATACAGTTCTCTTTTTCTTAGTTTCCTCTATTCTTACAGTACCACTAATTTCACTTACAATTGCAAGCCCCTTAGGTTTTCTAGCTTCAAATAATTCTTCAACTCTAGGAAGACCTTGTGTTATATCCGCACCGGCAACACCACCTGTATGGAATGTTCTCATTGTAAGCTGAGTTCCTGGTTCACCGATAGATTGAGCAGCTATTATACCAACTGCTTCACCTATGTTTATCTTCTTAGCAGTAGCCATATTCATTCCATAACACTTAGCACATACACCTATTTTACACTTACATGTAAATACAGATCTAATTTTAACCTTTTTAACTCCTGTGGCTACTATTGTTTCTGCCATTTCTGAATCAACATAAGTATCGTTATTAGCAATAACTTCTCCTGTAGAAGGGTTTATTACATCTTCTGCAAGATATCTACCTGTTAATCTTTCAGCTAAGCCTTCAACAACTTCATTACCTTCTCTAATTTCAGATACAACCATACCATCTGTAGCGCCACAGTCTTCTTCTCTTACAATTACGTCTTGAGAAACATCAACTAATCTTCTAGTTAAGTATCCTGAATCGGCAGTCTTTAAGGCGGTATCGGCATTACCTTTTCTAGCTCCGTGAGTAGATAAGAAGTATTCAAGTACATCTAGACCTTCTCTAAAGGATGCTCTAATTGGTAATTCTATAATCTTACCAGATGGACTTGCCATAAGTCCTCTCATACCAGCTAATTGCTTAATTTGTGACTTAGAACCTCTGGCACCAGAGTCAGCCATCATAAATATTGGGTTAAATTTATCAAGGCTTTCCATTAGAGTATCAGCAACTTCTTCAGTTGTCTTAGTCCATTTTTCTATAACTCTTTCATATCTTTCATCATCAGATATGAAACCTCTTTTATACATTTTTTCAATCTTTTCTATTGTTTCATCCGCATCTCTTAATAAATCATACTTTTCTTTAGGTACAATCATATCTGATGCAGCAACAGTTATAGCTCCGATTGACGAATAGTGATATCCTAAGGCTTTTATTTTATCCAACATTATCGAAGTTTCAGTTGGACCATGCTTTAAGTAACACTTATCTATTATCTTACCTAAAGATTTCTTAGTAACTAAGAAGTCTACTTCTAAGTTAAACTCTTCATCTTTATTATTTCTATCAACAAATCCAAGATCTTGTGGAATTGATTCATTGAATATTAATTTACCAACAGTAGTTTTAATTATTCCTGTTTTTTCAACTCCATCTACAGTCTTAAATAACTTTACATGTATTTTATCATGTACTCCTATTTCTTTTAACTCATAAGCCATTATAGCTTCTTCTTTTGAGTAGAAATATTTATCTTCCTTTTCTTGTTCCTTATCTATTGTTAAATAATAAGAACCAAGAACCATATCTTGAGTAGGAACACAAACTGGTTTACCATCAGATGGCTTTAATATGTTACCAGCCGCAAGCATTAAAAATCTTGCTTCTGCTTGTGCTTCTACAGATAAAGGTACGTGAACAGCCATTTGGTCACCATCAAAGTCAGCATTATATGCTGTACAAACTAATGGATGTAACTTTATAGCTCTACCTTCAACTAATACTGGTTGGAATGCTTGAATACCTAATCTGTGAAGTGTAGGAGCACGGTTTAATAATACCGGATGGTCTGCAATAACTTCTTCTAATACATCCCATACTTGTGGCATTACTCTCTCTACCATTCTCTTAGCACTCTTTATGTTATGAGCTATTCCATCTTCAACTAATTTTTTCATTACAAATGGCTTGAATAATTCAAGAGCCATTTCTTTAGGAAGACCACATTGGTACATTTTTAATTCTGGACCAACAACGATAACAGATCTACCTGAGTAGTCAACTCTCTTACCAAGTAAGTTTTGTCTAAATCTACCTTGCTTACCTTTAAGCATATCTGATAAAGACTTTAATGGTCTATTACCAGGACCTGTTACAGCTCTTCCTCTTCTTCCATTATCTACAAGAGCATCTACTGCTTCTTGAAGCATTCTTTTTTCATTTCTAACAATGATATCAGGAGCTCCTAAATCTAATAACTTCTTAAGTCTGTTATTTCTATTTATAACTCTTCTGTAAAGATCATTTAAATCAGATGTTGCAAATCTTCCACCATCTAATTGTACCATTGGTCTTAAATCTGGTGGAATAACAGGAATTACATCTATAATCATCCACTTTGGATCATTACCAGACTTTTTGAAGGATTCAATAACTTCAAGTCTTCTAATTATTCTTACCTTTTTTTGACCTGTACTTTGCTTTAACTCTTCTTTTAACTCTATAGATTGTGCTTCTAAATCTATTTCTCCTAGAAGTTGTTTAACAGCTTCTGCACCCATACCTGCAACAAAGCTTTCTTCACCATATTTATCTGCAGCTTCTCTATATTCTTTTTCATTAAGAAGTTGCTTCTTTAAAAGTGGTGTTTCCTTAGGATCAATTACTACGTATGAAGCAAAGTATAGTATTTTTTCTAAAGCTCTTGGTGACATATCAAGTATTAATCCCATTCTTGATGGAATTCCTTTGAAGTACCATATATGAGATACTGGGGCAGCCAGTTCTATATGCCCCATTCTCTCTCTTCTAACTTTAGCCTTTGTGACTTCAACTCCACATCTATCACAAACTATACCTTTATATCTTACTCTTTTATATTTACCACAGTGACATTCCCAATCCTTCATTGGTCCAAATATTCTTTCACAGAATAGACCATCTCTTTCAGGCTTTAATGTTCTATAGTTTATTGTTTCTGGTTTCTTAACTTCTCCTCTTGACCATTTTCTTACTTGCTCAGGAGATGCTAATCCTATTTGTATTGCATCAAAATTATTTAACTCAAACAAGGGTATATCCTCCCTTCAAAATTAGTGTTCGTCATTAAAATCATCTAGTACTAAATCTTCTTGTAGTCCCTCGATTTGAAAACTTTCGAAATCTTCTTCTTGTTCTGGTTCTACTTCTTCTACTGTATAGCTATCATCAATTTCCGCTTCTGGTTCAGAAGTAAATTCTTCTGTTCCTTCTATATTCACCTCTAAGTTTTCCATATCCTCATCTGCGAATTCTTTTAATTGAACTTCTTGATTTTCTTCATTTAAAACTTTAATGTCTAAGCAAAGAGCTTGAAGTTCTTTAATAAGAACCTTAAATGATTCTGGAACACCTGGTTCAGGGATATTTTCACCCTTAACTATTGCTTCATATGTCTTAACTCTACCTACAACATCATCTGACTTAACAGTTAATATTTCTTGTAATGTATGCGCAGCACCATATGCTTCTAATGCCCAAACTTCCATTTCACCAAATCTTTGACCACCAAATTGAGCTTTACCTCCAAGTGGTTGTTGTGTAACTAGTGAGTATGGTCCAGTTGATCTAGCATGAATCTTATCGTCAACTAAGTGAGCTAGCTTTAAGATATACATTATACCAACTGTAACTTCATTATCAAATGGTTCTCCTGTTCTACCATCATATAAAACAGTTTTACCATTAGCATTATAACCTGCTTTTTCAAGACATTCTTCTATATCTTCTTCAGTTGCTCCATCAAATACTGGAGTAGCTATATGCCATCCTAATTGGCTAGCAGCCCATCCTAAGTGAACTTCAAGTACCTGACCGATGTTCATACGTGAAGGAACCCCTAGAGGATTTAAACATATTTGTAGCGGTCTTCCGTCTGGTAAAAATGGCATATCTTCTTCAGGAAGTACTCTTGAGATAACCCCCTTGTTACCATGACGTCCAGCCATCTTATCCCCTACAGATATCTTTCTCTTTTGCGCAATATAAGCTCTTACAAGTTCATTTACGCCTGGATTTAATTCGTCTCCATTTTCTCTTGTAAACACTTTAACATCTACAATTATACCAGCTTCACCATGAGGAGCTCTTAATGAAGTATCTCTTACTTCTCTTGCCTTTTCACCGAATATTGCTCTTAACAGTCTTTCTTCAGCTGTTAATTCAGTTTCACCCTTTGGAGTAACCTTACCAACAAGAATATCTCCAGATCTTACTTCAGCACCTACTCTTATTATTCCTCTTTCATCGATATCCTTAAGTGCATCTTCACTTACATTAGGAATATCTCTAGTAATTTCTTCTGGTCCTAATTTTGTGTCTCTAGCTTCACATTCATATTCTTCTATATGAATAGATGTAAATACATCTTCTCTAACTAGTTCTTCAGAAATAAGCATAGCATCTTCGTAGTTATATCCTTCCCACGTAATGAATCCCATTCTGATATTTTTACCTAATGATATTTCACCTAGATCTGTTGATGGACCATCAGCTAATACTTGATTCTTAAATACTATTTCACCTTTATCAACTATTGGTCGTTGATTTATGCACATACCTTGGTTACTTCTCTTAAACTTAAGTAATTTATAAGTATCAATTCCGCCATCAATATCTCTTTTAATTCTCACTTCGTTAGCACTTACATAAGTTACAACACCAGCATTTTTAGCCTTAGGAAGTACTCCTGAGTCTACTGCTGCTTTGTACTCTATTCCTGTACCAACGATAGGAGCTTGAGTCTTTAATAATGGAACAGCTTGACGTTGCATGTTTGATCCCATCAGTGCTCTTGAGGCATCGTCATTCTCAAGGAAAGGTATCATTGCAGTAGCAACTGATACTATTTGTCTAGGCGATACGTCTATTAAATCTACATCTTCTGCTGGTACAACAAATACATCTTCCTTATTTCTTACTGTTACCTTTTTATCAACAAAGTGACCATTTCCGTCAATCGGTTCTTTAGCTTGTGCAACTAAATATTGATCTTCCTCATCTGCCGTAAAATATCTTATTTCATTTGTAATTGTATTAGTTTCTTTATCTATAATTCTATATGGTGTTTCTATAAACCCATATTCATTAACTCTTGCAAATGTTGCTAAGGAGTTTATAAGACCTATGTTAGGTCCTTCTGGAGTCTCGATAGGACACATTCTTCCATAATGAGAATGGTGAACGTCTCTAACTTCAAAACCAGCTCTTTCTCTTGATAAACCACCTGGTCCAAGAGCAGATAATCTTCTCTTGTGAGTTAATTCTGAAAGTGGGTTAATCTGATCCATGAATTGTGATAATTGAGAACTACCAAAGAATTCTTTAATAGCAGCAGCTACTGGTCTAATGTTTATTAACATTTGAGGAGTAATTGCTTCTTGATCTTGAATAGTCATTCTTTCTTTAACTACTCTTTCCATTCTTGATAAACCAATTCTAAATTGGTTTTGTAGTAATTCACCAACTGATCTAATTCTTCTATTTCCAAGATGATCAATATCGTCAACATATCCTATATTATAAGCCAATCCAATTTCGTAACTAATAGTCGCAAAAATATCATCTCTTATAATATGCTTAGGAATTAATTTATTGATATTTTTCTTGATTTCTTCTTTTATTGAATCTTCATCAGAGTAATTATCTAAAATTTCTCTTAATGTAGGGTAATGTACATATTCCTTAATGTTTAAGTCTGTTACATCAAAGTTAACATGCTTAGTTATATCAACAAAGTTATTTCCGATTACTCTTACAACTCTATCTTCCACTAAAACATCAACTGAATTTATTCCTACATTTCTAATTTCTTCAGCAATTGTTCTACTAATTTTTTGGCCGCTTTCAACCATTATTTCTCCAGTTGATGGATTAATAATGTCATTAGCAGCTATTTGATTTGCAATTCTTAAGTTTAATGCAAGTTTCTTGTTGAACTTATATCTACCTACTCTAGACAAATCATATCTTTTTGCATCAAAGAATAAAGAATCAATTAAAGATACTGCACTATCTACTGTAGGTGGTTCACCTGGTCTTAATCTTTTATAGATTTCTAATAGTGCTTCTTCTTTCGTTTTAGTATTGTCTTTTTCAATTGTTGCCTTGAATCTTTCTTCTTCTCCAAAGTAATCTAATAATTCTTGATCACTTCCAAATCCCATTGCTCTTCCTAAAATAGTGATTGGTAGCTTTCTAGTCTTATCAATTCTTACATATATTACGTCATTAGAGTCAGTTTCATATTCTAACCAAGCTCCTCTGTTTGGAATTACTGTAGAAGAAAACAGCTTTTTACCACTCTTATCTCTACTATAACTGTAATATACACCTGGAGATCTTACTAATTGGCTGACTATTACTCTTTCAGCACCATTAATAATAAAAGTTCCTTGTTCAGTCATTAATGGGAAATCACCCATGAAGACTTCTTGTTCTTTTATTTCTCCTGTTTCATTGTTCTGTAATCTTACAGAAACCTTTAGTGGTGCAGCATAAGTAGCGTCTCTTTCCTTACACTCTTCCACTGAATACTTAATATTATCCATATCAAGCTTATAGTCTACGAATTCAAGTACTAGATTACCAGTAAAGTTGCTTATCGGATTGACATCATCAAAAACCTCATGAAGCCCTTCTCTTAAAAACCACTGATACGAATCTAATTGTACTTCAATTAGATTTGGCATTTCGGTTACGTCTTTAACCTTACCAAAACTCATTCTTGTTCTTTTCCCAACTTGGACAGGATGTACCATGAATCTTCACCCCTTGTATAAACTAAAATAACCAAAAGCATAGCTTCCCTAAGGACTTTATGCTTTCGGAGAACATCATCTTTTTAGTATAGCCACATTTTTATGCACCTATACACATTTTGCCATTTTTATATACTTATCCATATTGAACAGTACATTTAATGATAGTATCATATTCCCAAATTAATGTCAATATTTTTTATTTTTTTCTTCCGTACTATTGGACAATAAAAAAGGTGCTATACAGCACCTTTTTATATTCCAAGTTAAATTACTTAACTTCTACTTCTGCACCAACTTCAGCTAATTTAGCCTTGATGTCTTCAGCTTCTTCCTTAGAAACTGCTTCTTTTAATGTCTTAGGAGCTCCGTCAACTATTTCCTTAGCTTCCTTTAATCCTAACCCAGTAAGTTCTCTTACAACCTTGATTACTTTAATCTTTTGAGATCCAGCATTTGCTAATACCACATCAAATTCAGTCTTTTCTTCAGCAGCTCCACCTGCAACTGCTGCACCTGCTACTGCTACTGGAGCAGCAGCGCTTACTCCGAATTCTTCTTCGCAAGCTTTTACTAATTCATTTAATTCTAAAACGCTCATTTCTTTTATAGCTTGAATGATATCTTCTCTTGTCATTTTAATTGCACCTCCAAAATTACTTAACACATTGTTTTGTTATTATTCAGCTGATTCAGCTTCTTTTTGATCTTTAATTGCACTTAATAAGTATGCAAGGTTTGATAAAGGAGCCTTGATACTTCCAAGAAGTTTCGCAATAAGAACTTCTTTTGATGGTATTGTAGCAAGTTGAGAAACCTTTTCTTTATCAAAGATTTGTCCTTCAACAATACCTGCTTTTAATTCAAGTTTCTTATGATCCTTAGCAAAATCATTTAAGATTCTTGCAGGAGCAGTAGCATCTTCATATCCGAATGCTATAGAAACTGGTCCTTCTAAATATTCAGAAATAGCTTCTAATCCTAATTCCTTAGCAGCTAATGTTACTAAAGTATTCTTGTATACTTTATATTCAACACCAGCTTCTCTTAAGTTCTTTCTTAATTGAGTATCTTCTTCAACAGTAAGACCTTGATAGCTTGCAAGAATTACAGATTGTGACTTTTCTAACTTTTCTTTGATTTCAGCAACCTTTGCTTCTTTCATTTGTCTGTTCTTGTTCATTACTGTGTGTCCACCTCCTCACAGTTTATAACTGCTTAATATTAATAAAGGTCTTCCCGTAGACAAGGAAGACCTAAAGTAAACATAACTAACTTTATTGGTACCTCGGTAGGTTGTTATACGTTATGCAATAGCACCTACTGTCTACGGAAATAATATTATCTTTTTAACAACACAACCGATTATAGCATCTAATTCAGTTCAAGTCAATACTATTCTAAAACTTTTACTGGGTTAATCTTAGCTCCTGGTCCCATTGTGCTTGAAACAGTTACTGATTTTACATATTGTCCCTTAGCTGCTGCTGGCTTAGCCTTAATTAAAGCTTCCATTAATGCGTGGAAGTTTTCCTTTAACTTTTCAGCACCGAATGACTTCTTACCAATTGGGCAGTGAACTATAGCAGTCTTATCAACTCTATATTCAACCTTACCAGCCTTAATGTCAGCAATTGCCTTAGCAACATCAAATGTTACTGTTCCTGACTTAGGGTTTGGCATTAATCCCTTAGGTCCAAGTATTCTACCTATTCTACCAACAACACCCATCATATCTGGAGTTGCTACAACTACATCGTAGTCGAACCAGTTTTCTGATTGGATCTTTTGAACTAATTCTTCAGCTCCGACAAATTCTGCTCCTGCCGCTTCTGCTTCCTTAGCCTTATCTCCTTTAGCAAATACTAATACTCTTACAGTCTTACCAGTTCCGTTTGGTAATACAACTGCTCCTCTAACTTGTTGATCTGCATGTCTTGGATCTACCCCAAGTCTTACATGTAATTCGATAGTTTCATCGAAATTAGCTTTTGCAGTTTTTACAGATAGCTCTAAAGCTTCTGCTGGATTGTATAAAGTATTCTTATCTATTAACTTTGCACTTTCAACATATTTCTTTCCCATAATAAGCCTCCTTTGTGGTAATAACGGCCTAGACCTCCCACGAATTTATGAATTACTCTTCGATAGTTACGCCCATACTTCTTGCAGTACCTTCGATCATGCTCATAGCAGCTTCGATTGTAGCAGCATTTAAGTCTGGCATTTTTAATTCAGCAATCTTTCTTACTTGTTCCTTTGTTAACTTACCAACCTTAGTTCTGTTTGGTACACCTGAACCGCTTTCTAATCCTAATTCTTTCTTAATTAGAACTGCAGCTGGAGGTGTCTTTAATATGAAACTAAAAGATCTGTCTTGGTATACTGTGATTACTACTGGTATTATTAATCCAGCTTGATTTGCAGTTTTAGCATTAAACTCCTTACAGAATCCCATTATGTTTACACCATGTTGACCTAATGCTGGACCAACTGGTGGTGCTGGTGTAGCCTTACCTGCTGCAAGTTGAAGTTTAATCATTCCAGTTACTTTCTTAGCCATTTGTTATTCCTCCTATACTGTGGTGATTACGGATTTTTTCAATCCTCCCACTTAATTAAAAAACATTAGTTAATAATTTATATAACTATTAAACTAACTTCTCGATTTGATTAAAATCTAGTTCGGCTAAAGTTTCTCTACCGAACATATCTACTGATGCTTTTATTTTGTGCTTTTCAGCATTAATTTCTTGCACTAGTGCAACGAAATCTCTTAATGGTCCTGATATTACTCTAACCCCTTCGCCTACTTCTAAATCAATTTCTTGTGGAAGTTCAACAATTCCCATAGATTCAATTTCTTCTTCAGTAAGCGGAACTGGCTTAGATCCAGGTCCAACAAACCCTGTCACTCCTCTGGTATTTCTTACTACATACCAAGATTCATCTGACATTAGCATTTTTATTAGCACATAACCAGGAAACTTCTTTTTCAAAGTTACTTTTTGCTTACCATCTTTTTCTTCAATAACTTCTTCCATTGGAACTTGTATATCAACAAATAGTTCTTGAAGATTTCTATTTTCAATAGTTTTTTCAATAGTAGCTTTCACTTTGTTTTCATATCCTGAGTATGTATGTACTACATACCATCTTGCTCTTTCACTCATATTTATTCCGGTGATATCCACCTAAACCTCCCTTACTTAAGTTTCAAAATCACTTCAAAGAGGTTTTGAAAAATATAATCGAATCCGCCTATTATTACAACATAGATTAAGACGAACACAGCTACAGCAATTAATGCTTTTTTAGTTTCATTTTTAGAAGGCCAAGTTATTCTTTTAACTTCTGCCTTAACCTCTCTAAAAAACTTAAATATACCGCCTTTTTTAGCAGTATTGGATTTAACTTTACTATTGTCAGCCATTTTATCACATCCTTAAAATTGGTAAGTATGTGTCTTTACTTAAATCGCTAATTACTTAGTTTCTCTATGAAGAGTGTGCTTCTTACAGAACTTACAATACTTTTGCATTTCCATTCTGTCTGGGTTGTTCTTCTTATTCTTCATTGAGTTGTAGTTTCTTTGCTTACACTCTGTGCATGCTAAAGTTATCTTTACTCTCACGGTCTGCACCTCCAGTTATTCCTATATATTATATTTTAAGAGACAATTTCTCTTACTGTTTCAATTAATTTTGTAATTATGAGTTACTTTTCCACATTATCATAAAAGTTGTCTACTGTCAATATGGTCTTCCTTTGCAAAGGACTAGGTATTAATACCCAGTCCTAATACTTTAAACCAATTTTATATCAATTATTCTATTATGCTAGTAACAACACCTGAACCTACAGTTCTTCCACCTTCTCTGATCGCGAATCTTAAACCTTCGTCCATTGCTACTTGAGTTATTAATTCAACGTTCATATCGATGTGATCTCCAGGCATAACCATTTCCATACCTTCTGGTAATTTGATTGATCCTGTAACGTCTGTTGTTCTGAAGTAGAATTGTGGTCTGTATCCATCAAAGAATGGAGTATGTCTTCCACCTTCTTCTTTCTTAAGTACGTATACTTGACCTACGAACTTGCTGTGTGGGTGTACTGATCCAGTCTTAGCTAATACTTGACCTCTTTCGATATCAGTTCTTTGAACACCTCTTAATAATGCTCCAATGTTATCTCCAGCTTGCGCTTCGTCTAGTAACTTTCTGAACATTTCGATTCCTGTTACTACAGTCTTCATCTTTTCTTCTTTTAATCCTACTACTTCAACTTCGTCTCCAACATGTAGGATACCTCTTTCAACTCTTCCTGTTGCAACTGTTCCTCTACCAGTGATTGTAAATACATCTTCTACTGGCATTAAGAATGGCTTATCTGTTGCTCTTTCTGGAGTTGGAATGTAGCTATCTACTGCTTCCATTAATTCCATGATGCACTTAGTAGCTTCTTCATCTGTTGGGTTTTCTAATGCTTTTAATGCTGAACCAGTTATTACTGGAATGTCATCTCCTGGGAAGTTGTATTCGCTTAATAATTCTCTAACTTCCATTTCTACTAATTCAAGTAATTCTGGATCGTCTACCATATCTGCTTTGTTTAAGAATACTACGATATAGTCAACACCAACTCTTGATGCTAGTAGTATATGTTCTCTTGTTTGAGGCATTGGACCATCTGCTGCTGAACATACTAAGATAGCTCCATCCATTTGTGCAGCTCCTGTAATCATGTTCTTAACGTAGTCAGCGTGTCCTGGACAGTCAACGTGTGCATAGTGTCTGTTATCTGTTTGATATTCAACGTGTGCAGTGTTGATTGTGATTCCTCTTTCTTTTTCTTCTGGTGCCTTATCGATTTCTGCGTAATCGAATGCTTCAGCGAATCCTCTGTTTGCTAAAACTGTTGTGATTGCTGCTGTAAGTGTTGTCTTACCGTGGTCTACGTGACCGATTGTTCCAATATTTACGTGGGGCTTATTTCTCTCGAATTTTTCCTTTGCCATTGTAATTCCTCCTTACTATTTCTTAAATAAACTTTGCCTAGCGTTCACTGCTTATTTCGTGGAGCTCACGATCGGGATTGAACCGACGACCTCCGCCTTACCAAGGCGACGCTCTACCGACTGAGCTACGTGAGCACTCATATATTGACTTTTTCAATATACCAATTATAAAGTTTACTATCAAATTTTTTATTTGTCAACAACAAATTAACTACTCCAAATGCAAGCATTTTTCAAGTTTTCTCTTAACTCTTTGTAGTGCATTATCTATAGATTTAGCATGTCTATCTAAATCACAAGCAATCTCTTGATAAGATTTACCATCTAGATATGATGTAAGTACCTCTAATTCTAAATCAGATAATACTTTTGATATTTCTCCCTCAATATGCTCCATTTGCTCCTGGCTTATAACTAGCTCTTCTGGATCAGTTATCCTAAATCCAGCTAACACATCTAAAAGTGTCCTATCTGACTCTTCTTCATAAATTGGTTTATTTAAAGACACATATGTATTTAGGGGAATATGTTTTTGCCTTGTCGCCGTCTTAATTGCTGTTATTATTTGTCTTGTAACACATAGTTCAGCAAATGCTTTAAAGGAGGTTAACTTATCAGGTTTAAAATCCCTTATGGCTTTATAAAGTCCTATCATACCTTCTTGATATATATCTTCTTTATCAGCACCAATCAAAAAGTAAGATTTAGCTTTTGCCTTCACAAAGTTCTCATACTTAGATATAAGATACTCTTGTGCTCTTACATTACCGTTTTTTGCTTCTAAAACAATTTCTTCATCTAACTTTTCATCAAACTCTGAATAGTTTTCCATCAAATACCCTTCGTTAAACACTTCTCCCCCTCCGAACTATGATATTATATAATTAAAATTATACTCTACCCTATTAAATTAAGTCAAATTTTTCACTTGCTCCTTCGCATATCTTCTAACTTCTTAAGCACTTCATTATCAATATTATCTTGCAAATGATTTTTATTAGGATTTTTAATTTTTTCAGACTTCATTCGTATATTCTTTTCGGTTTTCATAACTTCATTGTAGAATTCAAGAGATGACATTCTAACTGCACCTCTTTGAAATATAGTTTGTTGTTCCATCCAATCAGATGTAACTACATACACTTCATACTTTCTACCTACATTATGAACTTCTTTTTCTATGTAACTATCTGCTGTTTGACCATCCTTCGTAAAAACAATAGTTAAATTTTTATTTTTTTCTTCTTTTTTCTCTCTATTGCCAGCGACCTTATACCCATCAAAAACTAATATAACCTTGCAGTCACTATAGGAACCATAATTATGCATTATGTCAATCAACTTTTCCCTTGTACCATCAAAAGTATACTCTTTATCAGTCTTTAAATTAGGCCAACTATTAAGAACATTATACCCATCTACAAATACTAACTTCACAAGTATCCCTCATTTATTTAATTAATCTTCCTTTTAACACTTCATACATCATTATACCCCCTGCAACAGAAGCATTTAAAGAGTTAATTTTTCCTACCATAGGTATCTTAACCAACTTGTCACACTTTTTAAGAGTAAGTTTAGATATCCCTTTACCTTCACTCCCAACAATAATGGCGCATGGTCCTGAAAAATTCACTTCATAGCTATATTCCACACCATCTATATCGGCTCCATACACCCATATACCTTCTTCTTTCAACTCATCTATAACCTTATTTATATTAGTTACCTTTGCTACCTTCATATGTTCTATCGCACCAACTGAAGACTTATATACAGTAGAAGTAACACCTACATTTCTTCTTTTAGGAATTATAATTCCATGAACTCCACATAACTCAGCCGTTCTTATTATAGAGCCAAGATTGTGAGGATCTTCTATTTCATCTAATATTACAATAAACGGTGCTTCTCCCTTTTTCTTTGCAAAATTTAATATGTCAGATACTTCATAGTATTTATATGGAGTAATCCTTACAGCTACACCTTGATGTACTATACCCCCACATAATAAATCTAACTTTTTTCTATCAACTTCTTTTATAACCAACTTTTTTTCTTTTGCTAAAGAAATAATACTATTTATTGACCCTTCAGTCTGTCCCTTAGCTATGTATAACGCTTCAATTGTCCTGTCACTTTTAATAGCTTCTGTAACTGCATTTCTCCCAGCTATTAAATCTTCTCTTTCCTCTACAGTATGATTTTCGCCTCTAGACGACTTTTCTTTATGTTTATTTACAGTATTTTTTTCTCTTTTAGCCATGTAAGTTACTCCTTTACTCTTCGTTATTTATTATTTCGATACTTTTATTCATTATATAACTTAATCTTTCCTTATTTCCTATTAAATATATATATCCAACTAAGCTTTCAAAACCAGTTGCCATTCTATAATCTCTAACATCTGCATTCTTAGGTACAGTGGCCGACTTAGTGTTCCTACCTCTTTTATATATATATAACTCCTCTTCTGTAAGCTCATCTTCCAATTTATGCATAGCCAATGATTGACTCTTAGCCTTTACATATCCTATAGCCTCTTTATGCATTTTATGAGCCGATAACTCAGAATTAGAAGATAATATATAGTTTCTTATAAACACTTCATATACACCATCTCCAACTAATGCAAGCTGAAGTGGATTTAACATTCTAGCTTCATCTTTAGTAAATTCTCTTACTCTTAAATCCTCTAACATTTTATTCTCCTTTAAATAAGGGTTGCAAATCCTGCAACCCTTAATAAATATCTTAATTTACCTTTTTCCACCTAACTCCTTGTGGAGTATCTTCAAGCACAATTCCTCTAGCCTTCAAATCATCTCTAATTTTATCAGCTAATGCAAAATCTCTATTCTTTCTTGCATTTTGTCTTTGCTCTATTAATTCTTCTATTTCACTCTCAAGATCACCTTTTGTTGATTTTTGTAGGATTCCTAAAGGACCTCCTAACTCTCTTATTAATTCTAAGGCCTTTGTAGCTAATTCCTTTGAAGAATTAATAGTTATATTAGTATTTATATCCTTAGATAATTCAAATAATACAGTTAATGCGTCAGCAGTATTAAAATCATCATCCATCTTTTGAATATATCTTTCTCTATACTTATCTAGAGAATCCAAATAACTCTTCTCTTCTTCATTCATTTCTTCTTTAGAAACTTCACCTATTAAGTTTTCTAAATTAGATACTGCATTATATAATCTATCCATAGATGCTTTAGCTGAATCCAATAACTCTTTACTAAAGTTAATTTGTATTCTATAGTGTGCTGACATCATAAAGAATCTAATTACATCTGCATCATATTCTTTTAATATATCTCTAGCTGTGAAGAAATTATTTAGAGACTTAGACATTTTTTGATTATTTACATTTACATAAGCAGAATGTAACCAATAATTAGCAAACGTCTTACCAGTTAATGCTTCACTTTGAGCCACTTCATTTTCATGATGAGGAAACGCTAAATCCATTCCTCCAGCATGAATATCAATTGTTTCTCCTAGTAGCTTTTTAGCCATACATGAGCATTCAATATGCCATCCTGGTCTTCCTTTACCCCACGGACAATCCCAAGCAGGTTCTCCTGGCTTTTGAGCTTTCCAAATAGCAAAATCCATAGGATCTTTTTTTCTTTCATCTGCTGCAGATGAAGTTCTATTACTAGCTCCCATTTGAAGGTCTTCTAAACTTTGTCCTGAAAGTTTACCATACGCTTCAAACTTCTTAGTTCTAAAGTACACATCTCCATCTACTTCATAAGCATATCCCTTTTCTATTAACTTAGATACAAAGTCAATAATATCATCTATAAACTCTGTAGCTCTTGGGTTTACAGTTGCTCTTTCAATATTAAGTGCATCAGCATCTGTATAATATTCTGATATATACTTATCTCCAATGTTTTTTACTGTTGTTCCCTCTTCATTAGCTTTATTTATCATTTTATCATCTATATCAGTAAAATTTTGTACAAACTTCACCTTGTATCCTCTATACTCTAGGTATCTTCTAATTGTATCAAATACAATAAAAGTTCTACCATTTCCTATATGAAAGAAATTATATACTGTAGGACCACAGACATACATCTTTACTTCCCCTGGAGTAATAGGTACAAATTCTTCTTTTTTTCTTGTCAGAGTATTATATAGCTTCATCTTTTATCCTCCTAAATTACTTTAATTTAAGGTTGTTTTCTTCAAATAACGCTTTTACTCTATTACAAACATCTTCTATCTTAATAACCTCATTATCGCCGCCAGCTCTTAACTTAAATTCAACTGCCCCTTCACTAATCTTCTTACCAACAGTAACTCTCATAGGTATTCCGATTATTTCAGAATCCTTGAACTTAACACCAGCTCTTTCATTTCTATCATCCATTAAAACTTCCACACCTAGGTCTTTTAATGAATTGTATAATTTTTCTGCAACCTTCATTTGTTCTTCATCTTTTATATTTACAGGAATTACTGACACATGGTATGGTGCAACAGATAATGGCCATACTATACCATTTTCATCATGATGTTGTTCTATTATTGAAGCCATGGTTCTTGTAACTCCAATACCATAACATCCCATTACAAATGGAGTATTCTTTCCATTTTCATCTATAAAAGTAGCATTCATAGCTTCTGAGTACTTAGTTCCTAGCTTAAATATATGCCCTACTTCTGTACCTCTAGCTATAGAAACTTTTCCACCACATAATGGACATTTCCCACCATCTTCTACATTTCTGAAGTCTCCTACAGTCCCTTCAAAATCTCTTCCATAATTAACATTTTTTAAGTGATATCCAGTTTCGTTAGCTCCAACAATCATGTTATACATATTCTTAACTTCTTCATCAACTAATAATAAATCTACTTTTAAACCTACTGGTCCACCAAATCCCACTTCACATCCTGTAGCATTTTTATATTCTTCATGAGATGCCATCATTATATCAGTGGCAGCATTTGCAGCATTTGATACTTTTACTTCATTAACTTCTCTATCTCCTCTAACAACTACCCCAACTATCTTTCCATCTATATTGTACATTAAAAGTTTTACTGTTTTCTTTGGGGATACATTTAAGTATGAAGATACTTCATCTATTCCTCTACTGTCAGGAGTAGCAACCTTTTCAACTTCTAATAATTCTTCTGCTTTTGCTATATCAGGAGTAGCTTCTGCTTTTTCTATATTAGCAGCATAATCACAAACTGTACAGAACACTACATCATCTTCACCAACCTCTGATTTAACCATAAATTCAGCCGAATTTGCACCACCAATTGCACCAGAATCGGCAGCTACACATTTAGCATCAATTCCACATCTATTAAATATTTTAACATATGCATCATGCATTTTATTATATGAAAGATCTAATCCTGCTTGATCTTTATCAAAGCTATAGGCATCCTTCATAACAAATTCTCTACTTCTCATAACCCCAAATCTAGGTCTTCTTTCATCTCTATACTTAGTTTGAATTTGATATAAATTTACTGGTAATTGCTTATATGACTTAATTTCATTTCTAGCTATATCAGTGAATACTTCTTCATGAGTTGGCCCAAGACAAAAATCTCTATTGTTTCTATCTTTTAATCTGAACATTTCTGCTCCATAAACATCCCATCTACCTGATTCTTGCCATAATTCAGCTGGTAGTAACGCAGATGCTAAGAATTCTTGAGCCCCTGCAGCATTCATTTCTTCTCTGATTATATCTTCTATGTTTTTTAAAACCTTAAGTCCTAGTGGCATATAGTTATATACCCCAGAAGCCATCTTTCTCATCATTCCTGATCTAAGCATTAACTTATGGCTTTCTATTTCAGCTTCCGCTGGAACTTCTCTTAATGTTAACATTAACATATTTGACATTTTCATAATAAACTTCCTCCTCGTATCATTCTATATGTTTTAACAAATTAATCTACATTTAAAATAAAAAAATCCGCCCTAAATATATTAGGGCGAATTATTAATCGCGGTACCACCTAAATTGATTCTCTAATAATGATAACGGTATTAAACCGATAGTTTTTACCTATTGCTCCGAAGCTGGTTCAAAATCTATTGAAAATCTTACAGCCATGGATTTTCTCTCTGAAAGTGCGATTTTTACTATTCTTCATCATTGCTTTTTACATAAACTTTTATAATTTTTTAGTAATACTTATTATAACTTGTAGGTAAAAAGGTGTCAACTCTAGTGAAAGTCTTTAGCCAAATACTGAGCTATAATTAAATCTTCTGGTGTTGTAACTTTAATATTAGTATATTCACCATTATATAAATACACCTTATTTCCGTATAATTCTACCACCATAGTATCATCACTTACTATCTTTCCTTCAGATTTAACACTCTCATGACAACTCATAATTAAATCATACTTAAAAACTTGAGGAGTTTGCACTGATACAAGGGTACTTCTATCAGGAGTATCTACTGAAAAAGATTCATCATCCTTAACTTTAATTGTATCTTTAGGCATAACTCCAGGGGCCGTAGCTCCATACTTTCTGGCATTATCAATACCATCTTTTATCATTCTTTCACTTACAAAAGGTCTTGCACCATCATGAATTAAAACTATATCTGTATTATTTAACACCTTTAATCCATTATAGACAGAATCCTGCCTTTCTGCTCCACCCTCTACAATATAATCTACCTTTAACAAATACTTATTGAGTATTTCATTTTTACAATACTCAATTTCATTTTTAGGCAACACTAATACAACTTTATCTATTAAAGTACAATTAATAAATCTTTTTAATGTGTAGTAGATTAAGGGCTTATCATTGATATGGATAAATTGCTTACTCACATCTGCACCCATTCTTTTGCCTCTACCACCTGCTAAAATAATCGCAGATATCATATTAATCCTCTCTTAGCTATCTTTTGGTTTCGCAAAAATCATTCTTCCAGCAGCTGTTTGAAGGACAGACGTAACAATAACATCTATTGTTGATCCTATATGCTTTTTACCACCTTCAACTACTATCATTGTTCCATCATCTAAATAAGCTACACCTTGACTTGATTCCTTACCATCTTTAACAACATCTACAGTCATCTCTTCACCAGGAATTACTACAGGTTTTACAGCATTCGATAGTTCATTGATATTTAATACTGGTACACCTTGAACCTCTGCTACTTTATTTAAATTAAAATCATTTGTAACTACTTTTCCACTTAAAGTTTGTGCAAGTTTTAATAGTTTACTATCTACCTCTTCAATCTTTGGAAAATCACCTTCCCAAATTTGAGTTTCTATAGGTAGCTCCTTTTGAATCTTATTTAATATATCTAGTCCTCTTCTGCCTCTATTTCTTTTTAATCCATCTGATGAATCTGATATGTGCCTTAGTTCATCTAATACGAAATTAGGTATCACTAAAGGTCCTTCTACAAAACCTGTTTGACATATATCAAAAATTCTTCCATCTATAATTACAGATGTATCTAGAACTTTAGGTATAGTTTTTATAGTAGTTTTTGTTTTCTTTTCTTTAACGCTACTATTCTTTTTAAGTCCAACTAATATATTTGTTATATCATCCTTTTTCTTTATCATAATATCCATGCCAATTATTGCTGCAATTACATTTATTAAAACTACTAATAACGGACCCATTATTGGATGAAAATCCATTACAGGCCTAGTCAATAATGCAGTAATAATTAAGGTAATTAAAGCACCTATTGCACCATAAGCAATTTCGCTAATTGTTAACTTTTGAATATTTTTTTCAATATAATCAATTAAATTAGATATTGCTGTATATATCGCAGGTGAAATAAGATAAAAAATAAGACCAAATAATAAACAAATAAGAACTATAAATAAGACCGAACCATAAGTTTTTGAAAGAATACCTAAACTTTGAATTTTATCAATTTTAATAACGGCATCTCCAACAACATAACCAATAATTAGTCCTGCTATAGAAAACAACCCTCTAATTAATTTTTTAAGCATTTTACCACCTCCTTATATAATTATTGACAATTTATTTTATTTAAATCCCCACTATATTAGGATTTATTTACATTATATCATACCAAACTATACTCTAGTTAAAATATGTTTTAAATTCAGATATTTTTAATTTTTGTACCCCCTATTAATTAAGTAATTATTCTATTATTATAGGTACATAGGCTAAGGGTAACCAACAACCTATTATTGACATTTTTAACTTTTTATAACTATAATTATTTTAAAGTAACACCTTTAAAAACACAAAGGAGTGAGATACATGAAGGATATAATATTTGATGATTTTCAAAACTCTGTTAACGATTCTTTATTAAGACACAAAAGTATTTTAGATTTAATTACTAAATACTCTGAGTCATGTTCTAGGGTAAACAGAGCTATTGCAAAATCTGTTACAAATTGTGGATGTCTTACTATTAATGCAAAGAAGCAACATCTTCCTGATGATTCGATAGAAGATATAAGCGAATTACTTGATACACATATTAAAGGTGATTTATGTGACAACTGTCGTGAAATTATTGAGAGAGAAATGGGAAATAATCTTTTTTATCTAACATCTTTATGCAATGACCTTGGCATTAATCTTTATGATGTCCTATTAAAGGAACATGATAGAATTAACACACTAGGTAAGTTTACATTTAGATAAAATCTTTCTGTAGAATAAAAAACTGTGTCTTATATATTATAGACACAGTTTTAATTTATAATTCTTTATTTAAATAAACCTGTTCGTTTATCCTCTTTAATCCATTTCTTATCGCTCTTGCTCTTGCTTCTCCAATTCCTTCTACTTGATCTAATTCTTCTATATCAGCATCTATTATTTGATTAAATCTATCAAAATGCTTAATTAAGTTTTCTATAACATTTGAAGGAATTCTAGGCACCTTACTTAATATTCTATATCCTTTTGGAGAAACTAATGTATCAACTAAAGATTCTCCTGAATATCCTAATACTCTAGATATTACTTCTAAGTCTAGCAATTCCTCTTGAGATAACTTTTGTATATCTTTATATATATTATCAACAGTATCATCTTTCTTAAAGTAATCTCTTATTAATAGAATTCCATCTCTCTCTATATGTCTTACTAACTCATTTAATTGCATAGATATAAGTCTACCTTCGTTCCCTAACTCCAATATATATATATCTATTTCTTCTACTATTCTCATAACCATTTCAGTTCTTTGAATAGCTGTAACCACATCAAATAAAGTTGTTAAATCTTGAAACTCTAATAAATTTAAATTATTAATTACTCTATCTAAAACAGCAACATATTTTTCAAGAGTTTGAACAGCCTGGTTAGCCCTTGCTAATATAATACTACTTTCTCTTAATACATACTTAATATCACCTTTGTATACTGTAATTATATTTCTACGTTGAGAAATAGCAATAACTACCCTTCCAGTTTGCTTTGCTACTCTATCTGCTGTTCTATGTCTAGTACCTGTTTCGTAGGTAGGAATTGTTGATGAAGGTACTAGTTGAGCATTTGCACAAACTATCTTCTTTAAATCTCCACTAATTACTATAGCCCCATCCATTTTAGCTAATTCATATACATAAGCTGGAGTGTATTCAGAATTAATATAAAATCCGCCATCTACTATGCTCATTATATCTTCACTATCACCTAATACTACTAATCCACCAGTCTTAGCCCTTAATATGTTTTCTAACCCTTCCCTTAATGCAGTTCCTGGGCACATTAACTCTAATATCTTTTTTATTTCTAAATCTTTCTCTAACCTCATACACTCACCCACTTTTTAAAAAACTTTTCCAATAGCTTCTCTTAAATTACTTACACCTATAACCTTAATTGATTCATTGCTAATTCTATCTTTATTTCTAAAAGGTATTATAGCATATTCAAACCCCATTTTTTCTGCTTCATTTACTAATCTATCAATTGAGTTTATAGGTCTTATTTCTCCTGTTAATCCAACTTCTCCAATTATAGCTACCTTAGGTAAAGATATACCTTTATTCTTTACACTAGATAATAAGGCTAATGCTAAACCTAAATCAGCTGTAGTTCCATCTATGTTTAAACCACCAACAACATTTACATATACATCTTGATTATAAAAAGGTATTCTTAACTTCTTTTCTAAAACTGCAAGAATCAAACTCAATCTTTGATTATCTATTCCAACACCAGTTCTCCTTGGCATTGGAGCGTTAGTTTGAGTAACTAATGCTTGAATCTCTACTAGTATTGGTCTTGTTCCTTCCATTATACCAATAACAACTGAACCTTCTTGATTAAAGTTTGTATCCTCTAAAAACATCTTTGAAGGATCGTATATTTCAACTAAACCTTCCCCTCTCATTTCAAAAACACCAATTTCACTAGTTGTTCCAAAACGATTCTTTATGGTTCTTAATATTCTAAACTCTTCAGTTCTTTCACCTTCAAAGTATAAAACTGTATCTACCATATGTTCTAATACCCTTGGACCTGCAAGAGCTCCTTGTTTTGTAACATGTGCAACAATAAATAAAGGTATATTTTTTCCTTTACCTATTCTCATCAATTCATTTGAGCATTCCTTTACCTGAGATACACTTCCTGGCGCAGATGTTACCCCCTCTTTATAAATAGTTTGAATAGAGTCTATTATAACAAACACTGGTTGTATATTTTCTATGTATGCATCAATTGTATCTAAATTAGTTTCGGAAACTATAAATAAATCTTTAGCAGTTACCCCTAACCTATCCCCACGAATTTTAATTTGCTCTTCTGATTCTTCACCAGATACATATAAAACTTTTCCGTACTTAGACGCTATATTATTAGCTGTTTGTAATAGTAACGTGGACTTTCCTATTCCAGGGTCCCCTGAAATTAAAGTTAAAGATCCTTTTACTAATCCTCCTCCAAGTACTCTATCAAGTTCTTTTAGATTTGTTTTAAATCTTTCTTTTTCTCCAGACTTTATTTCCCCTATACTCTTTGGCATATTTTCTGGCAATATACTTTTACTTATTTTTTCTTTTATTATGGTATTGTTATCTTTTAATTCCTCAACAAAAGTATTCCATTGATTGCAAGAAGGACATTTTCCAAGCCACCTTGGTGATTCATAACCACACTCTTGACATGTAAAAATAGTTTTTATTTTAGCCATACGCTCTCCTCCTTTCCATATTCAAAACTCAACTTTATATATTGTTATATTTATATATTTATATATTGTTATCTTTATATATTTTTAATCTTCGTTCCTAACTATATAATAATATCATAATTTTAAAATATAATTTACAATTCAAATTTATTTTTTTACATTTATTTATCGTCCAACCAAAAGAAAAGGTGAGATATTTTTATCTCACCTTCTATTATTACCAACTTTATTACTTTACAAGCTTAGCTGCAGCTTCATCAATTATAACAACTACATCTCTATGCATTTGTAACATAGTTGCAGGATTTGAAGTTGTAATCTTACCACTTAATACACCTTTAATCGCTTCTGCCTTACTTTCACCGCTAGCAACTAAAAGAATCTTTTTAGCTTTCATTATTTGTCCAAGTCCCATAGTTATAGCTGTCTTTGGAACTTCATCAATAGAATCAAAGAATCTTGCATTTGCTTCTATTGTACTTTGAGTTAATCCAGTTAAATGAGTTCCTGCAACCAAATCTTGATCTGGTTCATTAAATGCTATATGTCCATTGTTACCAATACCTAATAATTGAATATCAGTTCCACCTAACTCATCTATTTTTTTATCATAGTTTCTTCCTTCTTCAGCTATATCCTCAGCTAGTCCATTAGGTACAAAAGTTCTACTCTTATCTATATTTATATGATTGAATAAGTTATCATTCATGAAATATCTATAACTTTGTGGATGATCTCCAGCAAGTCCTACATATTCATCTAAGTTTACAGTTGTTACATTAGAAAAATCAATTTTTCCATCTTTGTTCATCTTTATTAACTCTTTGTACATTCCTACTGGAGTTCCACCTGTAGCTAATCCTAAAACAGCATTTGGTTTAACTTCTACTACCTTTGCCATTTCTTCCGCTGCTAATCTGCTCATTTCATCATAATCTTTAGCTATTATTACTTTCACTTTAATTTCCCCTCTCGTCTTAAAATATTTACTTCTAAAATATATTTATCTGATCTATAGGTAGCCTCTTCTACAAAAAGTACCTTTCCATCGCTATTTATAGTTTTACCAATTATCTGAAGTAATGGTACTTGCTCATCCACTCCAAAAATCTTTTTATTAGTTTCATCCATTATAACTGCTTTTATAGATGATTCCGAATATTCCACAGAGTATCCAAACTCCTCTAATATCTTATATAAAGATCCTTTTAACTTCTCTTCATTTATAAATCCACAATAGTCTGAAGGTATATATACAACCTCATTGGCTATACATTCACCGTCAACTATTCTATTTCTATTTATCTTATAAACTTCCTCAAAAGAAAAAGTATCTGTCAAATCTTCTGGAGTAGGTATTTTATTAAATTCAATAACCTTAGTTTCTAGAGTCCTACCAGTTCTTTTAATTATTTCAGAGAAACTCATCATATCTTTCTGCTTGACTTTCGGCTCACAAACAAAAGTGCCCTTTCCTTTTTCTCTTACTAATATACCTTCTTGAACTAGTTCTCCTAAAGCTTGCCTAATTGTCATTCTACTAACACCATAGTTTTCAGAAAGTTCCCTTTCACTATCTATACATTGACCAACCTTCCAAACACCTTCTCTTATCTTCTTTAGAATGTCTTCTTTCAATTGATAATATACAGGAATAGGACTGCTTTTATCTATCATACTTAACTTCCTCCTCAATAATTATATCAAACCAAAATTAACTTGTCTAGACCACTATACATTAAGAATTAGCATAGAAATCTATCATCTTACAAATACTAATTATAAACAATTTAAGGAGATGATTCTATGCTTACTGAAAATACATTAAATAATATAAATATTACCGGGAAAAATATTTTAAAAGATAACTCTGAAATTAATATTACTGACATTTTTTCATCACAGCAATCTAATGATGAAATAAATAATCATATATTAAATTCTAATTTAAGTAATGAAAATATAATAAAATAAATAACAAAACATATAATCTTTTCATATTATATATTACATAAGAGTTATTGTTGAAAATTTCTATATTTAGTTATAAACTAAAATTAATGTTAATAACCATTAATTTTTATTAGGAGGATTATATAATGATTAAAGTATATACTACAGATTCTTGCCCTTGGTGCGTAAAGGCTAAGAATTATTTAAAATCAAAAAATATAGCTTTTGAAGAACTTAACGTAGCTGAAGATATGGATGCTAGACAAGAAATGGTTCAAAAATCCAGACAAATGGGAGTACCTGTTTTAGACATAAATGGAACTGTTGTAATTGGTTTTGATAAACCAGCTATAGATACAGCTTTAACTAAATAAACTAATAAAAAAACACCTATTATGATACGCTCCTGTAAATATACAGGTAATAATTCATTCTAGGTGTTTTTTATAGTATTTTTAAATATCCATTATTAAAATATACCTTTATAAATATCTTTTAATACTATCCTATAGGCTACTTATTGATAGCCTTATCTATTGCACTCTTATCAAATCCAACAATTATTTCTCCATTAATATCTAATACTGGTACAGTTCTTTGACCTGAAACCTTAAATACCTCTTCTCTATCTTCATGAGCATCTGCAACATTTATCTCACTAAATGCTAATCCTTTTAAACCTAGATACTTTTTAGCTTTTACGCAAGCTGGACACCATGATGTTGAATATATTTTTATCATTTTTATTCACTCCTATTTGATATTATAAATTTTTCAGCCTCTAGTGCTGCAATAGTACCATCAGCTACTGCTGTTGTTATTTGTCTATATAACTTTTCTCTAACATCCCCTGCTGCATATACACCAGGTATATTAGTGTTCATATTTTCATCTGTAATAATATAACCATTCTTAGTTAGGTTAATGTATTTACCGAACATATCTGTTTTAGGCTCAGTTCCAATATAGCCAAATACACCATCTATATCTATAGATTTTTCCTCTCTAGTAAGTGTATTTTTTATTATAGCCTTTTCTACAAAGTTTGTTCCTTCTACATTTACCAAATCTTCATTGTATAGAATCTCTATTTTTTCATTCTTTTCAACTTGATCTAATAAAGACTTTTCTCCTCTAAAATAATCATATCTTCTAATAAGATATACCTTCTTGGCAAATCTAGTTAAAAAGATAGCTTCTTCTAAGGCAGAATTACCTCCTCCTACTACACCAACAACTTTTCCTTCATACATTGCACCATCACAAACAGCACAATAATGAATTCCTTTGCCTGCAAATTTCCCTTCATTAGGAATAGGTAACTTTCTAGGTGAAGCTCCTGTTGCAATTATTAAACTTTTTGCTTTGTAAATATAGCTTTCAGTTTCTACAAGTTTATATTCACCATCAAGTCTTACATCCTCTACTGGATCAAACTCATCAATTACCGCTCCAAGTTCCTCTGCTTGTTCTTGCATTATATCCGCTAACATGCTTCCTTCTACATTTTTAAATCCAGGATAATTTTCTATAGTATAACTATTTCTAACTTGACCTCCTAAGATAGAATTTTCAAGTATTATCATATTTAACTTAGCTCTTGAAGCATAAATTCCAGCAGTTAAACCTGCAGGTCCTCCACCCAAGATTACTAAATCTATATCTTTTATATCTTTATTCATGCAATCACTCCTTTACCCTATGGGGGTATATATTTATTATATCACAATCTATGAAATATTCAATAATAATTATTAATTAACATTATATAAAAATAAGCCCATAAGCAAATCCTAATAATATTATGTGCTTGCAGGCTTATTTTATATCCTAACTTTCTTGTAGTTCTTTAAATTTAAGCTTATTATCTTCTACCGAAACTAATACTGTATCTCCTATTTTTATATTTCCTGTTAGTAATTCTTCACTTAATTTGTCTTCTACCTCTTTAGTTATAACTCTTCTTAAAGGTCTAGCTCCATAATTAGTGTCAGATCCTTTGGTAACTAAGAAATCTTTGCATTCGTCACTTAATCTAAGGTAAATTTTATTATTTTTAAGTCTCTCAATAATAGAATTCAACATTAAATCTATGATAGATTTCATATCTTCATCATCTAACTTTTTAAATACAATAGTGTCATCTATTCTATTTAAAAACTCTGGTTTGAATTTCTCTTTCAATTCTCCCATTATATTTTCTTTCATCTTTTCATATTCAGTTTCTTTTCTATCATTTACACTAAATCCCACAGTTTTTTGTTTCTTTATTGTATGAGCCCCCACATTAGATGTCATTATTATTATTGTATTCTTAAAGTTAACCAACTTTCCTTTACCATCAGTAAGTCTTCCATCTTCCATAATTTGAAGAAGCACATTAAATACATCTGGATGAGCTTTTTCTATCTCATCTAAAAGCACAACCGAATATGGTCTTCTTCTAACTGCTTCAGTTAGCTGTCCCCCTTCATCATATCCAACATACCCTGGAGGTGACCCTATAAGTCTTGATACTGAATGTTTTTCCATATATTCAGACATATCAATTCTAATTATGCTATTTTCATCTGCAAACATAGCTTCTGCTAAGGCTTTACATAGTTCTGTTTTTCCAACCCCTGTTGGTCCTAAGAATATAAAACTACCTATTGGTCTTTTAGTATCTCTTAAACCAACTCTAGCTCTTCTTACTGCTCTTGCTACAGCCCTTACCGCTTCTTCCTGTCCTACAACTCTCTTCTTTAAAATTTCTTCCATTCTAAGTAGTTTATCGCTTTCTTTCTCAGTTAACTTTTCTACTGGGATTTTAGTCCAAGATGATACTACATTAGCTATATTTTCTTCACTTACTGTAAGAGAATTAACTTGGTTATTGGTAGTCCATTCTTTCTTTATTTCACTTAACTCATCTTTAAGTTTCTTTTCATCATCTCTTAATCTTGCAGCTTTTTCAAAGTCTTGTATTCTAATAGATTCTTCCTTTTCCTTTACTACTGTTTCTATTTCCTCTTCAATTTCTTTTAAATTGGGCGGAGCAACTAAACTCTCTATTCTGATTTTAGCCGCAGCTTCATCAATTAAGTCAATAGCTTTATCAGGCATAAATCTATCAGTTATATATCTATCAGCTAAATCTACAGCAGCATGTAAAGCATCATCTGTTATTTTCACTCTATGATGTGATTCATACTTATCCCTTAACCCCTTTAATATTTCAAGAGTTTCTTCCTTTGTAGGTTCACCTACTATAATGGGTTGAAATCTTCTCTCTAAAGCTGTATCCTTTTCAATATGTTTTCTATATTCATCAATGGTGGTAGCACCTATACACTGAATTGCTCCTCTAGATAAGGCAGGTTTTAATATATTTGATGCATCTATTGCACCTTCTGCCCCTCCAGCACCGATTATAGTATGAATTTCATCAATAAATATGATGATATCTGGATTATTTTTTATTTCTTCCATAACTTTTTTTAATCTATCTTCAAATTCACCTCTATATTTAGCACCTGCAACCATAGCACTTAAGTCTAAACTAATAATTCTTTTATTCCTAAGAATTTCTGGAATATTACCATTAACAATTCTTTGGGCTAATCCTTCAACTACAGCTGTTTTACCTACTCCAGGTTCACCAATAAGACATGGATTATTTTTTATCCTTCTACATAGTATTTCTAGAACTCTTTGATTTTCTTGCTCTCTTCCTATAACAGGATCAAGATTATCATCCTTTGCCATTTCAGTTAAATCATGACCATATTGATCTAACATTGGAGTATCTTTCTTTTTACTACTCTCATTTTCATCATCATTCAATTCTTCATCTTCTTTTCCTGACAAAAACAGAATCAGATCGCTTTTTATCTCTTTAAAATTTAGTCTTAATTGGCATAATATGGTATACGCCACTCCTTCTTCCTCATTTATCAATGCCAATAGAAGATGTTCTGGGCTAACATATTTATGATTTAATTTCCTTGCTTCTATAATACTTTCATCAAATAATCTTTTAGTCCTTGGAGTTAGTAATAACTCGCCTTTTGGCATAAGTGAGTCTCCATAACCTAAGTATTCCTCTAGCATATTCCTTATTTCTTCTATTTCTACACCATACTTTTCTAACAACTCACTAGAGTATCCCTTTTCAGCCATAATTCCTATCAATATGTGTTCAGTTCCTATATACCCATGCTTAAATTTTTGAGACTCTTTTTGTGCTCCCATTATTACTAATTGAGCTCTTTCTGTAAATTTCCCATATGACATTTACAACACCTCCTACCATAATTACTTTAATAATTCTTTTATCAATACAGCTCTTTCAGCTTTTTTCTCTTTATTAGTCAATGATTTACCTAATTTATTTTGTATAGCCTCATCACTTGTATAAACTAGAAGCTTGTTCAAGATATCTTTATTTAAGTCTAGGACATACGTCTCTACTCCTAACCTTAAATATGATAATAATTCTACTAGTTCTTTATAAGACATTAACTTAGCATTTTTTAATATTCCATAGGATCTAAATATCTTATCCTCTAATTCATCTTTACATTTATTAATTACTATATCCCTAAACTTAATCTCTTCTTGTATAATATTTTCAACTACTCCCTCCAGATTATTAATTATCTCATCTTCAGTTATGCCTAAAGATATTCTATTTGAAACCTCATATATATTACCATCTGAATATACTGGATTTATAGTCATTCCTACCTGACTTAACCCCTTTGAAATATTAGTAATTTCTTCACTCATTGACAATGCAGGTAAGTGTAGTATTACTGATGCTTTCATCCCAGTACCAACTTTACTAGGAGTAGATGTTAAATACCCAAAATCTTCGTGAAAAGAATATGTTATATATTCTTCTATTAAATCATCAATCTTATTAGCAACTTCATATACTTCTTTTAAATTCATTCCTTCCGTAGTACATTGTATATTTAAATGATCTACCTCATTAATCATTATGCTAATTGTTTCTTCTTTATTAATAATTAAGGCTGCTCTATCTTTTCTCTTAACTAATTCCTTAGTTACTAAAAGTTTTGCCTCATATGACTTTATATAATCAATATGATTATCCCAAAACTTTATTATTTTTAACTCTTCATCATCTAGTTTGCTAAATATAACATTAGATAATTTATCTACATTCTTTTTAGCATCCTCCACCTCTAGTTTATCTGTAAATAAAATTCCTTCTAAATTTCTAGCTAAGGAAAGTTTACTACACAATATTAAATCATCATTTTGGGCCTTACTATAAATCCAATTTCTCATCTTTGCCCACCTCTGTCCTACTATTTTCTATATCTTTTATCTTATCTCTTAAGACTGCAGCTCTCTCATACTCTTCTTCTAAAATAGCTTTTTGTAGTTCCTTTTTTAAATTAACATACTTCTTTTTCTCAACAAGCTTAACACCTGAACGTTTTGGAACCTTTCCTATGTGCTCTAAATCCCCTTGTATTCTTTTAAACATAGGTCTTAAATAACTAGAAAAACTTTGATAACATTCATCGCAACCTAATTGTCCACTAGCTTTAAATTGAGAATACGTCAATCCACACTTTTTACATATAACTTCTATTTTATTTGGTTTATTTTTATCAATGGATTCAAAAAAACCACCTAAAATATTGGGAATAGAAATTTCATCTATGCTTCCTAATGAACCAACTAAAGAAATATCAGAAATTTCTTTAGCACAACTTTCGCAAAGTCTTACTTCAGACTTCTCTCCATTGATTAATTTTATTAAATGTATTGTTGCCACTCTCTTATTACACTTCTCACACAACATAAATACCACCCCTATGATAATATGACCATAACCATCCCTTTAAGAATATCTGCTCTAGATTTATTCTTCTCTTCTATAGAAATTAAAGATCTATCATTAATAGCAATCTTCATAATTTCTTTTTCTCTTTCTGTAATTATATCTAATTCATATAAATTTTCTATTATTGATAATGCATTATGGTATGTAATTGATGAACCTATAGCATCATATATTAATCTACTTCTTTGTTCTGTTCCATCATAAGTTAATTGTTTTATTATAATATGACCACCGCCACCTCTTCTACTTTCTATAACATAACCTTTATCAGAGGTAAATCGTGTAGTTAATACATAGTTAATTTGTGATGGTGCACATCTAAATTGATCAGCCAATTCATTTCTTTGTATTTGAACTTGATCGCCACCATTCTCATTTAGCATTTCTTTAATAAAGCTTTCAATTATATCTGAAAGTCTTGCCATAATATCACCTTCTTAAACGTTGTTTTTGACTTACTTTGACCTATATTTTAATAATAATATTAATTCATATTATTATCAAGCCATAATATTACTTCTTAGTTTAGTTTTTATAAAATTCCACATAATATACTTATAAATATTTAGGAGGTTTTTGTATGATTATAAGATGGCTAGGAGAATCTTGTTTCTTAATTCAAGTCTCAAATGGTAGAAGGGTTCTATTAGATCCTTTAAATCTTACAATAAATAAAATATCTAGCCTAAACCCAAGTATAATTACATTAAGTCATAATTATCTTAATATAGATAAAAGTTCTATACCAATATTAAAAAATTGCAATACAGTCAATACTTTGGGTGTATATAAATTTTACGATATTTTAGTTACTGGATACCAAGGATATCATGATAATCTATATGGGATAAAAAGAGGTGAAAATATTATTTACTCTACAGAAATTGAAGGAATTAAACTATGTCATCTAGGTCATATTGGCCATAATCTTTCAATTGACCTTATATCCACTTTATCAGACATAGACATATTATTTATACCTATAGGTGGACACTTTACAATTAATAGTCCTCAAGCTTTAGACATAATAGATATAATTAAACCAAAGTATATTATTCCAATGTATTATAGAAACTCCAATTGTACAAAGTTCTTAGATAGTCCTAAAGATTTTTTTATTAATTCTAAAAAAATAACTATAATAGATAAAGACTGTATTGATACTAATACATTAGATAGCTCCTCATCATTAAATACATTAATAATCAAAGATAGCTCTAATTACATAAATACTATATAAGAAAAAAGATCGTCATAAAATGACGATCTTTTAAGTATAAATTATTCTGCGTTTGGTGCTCCTACTGGACAAACATTTGCGCAGTTTCCGCAATCGATACAAGTATCTGCATCTATAACGAATTGAGTATCTCCTTGGCTTATAGCCTCAACTGGACATTCTGCAGCGCAAGCTCCGCAGTTTACACATGAATCATTAATAACGTATGCCATGAAAAACACCTCCTAATATTTATGGTAATTACACCATATACATTTTAACATGTTTCCATAACATTTAAAAGTAATTTAAATAAAATTAACTTCTATCTAACTTACTACCATATATCCTAGAATTTCAATAGATTCAATAATCTTATCTAATGTAACAAAACTTTCATTATATATTAATTGAATTTCTTTTTTATCCAAAGAAACTTCACATGCTATAACTCCTTCATTACTTGCTATAGCACCTTGAATATTCATAGCATCAGATGATTTATTCATATCATAAATCTTAATAACTGATTTCATATAGAAATCCCCCTATTTTTCATTAATTAAATCTTTAATAAGACTTTTATCTTCTTCTGATTCAATTTCTAACTTAATTTCTTTTTCATCTACAGAATCTTCATAACTACCTGAAATCAAAGCTATATTTTCTATCTTAAATTCTTCTATTACCTCTTCATCGCCTTTTCTTAATTTAACCTTAACAGCTTCTTTAACTGTATTATTACTAACAACTTCGCCCTTGCCATCTTCAGTTTGAACCACAGAACCAACCTTAGGTAATCTCTTTCTAATATCCTCATATGTGCTTTGTTCATAATTTAAACAACACATTAATCTACCACATATTCCTGATATCTTTGTAGGATTTAAAGATAAATTCTGTTCTTTTGCCATCTTTATTGAAACAGAAGTAAAGTCTCCTAAAAACGAAGAACAACACATTGGTCTGCCACAAGGCCCTAAGCCACCTAACATTTTAGCTTCATCTCTTACACCAATTTGTCTAAGTTCAATTCTAGTTTTAAATATTGTTGCTAAATCCTTAACTAATTCTCTAAAGTCTACTCTTCCATCTGCTGTAAAATAGAAAATCACCTTATTATTATCAAATGTATATTCTACATCTATTAGCTTCATTTTTAGTCCATGTTCTTCTATTTTAGAAATACATATATTTAGAGCTTCTTCTTCTTTATCTTTATTTTCTTTATGCTTAGCTATATCATTTTCGTCAGCTATCCTTAATACACTTTTTAGAGGTGGAATTACATCCTCTTCTTTTATCTCTTTAATCCCTATTACGCATTCGCCAAATTCAACACCTCTTGCTGTTTCAACAACTACATAGTCTCCCTTATTTATATTTAATTCATTAGGTCCAAAATAATATATTTTCCCTGCTTTTTTGAACCTTACTCCTACTACTTTTATCATTATTAACCCTCCGAAAGTCCCATAAGCATTACACTTATGACCATTGAATAATTTCCATTATTCCTTATATTTATTCTTGCTTCTCTAATCTTCTCTAACATTGCACTTAACTTTTTATACGACTTATTACTAGAAAACCTATCAATATATTCTAACTTATCAATGTTCATTATCATTTTTTTATCTTGTAGTTCTTTATATACTATAATATCCCTAATAAGTGATTCTAATATATTTAAAACTTCTTCTTTGCTATCTTTAAAAGAATCAAGTCTTTTTTCATAATTTAAAACTATATTATTACTTCTACTATCAATATCAGTTAACAAATCTATAATACAATTTCTTAATAAATTAAGCTTTTCATCATTTAATATTCTTTCTGCTCTTCCTGGAATTCCCTCACCATATGCTATAGCAGATAAAACCTTATTTTCATCAAAATTTCCTAACCTACTAATATATCTATTAACCTCATCCTTGCTTAAAGGTGTTAATTTATATATTTGACATCTAGATTTTATAGTATCCAACATTAACTCTATACTATCAGTTAATAATATTATGTATACTCCTTTTGGAGGCTCCTCAATTGTTTTTAGCAAAGCATTTTGTGCTTGAACAGTAAGCTTATTTCCTTCATGTATAATAACAACCTTTTTATCTCCTTCATATGGCCTTTTCATTATCTCTTCAATAATTCCTCTTACATCATCTACTCCAAATGAAGCTTTCTTAGCTCTATAATGAATTATATCTATATAATCTTTATCTATCTCTTTATTTAATATTTTCAAAGCAAATTTCCTAGCTAAAATACTTTTACCTATCCCGTCTGGTCCAACAATAAGGTGAGCATGTGAAAGAGTACCTTTATCTACACGTTTGTTAAATCCTTCTATTATGTCATTAAATCCAATAAATTCTTCCACAAAATCACCTCTTTTATAATCTACACTCTTAAAAATTGATCAACATCAATTACGAATAATGTTGCTCCTCCAACTTCAACTTCTATTGGATATTGCATATAAACACCCGCTCCTCCTGTTAATGGAGATGGTGAAGCTACAACCTCTGTTCTCTTTTGACAAACATCCTTTATTAAGCCTATAACTTCATCTACACGTTCTTTCTCTACACCTATCATTAATGTTGTATTTCCTGACTTTAAGAACCCACCTGTTGTCGCAAGTTTTGTTACTCCAAACTTTTTCTCTGTAAGTGTATCAATTAAATCTAAAGCATCATCATCTTGTACAATAGCAATGACCATTTTCATAATACATCCCTCCTAAACTTCAATTCCCTATATATTTATATTTTATCATAAACTCAATTCTATTTTACATAAAAACAATTTTTTACCCTATATGTTTTAATATTATTTCTTTAACATCCTCAAATACTTCTTCAATTGATTTAGATGCATCAATTTTTATCATTTTATCGTTTATTTTTAATACTTCATGATATCCTTCTCTAACTTTATTATGAAATTCTACTCTCTCTTTATCTAATCTATTTACTTCCCTACTAGAGTTCTTTTTTATTCTATCCAATCCTGTAGAAGGTTCTATATCAAACAGTATAGATAAGTCTGGCATATATTCACCTATAGCAAAGGAATTTATTTTATATATTTCTTCTATTCCATATCCTCTTGCATATCCTTGGTAGGCTAGTGAAGAATCTATAAACCTATCACATAAAACTATCTTTCCTTCTATTAACGCTGGTATTACTTTCTCCACTAAATGTTGTCTTCTTGCAGCAGCAAAAAGTAAAGCTTCTGTCTTACCATCCATTTCTTCATTTTCTGAGCTTAATATTATCTCTCTTATCTGCTCAGAAATTTTAATGCCTCCTGGTTCCCTAGTTTTTACTACATTCTTATTCTCTTCAAGTAGCCAATTATATATTTTTTCTAATATTGTACTTTTACCAGATCCTTCTCCACCTTCAAATACAATAAATAATCCTTTTTTCATTATTAATAACCTCTTTCGTTATCGATATTAGTAATGTTATTATATCATCTCTTACAATAAATTCAAAAGTATTATAATCCAATATTATCCTCTTAAGCTATTATATATTCATCTTACTTTCATAATATTTTTTCTATATTGAGATAAAACTAATATAAATAATATATAATTAGGAGGTTTTATTATGAAACAAGAAATCATATCATTTCTAACTAAAAACTTCAATGATGTAAAGAATATATGTGAGTATTTATATAAAAATCCTGAAGAAAGCTATAAAGAAGAAAAATCATCCTCATATATTTGCGAAGTGTTAAAAAAATATAACTTTAATATTCAAAAGAACTACTTAGATATTCCAAATTCATTCTATGCTAGTAAGGGAAGTGGATATCCTAAGATATGCTTTCTTTGTGAATATGATGCTATTAAAGAGAAAGGACATATAACAGGACACAATGCATTAGCTGCAATATCTATTGGTGCATCTATTTCCGTAGGAGAAATAATAAAGCAAACTAATGGTACAATCATTATTATAGGATGCCCTGGAGAATATTTAGGCGGAACTAAACTTACTCTAGTAAAACAAGGAGTTTTTGATGATATAGATGTAGTTATGGAATGTCATCCTTATAATACCACTGCTGAAAGTGGTACTTCATCAGCTATTATTCCTCTTAACATAAAATTTATTGGAAATAGCGGATTAAGCTTTCTAAGTAAAGATGAATATACTTCACTAGATTGTATATTGTTAACCTTTAATATTCTTAACTTCTTACTTAAGGGTTTTCCTAAGGATGTGGAAGTTAATTACATACTATCAAAGGGCGGATATACCCCTTTGCTAACTCCTTTGGAATCTGAAGCTAAATTCTATATTCGTGCAAAGGAATTTGAAATGGCTGAACTTGCAGAAAACAAACTACGTGAAATAGTAAGATATGTTTCTAACTTAACCCATATACCAAATAAGATTTCATTATATGAATCATATAACGAAGAACTTGTAACAAACAAAACTCTTTCAAGAATATTTACTCACAATTTAAAAGAAAATGGGATTATAAATATAGGTTCACCTATTGATGTTTATGCAGGACTCAGCATTGGGGCTGTTAGTAAAAAGGTACCTACAATTCACCCTTATATATCTATAAAAGATGATGAAAATATTAAGTATGGGTCAACTGATTTTGCCGATTGCACAATATCTGAATATGGTTTTGAACAGATACATAAGGCATGTGCTTCATTAGCATGTACAGCATTAGATTTAATTGAACGTGAAGATCTTCTTCAGGAAATAAAACAAGAATTCTATAATGGAGTAGGAGCTAAATAATTATTTTTTAGCGTCCTCTCACACCACCATACGTACCGTTGGGCCACTAGAAATTAATGTTTCATTTGATATGTTTGTGTAAGACTAACAAATCCTATTGATTCTAGATATTTATATAAAGTAATTTACTTAGAATTAGGCTACCGGATATTTTCCAGTGGCCTTTTATTATATTTGCATATTCCAATTAGTGTACGGCCATGCTAGGCGCACATAAAAATAGAGCAAGACTTTGTCTTGCTCTATTTTAAACTGCCTTTTTATATTTTGTTATTCTTCTTATAAAATCTTCACTTGGCTCAAAATTAAATATACCTACTTTATTCTCTTTCTTATATACGCAATAAACTTTATCATTTCCAAACAATTCACAAGTATACTTTCCTGTGCATTTTAATCTATATTTCTTTGGTATGTCCTTCTTCTTACCTAGATAAAGAATATCTGATAGTTTAATGCTTTCTAAATTAGTTTCATTTCCATAATATATTTTATTAATAATTAGCTTGTCCGCTATTAATGAATACTTATAAGCAATCTTACAACTAAGATACTCTAATATTATAAAAATAATTGTAAATAATAATAATATAAATTCACATACTTTTAAAACAAATGAGTTCTCAATTCTTAATGCTTGTATTCCTTCTACAATGTATAACACACAAGTAATTAATAACAGTATTAAAGCGATAACATGTGTTTTTTTTCGCTCAACTACTTCTTTATGCATCATAATACTTTCCCCCAGATAATAGTAATTCTAAGACGATAATTGTGATTATACATAGCTTTATTAAATTAATCCATATCCAAATTATTTAATAATCTATATTAATCTTCCATATTTCCTTCTTTATCGGATTTATTAACTAATATCATAGTAAACGTCTATTTTACTGTACTTTATTACTCTTTTTAAAATAATAACCTTTTTATCCTTTTACTTTAATTATTATTTATAAAATAGTATAATAAACGTGTATAAAATAGGAGGTCTTTAATATGATTCAGATATATAAAAGTTCCAGCGAAAATAATTCTTCTCTTACTCTGCTAGATAATATTGAAACTGGATGTTGGATAAATGTGGTTGCACCTTCTGACGAAGAACTACTTCTTATATCTAAGAAAACTGGCGTACCTATACAATTCTTAAAGGCGCCATTAGATGATGAAGAAACTTCAAGAATTGATATAGAAGATGGTAATATGATAGTTATAGTAGATATTCCCTTTACAGAAATGGAAGATAACTCACTAACGTATGATACATATCCTCTAGCTATTATACATACAGAAAGTTTTCTTATAACAGTGTGTTTGAAGAATAGTAAAGTTCTTACTGATTTTATAAACGGTAAAATAAAATCATTCTTTACTTTTAAAAAGTCAAGATTTATATTACAGATATTAAATAGAATATCTACATATTATCTTTTATATCTAAGACAAATAGATAAAAAAAGTTTAATGATTGAAAAGAGACTTCATAAATCTATGAAGAATAGGGAGCTTATACAATTACATTCTCTAGAAAAATCACTGGTTTACTTCTCTACATCCTTAAAAGCTAATGAAATCACTTTAGAAAAGCTGCTTAAAGTTGAAGTAATGCAAAAGTATTCTGAAGACAAAGATGTATTAGAGGATGTTATAATTGAAAATAAACAGGCTATAGAAATGACAGAAATATATAGTAACATATTAGCAAGTACTATGGACTTCTTTGCTTCGGTTATTTCTAATAACCTTAATATAGTAATGAAAGTTTTGGCCTCTGTTACTATATTGATGGCCATACCAACCATAATGTCTGGTATATATGGTATGAATGTCGACTTACCTTTTCAACATGAACCATACGCATTCTTGTTAGTTATGGGGATAACATTTAGCATTTGTGGATTAGTAGCATTTATATTATATAAAAAAGATATGTTCAGTTAACACATTTATACTTAAAGCATAAAATATAATAAAAACAAAAGAGAGCATTACTGCTCTCTTTTTTTGGAGGTTTTTATGTTAAAAGGTAAAAAGCTTACTTCAGCATCTACAATTGGAATTATTGCTCCTGCTTCGCCTGAAAATAAAGATAAAATTGATAAGAAACTCTGTGAATTTAAAGAATTAGGCTTCAAGATAAAACTAGCTCCTCACCTATATAATAAGTATGGTCATTTAGCTGGTTTCGATAGTGATAGGATAAAGGATCTACATGATATGTTTTTAGATCCATCCATTGATGGAATAGTTTGTCTTAGGGGAGGGTACGGCACAGCTAGATTAATCTCTTCTTTAGATAAAAAGATTATTTTACAAAACCCCAAATTCTTCTGTGGATATAGCGACATAACTCTTTTACTTAACTATTTTGCTAATTTAGGTTTAATCACTTTTCATGGTCCTATGATAACATCGGACTTTACGGATGAACTCACAAAAAAATACTTTTTAAAAACTTCTATTTGTAATACTAAAAACTTCTCATATGATTTATTAGATCTAAATCCAAATATATCTACATATAACTTATCTTCATTTAAAGGTAAGTTAGTTGGTGGAAACTTATCAATTATTTGTTCATCCCTTTCAACAAAATATGAAATCAATACAAAAGACTCTATATTATTAATAGAAGAGGTTAATGAAGCCCCATATTGCATTGATCGGATGCTTACACATTTAATAAATAGCGGAAAACTACATGATTGTAATGGTATTATTATAGGACATCTTACCGATTGCACACTTCCTAATTATGATAGAAGTCTTACTACTGAGGAAGTTATACTTAACCGTCTTCTTCCTCTTAATATCCCTCTTATTATAGGTATGCCTTTTGGTCATAGCTGCCCTAATATAACAATACCTATAGGTGCCCCAGCTTACTTCAATAATAAAATCATGAAATTAACTATTAAAGATAACTTTTTATTATAAAAAAATAAAACCTGTAAGCTTTTGCTTACAGGTTTCTCTTTGGAGGCGCCACCCGGATTTGAACCGGGGATAAAGGTTTTGCAGACCTCTGCCTTACCACTTGGCTATAGCGCCATACCTGGTGGCTCGACCAGGAATCGAACCAGGGACACGAGGATTTTCAGTCCTCTGCTCTACCGACTGAGCTATCGAGC